>Ga0210401_10005573_pt1 | contig 12926 bp, 10 predicted proteins | sample IncBWH32MmetaG_FD_150866 | JGI IMG/M metagenome (GOLD analysis project Ga0210401, IMG submission 150866) | Forest soil microbial communities from Barre Woods Harvard Forest LTER site, Petersham, Massachusetts, United States - Inc-BW-H-32-M | ecosystem: Environmental > Terrestrial > Soil >... | reverse complement strand
AGTCGTTGACGAATCCCTGAAGCGCCTCAGAACCGACCGCATCGATCTGTATTACCAGCACCGGGTCGATCCGAACGTGCCAATTGAAGACGTAGCCGGTGCGGTGAAAGGGCTGATCGCAGAGGGAAAAGTGTTGCACTTCGGTCTATCCGAGGCGAGTGCAAGGACAATCCACCGCGCGCATGCGATTCAGCCGGTGAGCGCAGTTCAGACGGAATACTCGCTCATGAACAGAGATGTAGAGCAGAACGGTGTACTGAAGACTTGTGGAGAATTAGGAATCGGCTTCGTGCCTTGGGGTCCAGTTGGACAAGGGTATCTAACTATGAAAATAGATGCTCAAACGGAGTTCGACCCAAAGATGGACGTGCGATCTGAGTTCCCACGCTTTTCTTCTAAGAACATTGCAGCAAATATGCCGATTGTTGATTTTCTCAGGCAGTTTTCTGAGAAGAAAAATACAACACCGGTTCAAATTTCGCTGGCTTGGTTGCTCGCGCAAAAGCCGTTCATTGTTCCGATTCCCGGCACACGAAGCGTCGATCACCTGCACGAGAACCTGAGAGCAGTCTACGTTCAGCTAACGCCTGCGGATCTTCGTGAGATCGAAACTGCTCTCTCTAAAATCGAAGTGCACGGTGGCCGGATGAACGAAGAACGAATGAACGCGGTTGACCGAACAGAGTGACCGGTTAGCCAATGACACTAACTCCAGCCGCCGCCAAGCGTCTTATAAAGCTGAACCACGCTCATCAACTCGTTGAGACGAATCTCCGCAAGACCGAACTGCGCCTGGAACAGGTCCCGATCGGCGTCGAGCGCATTGAGCTGCGTGTCGACCCCGCCTCGATAACGAGCGTACGTCAGCCGCGTCCGATCCTGCAGCGTGGCCACGAGCGCCTCCTGTTTGAGGCCGCTTTCGCGCACTCGCTGATGAGCGATCAGCGCGTTCGAAACGTCGGTGAACGCCGTTTGAATGGTCTTCTCATACTGGATGAGCGCGGACTCCCGCTCGGCTTGCGCGAGCTTCACGCCGGACCTTAAACGGCCGGCGGCAAAAATCGGCTGCGAAATCTGCGGCACAAAACTCCAGGCGCTGTGTCGGCCGTTGAACAGGCTCGACAACTGCGTGCTCTGTCCCCCTAGAAATCCGCTGAGACTGATCTGCGGAAAATATGTGGCCTTCGCCACACCGATATTGGCGTTAGCCGCCACTAGGTTCTGTTCGGCGTCCAGGATGTCCGGCCTCCGTTCGAGCAATGCTGACGGCAATCCGGCGGGCACGTCGGGGGCCAACTCCTTGCTTCATGAAATCCTGACCGCGAACGATTCCGCCGGGGTTCTGCCCCAGCAGCAAAGTAAGTTGATACTCGGTCTGGTCGATCTGCTGTTGAAGCACCGGGATTGCCTGCTCCGCGGTATCCACCAGTTGCTCAGCTTGGCGCAGATCGAGCAGCGTGGCGACGCCGCCACTTTGACGGTCGATCGTGAGGTGCAGCGAGTCCTGACGGGTGGCGAGGGTAGCGCGCGAAATCTCCAGCTCGTAATCCAGTTCCCGCAAATGGAGGTAATCGGTGGCGAGCCGAAGTCTGCCCCGATGTCCACTTCGAACGAAAGAAGATTCAGCGCGCCCTCACCCCCGTTCCGGTTCTGCGAGGCAGGAAGGAGGCCGGTAAAGGTGTCTGGCCATCGCGCGACAGCCGGCTGAGATTGACGCTCCCACTTGCGCCAAACTGCGGAAGCCGGTTCGAGCGTACCACGCTGAGGTTGGCGCGCGCCTCCTCGACGCGAACCACGGCGTCGCACAGATCGTAGTTCGCGGCGAGCGCCGCGCGAATCAGATCCTGGAGCTTTTCGTCCCTGAAAACCTCCCACCACTTTAGATCCGCCAGCGACGATGCCTGCGGTGCCGGCAGTGGGCTGGGAGCGCGGAATGCTTGTGGCACTAGGACGGCGGGCAGTGATAATTAGGTCCGACAGTGCAACCACTCAGCCAACCCGCGGCAACTAAAACAGCCGTCGACCGGGACCTCATTTCAATCTCCCTGCCCGGGTGAGGGAAGCATATCGGGCGTATTCCCGTGCACCTTTGCGGCGCCGGAGATCTTCTCGACCAGATAGAAGATTGCCGGAACGATGAGGATGTCGACGCTGCTTGCTGCCAGCATGCCGCCGATTACGATCGTACCCATGATTTGGCGCGCCACCGAGCCCGCGCCAGACGCCGTCCACAGCGGCACACAACCGAGAATGAACGCAAAGGAGGTCATCAGAACGGGACGCAGCCGAAGCCTTGCCGCTTCGAGCGCCGCTTCCGCCAGAGGTATGCCGCTTTCGTACCGTTCCTTGGCAAACTCGACAATCAGAATCGCGTTCTTGGCGGCCAGACCGATCAGCATCACTAGGCCGATCTGGGAATAAACGTCGTTCTCGAGCTGCACCATATAAGCCGGATAGAAAGCGTTGGCGACCGTTCGGCGCAGCCACAAGACTCCAAAAGCCCCGAACACCGCCCCCGACGTGCCCAGGAGCACGCTGAACGGCAGCGACCAGCTCTCGTAGAGTGCTGCCAGGACTAGAAATACGAACATGAGCGAGAACCCGAAGATGACCGTAGCCGGCACTCCCTCCCGTGCCCTCTGCTCTTGATAAGACATGCCCATGTAGTCAAATCCCATTTCGCTAGGCATGGTTTGCTTGAAGACGTCTTCCAGGGCCGCCGTCGCCTGGTCTGAGCTGTAACCGGGCGCGGCGCTGCCGTTGAGCTGCGCCGACCGGTACTCGTTGTAGCGCATGGTGAACTCGGGACCGTCCCGCGACCCGAACTTTGTCAGCGCGGAAAGCGGGGCCATCTGCCCGCTGCTGTTGCGTACATAGAACTGTCCGAAGTTCTCAAGATTCGACCGATAGGGCGCCTCCGCTTCGATATACACCTGCCAGGTACGGCCGAAATCGTTGAAGTAGTTGATGAACTGGCCGCCCATGAAAGCCTGAATGGTTTTGTAAACATCGCTGACGGCGACACCCTGCTTCAGCACTTTTTCCCGGTCGACATCCACGAACTTCTGCGGCACGCTTGGCAGAAAGGTTGTGCTGATCGAGCCAATTTCGGGACGCTTGCGAGCGGCCGCCAGGAACTTGTCCAAGTTGCTTGCCAGGAACTGAACGTCCCGTCCGGCCCGGTCCTCAAGCACGAACGTAAATCCGCCGGAAGTGCCCACTCCAGGGATCGCGGGTGGCGAGAAACTGAAGACAGTTCCCTGCGGCAAACAGCTGAGTTTCTGGTTCAGGCGCGCTTTGATCTCCTGATACTGTTCCGCGCTGGCTTTACGGTCGCCCCAGGGCTTCAGAGTGACAAAATAGAAGGCGTTGTAAGTGGTCCGGACAAAGCTGAGCAAGCTGAAGCCGACGATGCTCGTGAAGTACTGGACGCCGGGCGTGCTGGCGAGAATCTTCTCAACCTCTTTCGATGCCGCTGCCGTTCGCTCCAGCGAAGCCGCATTCGGGAGCTGCATGTTGACGAAGAGGTAGCCCTGGTCTTCATCGGGCAGGAAGCTCGAGGGCAGACGGCTGCCAAAGAAACCCGCGCCCAGGGCGAAGGCAGCAATCACCGCCAAGGCAAGCGCACTCTTCCGAAGAAATCCACCGCATAGCCGGACATAAAGTTCGGTGCCGCGCCCGAACATTCGATTGAACCAGTCAAAGAACCTTCTGAGAAGCCCGCTGCTCTCCTTCTTGGGTCGCAGCAGCAGCCCGGCAAGTGCGGGGCTCAGCGTGAGGGCGTTAAAGGCCGAGAGGACCACCGAGATCGCGATTGTGACGGCGAATTGCTGGTAGAGCCTTCCGGTGATGCCCGGGATGAGGGCCGTGGGTACAAAGACCGCCGAGAGGACCACCGCGATACCGATGACGGGACTGGTGAGCTCTTCCATGGCTTTCCTCGCCGCTTCCTTGGGCGCCAGACCTTCCTCGATGTGGCGTTGTACACCTTCGACGACCACAATGGCATCATCCACCACCAGGCCGATGGCCAGCACCAACCCGAACATCGAGAGCGTATTGATAGAGAAACCGAACAGCGGGAAGAAGAGAAACGTGCCCATCAGCGAAACCGGCACTGCAAGCAATGGGATGAGCGTCGCGCGCCAGTCCTGCAGAAAAAGGTAGACGACAAGGATCACCAGAACAATAGCGATGATCAGTGTTTCAGCGATTTCTCGCATGCCTTCCGTAACCGCGCTCGTCTGGTCCAGCGATATGGCATAGTCGATGTCTTCCGGAAAGCGCTGCTTCATCTGAGACATCAGCTTCCGGACGCCGGCAGCGGTTTGAACCGCATTCGAGCCGGGCAACTGATAGACGCCAAGGATCGCGGCGTTCTTACCATTTAAGCGGCTGATCAGGCTATAGTCCTGGGTGCCCAACTCAATGCGCGCCACGTCTCTCACCCGGACAATTCCGCCATTGGGGTTTTCGCGGACGATAACATCTCCAAATTCCTCGGGCGAGGTCAGGCGTCCTTGCGCAAGCACCGAATAAGTGAATTGCTGGCTGTTGGGAGCGGGCTCGCCGCCAACCTGGCCAGCGGGATTCACGGTGTTCTGCGCCTGGACAGCATTCACAATATCGGTGACTGTGATGCCCAGCTTCGCCAACTGGTCAGGCTTTACCCAAAGGCGCATGGCATACTGGCCCGCACCGAAAACCGTCGTCTGGCCGACCCCATATAGGCGCGCCACAGGATCGTTCAGGGTGATGTAGGCAAAGTTGGCCATGAACTTTGCATCACGGGTCCCGTGTGGCGAAAACAGGGAGACCAGCATCAGCGGAGAGGTCGCTGATTTCTTGATGGTTACTCCGTAAGTGTTCACGTCAGGTGGAAGCTGACCGGTGGCCAGGTTCTCGCGCGACTGGGTCAGAATTAGATCCGTGTTCGGGTCTGTTTTGACATCGAAGTCCACCACCAGTGTGACCTGCGAATTACCAGTGGCGTTTAAGGAATACATATAGTTCATGTTGTCCACGCCATTGATTTGCTGCTCGATGGGCGTGGCGACAGATTGCTCCAGTGCTCGCGCATCCGCGCCCACATAATTGGCTTGGAGCTGAATCTCCGGAGGAACGATATTCGGAAACTGCGATACCGGCAGGACTGCGATCGTGACGGCTCCAACGATCACCGTCAGAATCGCGATGACCATCGCGACGATCGGGCGGTTGATAAAGAATTTGGACATCTCAGTTGCCCTCCACGAACGGCTTCGGGCTCACTTGCATGCCGGGTCTGATGTTCTGGGCGCCCTCGGCGATGACGCGCTGACCCGGCTTCAGTCCTTCGCTGACTACCCACATCGTTCCCACTTGGCCGCCGACCTTGACTTGCTGAATGCTCACCGTGTTCTTGTCGTCCAACACGGCGACCTGATGGGCACCTTGCAGTTCCGTCACAGCGCGCTGGGGGATGAGTAGTGCGCCTGCGCTCGTCCCAACGGCTGCGCGAACCTTGCCGAATTGCCCCGGCCGCAACCGATCTCCGGGATTCGGAAAGAGTCCCGTCAACTGAATCGCGCCGGTGCTTTGATCCACCTGGCGATCCACGAAGAAGAACTTACCTTTCTGCGGATAGGTGCACCCGTCAGCTAGGATCAGATCCAGCTGCAACTTCGCCAGATCGTTCATGCCCCCGCGCGTTAGACTCAGATACTCCTGCTCCCCGACTGTGAAGTTTGCCTTAATCGGATCGAGCGTCGATACCGTGGTAATCACTCCACTGCTGGGATTGACCAGATTGCCGACCTGCACCTGAGCCAGCCCGGCGATTCCATCGATTGGCGAGGTCAGGTGGGTGAAGCCGGTATTCACTTTGGCCGCTTCTACCGCGGCTTGAGCTGATTCCACCGCCGCGCTACTAGCCTCAATCTGCGCCTGGGCCGTTTCGACGGCGGCTTTGGACGCGTCGATCTGCGCATTGGCGGCGAGATTGTTCTTGACCGCGTTGTCCAACTCCTGCCGCGTAACCGCGTGCTGTTTTTCGAGCGGCGTATATTTGTCTACGTCCAGTTGTGTTCTTTCTTGGTTCGCCACCGATTGCGCGAGTTGGGCTTGGGCCTGCGTCAACTGGGCCTTTGCTTGAGCAAGCTGTCCTTTGGACTGCGCGAGCTGTCCCTGCGCCTGAGCGAGCGCGGCGTCAAAAGGCCGCGGATCGATCTGGAACAGCAGTTGGCCTTTTCGCACGAAGGAGCCTTCTTTGTAATTCTGCGAGAGTAGATAACCGGTGACCTCTGCCTTGATGGCGGAATTGACCAGTCCGTCTAGTGTGCCGATCCACTCGTGATAGATGGGAACGTCTGCCTGCTTTACCGGAGCTACCTCGACTTGGGGTAGTTGTGGCGAGCCTGCGGCGGAAGTTGCCCTTGTGCAACTCGCCGCCACAAGAGCCGCCAGAACCAAAACAATCGCTGCCCAAATGTCAATTCTGTTATTGAATAACTTTGTCACCTTCATCTCCTGTGTTGCGGCCCTCATGCGCGCCCACCCTCGCGGCATGGCTTGCCCGTGATTTCCTCGAAATTGGGGCTACCTGAGTCAAGCGGAAAGCCACCACGTGTAAAACTTCAATTTAAGTACCCAAAGTACGTTCGTGGGTGGGCAAGTTGGGTGCGTAGTTTTCACCGGCATCTGACGTCCCGACTGCCGCACAGATAGTTTCAATTCCTCCTCGAAATGCCGCGCGAGAGCCTAACGTTCAAATCGATTGCAGAAGTCGCTCCGATGGGGTCAACTTCCACGCGCGAGCGCCTCCAGTAAGGCTTGCGGCCGGATTGGCAGATGCCGGACACGTGCGCCTGTAGCAGCGAAAATTGCATTTCCGATCGCCGGCGCAACAGCAGTAGTTGCCGGCTCGCCCAGTCCAACCGGCGTTTCCGTGCTGGGAATGAACTCGATGTCGATTTCCGGTGTTTCTCCCATTCGGAGCACTCTGTAGCTATCGAGATTCGTATCCTTCGGTTGCCCTTTGCTGAACTCGGTTCCTTCATATAGGGCCGTCGAAAGACCCCACAAGGCCGCGCCCTCCACCTGAGCTGCGGCGCTATCCGGATGAATGAGTGTTCCCGCGTCGATGACAAGGGTGAGCTTCTCCACTGCGACGTGCCCGTTCATGCGGTCAACCCGCACGCGAGCAGCACAGGCGATCCAAGTTGGCATATTGCGTTCTTGCCCGAATGTGGACGCGATGCCGAGGCCGACATCGTTCGGCATCGCACGCCCCCAGCCCGCTTTCTGAGCACAGCGGGCGAGCACCGCGGCCTGCCGGCGCGCGCCGCCTACCGAATTCGGAGCCGATCCGGAGTTAAGTCCGGCGCCGTCCAGTAAAGTTAGACGAAACCGCACCGGATCGACGCCGGCCTCGTGTGCGACCTCGTCCATAAAACTCTCGACGGCCCAACTGGTCCAGCCCGCGCTGACCGATCGCAGATAGCCCGACCGAAAAGTGCGGTCCGCAAGATCATTGCGAAGCGCCCGCACGCGATGCGCGCCTACGTTGTACCAATGGTCGGCTCCCGAGATGGCGAATGGATCGTACGGAGCGCCCTTAGCGTCTTTACCCAAGAAATAAGGAGCGATCGTAGCTGTGGGCCAACCAGCAGCCGCGTGATGATCCATGGCTGCCACCCGGTTCCCATCTCCCCAGCCCAGACTCAGGACCTGGCGCGATGCGGATCGCGGACAATCGAAACGCATGTCATCGGCTCGCGTGCAAACCATCTTCACGGGTTTGCTTATTGCGAGCGTTGCAAGCGCGGCAGGGACGGCATAATCGCCGTCCAGGCGGCGGCCGAATGCCCCACCCAGCAGATAGCTGCGCATCACGATCTTGTCCTGACTGCGTCGCAAAGCTTTCGCGAGCACCGGCAGGATCGACGACTGCCATTGATTGCCGGTGTGAATTTCGATAACGCCGTCCTTTTCGAAGGCCAGGGCGTTGACCGGCTCGAGGGCGAAATGCATCACTGTAGCCGTCGTGTAGGTCCGCTCGATCTTCCTCTTTGCCGACGCAAGCGCCGCATCCACACCCGGGTCGTCGACAAACAGGGAGCCGCCCTTTGGATCTGCGATCAGTTCGGCTGCGCGTTGCTGGATGTCCTGCTCAGAAACACTTGCCGTTTGGCCCGACTGCCATTTCACTTTGACGAGGTCGGCCGCGCGATTGGCGGCTGAGAAGCTGGCAGCGTAGACCATAACCCAGCCGGGAACAGTACCCGATGGATCATCCAGAGCGAGGCTTCGAATATAGCCGGGAAGGTGTTTCGCAGCCGAATCGTCGATTGAGATGACCTTGGAGCCGTAGCGCGTCGGGGGAATTATCGGGCGAGCGAAGATCATGCCGTCGACCGCTGCGTCGAGACCATAGCGAGCTTTGCCGTTGACTTTCGACGGAACATCGAGCGCCACGACATCCTTTCCGATCAGGCGGCGTTCGGCTGGCGGCTTGATGGGCATTGTTTGCAACTGCTCAGGCGTGAAAGTCCGGCGCAAATCTCCGCGCGCCACGATGTCACCGTAGGAAATCGTTCTTCCTTTGGCGTGCACAGCGCCGTTGCGCGCTGCACAAGCTTGTGAACTGACGCCGAGAAGTTTGGCGCCTTCTTCGACCAAAGCGATGCGGCCAGCCGCGCCGGCCCGGCTGAGCAGCGGGAAACTCTGCCACACAGAAAAACTACCGCCCGTGATCATCAGTCCCCATTTCGGATCCGAGTCAACCGTGACGGTCTTAACTTTGTTCCAATCGGCTTCTAATTCGTCGGCGACGATGCGGGCCAATGCTGTTCCAACGTGTTGGCCCATTTCGGCGCGGATGATATTCACAGTCACTATGCCGCTGGGATCAATTCCGTACCAGATCGTCGGCTCAAATAAGTCGCTCGGGCTGTCCGTTGCGGGGGCGGCGAGGCCCGAGCGCGCGTACCCCAACATGACTCCGCCTCCCACGATTGCGATCAGGAAACCCCGGCGCGAAGGATCGGGCGAACCTCTCAGTCCGTGGGCAGACAAACTAATCATGGGTGTCTCCTCGCATCCTCGATGCGGCAAGCTTGATGGCTTTGCGTATTCGAGGGTAAGTCATGCAGCGGCAGACATTCCCGGCCATTACGGCGTTGATGTCGCGGTCACTGGGGTCTGGATAGTCTTTCACCAGCGTGGCCGCCTGCATGATTTGTCCCGATTGACAGTAGCCGCACTGCGGAACCTGCAACTCAAGCCACGCCGTTTGCAGCGGATGCGTGCCCTGTGGATCGAGACCTTCGATGGTCGTGATCTTCGCGGAGGCAACCGCGCTAAGCGGGGTGATGCAGGATCTCGTCGCGCGTCCTTCCACATGCACCGTGCAGGCGCCGCAAAAACCGATGCCGCAGCCGAATTTGGTTCCGGTGAGACCGATCTCGTCGCGGATTACCCAGAGCAATGGCGCGTCATCCGGACTATGCACCGAAACGGTGCGCCCGTTGATTTCGAAAGTGGTCATGAACGCTTAGCTCCTTTGGTGTCCATATCCGGTCATCGTGATTTCGCCAAAGCGTGGCGAATAGCCGCGACCTTGTTTTCCAGGCCCGTCCACGGCGGAGACTTCGTGCGCGTGCGGCGCAGATAGGCCGCAAGGCGTGCGATCTCCTGATCGCTGAGTGACGATGCGTATTCGGGCATTACCAGTCCCGGCGCACCTTCGTTGTCGCCTACACCTTTCAGCACAGCCTGAATGAAGTTGGTGGGCTCGGGCAAAGTCAGTGCACTATTGAGCGACAGTTCCGGCCGCGCAGGAAGAGGAACAGGCCCGGCATTGTAATGGCAGGAGATGCATGCCGAGGCATAAAGGTCAGCATCGGAGTCGTTCTCCTGGCCGCTGCCGAGAGAGGACGTCTCGACCGCCTCGCTAGTAGTGGCCGCGATGCCGGCGACACGCGCACTTGCATGGTCCATGTCAGCGAAGTAAACGGCGATGGCGCGAACATCGGAATCCGGCACGATTGAAAGAGCCAAGCTGTCGCGAATTACCTCCGTCATCGTGGCGGCTGTCGCGCCATGTAGCGGACTGGCACCTGTTCGCAGGTATTGGAACAACTCTTCTTCAGTCCATGGAATCGGCGACGGATTGGCTGCGGTCAGCGCCGGTGCGATCCACCCGTCAATCTCATAACCGGCGTACGGATTATGCCTTTCTTCCGCGCCGAGAAAATTGCGCGGAGTATGACAGCCCGAACAATCGGCCACGGCTTCCGCCAGATATGCTCCGCGATTCCATTCGTTGCTTTTTGAGGGATCGGACCCATAACGCCCACTCTGGAAAAACAGCAGCTTCCACTCTTCCTGGAAGGCGCGGACACTCAGAGGAAACGGAAGTGTATTTGCGGGGGTCGCAGACTTGACCGCTGGGCGGGTCATTAAATAGGCGTATAATGCCCTGACATCCTCGTCCGACAGCTTTGTGAAGGCGTAGTACGGGAAGGCGGGGAAAAGATGAGATCCATCGCGGGAGACGCCCTCGCGCATCGCGCGGTTAAACGCTTCGAATGACCACAACCCAATTCCGGCCTGCGGATCCGGGGTGATATTGGTCCCATAGATAATCCCAAACGGTGTATTTACCCCGTATCCTCCAGCGAACGCTGGTCCGCCCGCGCGCGTATGACACGACGCGCAATGTCCCGCTGCGGCAAGCGCCTCGCCGCGAGCAACGGAAGGGCCAGAGAAACTCTCCGGAACCGGGGGCTCAATGGGAGCAATCGCCGGCCGCCGCGCCAAGAGCAACAAGCCCGCCAGCACGAAGCAAGCAGCGCCGAGGAACGCAATCGAGACGCGGCGAATCGTCATTTTCTTTGTCCCATCGGTCCCGGAGTTTCTGTCGGAAGTTGATTTCATTCGCTCACCAAATTTGCTCAGGGGGTGCCCATAAGGTGAACGTGGGCATAAGGTGAACCCGCCCACATAACGTAAGCGCCGGTAGCGCGATGGGTCACCGGCAGTCCGGTGGCCTTAGGATCGAAGGGCCACATGATCATCGAGTGCGGGGGAACGGTGATCGGCGGACTGGTTTTGTCGTAGGGATCGGAATCGCTGCGCTGCGTCGCGCCGGCCAGCATGTAAGTGATTCCAGGTACTGTGTTCGTCGGCTTCGGTTTGTGAGCTCTGAAATCCGCAGCCCACTGCATGGAGGTGGCATCCGCGCACATCGCCGGATCGCCGATGACTTTCGGATTCCCTGGCATGCACATGAAGCCGTTGTTCCCCTCGCGCAGCACCACCGTTTTCCCGTTCGAATCCGTATCGACAATGCGTGCCGACTTGGCGATCTCCGATGGACCCGCAGACATGGCGCGGGCGATCCTTGCCTGAACCGACTCGGTATCGTCAGCCGAGGAGAAAGCGAGAAGTACACCGAAAAAGCAGATCAGTAATCTCATGGCTTAGCATTTTTCTCACTCATTCAAAATTGCCGGCGTATCGCCGAGGGCGACCTTGCCGAGCTTCTCACTTTGCAGCTTGCACAGCGTGCTCCGGATCGAAATTGAGGTAGATGCCCTCCCAATCCGACAGTCCAGCCTTGACCTGCCGTGTCACATCAACCGCTAGCACCTCATCGCGGCCGGCTTCGACTGCACTCAATGCTTGCCGAACTACGTCGAAAGGCTTGACCTTTGGAAGGGTGAGCTCACTCGCCATATTCTTCTTCGACATCATCCGTCTTCTTGCGGAGTATCTTTATATAGAACCTCACGTACTCTGGCTTGTCGCCGTACTCGGGTCCCCCTGATTCTGAACGCGAATCGTCACGGAGCCTTGCACCCTTGCAATCTCAAAGCGTCACGGTGCTAACCGGAACGGAATACTTAAGCGCATTCTCGAGTAACTGGGTTGCCGCTAGATTTTCCATGTTTCGCTCAATACGCCTTACCGAAGGGAGGTACCCTGAAAGTGGACAAGCTTGATCGACTGCCCTTGCTGCACATACACCGCAATCAATCGAAAGTGCGAACGACTCTCCATTCCAGACCGTGAGCTGACCGCTTGACATTCGGCCGTCAACACCGCGGTTGACCCGTACACCCGCACCTCAGTCTGACTGAGTTCGATCGAACGAAATCGTAACCCACCACTCCGCAGGTCTTGCAACACCTCCTGCTTGTTCAGCACGGAACCATCGGGTCGCACCAGCATGTAATCGCCCGCATACAGCCCTTCAAGAGCAGTGTAGTCTTGCTCCTTCAGTGCGCGATTGAAGATTTCCGTGTGGATGCTCAATATCTCCCCTGCCGTCATGCGAACGCTTCCAAAACAATCCGTTTATTTTTCTCACTTACGTTGTTCATTAAATTTTCCTTTCTCTTGTCAAAACTGTTTTCTATCCTGCCTACGCGACGGAAGACTTGATCGAGTCCTGGTCCGGTACCACCGAATCTCCGTCGCTGTCGTCCGCTCCTGTTTAACTGTTTGCGGCGGCCGCGCTGACGGCCGCCGCCTTGGTTTCAAGCTGCGCCGAAGAAGCGTGCGGCCTCTTCGGCGAACTCTTCAGAAAACTGGAAGTGCGAGCCGTGCCCGGAATCCGGGTAGAGGATCAACCGGGCATCCGGTAAATGCTGCTGAAGGATGTAGGAATTGACGGTTGGCACCATGATGTCGTCCTTGCCGTTGACGACGAGCGTGCGCTGCTTGATCTTCTTCAAATCGCCGTAGCGGTCTGTCGCGGGGATCGCACCCCATTTAGCAAGAGCGACGAGCTGGGCCTCGGCGACCTGGGGCTTCGCTTCTGGTTCGCGGTCCAGCTTTCGCGCGGCGATCCGCTTGAGCCAGGCCATGCCCGCCGCGTAACTCGTCGGGCTCTTCGAAAAGAACAGGTCCAACGCGCGTTCTTGCGGGGTGCTGTTCGGACG
>Ga0210401_10005572_pt1 | contig 12928 bp, 13 predicted proteins | sample IncBWH32MmetaG_FD_150866 | JGI IMG/M metagenome (GOLD analysis project Ga0210401, IMG submission 150866) | Forest soil microbial communities from Barre Woods Harvard Forest LTER site, Petersham, Massachusetts, United States - Inc-BW-H-32-M | ecosystem: Environmental > Terrestrial > Soil >... | reverse complement strand
GCACGACGTCGGGATACCGGTGTCGACACACGCCGTGGTCACCGTGATGCAGGTGCTCTGCGGCCTGATCGTCGTCGCCGGCACGCTCTGGCTGCTCTGGAACGCACACCGTTTGAATGTGGTGCGCGCCATCGGCCTGGCGCTCCTTCTCTTTGCCGTGGGGAGTCCCACTCTGTGGCCCTGGTACCTCCTCTGGGGGGTCACCATGCTGGCGGCGACGACGGCGCAGCGGTCGAGGATGCTGGCTGCGGTGGCCGGCCTGGCCATGCTGCTCGTGGGAGCCGGGGGCACTCCCATGGTCCACGGGCTGGCCTACGTCGTCACCGCCCCGCTGCTCCTGGCCGGTGGCGCCTGGTTCTTCTGGGACCGGCATTGGCAGACCGTGGTGTCGGGCCATGTCGACTGAGTCCCCGCCGATGGACGATGCGGCGGACATCGGAGGGGGCGAACAGGAGGGCGTCGCGGTCCTCACCCCCACGGCTCCTGACCCGAGCCCACCGCCCGCGCCCGAGGGCTGGTTCCGACGGTTCCGGCGCTGGTTCCTCTTCTGGCCGGTTGTGGCCTACGTGGCAGCCCGGATCGGGACGCTGGTCGCGCTCGCGGTCACAGCCCCGATCAACCACAAGACCCTGTCCGGAAGGCTTGGTCGCTGGGACAGTGCGTGGTTCATCCGCGCCGCCGAACAGGGTTGGCCACGCCACCTGCCGATGATCCACGGCCACGTGATGGCCAACACCAGCGCGTTCTTCCCGGTGTTCCCCCTGGCCATCCGGTGGGTGTCTTCGGCCACCACGCTGTCTCCCCTCGGAGTCGGGGTAACCATCAGCGCCGTCACCGGCCTGACGGCGGTCGTGGCCATCGGCCTCCTGGTCCGAAGCTTTGCCGGGAGCGAAGGAGCGACGCGCGCCGCGCTGCTCTTTGCCATCTTCCCGGGGACCTTCGCGTTCAGCCTCGCCTACAACGAGGGCATCGTGCTGACCTGCATCGCATTGGGACTGCTGGCACTCAAGGGCCGCCGCTGGTGGTTGGCCGGACTGCTGGGGATGATCGCGACGGCCACCGCGCCCATCGCCTTGGCCTTCGTTCTCAGCTGCGCATGGTGCGCCGGCTGGGCGACCTGGCGAAACCGGAGCCTGCGCCCGCTGGTGGCCCCGGTGCTCGCGGTGAGCGGCTTTTTCGTCTACATGGGCTGGCTCTGGCGGCACACCGGCGTCCTCGACGCCTGGCGCCTGACTGAGCAGGGCGGCTGGCACAGTTCGCCCTCGGTCGGGTACCCGTTCTGGATCGTCTGGAGCTTTGTCAAGAATCCGGCCGGTCCGACCTTGACGGGCCAGATCCTGTTCTTCGGCCTGGTCGTCGCCGTCGTCGGCGGCGTCCTCGCCATCCGGCAACGGCAACCGGCGCCGGTCCTCATCTACGGCCTGGCCGCCGGCGTGCTCGGAGCCATCTCCTCCCCCGTCGGCCTGCGCCCGCGGTTCGTCATGCTTGCCTTCCCGCTCGTGGTGGCTTACGGGACACGCCTTCGCGGCCGCGCCTACGCCGCCACGCTGGTCGTGTCCGGCGCGTTGCTCGTGGCCATGACCGTGCTCGAGTTCGTCTCGTTGGCCGTATTCCCTTGACGGGCGAGCACGCCGTATCTCTCGGCGTCGGCGAGGGATCAGCCGACGGGATGTGGGCCCAATCGGGCAACCTCGCTCAGCGCGGCGGCTGGACCCTTGTCTGGTTCAGCGTCGTCACCACGGGGCTCGGATTCTGGGGTGCCTGGACGTCATGGCCCGGCGCAGCCGCCTTGGCCCCACTCTTCGTCCTGGCCGGCCTCATCGGAATCATTGCCTGCTGGCTCGTGGCGGACCCCCGCGGCAAGGTCCTGCAATGGGCCGGGCTCGCCGGGGCGGTCCTCGCGGTCGGAATCCCCCAGGCAATCGGCATCCACATCCGTCGGTACTACACAACCGACTCGGCGGCCTTCAACCAGCTGGCCGCGCGTGTTCTCCTGCGCGGCAAGAACCCGTATACGACGTCGATGGACGGTGCGAGCTACCTGCTGAATCCACCGTCACACTTCTGGACGTACATGGCCGATGGCAGCCACGTCGCACAGTTCTCCTACCCGGCCGCGTCGTTCCTGTTCGAAATCCCCGCCCGGGCTCTCGGCTTTCACCACGCGCTCGCCGACTGGACCGACCTGGTGGCCTGGCTGGTGACTGGCCTCCTCCTCTTCTTGTTGCTGCCCGTCAGCCTGCGCTGGCTCGCCACCTTGGTGCTGCTGGCGGGGGCCTTCGTCGGCACGTTCTCCGCCGGGGGCACCGATGCCCTCTGGCTGCCGTTCCTCGTCGTCGCCGTCTGGCGCTGGGACCGGTTCGGGACCGGGCGTGCTGCGGGCGTGGCCAATTGGATCGGGCCCGTCGCCCTCGGTCTGGCCTGCGCGGTAAAGCAGACCCCGTGGTTCTGCCTGCCGCTGCTCCTCATCGGCCTGGGCATCGAAGCCCGGCGACGCGGCGAGCCGGTGTGGCGCGTGCCGGCGCGCTATCTGGCGCTGGCGGTCGGCGTCTTCGCCGCCTTCAATCTGCCGTTCGTGATCTGGGGACCACGTGCCTGGGTCGATGGGGTCCTGCTGCCGTTCACGAAGCCGCTGGTGGCCGACGGCCAGGGCTTGGTCACCTTGGCCCTCCATGGACTGACCGGTGGCGTTGTCCTCCCGCTCCTGTCGGTGGCCGGCGCGCTGGCGTACCTGGCACTGCTTGCCGCGTTCGTCGTCTGGTATCCGGCCATGAAAGTCGTGTGGCTCTTGGTTCTGCCGATCGTGCTCCTTGTGCCCGGCCGCAGCTTCTCGAATTACTTGATCGACTTGTTTCCAGCCGCCCTGGTGGCCGTGGTGAGCGTGTCCCGCGTCGAAGGCGCGGAAGGCGCCGCAAGCGTGCAACGGTTGGACACCGGGACTCCGGCCCGGCGGTGGGCGGTCCGTGCGGCCGTCGGCGTCCCGGTGCTGGCCTCGGCTGCAGTCTGCGCGTTGGCTTTCACGTCGGCGCCGCTCGATGTCTACGTCGACGGCGTCCGCACCTCACAGGCGACGCTGCGCCTCGACGCGGTCACCGTCACCGTGCACAACTCGAGCGGACAGCGCGTCACCCCGCGCTTCATGGTCGTCCTCGACAGTTCGCACCCGTCGGGGTTCTGGACACCGGCACACCGCAGCAGCCCGCTGGTGCTCGCGGCGGGGGCCACCGCCACCGTCACCCTCGAACCCCCCGAGTTCACCTGGTCCCCGCTGCACGGCGCCCATTGGCTGGTGGAGGCCTACACCACGCCCCCCGACGCACTCAGCACATCCGCCCCGCAGATGTGGAGGTTCGGCAAGCCCCAATGAGGCGGTGGCTCAGACTGCGGAACGCTTCGTGCGCCGAGTTGGCGCGAGAGGACTCCTAACCCCGACAGCAACCGTGTGAGGGTGAAGTCACCACGGACTCTCACCACAGACGTGATGAGCTGAAGAGTGGACCGACGACCGATGTGGGCAGTGATGCTGTTGTGGCGCAGCAACGTCCCTAACGAACGTTTAGACGTCTGCGAGGGATGAACGGAAGATCGACACGTTGGCTGTCGTTACCGTGCCAGTGTCGTACAAAGATCGACGTTCCGTATACTTCGCGACAGTGGAGCGGACACCTGGCGGGCCGCGATCGCTTCTCCGCGCACCGGGGGGCGGTCGTCAATTGTGCGAGTAGTCGTAGACGGCCTGGCCATTCGCGGCGAGAACAGCCTGAGTATCGTTTCTGAGCATCTCCTCGAGGGCTGGAACGCACTTGCCGGCACTGACGAGGTGCATCTCGTGGTGCGCGCTGGTGCCGGTCTCGAGCCACCGGACTCCGTCATCGTCCACGAAGTGCGGTTCGGCCGTCTTCCATTCTTGAGTCGTCTCCGCGCACAGTCGCTCCTGTTGCCGCGGCTGTGCCGTTCACTTGCAGCAGATGTGTTGCTCGGGCTGATCCCGGCGACGACTGTCGCTCCGCTCCGGTGTCCGAGAGCAGTGATCGCTTGGGACTTCCGCTACCGCTTGTTGCCCGAACAATTCAGCGGCCGGGCGCGCCTGCTGCGCCGGATCAGCTACGCCGTAGGATTCCGCCAGGCCAAGGGGGTGGCCTGCATTTCGGACCGTACGCGCAACGACCTCCTCTCATTCCACCCCCGTCTCGCCAGTGTGCCCGTAACGGTGGCCCACCTCGGAGCGGATCACGTCGACACCTGGCCGGTTCGGCCGCAGGACCCCCCCTACGCGATCGCTTTCGCTCACTTCCCCAACAAGAACGTCGACCTGGTGCTCGGAGCTTGGAAGGAACTGCAGGAAGGGGCGGGGCCCGAGGAGATACTCGCGCTGCGGGTGGTGGGCGTGCCCGACTCGGAACGGGCCGGGATCGAAGCGCGGATCGAGACGCTCGGATTGAAGAGTGTTGTCACCGTACAACCGTGGCTCTCAAAGGAAACCTTCGAGGAACAGTTCGCTTCGTCGAGCCTCGTGGTCTTCCCGTCCGACTTCGAGGGGTTCGGACTCCCCGCCGTCGAAGCGATGCGACTCGGAATTCCGCTGGTCATCACCCCCGAGCCCGCCCTTCTGGAGGTCACCGCGGGTCACGCCACCGTCATCGAAGGCCACGGGCCTTCGGCGCTCGCGCGTGCGGTGGCGACGGCTCGTCGAACGACGCCGGAGGCCGTCGCAGCAGCAAGGCAGCACGCCGCAACCTTCACGTGGTCTCACTTTGCGGCCGACGTGCGTACGACGCTCCGCGAGGTGATGGAGCAGGCGCAGCGGCGCCCACCAGCATGGGCGCGTACGCGCGTGCGTCTCGCCGGGACCTTCGCGGCAGCAACACTGGCCCTCGGCGGCGCCGCGGCGGGCGCGTACGCATTGACTGTCCCGTCTACACCCGCTTCACACCCGGTCTTGACAACCACGACCGCGTCGGGCACGCCGGCACCAGGCACGGAGGCGCATGCAGGGTCTGGGTCGACACGGGGCACAGCGTCAACGGGGCCGCCTCAACACTCGTCCACGGGATCAGCGCCGGGTGCGGGTTCGTCCGGGTCGGGCAGTTCCAGCAGCACAAACGGCTCCGGTGGAAGCCCGCCGTCGAACCTCAACGTGCCCCCACTGCCGACCGTGCCAACCGTCACGGCCCCCAGCGTCACGGTGCCTACCGTCCCATCGACCGTCCCAACGGTGACCGTCCCGGGCTCGGCTTGCACGACCACGAGCGCCGTGGGCACAACCGTGGTGACGGTGCCGTGCCAGGTACCGGTGCCCTGAGGGCGCCGTCGGAACGGGTCCTTGGATCTTCCGGACATGATCCGAGGTACGGGCTTGCGGAGGTCAGCGGCGTCAACTTGCCGACCGGCACAACGAGTGGGCGCTAGAGGACTCGAACCTCCGACCTCAGCCGTGTGAAGGCAGATTGCTCGCGGCGCGTTCGGGGCGATTCACCCGCTCTTATACGCTGCGGAAGGGTGTCTCCGTGGCACGTCGTGCCACATCCGTGCCACTTCTCTCGCAAAAGGCCTCCGAAAAGTACCCCTGCAGCGCGCTCGCGGCGTCTTTGTCGGCCTCGGTCGAGCGGTGCGATTAGCGCTCCATGGTCATTCGTGCCGTCGAGTGCCCAGCCCGCCGCTGGGTGACGTTGTAGGGCACGCCCGCGTCGGCCATCGCGGTGACCGCGACGTGCCTCAGTGCGTGGAACGTGAGTCCTTCGGGGACAGTCGGCACTCGCCCGGCGGCGATCGCCTCGGCTCGCACCTTCTCGGCAGTCGGCCGCAGGATCCGCTCGACAAAGCGACGACGGAGAACCCCGCCCTTGGGACCGACGAAGACCAGGGCGTCAGAGTCGGCGTCGAGGTTGCCGCGATACACCGCTAGGTGCCGGGCCAGCTCGTCGACGAGGAAGGCCGGCGCAACGAGCGACCGGAGGCTCTGCTCGGTCTTGGCGTCAGGCTCGAGGCTCAGGTGCCCGGCCAGTTCCTTTACGGTTCCTGCAACGCTCACGGTGCGGCGTGGGAAGTCGACGTCGCACACCCGCAGGCCGATTGCCTCGCCCCCAGCGCAAGCCGAGAACGGCGCCTGTGAGGACGAGAGCGCGGTAGTGCCCGGGTAGGGCATCGGCCAGGTCTGAGAGCCCCTCAGGGGTCAGAGTCGCCCTCTCGGCGGTCCTGACCGTAGGCAGGGCGATCTTGCGAGCAGGAGAACGGGCGATCCGATCGGGCCGGCCTCGCCGACAGTGAGCAGGCGATCGCGAACAAGCGTTCGAGCAGGCCTTACGGTCGTTGGACATCAGACCACCGCCTGCGCGCCGAGTTCGGCAATGAACGCGTCGAGTGCGTGAAGCGGGACGAGTCGCCTGCCGTCGAGGTCGACCGTGGGCAAGCGACCCTCTCGGGCGAGCTCGTAGGCCTTGGACCGACCGAGTCCGAGCAGGGCGGCGGCATCAGCGATGCTGACCAGCCGAGGCTCCAGTTCGGGCATTTCTGCCTCCTAAGCGTCGTTGCGACGCCCGCCTTTTCAGACGCGCGCCAATGAACATGACGCTCAGGGGCAGGCACCCACTCGACCGTCCGGTGAAATCCGATCGGTGTGGCTACAGCACCTTACAATCAAGGACGATGACAGCGGTTGTTGCTTTGGCCCCTCAGGTGAAGGTGATATTGCGCTGCCAGCACTGTCTCGCCAACGGCGACACGCACCCGCCGAAACTATTTGAGGCTGTCTTCCGCGACGGTCGGCTCGAGGACGTTTCCCGCTTCGTGACGAGTCGCCACGGGAAACGGGAGATCGAGCGAGACATCCGCAAGTCCGGCTATCAGCGTGGCCTCGGTTCCTTCAGCCGTGGCGGATCGGAATCGCTGAGCGAGGAGCCCTACACCAATGAGTGCGCCGAATGCAGGCATCGCGTGTCGGCTGTTGAGAGCGACTTCCTCGATGCCGTCCGCGCCCGGGGGACAGCTCTAGTCCGACGAGGCGAAGCCACCGCGTACATCTGAGCTGGCAGCATGATCACGCCAACGGTTCAACTAAGGGCTACCGCCGGAATCGATGACGCCATCGTCTTCTTTCGCACCCAAGCATCCAATGCCTACGGTGCGATACCGCCTGGCTCCATGACGACCGCTGAAAAGCGTGAGGCGTTCGTCCGCTGGTCGGTGAACGTGCAACGTGCAGCATCCAGTTACATAGCGTGGGAGACAATCGACGCCATTTTCGACAGCCCCCGATACAGAGATATCGGCTCGATGCAACCGGCGGCTCACGTCGAAATCTTGATCAACGCTGAACTCGCCCGACTATCGAGCCGGTTCGGCGAAGTAGCGGACGAGTTGGAGCATGCTCGGGACTTCTTCACTGGACCCGGAGCATTCGTCGCACCCGACACCAGTTTCTACATCGAGCATCCCGACAAGCTCGAGGAAGTCGATTTCCGTCCCCTCTTGAACATCAGAGAACAACCCGTCCGCGTGGTAGTGCCCATCATCGTTGTTGACGAGCTCGACAATCTGAAGAGAAGCAAGGATCGCGATGTTCGCTGGCGTGCGGCATACAGCCTCGCTGTGATCGACCGGGTTGTGCAAAATCCCTCGCGCAGAGGTCAGCTCGCCCTTGAGGACTTCAGCGCGATCGACAATCAGACGGGCGGTATTCCCCGCGGAGAGGTGACTCTTCAACTTGTCTTGGACCCTCCAGGACACAGCCGACTGCCTATCCCTGACGACGAGTTCGTCGACCGTTGTCGCGTCTGTCAGACCTTCACCGGGAGCCTCACTGTCCTCACCTATGACACTGGGCAGTCGATGCGGGCCCGGATGGCTGGCCTACAGGTAAACAAGTTGGTCGCGGAACCAGAACCTACGCCCAAGGACACTTCCCGGTGATAGCGATCACCTACGGGAATTTCGCGCAATGGATATCGGCAGTGGTGGCTGTCGTCGCGGTTCTAGCGGCTGGTGTTCTTCTGCTTCATGGACGGCGAACAGACGCCGACTTAACCGCAGAAAGTCTCAAAGTGGACGGTCAGCTGCTCTTGGACGTTCGTGTTGGCATCCGACCAGTTGGTTCGCTTGCGACGCACCCCTACCCACCGCTTCCTTGTCAAGTATGCGATGAGATTCGACAGCACGACCCGGCCGGCAAGATGCTGCCAGACGAGGCATGGTTTACCTTCACACGCTGTTTTCTTGAAGACACCGCACTGCTCTACGAATCACGCGACATCCGATGGCCAACGGTTTTCCGTCACGGGTCGGCAATGAAAGGACGGCGATCTCGGTGGGGATGTCCCAACCGCAAAGTGTCGACCATCGAAATCCGCGAGGTCCGTCGATCACGGAATGAGGATGGCAAGCTCAGTCTTGAAGACGTTTCGGTTCGTTGGGTTGTGAATGCGTTGCGGTCACAATTCTCCGAACCGCACGAACGTGCTGAGGCCACTCATATCATCCCGATCGACAATCCCGATTCGTTGGCTATCGGGTGGCGAGTCGTGTTTACCGTCCAGATTCCGATGGAGACGTGGTTCTTCCGACGGCCCAACAAAGACAGCTGGCGTTGGATCGTCGATGACTTCGTCCCCCTCCCGGAGTAGAGCAACGCGTGACGGCCGCCGCTGAGTAAGGCGCGACCGCTGGGAGTGACCTCTTAAGCCTCGCTCTCCTTCTGTTGGTCAATCCAACGCTGATACTGCGTATTGGCTGTCTCTACGGCCGATTGAACTTGCTCGGCCACGGCTTCTCGGGTGGTCGTTGTGACAACGACGTAGATTGTTTCGCGCTTAACCTCCGGCCATTGGTGCTCCGTGGTACCGAGCATTGAGATATCGCCCACGGGGCGCCAGCCGAAGTGTTTGAAGAACTCGATCCATTGCTGCTCCGCAGCCCGGTTCAGCTAAAAGATGAGGGGCACTCGTCCCGGCGTCAACTCCTCGGCCACGACCTCTTTGGTGATCTCAATCGGAGTCCACTCGACCATGGTCTGCGATGATAGATCCTTTGCGCCCGCCAATGCCTTGGCGGGAAACCTCGAACTCCAGCGATTTACCATGGCCCGGATGCCCACTCCTGGGGAGCCGTGCCCCGGCTTCATGTCCGAGGCTGGCCGATGTTGGAGAATGCTCTACGACCGCAACCTCCAGGCGACCCACTGCACCGAGCGGACGAGCTGTACTGGCAGATGGTTCTCGCCGAGGGGTGATCGCTGGTGGCTGGTGTGGGCTTGTCCTGACCACCTCGAGGGGTTGACTGGGCTACGCCAGTTCGGGGGGAGGCCGTGAAGGAAAACCCGGGCGAGACGGTCTTTGACGTTTTCGCCGAGCTCAAGGTGTACCTGAACGACATGGCGGGCGCGCATTGGTTCGCGACCGATGGCCTTCGGCAGCAGTCCGAGGTGTGGCGTGAGCGGAACGCACACCACGACAAGCCAGACGCAACGGTCTGGGTGGGGATTGGGTCACCAACGAGCCAGCCCTTCGTGCCCTACCACTCCTGGCCCATGAAGCAGCTCCCGGACCGCCTACTGGGCCCAGTGAGCGACTTGGTCGGGCACCAGTGGGTTGTTGCGGTGTACACGGCCTGGGAAAGCGAGTACCGCCCCCGGGCGCTCAAGGCCATGGGGCAAGAGGAAGGACAGGTCTGGCCCCTCATGGGCGATCTGCGCCTCCTTAGAAACGACATCGTTCACCACCGTGGCATCGCGACAAAGAACAACAGCGGGCGCTGCAAGGATCTGGCTGACTGGGTGACCGTCGGCCAAGTCATCAGTCTCAGCAAGATCCACGTCGCCGACTTCATGATGCGGGCGGGCCTAGCCGAGGTCCAGACGCCTCCTCCCGACGACACCAGTTGGGAGCCGGTCGATTAGTCGGGGCACCAGAGAAGCTCAAGTGGTGGGCGTGAGCGTGGGCGGCTTGAAGACGGGGAACCCGGGCGCCGGGCCGTTTGAGTGTGCGCTCGACGTGCGTTGTGCTGGGACGATGCTTGGGCGGCCGCACCCGTTTCGCTCGAGCTCACCGCGAAGTTCGCGAACCACTTCGCAGGAACTTCACGGGTTGCCTACACGCTACGTCCTACAGCCTGGACACCCCCAGGCCTTTAGTTCAGCCTGTCCGGGGAAACCACGAAAGGACGGGTGAGACATGAACGAGGCAAGGGCAAAGTTGGCCGGGCTGGTGGCGGAGGCGCGTGAACATGCCAGGCAGCTCCGGGCCGAGGATCGCATCGACGAAGCGCTCGAGGCCGAGAAGCTGGCGCAACGGTGGGGGCCCGTCGCCCGCGGCGAGCTGTTCCCCTACGGCAAGGTCAGCGTGCTCCCGTCCTGGCCGAACTGGTGGAACTGAGGCACCTCTGAAAACGCCGGCAGCCTTGCTTCCGGGATGCCGCGTGCCCCGTTCGTGCCACTTGTAGTGGCACACTGTGGTCAAAGACGGTCAAAAGCGGTCACCCGTCAAGCGCAGAGAAGGTGCCCGCGACGTGCGCAAACGAGTGTCGTTGCTGGTGGGCGCTAGAGGACTCGAACCTCCGACCTCAGCCGTGTGAAGGCTGCGCTCTAACCAACTGAGCTAAGCGCCCCCGGGGAAATGCGGGACCCAACCGTAGCCCGCGGGAACCCGCCGGCCTGCGGCGGAGGCTCGTTTTGGGGGCGTCAAGACGGCGCCGGTACCCTGAGATGCACATGGCCTCGACAGACGACGACTACGACGACACCGGCGTACAGGCGCCGTGGACCTGGAGGGTCAGGGAGGTCTTCTGGCCGTCGCCGGCCCCGAAGTCTGGCGAGGACGGAGAGCCGTACCGCATCCCGGAGGACCAACGCCGGACGGTCATGCGGTCGCTCGACCCCCAGGAGGTCAAGCTCGCCTTCGGGGCGCTCACGTTGGCCACGGTCGCCGGCATTGCCATTCCTGCGTACATCTTGGCCACGGACAAGATCACCAAAGCCGGAAAGCACACCATCGCGGTCGCCCCGGACGCTTCGCTGCTGGGGGGCGTCATCATTGTTCTTTGCATTCTCGGTTTCTTGACGTTGTGGAAGAGAAAGCGGACCTTTGTCTGCTTTGCGCTCTTCTTGATCGGTTTTGCGTTCACCCTCTTCATCGGGCTGATCGGGTTCGTGTTCATCCTCGTCGGCGGTTGGCTCATGCTGCGCGCCTGGAGGATCAACCGTTACGGGACCACGGACGCAAAGCTCATCCGCCAGGAGGCCGCCAGCCGGCCCAGGGGCAAGGGGGCCGCGTCGGCGTCGAAAGGCTCGAGCACGGGTACGAACAAGGGCAAGGCGTCGTCACAGCAGGGCGCCCGCAAACCCCCGACCGCAAGCAAGCGCTACACCCCGAAGGCGCCACCTCGGAAGAAGATCCCGAAACCCACCCAGTAGTCGCGCTAGGCCGCGCTACTCAGCGGCCGGGATCGACGAGCAGCGCCGAGCGCAGGAGTTGCAGCACGTCTGCCCGGCGGCGGACCAAGGAACGGGCCGTCGGCTCCTCACCGAGCGCGCGCAGCACCTCTACTTCGGTCACCATCCCGATCACCGTGGAGTAGATGGCCAGCAGCAAGAGGCGCGGATCCGAACGGCGCATCGAGCCGGCGGCCATCTCCGCTTCCAGGAACGACGAGGCGCGCTGCACGAGGGGCTCGAGGGCCAGCGTCATCTGCGTGGCCGCCGGCGGTCCGAGCCGCCCCACTTCACGGAGCAGTCCCAGCAGGTCGGGCTGGCGCGCCGCTAGGCGGAACACCGACCGCACGACCGCTTCCACCCGGTCCCACCCCTCCCCCGCCCGCTGCAGCGCGGTCTCGAGCGCCGACGAAAGGTCCCCCGCGCTGCGGGCGATCACGGCCTCGAGCAAGGCGTCCTTGGAGGGGAACCAATAGAGGATCGATTGCTTGGTGAGCTCGAGCTCCTTGGCCACGGCGTCGAGCGACGTCGCCTCGTAGCCCCGGCTGGCGAACGAGGCCAGGGCGGCGTCGAGGATGCGGTCGCTGGTCGAGGAGCTGGGCACTTACCAAATGGTAGACAGATTCGGCCAGCGGTGGTAGACATTTCTGATGCCCATCGAGCGGCAGCTGCGCGGCAAGCGGTTCTTCATCACGGGCGCCACGGGGTTCCTGGGCACGGCGCTCGTCGAGCGGATCCTGCGCTGCATCCCCGAGGCCGAGATCACGGTCCTCATCCGCCCCGGGCGCCGGGCCGACGCCAGCGCCCGCCTGGCCCGCGAGGTCATCAAGAACGACTGCTTCGACCGCCTCCGCCACGAGCTCGGCGACGGCTTCTCCGACGAGGTGGCCGCTCGGGTGCGTGCCGTGGCGGGCGACGTCGGCCAGGACGGCCTCGGCCTCGACGACGAAGGGCGCGCCGCGTTGGCCGGAGCCGGCGTCGTCATCCACTCCGCCGCCACCGTTTCCTTCGACGCTCCTCTGACGCAGGCCGTCGAGATCAATCTGCTGGGACCGTCGCGCCTGGCCGCCGCCATGGCCGAGTGCGGCTCGAAGGCGCACCTCATCGCGGTGTCGACCGCGTATGTCGCGAGCACGCATCAGGGCGAGGCCAAGGAGGAGCTGCTCAGCGAGAACCCGTTCACCCTCGACGTGCGCTGGCAGGACGAGGTTGCGTTCAGCCGGCGCCTGCGTGACGACCTCCAGACCGAGTCGCGCCTCTCCGACAACCTCAAGGAGTTCACCAAGAAGGCGCGGGGCGAAGTCGGTGCGGCCGGCGACCACCTGATCGCCTCGCGCGCCGAGAAGATGCGCGAGGAGTGGGTCAGCGACGAGCTGGTGAAGGCGGGCACCGCCCGTGCGTTGTCGCTGGGCTGGCCCGACGCCTACCCCTTCACGAAGGCACTCGGGGAGAAGGCACTCATAGAGCAGTGGGAGGGCAAGGTCCCCATCACGTTCGTACGGCCTTCGA
>Ga0210401_10005570_pt1 | contig 12930 bp, 8 predicted proteins | sample IncBWH32MmetaG_FD_150866 | JGI IMG/M metagenome (GOLD analysis project Ga0210401, IMG submission 150866) | Forest soil microbial communities from Barre Woods Harvard Forest LTER site, Petersham, Massachusetts, United States - Inc-BW-H-32-M | ecosystem: Environmental > Terrestrial > Soil >... | reverse complement strand
GGCGTCTTCGGCGGATGGGTCGCCCTGGACCTGTTGCGCCGCAACGCGCGTGTGACGCTCATCGACGCGTGGGGGCCGGGCAATTCACGGTCTTCCTCTGGCGGCGAAACCCGCATCATGCGCGGAACCTACGGTCCCAACCAGCCATATACGAAAATGGCCGCTCACGCACTGCGGTTGTGGAAAGAACACGAGACCCAGTGGGGGCTTCAGTTTCTACATCGTGCCGGTGTTTTGTGGATGGTGACATCCTCCGATGATCAATTCGAGCGCTCATCTTTGTCCGTGCTGCGCGACGCGGGCATCGCGTATGAAGAATTGTCGGGAAGGGAACTGAGCCGGCGCTGGCCGCAAATTAATATCGAAGACGTGCGCTGGGCAATCTACGAACCCGAAGGCGGCTTTCTGAGCGCGCGATTCGCTTGCCAGGCCATTGCCGAACAATTCGTGAAAGCAGGCGGCGAGTACAGACAAGTCGTGGTCCTGCCGTACGATCTCGAAAACGGCGTTCGCAATGGCATAACACTTTCCGATGGTTCCAAACTCACCGCTGACCATTATGTTTTCGCCTGCGGACCCTGGCTCGGCAAACTTTTCCCCAAGACCATTGGCGGGCTCGTTCGCCCCACCCAGCAAGATGTATTTTTCTTTGGCATCCCTGCAGGGGACGATCGTTTTTCGGAGACCAGCATGCCAGTGTGGGCCGATCATCGTGATCGTTTCATTTACGGTATTCCAGCTACAGACGGCCGTGGATTCAAAGTCGCCGACGACACTCGCGGCCCAGAGTTCGATCCAACCTCAGGAGAACGCATTGTGAGCGAAGCTGGACTGAACGCGATTCGCGATTATGTTGCCTTCCGGTTCCCCGCGATGAACGATGCACCGTTAATTGAGACTCGCGTATGCCAGTATGAAAGTACTCCCGACAATCATTTGATTATCGACCGCCATCCCGCAGCAGAAAACGTTTGGCTCATCGGAGGCGGATCAGGGCACGGCTTCAAGCACGGGCCTGCAATAGGAGAAATGGTCGCGGAGTTGGTGATGGGTGGTAAAGAGTCGGATCCGAGATTTCAGTTGGCGCGATTCAAGACGGCCGTGAATTCAAGCAGACCAAGGATTGATCAGCGGGACTGAAATGTCGTCGAAGTGCGCCGTGTTGCGCGTAGCCAGCGTCGCGTGTTGGGCGTTATCTAACCGAAAGAGCGTTCGTATCCAGAACAATCATTCTTCAAATCGCGCCGGCTTGATTTCATATCCCCGTAGTTCCCGAATGTCGAAGTCGAGGCGGGCTTCAGCAAAGAGACTAGAGATTTCCGCACCCAGTCCACCAGCGGGGGCGTTTTCATTTGCGGAGTTGCTCAGAATGTCTCTCGCCTCTTTCTTCATGCTCCCGCCTAACAGCCAGATTGCCTGCTTCACTCCTCGCCTCATTTTCAAACAAAACAGAGCCGCTATTGGATTTGAATTACGCTCTCGCCTGCGGTTGATTTGATCTCGCTTACTCGCGTCACCACGTTACGGGCGAATTCGAAAAGCGATTTCGCGTGAGAAGAATTCTCGCCTTCCAGTACCGTCGGCTTGCCGCTGTCTCCTGACTTCCGGATGTCGGGATCGAGTTGCACGTTTCCCAGGAAGGAAACGCCAAATTGTTTCGCAGTCTTCTCTGCGCCGCCACGAGAAAAAATATCGATCTCGTGATTGCAATGCGGGCAGACAAAGTAACTCATGTTTTCTACCATGCCCACGAGATCTACTTTCATCTGGCGAAACATTTCAATGGCTTTGCGAGCGTCCTGCAGCGAAACATCGGACGGAGTGGAAACCACGATCGCCCCGGTAAGCGGAACGGTTTGAATTAAAGACAGTGAAACGTCACCTGTGCCCGGCGGCAAGTCCACAACCATGTAATCGAGTTGTCCCCACTCCACGGAACCTAGAAATTGTTTCATGATTGAGTGCAGCATGGGCCCGCGCCAGATCAGGGGCTTATCTCCTGGATTCAGCAGTCCGACGGAAATGACTTTCAATCCATGCGCCTCGATAGGCTCGATGCGATTGTCGCCAAGAACTTTGGGTTGCGAGTTGATGCCGAGCATGAGCGGCACGTTGGGACCGTAGACGTCAGCATCGAGCAAGCCGACCCTGTGGCCGAGTTTGGCCAGTGCGAGCGCGAGATTCACCGCCAGCGTGGTTTTCCCGACTCCGCCTTTGCCGGAACCGACCGCGATAATGGTATCCACGCCGGGAAGAGGCTGCGGGCCTTGCGGTTGACCGGGACGTGGCGCCATGGGTGTGTTCAAGAGATCACCTTCCAATACTGGTGGGATGAAGCCTACCCTTCGATTATACAGTTGCTTCGGTGACAGCGAAGGCGCGCAGCCTTCGCGACCTACCGTGCTTTAATAATTTCGCTCAGCACATCCGGCTTGGACTCATCCCGCACAAGGTGCGCATATTTTTCACCGCCGTGATAGTCAATCTTGAGGGTCTTAAAGTATTCCGTGTTCTCGATCAGCAACTCGAGCGGCTCGGAGCTGTTCTTGTCCGCTCTCAGTGCGTCGCTCAGTACATCTGCTGAGAAGCGTCGTCCGTTTATCGCCGCCAGTTTCATTCCCGGCCCGATGCCCGCTTTCGCCGCTGGCATTCCTTCCACGGTGTCGATAATGTTTCCGTTTTCGTCTAGCAACAATCCGAGTGAGTATTCCGCATCGACTTCCTTGAGTTCGCGCTTGCGCACTTTCGTCAGCTCGGATGGATTTTCGTCATACACTAATTTCCAACCGCTACGCTCGATGCCGGTAAGGGGCGCGCCGGGTCCGTGGTTAGCGAGCCGTTCAGTCCAGAATCCGCGCCAATCGTAGGCAGCGACCTGATTCAAGGTCTTGACTACGTCATCGAACGTGTAAGTTTTAACTTCCGGCGGCCCGCTTTGCCCACCGTGGAAGAGCTTGCAGAAATCGTCCAGCGATTTCTGTCCGTGAGTTTGCTCGCGGATGATGGTGTCCACCCACAACCAGTTCAGAACATCTTCGTCGTAGTAATCGACTGTCCTTCGCCACGATTCCCACTGAGGTGGGGCACCCTGCATCCATGGAACGCCGTCCGCGGTATCTTGCAGATTGCGCCAAATACGGCCAGGGACGTGATCGAGCCGTGCAGCCATCGCGGCGAGATTCTCGCGGTACTCGTCAGGGTTTCGAATTCCGCTGCGCGCACTCAGAAGATCTCCTAGATACGAAGTCAGCCCTTCATAAACCCAGAGCAGATCGTCCTGCATAGGCTTTTCATAATCTGGCGTGGTCAAGTCTGCCGGACGCCGATACTTTCCGTTCCAGGAGTGAACATATTCGTGTGAGAGCAAACCGGAAGCCAGAAGTCGCGGGTCGGGGTCAACCAAAGAACGCTCGGAAGTGCGGCTATCATTCGATTCGTGATGCTCCAATCCGAAGTGCGCGACGTGGTCGCTCAGGCTGTAGAGAAAGTGATAGTCGCGGAAGTGCTGCGCTCCGAAAAGTTTCAATGCTTGATCGGTTAAAGACTTGTAGGGATCAAGGACTTCTTGCGGCGCATCGAGATCCCCGGGGTGGTCGGCGGCGATATCCAGTTCCTGGCGTGGGTTTTCGCTCAGCGGTACGATGCGCAGGTATTGGCCGGCAATTACTGGAGAATCGACCAGCGTGGACAGGGTCACGGGATTGAACCTAACTCCGCTTCCATCTTGCGAAGCGATGGGTAGCGGCGTGCCGAACTTCCAACCTTCGGGCAAGCGCAGGCTGGCCTGATAAGTGAGTTCGTCGGAAGTCCATCCCGCCGGATAGAGCAGGACGGTGTTCCAACTCAACACAGTCATCTTGTCGGTTGCCGATGCTCCTCCGGTAAACAGGCCTTCTTCGCCTGTAGGCGAAACGAAGTCCAGCGACGCATTCACCGCCGACGCTCCCGCAGGCACTTCAATGTGGAAGGTCCATCCGTCAAGGAGGTCGCGCCGCCATTTCAAAGTTTGTCCATTGGCGGTGAACTTCAGTCCAGTTAGATCTTGAATTGGACCGGTCGGGCCATGCTCGCCGGGAATCCATTTGGGATAGTAAAGAGTGAGCACTCCGGCGCTGGCCGGGATAATCAGTTGCGCATGGAAGATTTTGCGAGGAGCACTGGTCGCATCGACAGATATAGTGATTGTGGGCGTTGCGGACTTGGTTTTCTGAGCCGCGAGCGGCACGGCTATTGCCCAGACTACGATCACCCAGAACCAGACACTACGAAACCATGAGGCCATGGAACTCCTTGATGAAACGGAAGATTGAGAACGCTCAAAAGAACCAATGACTATATCAGTCACGGCGGAAGGCCGTCACGCGAGAGATGTAGAGGATCGTTGGTCTTGGCTCAGAACGCGAATCCTGGCCGCATACGACCGAGGAGGCTTTGCTATGATCTTGGCGTGCCCTCCCACACTCAGCGCGGCAAATTCATTACCTTCGAGGGGCTCGACGGATGCGGCAAAAGCACCCAATTGAAGAAGCTCGCCGCAGTCTTGAGCGCTGAGGGTCTGCCTGTAGTGGTCACGCGCGAACCGGGCGGCACGCCTACGGGCGAGAAAGTTCGCCAGCTTCTGCTGGACACAAATACATCCGCACTCGCACCTATGGCCGAATTGGCGCTGATGTTCGCGGCGCGAACGCAGCACATCGCCGAGGTGATCGAGCCTGCTCTGGGCCAGGGTCAGGTTGTGCTATGCGACCGGTTCACCGATTCCACTGAGGCGTATCAGGGCGGAGGACGCAAGCTGGGCAGTGAAATTGTGTTGGCCCTGCATCGAATCTTATGTGGGAGTTTGCTTCCCGACCTCACCATCTTGATGGACTCGGATGTGGCCGCGAGCGTTGATCGCGCACGCCGGCGCAACAAAGCCCAAGCCGGCAGCGACGATTCTGCAACCGGGAACGAGAACCGTTTCGAGCAGGAGAGCCGGAGCTTCTTTGGACGAGTGCGGAGTGCGTATCTCGCCATTGCGGCTCGCGAGCCGCGGCGCGTGGTTGTGGTCGATGCGCGCGGCACCCCGGAGGAAACGCATCGACGCATCGTCGACGTACTTCGCAGAAAGCTGAAGCTGGCTAAGAGCGCGTGAGGTCACCACAGAGTCACAGAGTCACAGAGAAAGTTTAGAAATTGTGGGTCGTGGAACCATGTCGGGAAGTCAATAGTAAGTTTGAATAGTTATGTTTGGTTGTCTCTGTGTCTCTGTGGTGAGAATGCCTATGGGTTTTTCTGATTTTTATGGCAACTCGGAGGCGGTGCGCCAACTGCGCGATATGCTTGCGCGCAACCGCTTTCCGCAAGCCGTGATTCTGGCAGGGCACGCTGGTGCCGGCAAATATACTTTGGCGCTCATGCTCGCCAAAGCCATGAACTGCCTGGCGCCGCTGACCACGGACGGCCTGCCTGATTTTTGCGGCAAGTGTTCGAATTGCATCCGCATTGCGCAGGCGGAAGATCTGGACGCTCGCTTTGCCGAGGCGGTCGAGGCGCGCGACGCCTTGCGTGAGACCGACAAAAAAGATACGCGGCTGTTTGTGCAGACTCACCCCGACGTGCTGGTCATTCCGCCTGACCCGCCTCAGATGATGATCAAGGTGGATCAGGTTCGGCGGGTGATCGAAACCATTCACTATCGGCCGGGCGAAGCCAAAGAGCGGGTTTATATTTTTACTGACTCGGCGTTCATGAAAGAGGCGGCGAACTCCTTGCTGAAGGTGCTCGAAGAACCGCCGGACTTTGCGACAATCTTTCTGCTGACAGAAAATGTCGGCGAGTTGTTGCCCACCATTCGCTCGCGTTCCATGGTAATAACCCTGAATGCGCTCAATGCAGCGGATATAGAGCAATACCTGGCGTCGAACCGTCCCGAATGGAATCAGAAGCAGCGCACGCTGCTGGCGCGGCTTTCGGAGGGTGCCATTGGGAGGGCTCGCAGCTTTGATCTTCCAGCCTACACAGCAGCCCGTGCACATGCGCTTGCGATTCTTACGGCAGCATTGCGCGGCAGTGATCACAGCGAGTTATTCAAAATCACGGAAACGTATCGCGCTGGCGCTGAAGGGCGCGACAAAACCGAAAAGCTGCTGCGCGCGATTTACTCTCTGCTGCAAGATTTGATGTTCGTGATTTCCGGGAGTCCGGAACTGATTTGCAATGCCGACATCCAGTCAGAACTCAACGCCCTGGCCGCTTCCGCAGATTTTGCCTGGATTTCGCAGGCTTCTGACAGCCTGGCCGAAGTTGAGCGCGGCATGCGCCGCAATCTTTTGCGCTCGCTCTCTCTCGATGCCTTTGCCACACATCTGGAACGCTGAATCCAGCACTGACAAGTGAAAATGTTTGCGCAGCATGCGCCGACAATTTTTGGTCGATCGCACTTTTCCTGTTGCTATGTTGCGGTGCGACTGTGCTAGCATTGCGGCCTGCGCTTTGTCTCCCAGCGCCGTACTCACTGTTATTAAGCAATCCAGGAAAGGGATCTATGTCAAAGAAGCTATCTCTAGTTGTGACCATACTTCTGTTCGTGCTCGCGGGGATTTCGCAAGCGCAGAAGCTTACGCCGCTCGTTCGTCCCGCGCCGGATGGCGCGATCGTGGAATACCTGATGACTGACGGTTCGATCGTAGTGCAAGGCGGTACTTGCTCGGATTTTTGGAAGCTCACGCCTGACAACAAGGGAAGTTACATTAATGGAAGCTGGAAACAAATTGCCAGCTTGCCCTCGGGATACGCGCCGTATGCGAATACTGCCGCTGTACTGGCGGATGGGCGTTTGCTTATAAGCGGCGGCGAATACAGCAACTGCGGCAGCCAATTCACGCTTACTAATCAGAGCGCGATCTACGATCCGAAGACTAACAAGTGGACGATGGTAGCGCCGCCGAAGGGTTGGTACGACATTGGAGACTCACCGTCAACCGTATTGCCAAACGGTCTTTTCCTGGTAGGACGCAAAACCAATAAAAACATGGCGGTGCTGGATCCCAAAACTCTTAAATGGACGGAAGTAGGATCCGCCGGCAAGAGTGATTTCGATGCCGAGGAGGGCTGGAGCCTGATGCCGGACGGCACTGTCCTGACCTGGGACGTCAAGAATGCCCCCAACTCGGAGATATACAATCCTTCGAAGCAGGCCTGGACCAGCGCAGGAAGTACGGTGGCGAATTTGATGGGACCACCTGAAGAGGGCTGCTTGCATTATGGAAGCCACGGCCAGTATGAGTACTGCCCTCCAGGAGAAACCGGGCCTGGTATTTTGCGTCCAGATGGCACGGTTTTTGCCACCGGCGCTCTACACGAGGGAGATTCGACCGGCCACACAGCAATCTACGACCCGGCAACTCATAAATGGACTGCGGGCCCCGACTTCCCCAATGGCGACGCGGCCGGCGATTCATTCGCAGCGCTTTTGACGAACGGAAACGTGCTGGTGCTGGGTAACTCCGGAACCATGTACGAGTTCAACGGGACTACCTTCAAAGCTACAACCCAGGGCTTTGGCAGTTTGATCGTTATGCCCAGCGGCCAGGTGCTCGTGGCAGGTTCTTACGCTTACAGTTCTACTGGAACCTACAAGAGTTCGTGGGCGCCGAAGATTACTTCTGCTCCATCGACGGTGACGCGCGGTTCCACCTACAAAATCTCCGGCCAGCAGTTTAACGGCTTATCGCAAGCGGCTGCATTTGGAGACGAGTTCGAAACCGCGACCAACTACCCCATGGTCCGCATCACGAATAACAGCAGCCATCACGTGTTCTATGCCAAGACCCACGATCACAGCAGCATGGGAGTGGCGACCGGCAAAGCAACGGTTTCAACCAACTTCGATGTCCCCGCGGACATGGAGACGGGGGCCAGTTTGCTCGTCGTGGTGGCTAATGGGATCCCGTCCAAGGCGGTCAGCGTTACTGTCGAATAGGGCGTTTACGTCAATTTTGACAGTGAGCGGTTAGTTGCATCGCTGTTAGTATCCCAGGTTAGCGTCAAAGAACGAGAACGACGCGAACCTGGGATGCCAAGCGTCGTGGGGAAAAAAGTGATCTGTCATCAAACGTGCCAACGGCCAAAACGACGCCAAGCACGGGGCGCCGGGCAGTTTCTGTGGAAAAGGGAACTGTCATCTAATACGACTGCAGCCACTTTCGGCCTCTAAATCCCCTATCGCACGTTCGCGATAGGGATTTTGTTGATCTTTATCAGCTGTGGCGATGCAGTTCGATCAGTTCAGGTTGTTCAGTTTTATAGTTCTTAATTCCTTCCTCAACATTCTTTCTTCCCCTACAAAATGGGCAACCCGCTTGGGTTTCCGCCCATCCAAAAGCGTCAAGTAGATGAAAGAGTGTGCCACTTATGTCTCTTCGGGCTTTCCGACTCCTAGCCTTCGTTCTTAGCTCTCTCGGCCTGATTATTCTTAATGCTTGCGGAGGGGGCGGAAGCAGTTCCAGCCTTCCGGGCGGTTCATTTCAATTGACGGTTACAACCTCCAGCGGAGGAACCGTTTCCAGCAATCCTGCTGGCATCAACTGCGGTCAGACTTGTACCGCTCCCTTTAACAGCGGCACGCAAGTCACGCTGACCGCGACACCAGCTGCGAATGAAAGTTTCACCAGTTGGGGCGGAGCGTGCAGCGGAACCAAACCCACTTGCACCTTGACGCTTAACTCTAACCAGAGCGCAAGCGCGACTTTTACGGCCGTCCAAGCTCCGCCGACGCTGACGGTCACTAACGCGGGCACGGGCACAGGCACGGTGACCAGTGCTCCCAAAGGAATTAATTGTCCGGGAACTTGCAGCACCAGCTTTCCGTCCGGAACTCAGGTAACACTCACGGCTGCTGCTGCTTCGGGCTCGTCGTTTGCCGGTTGGAGCGTGTCGAGTTGCGGCATGGCTTCTACTTGCGCAGTCACTCTCACCGCAAATCAGTCGGTGACCGCGACTTTTAACGTGGTCGTCCAAGCGCTACCTATCCTAACCGTGAGCGTATCCGGGGGAACGGGCACGGGTACGGTCACAAGCGCACCTGCGGGAATTAGTTGTCCGGGAACCTGCAGTTCGAGCTTTCCGGCCGGGACTCAGGTGACCCTTACGGCGGCTGCTGCCTCGGGCTCGGGTTTTGCGGGCTGGAGCCTGGCTAGTTGCGGTACGGCTTCTACCTGCGTAATCACTCTCACTGCGAATCAGTCGGTAGTTGCAATTTTTAACATCGGGGCTGCTTTACCCGTGAGCGTGACGGGAACCGGGACCGGTCTTGTCACAAGCCTCCCTGGAGGAATTACTTGCCCAGGAACTTGCACCGCGAACTTCGCCGTTGGGAGTCAGGTGATCCTCAGCGCGAGTCCGGCTCCGACGTCACTTTTCAATGGATGGAGTGTCCAGAGCTGCGGCACTGCCCTTCAATGCACGGTCACGGTTGCGGCTACCAATCCGACTATAACTGCGAACTTTATCGAGCCCACGTTAGGCGTGACGATTGCGGGGCCTCCGAATACCAATCCTGGCAGCGTCATCAGCACCAGTCCTCCACCGCCTGCGCCTCAAATTAACTGTCCCACCGCGAGCTGTAGCGGGAGTTTCGGAATCGGTACGAACGTGGTGCTCGCCGCGTCCGCTAACCCAGGGTTCTCTTTCGTGAATTGGTCCGCTAACGGCTGTGGTAACAGCGCTACATGCACAGTGCCGATTCTTTCAAGCCCCCTCAACCAATCGGTCACTGCGAACTTTACCAATTCCTACGTGTTAACCGTGATCGAAGGCGGAACTGGAACAGGGACCGTCACCAGTGCTCCTACCGGGATCAACTGCGGGACGGCGTGCAGCTACGGTTTTGCGGCGATGAGTCAAGTGACTCTTACTGAGACCCCGAATGCGAACAACACTTTCGCCGGATGGAGCGGCGGCGGTTGCAGCGGAACTAACAACACTTGCACGGTCACAATGAGCGCGGCCGAGAACGTGACGGCTAACTTTACCGGTCCGCAGAACCTCAATGCCATCAACCATATTGTGTTTCTGGCACAGGAAAATCGCTCTTTCGACCACTACTTCGGCGCCCTCAGAGCGTACTGGGCTGCGAATGGTTTTCCAGACCAGTCGTTCAACGGGCTGCCCCAGTTCAATCCGACGTCTGGGCCGCCGCCGCTGTATGGACCACCGCCGAGCATCCCGGGCTGCGATCCCGCCTTTCCTCCGCCATCTAGTTGTGTCTTTGATCCGAAAAATCCGGTGACTTCGTATCCTCTGATTACGGAGTGCATCGAAAATCCGAGTCCCTCGTGGGATGAAGCTCACGCGGATTGGAATTACAACGACGAAGTCGGTAAATACAACGATCCGTTGTTGAACGGCTTTGTCAAAACCGCAGGCGGCGACGCCAGAGCCGACGGCTTCTACGACGTCAATGGAATCCGAGCCATGGGATACTACGATGGTACCTCTCTTAACTATTACTACTACATGGCCTCGAATTTCGGCACCTCGGACAATTGGTTCCACCCGGTGATGACGCGGACGCATCCGAACCGCGAATATCTGGTTGCGGCTACGTCCCAGGGGTACGTGTATCCAATTGGCACCGACAGCCAGGATAAGAACCTCCTGACAGCCACTACCATCTTCCAGGAGCTTCAAGCGGCCGGCATCAGTTGGAAGATTTACGTGGATCCCACGAACAGCAGTTGCACCGGACCGCCCTACGATCCGAACTGCCTGATCAATTTGAGTTACATACAGTTTTTCAAGTGGGGGCATACGATCGCGGCTGACTGCCCGACCTGCATCGCGCCTATCTCGCAGTACTTTACCGATCTGGCCAACGGAACCTTGCCACAGGTGGCCCAGATCGAGCCCGCGACGGACGCGGGTTTCGATGAGCACCCGTCAGTATCTGATTCGTCGGCGAATAACATTCAATACGGGCAACGATTCGTCTCCACGCTCATCAATGGATTGATGACCAGCAGTTCCTGGAAAGATTCCGCGTTCATTCTCACGTGGGATGAAAACGGAGGCCTTTACGACCACGTCCCACCGGTGCCGACGGTTAACCCGGATGGCATTCCGCCAGTTGATATGCTTCCCGGTGACGTTTGCAATGAACAAGGCGACTCAACCGACCTGCTTTGCGACTTCAAGGTGACTGGCTATCGCATACCTCTGATCGTGGTGTCTCCGTACGCGAACAAAAACTACGTCTCGCATACGGCGGCTGATACGACTGCAATCCTCAAGATGATTGAAACTCGTTTCAACCTTACGAATCTGACGCAGCGAGACGCGGCGCAACCGGACATGACCGAGTTCTTTAATTTCACGAACCCGCCATGGATGACTCCTCCAACTCCGCCGACGCCGAACACGAACGGCGCGTGCTATTTGAATAAATTGCCTTAACAGAAAGGTCGCGTTGGACACAGTTATTAAGCACGACGATACACGTAACATATTCCGGCGATGGCGCGGCAACGCGACCATCGCCGGGGTTTGCTTATTCCTTGCTCTTGGGGTGCTCAGCGTTCACGCTCAAGCGCCTTCCAACGCAATTCCTGCTCCTCCGGGCGCAACCGGGGTAGCACATCCGGCTGCTCCCGCTCCCGCAACTCAAAGCGGCGGGTCTGGTACAGCACCAGCTCCGCAAAGTCAGGACCAGGCGCCCGTCGACGACAGCACCACTTTCGTATTCAAGAAAGAAGTTCAGGAGGTAATGCTGCATGCCACCGTCGTAGACGAGCAGCGTCGACTGGTTACTAACCTTCCGAAAACAGCGTTCACTGTATATGAAGACGGTGTGGCGCAAGTCACCACATCATTCCATCGGGACGACGTGCCGGTGGCAATGGGCATTGTGATTGATAACTCCGGGTCTATGCGGGCCAAGCGAGACAAGGTGAATCAGGCAGTGCTCAATCTGATTCGCGCCAGCAATCCTGACGATGAAATTTTTGTAGTCAACTTCAGTCATGATCCGTATCTGGATCAGGACTTCACGTCGAACGTCAGCCTGCTGGAGCAAGCTCTGCATAAGCTCTCCGCGGCAGGCAGCACCGCGCTTTATGACGCGATTATCGCGTCTGCGGTGCATTTGAAAAACAACAACCGCATCGACCGCAAAGTTCTGCTGGTCGTTACCGACGGCCGTGACAATGCGAGTCAGGAAACGTTGCAACAGGCTACGCGCCGACTTCAGCAGGAAAATGGACCTACGCTCTACGCTATCGGCCTGCTGAGCGACGAGATGCAGCAATCAGGTGTCAATGCGCTGCAGAGTTTCGCCGATAGCACCGGAGGAGTAGCTTTTTTCCCTAGAAGCCCGGATGAAGTCGACGAAATTACCAAGACCGTGGCTAAGGACATTCGCAGTCAGTACACGATTGGTTACAAGCCCAGCAATCCCCGGCAAAATTCAAACTACCGCGCCATTCGCGTGACGGCACAAGCACCAGGCTATCGCCAGCTGACGGTGCGCACTCGAAGCGGATACTATCCCGGCGAACTGGTCCACTAGCAAAACTCCGAGCCTCAGCATTCAACGGCCAACCACCGGTCTTTTGCGTCAGCCGCCTTTCGCCAGGCGATCAGGATCGCGCGGCAATGCCGATGCCAGGACGAGTGCTGCTCCGGCGTAGAGTAATGTGTCCGCGACGTAGTTTAATCCTTCATTGATCTCCGACGCACCGTGGGCGCGGATCAAAATAAGCAAATATAGGGTTAGAGTGAAGACGGTCATCAATGCGCCAATCGAGGCGGCGGCTACCCGAGAGTTTTTGTTCAGGGCCAAGCCGATTCCAGCGGCCAGCAGGATCACGCCTGCGAGGTATGCCCATACGCTAGGGAATGGAACCCACGGTGGTGTCAGCAACTCCAAAGGAACGCCGGGCGCGAACTGCGGAT
>Ga0210401_10005567_pt1 | contig 12932 bp, 7 predicted proteins | sample IncBWH32MmetaG_FD_150866 | JGI IMG/M metagenome (GOLD analysis project Ga0210401, IMG submission 150866) | Forest soil microbial communities from Barre Woods Harvard Forest LTER site, Petersham, Massachusetts, United States - Inc-BW-H-32-M | ecosystem: Environmental > Terrestrial > Soil >... | reverse complement strand
TGTTTTTCCCCTTGTCCCCCCCCCCCCCCCCCCCCCCGGTTTTCTGTAAGTGTTCATTCCAGAGAGTTTGAAGATCTTTATAAGCAACAGATCCATAAGTGCGGATTCTAAGGGCTTTAGCGGTCGGATATTTTGGCCGAGAAGTGACTGCCCACGGGCTGTGGATTTTGAAGCAAGCAGATGGATCGTGCCAAAGACGGGCATGGTTTGCGGGGCGCGGCGAAAGAATCGTGCCGAACCACACGTCGTTATAACATAATGGTACAGTATGTCAAGAATTACCTGCTGGCGATGCTCAATTCTAATGCTCACACGCTGAAACCTGTGCCACGAAAACCTTGTGTTAACCTTCCTGATTCTTAGGCCATCTATCTAGCCGAGTTCTGCGCTGCCAGCCGAACGGTTAAATTGGGGGGCATATGCATATGAAGGATCAGCACGATGCGGAAAAGCGAACCGTTGGGGAGGCGGCCCTGCGTTGGGTCCGAAGCGGGATGCGACTCGGGTTAGGGAGTGGTACCACTTCTCATTGGTTCATCAAGCTGCTAGGTGAGCGGGTGCGACGTGGCGAGTTGAGCGTGGAAGGCATCGCCACGTCCCGGGATAGCGAAGAACTCGCCCGTGAGTGCGGCATTAGCCTGATTACGCCGCGCCAGGGACTGGTGCTCGATTTGGATGTAGACGGGGCGGACGAGATCGCTCCGGACCTGAGTTTGATCAAAGGAGGAGGCGGCGCCCTGCTCCGAGAGAAGGTGGTAGCGCGGGCCTCTCGCTATTTCCTGGTTCTTGCCGATGCCTCGAAACTGGTCCAGATGTTGGGAGCTTTTCCGTTGCCGGTCGAGGTTATTCCTTTCACGGTACCTTGGGTGATGGATGAGATTGTCAAGATCGGCGGCAATCCGGTTCTCAGAATGAAGGCAGACTCAGGGTCAGAGCCCTATTTGACGGATCAGCAGAACTACATTCTGGATTGCAAGTTCGAACCCATCGAGTCTCCGGCTGAACTGGCGTCGCGGTTGGAAAAGATACCGGGTATCGCCGAGCACGGGCTGTTCCTTGGGTACGCGAATGCGGCCCTAATCGCCCGGGGTTCCGAGGTATTGGCTGTGCGACCCAATGTTGCCCCGGAGCCGATTGACAAATTTCAGACTCTTCCTTAGCCAAGCTCTCCTTAAGCAAAGAGGCTTTCGTCGAGTAATGGCGACGTGCTTCGCAATGGCTTCGTGTCAGCTTGGGCGCGGATTTAGCGGACACAGACGAGACTGTCTGTGCTACACGGAAGGAAACCTTAGTACCCGATTGACTACAATCCGAGCCAAGTATGTAACCAACCCGGCGGTGGCAAACGTCATCTTATAAGATTCATGTATGGAAAGGCTTGGGCTGTTTCCCAAAATGAGCCTTTGCCAGAGTAAGGTCGGGACCTGGGGCCAAGGTATCGTGAATTTCAGGAAAACGAGCTTCGACAACCGAGCCTTTCGCCGAAACGTTTGGAGGTCGGTCTTGGGCCTTGGGTTCTGGCCCTATTTGATCTTAGGCATCCTGCTGCTTTGCGATTTTTCGATTCAAGCACAGCCTTCAGTGGCTCAGTCGTCACGAGCCTTTAACGTGGGCGCAGAGCAGCGCGGCCTGGCTAACACTACCGGAGCAGCGGAAAGCGCTCGCGAGCAGGCGCCGGATCCGCAAATGGCGGGAACCATCAGCGGAATGGTTGTGGATCGAACGGGAGCTATCGTCGTTGGAGCTCGCGTCAGGCTTACGCGTGAAAATCAATCCCTAGAAGCACTATCCGACGGCGACGGGCGATTCTCGTTTGCCAACATCGCTCCGGGGCCATTCCAGCTCACGACATCGTCGGAGGGCTTCGCGAAGCATACCTATTCGGGGACTCTGCAATCAGGGGAAAACTGCGTTGTGGCCCCGATTGCGCTGGTGGTTGCCGCCGCGTCCACCGAGGTACAGGTTGCGCTCTCGCCGACCGACATGGCCGAGGCGGAGATTAAGGACGAGGAGAAACAGCGCATCCTCGGGTTCGTTCCAAATTTCTATGTGACCTATGACCCTGCGGCAGTTCCTCTCAGGCCGAAACAAAAGTTCGAGCTTGCGTGGAAGGCCACAATCGATCCGGTCAACTTTGGCTTGAACGGGGCCGTTGCCGGAATTGAGCAGGCGACCGATGCTTTCAGTGGGTACGGGCAAGGGGCGCAGGGGTATGCGAAGCGCTACGGGGCCGGCTACGCTGATCTTGTCACCAGTACGTTTATCGGCGGCGCTGTGCTTCCGTCGCTTTTCAAGCAAGATCCGCGCTATTTTTACAAGGGCACCGGCACCAAAAAATCGCGGGTTTTATATGCGATCGCCATGTCCGTAGTCTGCAAAGGCGACAATGGACATTGGCAGGCGAATTACTCCGCCATCATGGGCGGGCTCGCTGCCGGCGGCCTCTCGAATCTTTACTATCCCGACACGGATCGCAACGGAGTAGGATTTGCGTTCGAAAACGCGCTCATCGGAATTGGCACAACGGCCGCGGCTAACCTTCTTCAAGAATTTGTCATCAAGAAGTTGACACCTCACGCCCCAAGCTACAATCCCGCGAATCCTAACGGGCGATAGGCAGGGGTCCCACCTTTTCCGCAAACAACAGTAGGGTGCCGCATCTGTCAGTGATCGTGGTATACGTTTGCGTGGATGCGTTTGTGTGGATACCTTGGTTTGGAATCCAGGGGAGTCGAAAGCATGACGCCGGCACATGAAGGGATGCTCCAGGAATTCCAGAAGCATGCCTCGACCGCTCCCACTGTCGAGTCCCTGATGGAGCGAATAGCCAATCGCCTTCACGAGAAGATGACGCGCTATAACTGGGCGGGTTTTTATCTTATCGATCCGGCGGATCCAGATTTCCTGATTGTCGGACCTTTCGCGGGTAGCTTTACGCCTAACGCGCGCATTCCGCTGGGCACTGGACTGTGCGGTCTGGCAGCCACCAGCGGCAAGGTGGTTGTGGTGCAAGATGTCTCCAAAGATCCGCGGTATCTGGCGGGATCGTCGTTGGTGAAATCTGAAATCGTTGTGCCCATCTTCGTGAAGAAAAAGCTGCGGGCGGAACTCGATGTGGAGAGCTATTTTGCTGACACGTTCACGGCGGCAGAGCAGGAGTTTGTGGAAGCCTGCGGCAATGTGGTCGCAAACTACCTGGGACGAGAATGATAGAGTCCGCAATCTAGTCTGGAAAACACAACGATCGTCTTCTCAAACGAATTAATCGTAGAACCTCTGTCCTCCTTGCTGGAACTGTAGAGCTCAAGACCTCCGCCTGTGCGGCCAGACAACGTGCTTGACATGGAGGTGGCAGAAGAGGAGGATTCCCCTGTATTAAACCCATTTAATACGCAGCGCATCCCCCGCCGCGAGGAGGAAATATGGCGCCATCCGGCGTTTCCCTTCCGAGCAGTATCCGACTCATTTTGTTTGCGATCGTCTTTCTCGCTTTGCTTGCGTGTTCGCCGGTGGCTCCGGCGGCCGACTCTGCCTACGTGCGCGTCAATCAAGTTGGGTACGAGGCAGGCGTGTCAGTTCGCGCGTATTTAATGTCCACAGCGGCGGAGACCGGAGCAAAGTTCAAAGTGATCAACTCGAAAGGGGCGGTGGCGTATTCGGGGAAAATCGGGGCGCTGCTGGGGACGTGGAGCCACAGCAAGACGGTAGCGTACCAGGTGTACGCGCTGGACTTTACGGTGCCGGGTGGCGACATCTACAACATCACGGTATCGGGTCCAGTAGCAGCGAGTTCGCCGGATTTCGCGGTGGATTCCCCGGAGAGGCTGTATTCCGGATTGCTGCTGAATACGCTTTTCTTTTACGAAAGTGAGCGAGACGGGAAGAACTTTGATCCAAATGCACTGCGGACGGCGCCGGGACATCTGAAAGATGAAAATGCGGTGGTGTACGACACTCCTCCGCTGGACATCAACGACTTCATAAATAATGTTCCGCCAGCGGCGCCCCTGATGAAGGCGGGGTTGCGGAATATCGACGCTTCCGGGGGCTGGTGGGATGCGGGCGATTACGAGAAGTATGTTCAAACCACCAGCTATACCGTGGCGCTGATGGAAATTGGGGTTCGCGACTTCCCTAATCAGATGGGAGCGTACGCTTCGGTGAATCCTCCGATTCCGCCTGGTTCGGTTTCTTATGCCGGCAAGAGCGGGCCGGGAGCGCCGGCTTCGTCGGACTTCACCGCGGAGGCGCGGTTCGGCATCGACTGGCTGATGAAGATGTGGGATGACAAGACGAAGACGCTGTACTACCAGGTGGACAATACTCAAGACTGGAACTACTACGGGGAGGGCGATCCGTCCTCCATGGCCGGAAATTGTGGCGGAACGTATGCGAGTCCCGATTGCCTGATCACCGAATATGACATCTGGACGCTGCCCCAGGCGGCGGACAACTTTCAGCAGCCCGGCGACCCGAAGGCGTGCGATCCGTTGACCACCTTTTACATCTGCAACCGTCCCGTATACGTCGCGGGCCCGGCGGGATCGAAAATCAGCCCCAATCTCGCGGGGCGTTTGGCAGCGGATTTCGCCCTGTGCTATCAGCTGAATCGAACGACGAACTCCGGTCTGGCGAGTCAATGTTTGAAGAACGCAGAGGATATTTTTGCGCTGGCGGACACTTCGTTTGCGGATCCTGCACCAACTGTGGATTCCGGCTCGTGCAGCAATTGCTTGTTGACGATCGCGCCTTTTGACGGCTATCCCGAGAATGTGTGGGACGACGACATGGAGCTGGGGGCGACAGAGCTCTATTTCGCTCTGCAGTGCGCGGAAGGGAGTCAAAACCTCCCGGCCGGGTTGCTACACACGAATCCCGAAGACTACCTGGTCGACGCGGCGAAGTTTGCCAAAAATTACATCACGAGCATTTACCAGCCGGGCTTCAGCGATACGCTCAATCTCTACGACGTCAGCGGCCTCGCGCACTTCGAGCTGTATCGGGCGCTGGATGTGGCGGGAGACCCGAAAAACCTGGAGGTCTCCGAAGCGAGCATTCGGCAACAGCTCTTGCAGCAGGTTGCGGACGCGACGACGCAGGCCGGGACCGATGCGTTTGGTTTCGGCGAAGAATGGAACTCCGGCGACACTACGTCTCACGGGGCTGGCTTGTCGGTGATGGCCAGCGAAGCGCGCTATCTGACGCAGAACACCATCTACGATGCCTACTCGCAGAGATGGCTTGGCAACATTCTGGGCGCAAATGCCTGGGGTTCGTCGTTCATCGTGGGTGACGGGAGCACATTCCCGAACTGCATTCAGCATCAGGTAGCGAACCTGGCTGGCGCGCTCAATGGAACATCGGGAGGAGTCCCGGTGCTTTGGGGTGCGGCTTCGGAAGGTCCGGCGAATTCCGCGACATCGGGAGTCGTGGGCGGCATGATTTTGTGTCCGGCGAACGGCAAGGATGAATTCAAGAAATTCAACGGAAACGATGGCGCCTTTGACGCGTCGCAGGTAACCGTCTATCAGGACAATGTGCAGTCGTTCAGCACCACCGAGCCTGGGATTGACCTCACGGCGACATCGTTCTTGATGTGGTCGTGGAGACTGGCTCGCCATCCAAGCTTCTGAAGCGGAGTCAGGAGACCTCTCTCACAATGTCTCGGCGTCGCTGCGCTGCTTAGCAGTCTGGTTATGGCAGTTGGATGCGATAGAGGTTGCGGCGAGTGTCGTGGCGAGTGTACGTGTAGACGGAAACGCTCCAGGCCGAATCAATCGATTGGGGAAGCACAGCTGTGGGTTTCGCGTTACTGAGATCTTCGATTCCCGAGAATCCGGCCGGTGGCAGTTTCGGCAGGCCCGATTCATGAAGGACCGGCAGGATATAGGTAGACTCGGACAGTGTTGGGAAGTTGAGGTACACGAATTTGCCGGTGGCGTCCCAGGTGAACATGCAGTAGCCATGGCACAGCGTCACTGACCCGCTTCCATCGACGGCGAACGCCCTGGCCGCCGCGGGCTGCTCTGGATCGGGGCTGGGCGCGCCTGCAATGAACCAGCGGCCGTCCGGCGAAAGCGTGTGGGCGGTCAGCACACGTTCCGGGGTGATCTTGTGGCGGCCGGTGCCATCGACCTTCATGCGATAGAGGAAGTGCCCACCGCCTTCGATGGCCTGGAAAACCAAGTCGCCATCCGGCAGAAAATGGGGAGAGTCCTCGCTTGGGGTGGCGGAGATACGAACTGGCGAAGAGCGATGATCGGTTGGGGCTACCCACAGGCTGGATCTGCCACCATGGTCATCCACCGCAAAAGCGACTTGTTTGCCATCGCGCGAAACCGAGTAGCTCGCCATGGTGTAACCCGGGACTACTCTCTGGACTTTTCCAGAAGCAAGGTCGTGGACCCAAAGTTCGTAACCATGGGTTTGCCCGTTAGCCATTAAGAAATAAATCCCCGCTCCGTCTGAAGAAAACGAAGCCCCGTAGGCGCTGCCTTCCGAGGAAAGCTGGTGATCCCCATCCTGGTCGTGGAGCCAGACGGTATTGTCCTGCGAGCCGACGGAGGTAATCAGCGACTTGCCGTCGGGAGCCATGGCAATGCCTTCCTGCGAGGTTGGGCCGTGAGTCAATTGTTCGAGTTCCCCGTCGGGAAAACGCTGTCGCCAGATGTGAAATTTGTCGGTCATGACGCTGAGGTAGACCCATTTGCCATCGGGAGACCAGGCGCCTGAAAGGCAGATGTCGTCGGGAGGACCTACCGCGCGGGGTTCGCCCGCACTCCGAAATGGAACAACGCGGCAGGGCAAAAGGTCGCCTCGGTCGCTCATTTCCACGACCAGCATCGATTGTCCATCTGGGGAAAGATACGAATGATGGGCCATGCTGCGCTCGCCAAGAGGTGCGTAGACGAGACGGGACTGCCCGCGCCCTTCGTCGGTGGTTACCACCGTCATGTGTAGACCTTGCTGAATTTCAGAAAACAGGAGTCGCTTGCCGTCTTCGATCCACGTCAGAGACGAAGCATTCGGGAGCAGTACGTGGGGGTCTCCTCCCAGAACCGGTACTTCCCAAGTGTCAAACGGCCCGGCGGTACCGTAGACGATGCGTGAGTTATCGGGAGAGAAGGTGGGGCTCAATTTGTGAGTGGCATCGTGCGTCAGTTGGACAGGCTGGCCGTCCGGCAGAAACTTCACATAAATCTGTCCGGGACCAAAGAACGAATTGTTCCCCCGGATGAAGGCGAGCATGCGCCCGTCCCCGGAGAGCGCCGGGTAAACGGCGGAGTCGGTGAAGAAAGTCAGCTGTTCCCAATCTTTATTTGGAGCAGGATTGTGGTGGGACGCGCGCCGGATGAGAAACGCGGCGACCCCAAGCCCCATCAGCAAGACCGCAGACCCAACGTAGTAGATCTTTCGGCGCGACGGTTTTGGCTTGTTGTCCGAATTCGCGAGTGGCGGCACAGGCTCCACTTGAGGCATTTCACCGGAAGGAGAAATCGGCGAGCGCCCGGAACTGGTGTCACGTCGAAGCCTCTGCAGTTCGGCGCGCAGGTCGGACGCGTGCTGGTAGCGAAGATCGCGATCTTTCTCGAGCGCCCGATTGATGATTTCCTCCAGCTTGGCGGGCAGATCGGGGTTCAGACGCACGGGGGCGACCGGCTGTCGATTCAGGATCGCTTCGCAAATGACTCCGGAAGCATCCCCGCGAAATGGCAACGTGCCCGTGGCCATCTGGTAGAGCACCACCCCGAACGAGAACAGGTCTGTCCGGGCGTCGAGTTCCTTGCCGCGCACTTGCTCGGGCGACATATAGGCGACAGTGCCGAGCGCGCTGCCGGGACTGGTCAGCAATTCTTCCGCGGTCGCGGTTGCCGTGATCGAGAAACCATCGACTGAATACGAGAGTTTGGCCAAGCCAAAGTCGAGAATCTTGGCGTGGCCACGCTTGGTTACGAATATATTCGCGGGCTTGATGTCGCGATGGATGATGCCCTCGGAGTGGGCAGCATCGAGAGCGTCGGCAATCTCGATAGCCAGCGAGAGTAGCGTCTCCACCTCCATCGGCCGGTTGCCAATGCGGTGCCGGAGGGTGTCTCCGTCGAGAAATTCCATGGCGATGAAAGCTTGGTCCTTGTCTTCACCGACGTCGTAAATCGTGCAAATGTTGGGATGATTCAGGGACGAGGCTGCTTTGGCTTCCCGGCGGAAGCGGCTCAGAGTTTGCGGGTCTCTGGCGACATCGTCGGGTAGAAACTTGAGCGCGACAAAGCGATCCAGGCGCGTGTCCTGCGCCTTGTAGACAACACCCATACCTCCGCCGCCCAGCTTTTCAAGGATGTGGTAATGAGAGATGGTGTGGCCGATTAGAGAGGACGAATCCGGCATTACGCGCTCATCTTAGGTTCTGTCCGAAAGCAAGTCAACGAACGCAAGTCCGGAGATGTTGTCGAAAACCTGTCCCACCGACTAGTTGACGGTCCATCCTTGATTCAGTAGCCTCATGCGCGACCCCCGAGAGCGGCAAGCGAACGCCGGAGTCGGCACAAGAAAGGACGGACTCGATGGCTGAGAAACCCGGCAGCGCGATATCCAGGCGGGAGTTTGCGCGGCGCGCGGCGCTAGCTTCGGCGTTTGGTTCGGCGGTGGTGTCGATGGGGCCGACTGGCGCTGTCGGCGCTGGGATCGCTCCGACGGCCACGCAGCCGTCCGAGCCTGCGAACCAGGCTCCGACTGCTCCTTCGGCGGCAGCTCAGGCGCAGCTTCCTGCTAACATGCCGAGGCTTTCGTCAGAAAGTCAGGCTGAGGCGGATGCACGGTTTCAAGCTATTCTCGCGCAGTATGGCGGCCGTTTCTCCGAAGAACAGAAGACCGATCTCCACCGGCTTTGCATCTTGGCGCAACCCCCGCTGGACCGTTTGCGCGCCTACCCCGTGCAGAACGGCGACGGCACCGCTCTGTATCTGAAGCCGCTGTTCGAACGCGAAAAGAAGCCGAAGCCACCCTCCACTTCACAACCCGGCGCCGCGAAAAAACCCTGAGGGAAACGGCGGATGCCCACCGAGGAACTCTTTTACCTGCCGATTACGGAGCTGGCCAAGCGGATCGAGACGAAACAAGTCTCGCCCGTGGAGCTCACGCAGCTTTACCTCAGGCGGAGCGAGAAGTTTGGCGAACGACTGAACGCTTACGCGCGGCTTACTCCGGAGATTGCTTTGGCACAGGCGCAGGCGGCGGAAAAAGACATTCGGCGCGGGCACTATCGCGGGCCGCTGCACGGAATTCCTTACGCTGCCAAGGACCTGCTCGCCGTGAAGGGCGTGCCTACTACCTGGGGCGCGAAGCCTTGTGCGAATCAGGTCTTGGACTACGACGCTACCGTTATCGAACATTTGAATCGTGCCGGGGCAGTGCTTCTCGGCAAGGCTTCGATGATCGAGCTGGCCGGCGGAATGAACTACCGCTTTGCGTCTGCGTCGCTGCAGGGGGGAGCGAAAAATCCTTGGGACACGTCTTGCTGGACTTGCGGGTCGTCGTCCGGCTCGGGAGCGATCGTAGCGGCGGGGCTGGCTGCCTTTGCCATCGGCACCGAGACTTGGGGATCGATCATCTGCCCCTCGGCGTTTTGCGGAATCAGCGGGCTGCGGCCCACGTACGGGCGCGTGAGCCGGTATGGGGCTATGGCGTTGGCTCCTTCGATGGACAAGATTGGGCCGATGGCGCGTTCAACGGAAGACTGCGCACGCATTTTCGCGGTGCTGGCGGGACACGATCCTAAGGACCATGGGACTTTGGCCGTGGACAAGGCTGCGTTCACGTATTCGCCCTCGATGGAATTGAAGACGCGGTCGCTAACCGTCGGCTGGCTCACCAATGCATGGAAAACGCTGGACCCCGGCGTGGCTAAAATTGCCGACGCTACCGAAAAGTCTTTGCGGAAGACTTTTCCGGTTGTCCATCACGTGGCGCTGCCTCAAGGGCCTTGGGACGACGCCGGGAACGTCATCATGGGGATCGAAGGGGCGGCTTCTTTCCGCGGCTTGATTCGCAGCGGGCAGGTGAGCGAACTGGCGGACCCGCTCGGGCAGATCAATGGGTATGTCAACGAGCAGATCTCTGGCGCGGATTACATGCAAGCGTCGCGGGTGCGCGAGATTCTGCAGAAAAAGATGGCGGACTTGTTCGACTCGTTTGATGTGCTGGCGACCGTATCGCAGCCCTTGCCCGCTACGCCGTTGGATTTCAATCTCGAGACTGGACTTTCATTCCCCGACCCTTTGGGAGCTATCGGGAATCTTTGCGGATTGCCGGCTTTGTCGGTTCCCTGCGGATTTACGGAGAAGCATTTGCCGATTGGCCTGCAGTTCGTGGCGCGTGCCGGGGACGATTTCGGCGTGATTCTGGCCGGGCGGACATTTCAATCCCATACGGACTGGCACCGGCGGCATCCGAAATTGGCTTGAGGAGAGCTCTATGCTCCGCGGGGACGTTATCGGGGTTTGTACGGGGACACAGGCAAGAATGCCTGTGCTACTTTCGGGCGACGCCGAGGACTTCGCGGACTGCTCGGAGGAGGGCGCCGCGGTTGAACGGCTTGGTGAGGATACGCACCGACGATCCGGATTGCGCCGCTTCGCTCGCGGCGTGTTCGCTGTAGCCGGACATGAAAATCACGCCGAGCCCCGCATGTGTTTGTTGGAGCAGGGCTGCTAATTGCTGGCCGGTCATTCCGGGCATTACGAGGTCGGTGACGAGCAGATCGATTTCGGTGGAGTGTTCGGCGGCGAGCTTAAGCGCTTCCTGGCCGTTGCGCGCTTCAATCACGGTATAACCAGAAGCTTCGAGAAATTCGCGGGCGAGTTCGCGCACGTCGGATTCGTCTTCCGCGAGCAGTACGGTTTCGGTGCCGCGGGGCGCTTCAGCCAGAGGTTTTGCCGGTCCGGTTCCCTCGACCGGCTGATCGACGCGGGGCAGATAGATTTTGAAGGAAGTTCCTTTGCCAACTTCGCTGTAGACCCAGACGAAACCGCCGCTTTGTTTCACCACGCCGTACACCGTGGAAAGTCCCAGACCGGTACCCTTGCCTTGTTCCTTAGTGGTGAAAAATGGCTCGAAGATGCGCGCTTGCGTTTCGGCATCCATACCGGTGCCGGTGTCACTGACAGCGAGGAGCACGTAGTTCCCTGGCTGGACGATGGGTCGCGCGTTGCTGTAGGCGCGATCGAGTTCGGCGTTTGATGTTTCGATGAGCAGGCGGCCGCCGTCGGGCATGGCATCGCGCGCGTTGACGGCGAGATTCATGATCACCTGTTCCATCTGGCTGGCGTCGGCGCGGATGGCGCCGAGATCAGGCGAGGTGCGGATAACGAGCTCGACGTCTTCGCCGATCAGTCGGGGGATCAACTTCCCCATCTCCTCGACGACGTTGTTAAGGCTCATCACGCGCGGCTGCAGCACTTGCATGCGGCTGAAGGCGAGAAGCTGTCGGGTGAGCGACGCGGCGCGGTCGGCGGCGCGATCGATCAGTTCGATTTTTCGCGCTGAATGGTCGCCCGGTGGCAACGCGTTCAGCAGCAGCTCGGTGTGACCCTTGATCACCATCAGAAGATTGTTGAAGTCGTGGGCGACGCCGCCGGCGAGGCGGCCGACCGCTTCCATTTTTTGTGCCTGGCGAAGCTGCTCTTCGAGCAACTGGCGGTCGCCTACGTCCTGGGCGACGACCAGGTGCACCGCGCGTCCTGCATATTCCAACTGGTGAGCGATGATTTCGGTCTCGATGACTTTTCCGTCTTTGCGAACGTGCTTCCAATGGTCCTTGTGCTGTTCGTCCTGTTTCGATTTGCACAGGTATTCGCGGAAAGTGGCGTATTCGCTCGGAGGGCGAATGTCCAGAACGGTCATGCCCTCAAATTCTTCGGCGGAGTAGCCGTACTGACGCACGGCGGCATCATTTACCTGGAGAAAGCGCAGCGTTTCCTTGTCGAAGACCCAGGTTGGGAGTGGGTTGTGGTTAAAAAGTAGGCGGAACATCGATGCGCTCTTGACCAACGCGTCTTCGGAGCTACGGCGTTCGATGGCTAGGGCGATGTGGCCGCCCACGGAATCCAGAAATTCGAGATCGCGAACGTCATAGGCTTTTTCATTCTTGTAGTGCTGGACGACGAGCACCCCAATGGTGGCGGTAGGAGTTTTCAAGGGCACACCGAGCCACGCTGGCGAGGGTGATCCCACGAGTTCGACTTCATCGCGAGCGGCGAGGCGGTCGAATTCCGATTGCGGAATCAGCATGGCCCGCCCGGTCCGAAAGACGAAAGCGGTGCAGGTGCGGCTTACTTTTTGTGGCGCGGGCGGAGGATCGAACTCGTCCGCGAAGAACGGGAATTGGAAGGTATCGGTGTCAGCGTCATGAAGAGCGACGAAGCAGTTCTCCGCGTACAGAACTTTTTTGAGCGACTGGTGGATGCTGAGGAGCAATTGGTCCAGGTTCGCGGTTTGATTCAGAGCGTGGACGATATCGGAGATGACCTGGCGCTCTTCCTGCATGCGCTGCAGGTCGGTGACATCGAGAAAGCTGACTACGATGGCCTCGACGCCGGGGTAGCGCAAATGGTTCTGGGCGGAAACTTCAAACCAACGCCACAAGCCGTCTTTGCGTTGGAGGCGGCAGCGGGCGTTGAACCAGGAGCCAGGCGATTCACTCAATTGTTGAAGGCGAGCGCGCGCAGGCGGTTGTTGGTCCGGGTGCAGCAAGTTGATGATGGGCTTTCCGACCAAATCGCCGGAGAAATAACCGAGAACGCGTCCAAATCCTTCATTTGCATAGAGAACCGAGCCGTCGCTGTCGAGAAGAGCAAGGAGTTCGCGCGTCGATCCCAGCAACGAAGAAAGTTGCTCGGGGCTCAGCATGAGTTGCTCGGAAGAGAGGCGCTGTGACA
>Ga0210401_10005566_pt1 | contig 12932 bp, 10 predicted proteins | sample IncBWH32MmetaG_FD_150866 | JGI IMG/M metagenome (GOLD analysis project Ga0210401, IMG submission 150866) | Forest soil microbial communities from Barre Woods Harvard Forest LTER site, Petersham, Massachusetts, United States - Inc-BW-H-32-M | ecosystem: Environmental > Terrestrial > Soil >... | reverse complement strand
ATACCACCCGCTGCCGAACCATCCGCCCGCCGCGCGGATACGAACCCGGCCTACCATTCCGTCGCGAGCACGTCCGGCGGAATTCGAGAAGAGAGCGCGTACCAAAAAGTATTGTTCGCCTGCATCGGAACGAGTTTGAGCACCGATGCGATCGACAGCCCCGAGGAATGTCGTCGTCGGAAAGGCATTGAGCTTAAGCGCGACATCCTTGCCAGGGCGAACCAGTGCTAAGTCTGTTTCGGGAACGCTCATTTCGGCGGCCATTTGCTGCTGGTCGACTATTTCGGCGAAGGGATCGCCTGCCTTGACCATCACGCCAGTTTTCTCTTCAATTTTCGGCGTCACTACCACACCAGCGATCGGAGCACGAAGATCCGCGGAGGCGACGCGCTCTTGTTCGAGATTCACCTCGGCAGCGTGAAGGTCGGCGCGCATTTTCGCTTGTCCCGCAGCTGATGGATCATTGCGAAATTCCGCTTCCGCAATTTCACGGCGAGCCTGCGCTAGAGCGGCTTCGGCTTGGGCAAGCTTGATGCGATCCTCGCTGTCGTCAAGCTGGGCGAGAGATTGGCCCGGTTGCACAGTTTCGCCTTCGTGCACGAAAACATGCCGAACGACTCCCCCTTCCATCGAGCCGACGATGCGGCGTTCGGCGGGGACGACGGTAGCATCCGTGCGCACGCGCACAGGCCAGGGGACCAAAATGAGAATGGCGGCGACAATTGCGGCGCGTTCAGCATATAAGCGCCAGCGTTCCTTCGGCATCGCGGCGGCGAGGCGCTTTTTCTGTTCGGCAAAAGGCTGGAAAATATTTGCGAGTGGAACCTGTTGGTAGAGCTGAGCATTGCGGATAGCAACAGTGGTCTGGTTCGCTAGAATCGAAACGGTTTCCTTATTGGCGTCGGTGAGGAAGTCGGCGTCGCTGCTGAGTAATATCATCGCGCCGAGAACACCCTGATCGTCGCGCAGCGGCAAAGCGTAGACACCGTTGAGTTCGTAGGCTTCGAGGTACGAAACGAGCTGTGCGCGGGCCTCTTCCGGATCGGCGTGCCAGCCATCGTCGTATTTATCGACGGCAACGGGACCTTCCTGCTGTGATACCCATTCCAGGCGATCGCGCAGCTCGCTCATCTCACGTGTCTTTGGAACTTCCGCTTCGCCCGAGACGGCCCCCAGAACGAATTTGCGCCGATCGAAAAAGCCGATTATCAACTTGTCGAAAGGAACAACGGAGGCGGCTTGCTGGGCGACCGTGGAAAGAACATGGTCGAGGTCCAACGTGGAAGTGATTTCCTGGGAAATTTTCAAGAGAGCGTCGAGGGCGTGAACCTTGCGTTCTGATTCGAGCAGATTGGCATTGTGCAAGGCGACTGCGGCCTGCTCGCTGATGCTTTCGAGGAAGAAGAGGTCTTCTTCGTTGAAGGGAGTGCCGTCCGTCTTATTCACCAGCTCGACGATGCCGAGAACCTCGTTTTCTTTGCGTAGCGGCGCCGCCATCCACGACTCGATCTCGAATTCGCCGCCAGCCTTGATGCGCTCTTCGAGCCCAGACTCTTCCGACGGTGTTTCAAGGAGCTTCGGATTTCCCGCCTGAGCAATTTCACCGAGCAGCCCTTCGCTCGCGGAAACGCTCGCTCCTTGTTCCACTGTCGGATCCACGCCCGCAGTGTTGGCCAGCCGGAGCTCGTCACCTGCTGCGAGCCAGAGATTACAGGCCCCGGCTGCGAGAATATCTTTGATTTTGCCGGCGACGATGGGCAGCAACTCTTCTAGCTCAAGCGTGGATGTGAACGTGCGGCCAAGGTCGTAGAGTGCGGTCAGGCGTTCGAGAGTGGCGAGTTGGGCGTGGCGCTCGCCTTCTATGGCTTCGAGATTCGTCAGGGCCTGGCCTGCAAGTCGCGCCGCTTCTTCGAGAAAATGCGCGTCTTGCTCCGTAAAGTTCCCGGCTCTCTTGTTCAGGACTTCGACTACCCCTTCGGGGCCTTCAACGCCGGGAAGAGAGGCAAACATTGCAGATTTGACGCGGACGCGGCTTGTTTCTTCCAGATGCTCGAGATCATCGAGTGACAAATCCTGCGCGGTGAGACGGCTTGTGCTTGCGGACTCAAAAACAATGGCAAGTGGACCTTCCGTGATCGGTTCGTTGGAGGGCACGATCCGCTCGCCGGTTTCGGTCCAGTGCGTTCGACATACAAGCCCTTCCGATTCAGAATCGTGAATCCACACGAATACGGCGCGCGCTCCGAGCGTGGCGCCGACACGCGCGGCAAACGTCTTCAAAAGCGTATCCTGATCGCGACACGCTAGAGACACGCTCGCGAGTTCGAAGAGCGCCGAAGATGTTTCCATTGCTCTCCCTGGAGGGGCGTTCTCACACCCGCCCCCGCGCCGAACCCGGAGACCGGGGGAAAGAGAACGCGCGGAGCCTAACAAATGCGGCTGTAGCGCGTCAAGGAACTGTCCCCTAACGACCCCGATAAATAGGACATACGAGAGTGCAAACCCTTGATTGCGGAGCGCAATTCAGTTAGCTTTGCAACTCGCCGTGAGGTACCTGTGAATATTGGTATTCGCAAAGCTGGCCAAGCCACGATCCTGGACCTTGAGGGCCCGCTCAAACTGGGTGAGGCGGAAGAAGCGTTCCGAGGCCAGATTCAGCAACTGATGGAGGCGGGCTCGACCCGCGTGGCCGTCAATCTTGCGGGTGTTACCGAGCTTGACAGCTCGGGAATTGGCGCTCTCGTTCGTTCTTTTACGATGCTGAAGCGCGCCGGCGGGAAATGCACGTTTTTCGCGCCGAGTAAGCGCGTGATGATGCTGCTGAAAATGGTGAGGCTGGATTCCATTCTGGATCTCTCCGAGGATGAAGCTACAGCGCTAACACGCATTTAGCTTGGGTATGTAGAGACAGTTTTACTGGCTCCCGCCTGCAATTGAGCGATTCGCCTTCCCTCCTGTTTATCCTATAGTTCCAGGCCGAGATGCGAGCTTCCGAATGGATCCAAATTGTTTTTGCACTTGGGATTGGATTGCTGGCGTGGATGCGGCCTCTGGAAACGCGGCGGCGATTGCGCATTGCAATGCTTGCCGTCATCGTGCCGGCCGCGATCTTGATTGCCCGATTTGCGTTGCGGGAATTCGCGGGTTCTGTAGTGCGCGATTGGCTCCCGGCGGCGCTGCTGCTCATTCCTTACTGGCAAGCCGGCCAGTTTTTTACCGGCCCTGACGAACGAATTCAGAAATGGTTGGCGCAAACAGACAAGAAAGCGTTACGCGTGCTCCGACGGATAATCGGAAGCAGCGGGAGTGGGGGATGGGCGAGATATTTTGAAACGGCCTACCTGATGTGCTACCCGCTGGTGCCAATCGGAATGGCCGCTCTGTATCTGGGACATCACCGTGCAGCGGCCGACTTCTATTGGATTGTCGTCGTGCTGGCGAGCGACATTTGCTTTGCGATTACGATTTTTGTTCCAGCCATGCCGCCTCGATTGGTTCCGGAAGAGGCTGCGGAATTCGCGGTCGCCGCGAATGAGGTCCGCAAGTTGAATCTAGAAGTCCTGAATCGCGGCAGCATTCAGGCCATCACGTTTCCGAGCGCACATGTAGCTTCGACAACGGCGGTAGCGCTGGTACTGATCCGATTTTTGCCTGTTACCGGCGCGATTTTCCTGGTGATCGCGGCAAGCATCGCGATCGGCGCGTTTCTCGGCCGCTACCATTACTTCCTGGACGTGTCACTAGGCGTGGTCGAAGCGGCGATTATTTTTCTGGTTTGTACGTTGGTGTTTCGACCCTAGTTTGGGGCCGAAGTCGCATCCCTAGCGACGATCGAGAGCAGGGTGGCGAACGTCGCGGCCGGCGACAAAATAAATAACGTCCTCGGCGATGTTCGTGGCGTGGTCGCCGATGCGCTCAAGATTCTTGGCGACGAGGATCAGCTCAAAAGCAGCAAACACGACGGCGGAATTCTCCATCATGTAAGTAAGCAACTCGCGAAAAAGCTGATCCCGCAGACGATCCACCTGGTCGTCGCGCTGAAGCACGCTGCGGGCAAGATCGATGTCGGCGCGGACTAGTGAATTCAAGCTGTCGCGCACCATGCCTTCAGCAAGCTCGCTCATGCGCGGGAGATCGACGTAAGGCTTTACCTGGGGATGGCGCAAAACGCGCATCGCAGACTGGGCAATGTTGACGGCCTGATCGCCGATTCGTTCGAGATCGCCATTGATTCGCGAAACCGCTAAGAGAAAACGGAGATCGGCGGCCATCGGTTGTTGCAAGGCGAGTAGCCGCTGCACGCGCTCGTCAATTTCGATTTGCATTTCATTGATAGCATCTTCTTCGCTGAGCACAATTTCAGCCAGGTGCTCTTCGGCGTCCAACACGGCGTGCACAGCCTGATGCACGGCACGTTCCGCCAGGCTTCCCATCCAGAGTAGCCGTTGCTTTAGTTCCTCGAGATCGCGTTCAAAATGGCGTTCCATGTAGTCTCAGTCCCCTCATTCGAAAAACCAGAACCCGGGCCCACAGCTGCAGCGAGAATCATCCGAAACGACCGGTTATGTAAGCCTCCGTGCGCGGGTCAGTCGGCGTTGTGAATAATTTCGAAGTCTCACTGTGTTCGATCAATTTTCCGTCGAGCATGAAAGCAGTGAAATCGCTGGCGCGTGCTGCCTGCTGCATATTGTGCGTCACGATAGCCATCGTGCAGCTGTCTTTGAGCTGGAACATCAGTTCTTCGATCTTCGCAGTGGTGACGGGATCGAGAGCAGAGCACGGCTCGTCAAGCAGAAGAACCTCGGGATCGACCGCGAGCGCCCGCGCGATGCAGAGGCGCTGCTGCTGTCCGCCAGAGAGCGCAAAAGCCGACTTCTTGAGATAGTCTTTCACCTCTTCCCACAGAGCGGCGCGGCGCAAGCTTTTCTCCACAAGATCGTCGAGGCGTCCTTTGAACCCGTTGACTCGAAGGCCGTAGGCCACATTTTCGTAAATGGATTTGGGAAATGGATTCGGTCGCTGGAACACCATCCCAACCCGGCGCCGCAGTCCCACCACATCTAATCCATGAATATCTTGCTGATCGAGCAGGATTTCGCCTTGGACGCGCGTGTTACGGATCGTTTCGTTCATGCGGTTCAGCGTGCGCAGAAACGTCGACTTACCGCATCCCGACGGGCCAATCAGCGCAGTGATCTTGTTGGTCGGAATATTCAAATTGAAACCGAAGACTGCTTGTTTGGGCCCATAGAAGACATCGAGGTTCGAAATCTTGAAACGCAACGGTGAGCTCTTTTCGGAACCCGCTGGTGTGGGCTCGGTCATCCGGACCTCCGTTGCAATCCGCGCGGCGGCGGGGTTCTTTCCTTGAGTTGCGGATGCCATGTCATACGCTCCGAACATTGCCGCCACGATTCAAGACAAGACGGCAACCAAGATTTGCGAGGAGCACGAGTCCCAAGAGCACCAGACCTGCAGCCCAAGCTTGGCGGTGCCAATCATCATAGGGCGCAATCGCATACGTGTAAATCATCACCGGAAGCGAAGCGATCGGCTGGGACCATCCCGGACTCCAATAGCGATTGCTGAAAGCGGTGAACAGCAAAGGAGCCGTCTCTCCGGCTACGCGCGCCAAAGCCAGCAGCATGCCGGTCAGAATTCCGCCGCTCGCCGCGGGCAGCACGACGGTCGCGATCGTCTTCCACTTGCTCGCGCCCAAAGCCATTGCTCCTTCGCGCAGAGTTCCCGGAATCGCACGCAGAAACTCTTCCGTGCTACGGACGGTGATGGGAATCACCATCATTCCCAGAGCGAAGCCGCCTGCAAGAGCTGAGAAATGCTTCACAGGAAGCACAACTATGGAATAAGCGAAGATCCCGATAACGATAGACGGGACACCGTTCAGCAAGTCCGTGGTGTAACGTATAACAAAAGAAAACGTCTGCCCTCCGAATTCCGCGAGATAAACGCCAGCCATTAGTCCTATCGGCAAACCGATAACGGCAGCAAGCAACAAAAGTTTTAAGCTACCCACAATGGCGTTCGCCATTCCGCCGCCCGTTTCGCCGACCGGCTTTGGCAATTGCGTGAAGAAGTTCCAACTCAGAGACGTACCACCGTGCCAGATCAGATATCCGAGAATCAGGAACAAGATGGAGACGACCGATAAAGCGGCCACACCCGTCAGGGTGAGCATTACGACGTTGAGCGATTTCCGCCAAATTAAGAGCGCGCGGTTCATGCGGGACGTCCTCCGCCGCGCTCAGTTGCGACGATCAAGATTCGGGCGAGACCATTCAGGATGAACGTCATCAGGAACAGGACGAGACCGAGCTCGATGAGCGCGCTCAGATAAAGATCTCCGGTTGCCTCCGTAAATTCATTGGCGATAACGGCGGCGATGGTGTAGCCCGGACGCAAGAGTGAAGCGCTGATTTTCGGGTCGTTGCCGATGACCATCGTGACGGCCATCGTTTCGCCTAGCGCCCGCGCGAGAGCCAGGAATATGGAGCCCATAATTCCTGTCCGAGCCCACGGAACCACCACTTTCCAGGTGGATTCCCACCTTGTGGCGCCGAGTGCGAGGGCTGCTTCCCGTTGCTCTCGAGGGACCGTGAGCAATACTTCGCGCGACACGGAAATGATGAATGGCACCACCATAATCGCCAGCACAATTCCCGCCGTAAAGAATCCCACCCCGTAGTTTGGCCCCGCGAATAGCTTTCCGATTCCCGGTAGTTTTCCGAGAGTGTTGATGAGAAGAGGCCCGAGCCAAGAGCGCATCAGGGGGACCACCACAAAAATGCCAAGCAGTCCATAAATGACGCTGGGAACGGCGGCGAGCAGGTCGATCAGAAACGAGATGGCGTCGCTAATTTTTCGCGGCGCAAGCTCGGAAAGAAAAATCGCGCTCGCCAGGCCAAGCGGCACAGCAAGCACGAGCGCAACTATGGAAGTTATGAGCGTTCCATAGATAAACGGAGCCGCCCCAAAGTTGTCGAAGATCGGATCCCATGTTTGCGTCCAAAAGAAGTTCCAACCGAATTTGGCACGGGAAAGATGGGAGTTTACCCACAGCTCCCAGACGAGCATGGAAGTAATCAGAAGAATCGCGGCAGCGAAGGTGAGCGTGATGAGGTGGGCGATCTCATCACCATGGCGGAGACGGCGAACGAACGCACGCGGCCCCGAATACGGCGGAGCCGCGTGCGGAATCGTAGTGGCCGTCGATGTCATGCTACTGGATGAGCGAAATGGCCTTCAGTTCCTTTTCAATTACCGGTTTGGGCAGGCGAGCGTAAGCGAGACCTTCATTGTATCCCTGTCCATCCGTCAACATCCACTTCAGAAAGCCCTTGATCGCGTCGCGTTTCGCAGCGTCCGAAATTTGCGCCGGAATCAGTAGCCAGGTGAAGCTCGAGATGGGATACACGGTTGGCCCGGACTGGTTCGTGATCGACACGCGGAAGTCATCGGGGATGTCCTTCGCCGCCGCCGCTGCTGCTGCGGTAACGCCCGCCAAATCCGCCTTTACGAACTTCCCGGAAGCGTTCTGAACTTTCCCGAAGGTAATACCGTTCTGAACGGCGTAGATTAATTCCACATAACCGATCGAACCAGGCGTTTGCTTTACCAGGCCGGATACGCCTTCGTTTCCCTTGCCGCCCAGCCCAACTGGCCATTGTACAGAGGTGCCTTTGCCGACTTTATTTTTCCAATCGTCGCTGGCCTTTGACAGGAAATCCGTGAAGATATAAGACGTACCGCTACCGTCTGCACGGTGCACAACAACGATGTCGGCGGCTGGCAGATTCACTCCCGAATTGGCCTTCGCAATTTCCGGGTCGTTCCATTTTGTGATTGTCCCAAGATAGATACCTGCGAGCGCTTTCTGGGTAAAGTTCAATTCCCCCGACACTCCTGAGATGTTGTAGATCGGAATCACGGCGCCAAGTACCGTGGGAAAATGCAAAATCTTGAATTTTGCTTCTTTCAGCTGGTCATCAGTCATCGGTCCATCAGAGGCGCCGAAGTCTACGGTGCCGGCGAGAAGCTGGCGGATTCCGCCGCCCGAGCCAATCGACTGGTAATTAATCTGAACATTGGGGTCCTTCTGGTGATACACATCAAACCACTTAGAGTAAATGGGATAGGGGAAGGTCGCGCCTGCGGCATTGAGCAAGATCGTGCCTGCCGGTTGAGCGGCGACCGCAATCGCCAAAATCAACAGGATCGACACAAGTAGCGAAGTCTTCTTCATGGTGGCAGTACTCTCCTTTGGAGCGTATCTTTTGTCGAAATTGTTACAGCCGCGTTACATGCACAACAATTAGGAGTGAAATGGGCCGAAAGCCCTTTAGGAAAATTGAGGAGGCGTGGCCCCGGGGGTTGTCCAGGCCGCGCCTCCTTGGTGGGCGCAGGTCGTAGACTGCGTTTTCTAGCGCAAAATGCTGTCGCGCCAGAACTTGTTAAGCCGGGCCAGCTGCCGCTCGCAGCGGGAACCATCTCAGCGGGAAACGCCCGACTAGGAGATGAATACCGCAGGATAGGCGACCCTGTTCACTGCCGGATGACCAATTCGTGAAAAAATTGTTACGACGCTTTGGCGTCTTCTTGTGTGTCCATCAGACGCGCTCGGCCATGCCGCACCTCGAGCCCGCGGACCCAGAACAACACATCTTCCGCAATATTTGTCGCGTGGTCGGCGATTCGCTCTAAGTGTCGCGAGGCCAAAACGAAATGAAGGTTCGGCGCGGCGAGCGATGAATCGTTGGTCATTCCTGCGAGAAGCGCTTCGAAAACCTGGTCGCGATATTGGTCCACGATGTCGTCGCTCTCAAGGACTTGCGTCGCCAGATCCACATTTTGGTAGATCAGAGCTCCAAGGCACTTCGAAACCATGGCGCGAACAGCCGTAGTCATTGGCTCGAGCTCGGGAGGCGTCTCAATCTTGCCCATTCCGGCTAGAGAGATCGCGCGCTCGCTCAAATTGACAGCCAGATCGCCCATCCGCTCGAGATCGTTGTTTATTTTGAGAGTGGCGACGATCAAGCGGACATCGGTTTCAAGAAGGTTCGGCTGCCGGAGCATGCGTATGGCGTGCTCGTCGATCAAAATCTCCATTTCGTTGATCCGCGGCTCGGTCAAGAACACTTCGCTGGCAAGCCGTTCGTTGCGCTCCATCAGCGCCCACAGCGCCCGGTTCAACGAAGACTCCACTGTCCGCGCCTGCGAGATCAAATAGTTCACTAGCACATTTTGAAAAATTGCCTCCGAATTGGCCTTTGTTCCTGCCACGTTGCGGTCCTCCCAGGGCCCAATGGGTATGCGCCCAGCCATATCTTTTTCCAGCAGCTACATGATTAGGGGCGGATGTTGCAAGTAATTGAATCCAGCGTGAATGTTTCAAGACTGGCGAAGCAGAGAGGTGCTAACCCGCCAGAGGAATCGAAAAGGAGAATCGCGAGCCTTCGCCTACAGTGCTTTCCACCCAAAGCCGTCCGTTGTGCGCGTCGATTATATGTTTCGCGATGGATAGACCCAGACCAGTGCCGCCTGCTTCCCGGGAACGGGCCGCATCCACGCGATAGAAACGCTCGAAGATTCGCTCCTGGTCGATAAGTGGAATTCCGATGCCGGTGTCGGCAACTTCAATCACCACCTCGTTGGAATTGACGCGCGCGCTCACCCGGATGCGGCCGCCGGGTGGCGTGTACTGAATTGCGTTATCAACCAGATTCTGTAGAACATCATGCAGCAAGCTGGCATCGCCGCGTACCGGTGGAAGCCCCGGTGGTATTTCGATGTCGAGAGTTATCTGCTTACGGCTGGCCTTCATAAGCGCGGTTTCTGCGCAGCGCTCAACGAACTCGATCACACCGACCGGTGAGAATTCCAGTTCGAGCTTTCCCGCCTCGATGCGCGCGAGCTTCAGGAGATCGTCCGTCAATCGCGCCAGCCGATTGGCGTGATCGCGCATGATTTCAAGGAATCGCCGGTTGTTCTTTGGATCTTCGAGCGCGCCGCCCAGCAGGGTTTCCGCAAACCCTTGAATCGCTGTGAGAGGAGTCTTGAATTCGTGCGAGACGTTGGCCACGAAGTCTTGCCGGACGCGTTCGAGCCGCCGCAACTCTGTGACATCGTGAAGCACAACGACCGCGCCCGACGGTTTTTGTGCGGGTAATATTGCCGCAGACGGCCCGCTAGCGTTGGACAAACCGGCCGTAGGTTCAAGCGCCTTCACAGGAGCAGCGGTCACCGAGAAACTCTGCTGCAACACGATTCCGGTGACGATATCGCTCTGCAAGCCTTCCTCACCATCCAGGGCCTTGCGAATTAGGCCGGTCAATTCCGAATTGCGAACCACTTCGATGAGCGGGCGGCCCTCGCTGCTTTTCGAATCTATGTTCAGAATTTCCGAAAACGCGCGATTGCAAAAAACGAGCCGCTCCTGTGCGTCAATCACCGCCACGCCTTCCACCATGCTTCGGAGGATTGCGCTCGAACGATTGCGTTCGCCGCTCAGCAGCCGGATTTCGGATTCGAGGCGCCGCGCCGTTTCGTTGAGCGACGCTCCCAGCTCCGCCAGCTCATCGCTTGAGTTGTCACCCGACAGCGGGCGGAAATCTCCCTCTGCAACGCGCTTTGAGAATTCGGTCAGGCGTTCCACTCGGGCTGAAAACATTCGCGAAATCATGAGCGACGCGATGAGTCCAATTAGAAATATCACCAGTGAAGCAAATAATAGCCGCCGACGTAATTCGCTGAGCGCGACATCAAGGCTGGTTAGCGGCTTCGCTGCGCGAATCACCACCGGCAAGCCGCTGGGCTGCTGGAAACGCACAGCTTGATAAACCATCTGACGCCCTGAAGTTGTGCTGAACCGAAGGGACTGCCCTTGACCGTTCGCGAAGGCCTGCTGAACCTCCGGCCTATCGGAATGGTCTTCCATTGTCTCGGGGTCTTGAGCGGAATCGGCGAGTACCTTGCCGCCGCTGTCGATCACGGTTACGCGAGCCCCTGATTGCGACATCCACTCGACCCAGGAGCGAAGCTGCGAAGGATCATCGATTGCGGGCGGACGTGTCCGGCTGAGATTTAGAAGTGACGTGAGTTCTTCGTTGGTTTTGCGAATGTATTCGCGGCGCAGCACTTCCGCCGAGTAAAAATCGACCGCCAGCAGAACTCCAACCAGGAGGGCCAGATACGTCAGCCCAATCTTCCAGAAAATCCTAGCTCGCACGGGTCTCGAACAAATACCCCGCGCCGCGAATTGTTTTCATATAAGCCGGGTGTTGGGGATCGGCTTCGATTTTTTCCCGCAGGCGCCGCACATAGACGTCCACGCTCCGCGGCGTAACAAACCGCTCCGTGCCCCACACGCCGTCCAGCAATTGGTCTCGAGTGAAGACGCGGTTAGGCCGGGCCGCGAGAAAGTACAGCAGACGAAATTCCAGCGTGCTCATCGGCACCGGTTTTCCCGCGCGCGTAACGCGATAGGCAGCCGGATCGATCCGCAGAGCTCCAATTTCGAGCGCTTTCTCAGAGGGCGTTCCCGGATCGGCACGGCGAAGAAGCGCCTTGACGCGCGCAGCGAGTTCGCGGGGACTGAAAGGCTTCGTGACGTAATCGTCGGCACCCAACTCGAGGCCCACGACGCGATCCGCCTCTTCGCCCTTAGCGGTCAAAATTAGGATCGGAAGCCGGTTCAAGCTCACGTCCTTGCGAACCTCCTTGCAGATCTCAAGACCCGACAGTTTCGGAAGCATCAGGTCGAGAATCAGAAGGTCAGGCGGAGTCTTGCGAAGCTGAGCCAGCCCGGTGGCCCCATCGCCGGTGGCGCCAACCTGGTACCCATCCTTTTCCAGGTTGTACCGAACTAGCTCGATAATGTCTTTGTCGTCTTCAACAACCAGGATCCGCTTCATAGTTTTCTCTCTTTGGGCGCCCTCAACATACGGGAAATGCCGTCCCGGAAGCAAGCTGACGCTTGTAACATCTTCTGATTAACGGATTGTTAAGACCAGTCCTCGCAGTTTTGTTTCATTCTTGGCTGAACTGAGTGTTAGGTCATCGGCCTCTTCCCATTTTGGTGCAACCCAGCGTCTGAATCACGCGGTGCAAGTTCTGCCCCCCAACGATCTCTCGAAACGCACCCAACCAAAATCCACCGCGGGCCGATGCCGACTCTCCATCCTGCCGATAACAGGTGAAGGGGAGGCGTTTATGACCGCTTGCGTTGGAAAACGACTGGATCCGGGGCGGAAAAGCTCTGAGTCAATGGGGTTCGAGGGAGGGCTACGGCGGAAGATCGTGGGGCAGGACGAAGCGGTGCAGGCCGTCGTGGACCTGTATCAGGTGTTTCGTGCCGGCCTGAACTCGCCTGGGCGGCCGGTGGGGAACCTGCTGTTCCTCGGACCGACGGGAGCGGGCAAGACGCGCGTGGTCGAGGCGACGGCCGAAGTGCTGTTCGGCGATCCGCGGGCGGTGATTAAGGTGGATTGCGCCGAATTCCAGCATTCGCACGAAATTGCGAAATTAATTGGGTCGCCACCGGGCTACTTGGGGCACCGGGAGACGCATCCGCTGATCACGCAGGAAGCGCTCGCGCAGTATCACACCGAGAAGCTGAAGATTTCGTTTTTGCTGTTCGACGAAATCGAGAAAGCGTCGGACGCGCTGTGGCAGCTGCTGCTGGGGATCTTGGACAAAGCCACGCTGACGCTGGGTGACAACCGGCGAGTGGATTTGTCGCAGACGATGATTTTCATGACGTCGAACCTGGGCGGCGGCGAAATCACGGAATTGATGACGGGCGGAATGGGATTTGCGCCGACGGTACCGGCGGATTCGAAGCCGCGGCTGGACGAGAAGGTGGAGAAGACAGCGGCGGAAGCGGCGAAGCGGAAATTCGCGCCGGAGTTCATGAACCG
>Ga0210401_10005565_pt1 | contig 12933 bp, 7 predicted proteins | sample IncBWH32MmetaG_FD_150866 | JGI IMG/M metagenome (GOLD analysis project Ga0210401, IMG submission 150866) | Forest soil microbial communities from Barre Woods Harvard Forest LTER site, Petersham, Massachusetts, United States - Inc-BW-H-32-M | ecosystem: Environmental > Terrestrial > Soil >... | reverse complement strand
AGCATTGAGCCGACTAGCGACGGTTGGCAAGGACCAGAAAGCCCGTCAACTGGCTACAAAGAAAAAGACCTTCCTGCGCCGTCATCTGGAACTGCAGCATTGGAGCTCCGAACATGCCGGTGGCCCGGCCGACTACTGCTACCACGAGTCGAGAGTTTGGCGTAAGTTGTTGACTTTGCCCAAGCGTCGAGTGACCATAACGGCCCGATGATTTCGTTAGGCATTCTTCAAATCAACCCGGCCCAACCTGCTGCGTGTTGCCGTCAGCGTCGGGAGGACCAGACACGCCCAGGCATCCTTCCACGCGAATGGTAGCCATTGGCGCGAGGGAATGTTACGCCGAAAGACAGCTGCTTGGCAAGAGTAAATTTAGAAACTATTTTAGAGTACGTACCGCGTCCTCGCCGTAGGCTTCTCTTCCCAACAACAAAACCGATGGAAATGCGGTTGTTTTATACCGATGCTGACAAAGTATTCCTAACCTTCCGCGAGATCATTCCGAGGTCTCTAACCAAGGCGCTCGGTAACGGAATGCCAGCCAGCTGACGCTTTCAAATTTGGGGCTGGCGCCGATTCGCGTCTTAGCTTCATGGGGAGTAATCTTCAATTCTCTCACTTCATCAGCCTTCTGAGCGGAAGTTGCGAAAAACAGAGTCGCAACGTGCATGCGTACAGTGTTGCTCGATTCGTGGATTCACACAGTCCCGCTAGCGAGGCATTATAGTTATGTAGGAACACTGCTAGGAATTTGAAAAGGTATGTATATATGCCCTCTTCATCGGTTGCCCCTCGCACAAGGTCCGGATTCTGCTAGATGTCCAGACTGTTCAGAGCCATTCCGGATCGAAAATGGAATTTACCTTTTAGACTCCGTGCAGAGGGCAGATCGACTCGATTTCGACGTCCAGGCCGATGTTGCGCCTGAGCCGATAGTCCATACTTCCTTCGCGGAGCGCTACCTTCAGGAAGCTGCAATCCCGGATCTAAGACAGGCCACGATCCTGGAAATCGGCTGCGGACTGGGTGGTTTAACTGCGGCATTGGCACAATCACCCAGGATCGTCGACTCTGACATTTACGCGTTTGATCACTCTCTCAGGAGCCTGTATCAAGCAAAGAAGCTGATTCGTCCAGAACACGAGAACAGAGTACATCTTTCAACTCAGGATGCTTCACGGCTCGCTCTTCCTGAAAACAGTTTTACTCTGATTCTCGGGTCTGCCGTGCTCCACCACCTATCAGACTATTGCCGATTCTTGGCGGAGTGCTACCGATTGTTGCGTCCGAAAGGAGTCGCTGTGTTTGCTGAGCCTTTCGTGGAAGGCTATTTTTGGCCTAGTTTCCTTCTTCGGCTCGCGATTGAAGAATTAAATCTTCAGGATCTGGACGGGCCGGAATTTGGAATGTGCCGCACAATCTTGGAGAACACTTCATATCGGGTTCAGAACGAGGGTAATCTTTCTGTTCTGGACAGCCTCACAGACAAGCACTATTTCCAGGAAGGCGCGCTGTCGTCAGCCGCCCGTGAGATTGGCTTTCGCTCTATCAGGTTCTCGAATCTCAATCCTCCGGAGTTCTATGATAATTGGATGAGACACTTCATGGATGTTTATGGAATTCAGCATGACGCTCTGCGCCGGACCACTCTCCGATTTTATGATTGTCTTCGGGGCTACGCGGGCACGGCACTTCCCAGAATTGCTTCGCACTTCAAGATTTTCGTCATGACGAGATGATCGGACCGCTACAGCTTTGAGTCAATATACTTTGGGCCAATCAGCAACATGTCATTTGAACACCTGATTCCACAGTTTCGACGCCTGGATCCGCCAGACGGCGCCCGCTTCGTGGCTTGGGTCACCGCGGCCGACGAGACTAAAACAAATGGCATCGAGAAGTTTACGGAGCATGACTGCGAGGTCCTGATGGTACCAATCGCACCTGAAGTTCGTATGGACCGTAGCGCCTTTTCGCTTACGGCGATTCTTGAACAACAGAATTGGCCTGCCAACTTCGATCTTTTGATGCTGGATAGTCCAACCGCTAGCGTTATACAAAGCCTGGATGCTGCTCGGTTCCATCCCGCGCTTATCGCCATGCGCGACCAATGCGAGCCGATAAAACGCCGGCAAGATTATGAGCTCCTTAGCTCCCGCGGCTATCGGTTTGCAGGGGTGATCGAGGAGCAATCAATCTGGAGGGCTGCTTCCAGCGCCCCTCTTCTGGGGGAAATACCAATCCTTCCAGTAGCGCGTGAAATCGGCGATCTGAAGAGGACAGGCACCGGAAAAGTTTCGCTAGACTCACCTGCAGTTGCACCACATGAAGTGTACGCGGTCTCCAACCGGGCAGAATTGCAGCTAGCAGGTTGGGCCTTCGGTGATCTGGACCAACCCGTCCCAGGCTCGATTCTGTTTCGAGTGCGTCACGAACAGACAGAGGTCGAAGAATATGTGGCGGGTCAGCGGGTCAATCGGCCCGACGTTGCGCAATACTTTCAGCGGGAGCAACTGCTGCCCAGCGGTTTCCAGGTTGATCTCTCACCCTCATGCCGCAGATGGGGCACTCACGCCGTGAACGTTATACAAATATCCTCGACAGGCCTGTATGAGAGCCCCACCCTGTTTCGCTTTGCCCTCGCGGCGCAGTCTTATGAAACTTCCGCGCGCGCGGGACTCGCGAATCGATACCTCCGAGGCAGTGGCATTGAGATCGGGGCGCTACAGCGGCCCACGCCGCTACCCCCGTCGTGCCGCGTACGGTACATCGACAGGATGCCACTCGATCAACTTCTCGAGCACTATCCCGAACTATCTTCATTGCCTGTGCAGGCTCCTGATTTGATCGATGATGGTGAGACATTGGAGCATCTCGCTGACGCGTCGCAGGATTTCATCGTCGCCAATCATTTCTTAGAGCACTGTGAAAATCCGGTGCAGAGCATAAAAAATCTATTGAGGGTGTTGAAAACGGATGGCATTCTCTTTATGGCCATACCAGACAAACGGCATACCTTTGACTTGCGAAGGCCGGTCACAAGGTACGAACTGCTAAAAGAAACAGGCCGAGTCGGGCATCGGCCTGACCGCGAGGCGCTCTTCCTCGAATGGGCTCAAGCAGTATCCCAGATTGGCGGAGCCGAAGCAAGCGCCCGAGCCCGCGAGCTCTTAGCCCAGGACTATAGCATTCATTTTAACGTGTGGACTCCGCTCGCGTTACTCGAGTTTCTGCAGTGCGCTCAAAAAGATTTCGACCTGCCAATGGAGATATCCTCGGTGGTATGCTCCGAGAACGAGACGATTGTGATAATTGAGCGTCTCGGTGCTGAAGCTCGCTCCCTGGAGCGGGAACACGCGCAAAAGGACATTCTCTACCACAACACGATCGCAACGCAATACGATACCGTCGTTGTTTCGCCGCGGCGCATTGTTAATGATGCAATCTTCTCCGCTTGTGCTAAACAAATCTTGCCGGGTCGCGTGATGCTCGATCTCGGGTGCGGGACGGGGCATGCAACCTTACGGTTCGGACGCATGTTTCAGTCAATTGTCGCGGTTGATCATAGCAGCGCCATGCAGAATGAGGCCAAGAGGAATTTTGAACTGGCTGGCATTCGCAATGTTGAAACAGTCAATGAGGATGTTTTAACGTTTCTTCGAAAGCGCGCAAAGTGCTCGGCTAACGCGATCTTTTGCATCGGTTTTCTCCATCACCTTACCGAGGACGATATAGCGGTTGTTATTTCCGAAGCGGCCCGCATCCTTGAACCGGGAGCGATCCTCCTCATTTCGGAGCCGCGGCGGGTTGACGCCAACTCCGTGCCGTTGGAAATCGCAGATTGGAATTCCCGATCAATTGCCGCCGGACTCAACTATAGCCATCCGATACAGGTTGTCCCCGAAGAAGCGCCGATCGATGATGAGACCGTGTTGGCGATGATTCGAGAGAACGGCATGGTTGTGGATCACAAGTACTGTCATTGGGAGATATTTCCTCAGACGATTCCGGTTTCCAAAGAAGAAACTGGCCGCATTCTCGATCTACACAGCCGTTACGGATCCAAGGGAAACTGTGTTACTGTAATCGCTCATAAGAATTCCTAATTTAATCCGCGTGTGTCGCTTGCTGCGAGGATCCGCGGTTCACAATGTGACGCCAGAAATTTCGTCGCCACCCGGATTGCGCATTCAAAGTATGCCTGTTGCTGAAGTCTTTGAAAGCTGATTGACTCATGTGTCGGCGCAACTGCGGATCTTGGATCAGCGAACGCAGAGCGTCTTTCCAGGCAGTGGGTTCGTTGTTAACGAGCAATCCCGTTTCTCCGTGGTTCACTACGCCATCGAACACTCCAATGCTAGTAAATACACCGGCAAGCTCTAGAGCAGCGTAGTCCAAATACTTGATATAACTCTTGCAGCGGCTAAAATCATTGTCTACTAGTGGTGCGATTCCTATGTCCCAACGATTGATACCGCGAAGCCAATTCACGAAAAGAGGGTAGGAGCCGCTCTCGCCATCCGGCACGGGGACAACGTTGAACCAGTCGCGTCGATGGTTGTCGGGAACTATACCGATGACATCCAGTTCGATGACTGCGCCGAACTCATCTTTCAGTTCTCGAAACGGCTGCTCCAGCATCAAGAGATCGTCAACATGGGTCTTAGTTCCCATGTACAAGATACGAACGGGTTGTGTCGGATCCTTGGTCCTCCGACGCGTGTCTGTTAGCCAGAGACGTTCGTCCAATGCATTCGGAATTATTCGAATGTCTGCGTGCAGAGTTTGCAAACGTCGCCGCAAGGCAGGCGTAGAAACGAGGACGACGCTGGCGTGTTGTATCACATAGTTGGCGGCCTCAAAGAATGGCTGATAAAAATAGTTTTCTGGATGATTTGCCGGCACGTTGAACAGATCATCATCAGTCTCATAGACTAACTGGATATTGTTGGCTCGACAAGAATCAACAAGCTCCTGTGCAATTTGGAGGTTAGGTACCGTTGTGCGCTGCACAAGTAATACGTCACCTTCCAAACCTAAGGCGCTACACGGCGTCGCAACCGTTAGTTGGATTGAATTTCGCAGGCTAGGATGTGTCAAGGGAAGATATCCCCTGATGTATCCGCAGCTCTGCAATTGCCCTGACGGATCGGACGATAGCAGGGCGACCACTTCAGCTGTGTTTGAATGGTTTAAATGGGCTCTATCGCGTAGCGCCACGGCAGCGCAATTGAGATACTCATGACGGTAAAACTCTGGGCCAACACTGTTCATCAACGGAGAGGGTTGTGGCGATGTGCCACTCTTCATGTTCTCCCGTATCGTCAAAAATAAATGCAGCAACGCCTCCGGTTCTAGCCTCCAAGGATAAATCCAGGTCCACTCGCGGCCGCCCAGTCTTTCTGGAAACGACCCGATATCAGGAGCAACGACCGGCAGGCCTCTTGCTAAGCACTCACTCAGAGTAAAACTAAAAGTCTCAGGCGATCGGACCGGAAACCACATCACGTGTGGTTTTGTTTCCTCGATCCGAGTTGATAACTCTTCCGGCAAATATTCGCCTGTTTCTCCAAAGGCAAAGGTTCGGTCTTCGCGTGCTTGCCGTTCCACGAAACCGATGAGTGTGAACTCCAACTGCAAGCCCTCCTGGCGCGCCAGTTCCGAGCAATGCTGCAAGTTTTCGATTCCCTTGTGTATCGTCATGGCGCCCAAAACGGCGACTCTTAGGAATTCTTCATCCTGGACTGGGTAAACACACCGTGCCCGAGTGGGGGAATCAGATGAAAAGGAAGGATGTCCCGAAGCGACTAATCGCGCATCGGGAAAGTAGCGTTCGAGGCGCTTGGCGACATCAAAAGACGGCGTGATCACTCGTTCCGCGATATTAACGAGCCAGCCGTGTTTTTTCCTCCACGAAACGATGTCAAGTCCCAGGCTCGGTGACCGGGTGTGGATGCATTGGTTACAACCTGCTTCATTGGGTTCGCCGCAGTATCGACCTCGCACGTCTGCGAGGTTTACGAAGGGGCAGACAACGAAATAGTCGTGAGCCGTAAAGTCCATTGGAACGTTCAGATCATACCGAAGTCTCTCGACATTAAGAGTATGTCCCATCAACTGATGAACATGGAGCCGCGTGACGCCGCAGGATCTGAGTATGCTAACCAGAGAATCGTACTGTTCTTTCGGATGTATCCGGAGTGAAACGTCATCTGTCGCCTCGCAATCGCTCAAGACAACGGTGCCATTTCTGCCCGGTTCAAGCGTCAGCACATACGCGCCTTGTCCGAGTAGTTGGGTGAGTTCACGGATGTGCTGTTGAACGCCGCCTCCGAAGTCGTGGGTGACAAACAAAATTACCGGCCGACCAGCTGTGCGAAACCGTCCCGCCGTTAAGGCAAAGCGATAGGGTCGACCAGGGTCCCTTCTGACGTGCCGTTTGACGAATGCTTCATACTCGGGGTGCTTCTTCCGGAGGGCGCTACTGGCCGTCAGCTGTAATTTAAGCGCACGGTCTGAAAAGCTGACAGCCCCGGCGTGGAAAACAAAGACATCCGCGGCCAGGATGTTCCTCCACCCTAAAGCTAGCGCTCGCATCGAAAAGTCATTCTCCTCGCCATAGCCGCCACCGAATGTCTTTTCGTCGAACAAACCTGTGTCATCCAGACAATCACGTCGGATGTACATGCAGTACCCAACTGCTGTCGGGATATCTACTGACCGGCCTCTGTTCACTTGAGCACATATTCGATCCAACTCCTGTGATCGAGTCCCCCGGGGAAGTGCGTTGTTCACACAAAATCTCGGGTAACTACAAATAGTTGCGTTATTCGAAAATGGAGTAACCGTTCCAATTCGTGAGCCTGAATGGGCGCACGCAATCAGCCGATCGAGCCAGTCATTACTGACTGTTGTGTCACTATTCAGTAGGACGACGTCACGATCCTGATGTAGAGCCATCCCGCGATTCACAGTTCCCGCGAAGCCTAGGTTGGAGCTATTTTCGAGGAGCGTGAAGTCTCGCCGCGCGGCGGCAACGGCAAGATAGCTGCAGAGTTCCGGATCCGGGCTGAGGTCGTTAATGACAATCAATTCGTACGATTCCTTGTTGCGAGACTCCAGAATGCTATTGATGCACGCCCTCGTTTCATCCAAGCCGCGATAGACAGGAACGATAATGTCTACGACCTTTCCCCGCAAGAACTGTGTTCCAGCCCGCGGCGCAACCGGAAGATACCGTTCCACACACATCGTTTCCAGCGTTGGTAATTTTCTCGCGATACCTACACGAAGGTAATGCTCCAAGGGACTCAATCCCGGTTGAATGTCAGGGTTTTCGTAGCAATAAAAAAGCGCGTCAAACTGCGGATGTGGATCGCGACCCTCAGCGGCTCCATGACGCAAATAGTGCGATAATGCGCCTATTCCAGATTTCGTTACATCCGGATATTCTGTCCGGTAAAAATCGGGATCAAACCATCGGTGAGGGCGTCGGCCTTCGAACTCACCATAACAGAGGAAATGTACTAACGGATTCAGCCCGGAACGCTCAACGTCCGGATATCGTGCCAAGTAGTATGATCCGTCGAACAGGCAATGTGGCTGAAGGCCCTTGCGGCACCCGAGGACTTGGTAATGCCGAACCGGATTAGTTTTACCTCGCCGCAATTCGGGTGCTTGTTCGAGATAACCAGTTGTATCGAACAACGGGTGGGGATTGCGACCCTCCCGCCAGCCCCATCGAAGGAAATGCAACAGAGGATTTATCTTTGCCGCCGCAACGTCTGGATTGCTGAGGAGATAATAATTGGTATCGAACAGGGGATGTGGGCTGCGACCCTCGCGCCAACCATACCGAAGATAGTGAAACATGGGGTCCATCCCCGACCGCAGAATATCTGAAGCATTAGCTCGATAATACTCAGCGTCAAAGAGCCGATCTTTACCGGCATACAGGAAAAGAACACTGGCCGCGTAGCGACCGGACAGAAAACCTACCTGGCCCATGATAAGCTGGCGTAACGAGCTTGCAATTCGGCCTAACCAGGTTCGCTTGGTCTGTCCGTATGAAAGTAGCTTGGCATTTAGGCCGACAATTTCCGCTTTCAGTTCTGCCAAGCGCTCGGTCTGAGCATCTAAACCCGTTTGAACGTGACTAAGCTTAGCGTCCATCTCACGAACAGTCCGCATCAGCTCCGCCCGCCTGCGAGCATCGCGAACAATATCGTCTGGGTCCAAACCTAGTGACCTCTTCCGTACACCGAATCTGGGGTTGCAAGATCACCCGGGCCGGAGCTTTCAGCTCCACGGCTTAGTCCCGAACGCAGCCAAGCGAGTTCGTTCGACTGCAACAAGTTTTCCACACGCATGATGCCGAGCTCCCCCTCAAGTTTCTCGATTCTCGTTTTCAAGCGCTGCAGTTCCTCTGCATCAGCAGTCTTTGTCGCCTCTAGCGCAGCCGCACGAGTCTCGCTTTCGGCGAGAGCTTGCAATAATTCCTTGGTTTGGTGTTCCATCGCTGCCAATGCTTCCTTCAACCGAGCTTGCTCCGACTCGAGCAGCGGTTGGGCTTCAAATGCAAGAAGCCAGGAGGAAATCTGAGAACCTAAAGCCGCCAGGTCGGTTAGCTCCCTTTGCACTCTGATTGAGAACTCGAGGGTCACCGGGCCATGCAGATCCGCCGTGGCTTCCCACGGAACAGCAAGAAGGATTTGTGGATCATCCCCGTAACTGAAAAGTTGGACCAATCCAGATTGTGGAACCTTAAAGCTAGTGCCGGCGACGGAGAATCCGGCACTCAGGTTTGCACGCCATATGAGCCGTCCACTTGGATGTTTAATAATAACATCCTTCAGTTGTATCAGACCCGGACAGTCCGCTGGATCGATACGCAGAGGGTTTTTCAAAGCACCCTCGGGTAGATCGAAGACGAGGCGCTCCCACGAACCCACACTTATCCGCGTGTTGGTGGCGAGTTGCTCCGAATATCCGCTTTCGGCGGCAAAAAAGACCTGACACAGTCTCTCCGACGCCTGTTCGCCAAAACTTCGGTAGCGAAAAAACTCAGCATCCACTCGATCCGCCAGCGCTTCATAATAATCCCTAAGGGGCTGCGGATCAGCAACTGGATTGAACAAAATGGGCAGTATTCCGGCCTGGGGGATCGAGCCTCCGGGTTTTCGAACCACCCCAAGTCCATGCGAATGATGGAACGTGAAGGTCTGAAAGTGCGCCACGATTTCCTCCCAGAGTCGCCAGACACCATAATCCGCTCGCCTGGCTAGCACATCATGCAGCAGCACGATTCCTCCGGGCCTCACCTTCGATAACCAGCTCTCAAAATCGTGCTTCGCCGCGTCATACGTGTGGAACCCGTCAATGTGCAGAAGGTCTATTGACTCAGAGGAAAAGTGGGAAATCCCATCGTCGAAAGACGCCCGCATGAGATATGAAAAGGATTTGTAATGCTGATCGTTGTAGGATTGGACTTCACGGAAGACCTCGTCGTCATAGAAGCCCGCGTGTCGATCGCCGTGCCAAGTGTCTATGGCGTAGCAGGCACATCCTGTGCCCGTCTCCTTAATCGCTTGACAAAACCCAAAGTAGGAATCTCCATATTGAACTCCCAGTTCTACGAGTAACGATGGACGCAGTGAGTCGATTAAATCACTTGCGAAGGGAAGATGGCCCACCCAACTGCGTGACGAGTCCGGATGATTTCGCACTGGGCGGAAGCGGGTCGAAATGAGATTTGGAAACTGCATGCAAATACGATCACATCAGCGCCGGCAGATGCAACTGCTCTGGACTTTTTCACGATAACAAATTATAGCAAGACAGGTTTTCTCGAGCACGAAATTTGACCAGGACATAGAACAGTGCGGCTAGGGCCGAGCCGGTATCTTGCAGTAAAGTTTGGATTTGACAGTGGCCATCGAACGGTTGGTTCAATGCAGTGGCATCGCCGATCGGTGCCGCCTGGCGAATGGCCACTTGAATCGCGCGAGATGCGCGAACCGAAAGAAGTCTTGCATTCGTGACTGATCAGAGACGACACTTAGCAATGCAGAACGATCTGTTAGCCTACCGAAGTCCCCACCTCGAAGAAGGGGTGTAACGTGTCCTGAGTTTTGGACATCCAAATTACTGCACCGGCGGAGCGATTCTTTCTTGCCCCCGGGTTTCCTTGGCTCTAGATTGGCTGTGGCGTTCGGTCTGAGTCGCTGGTGGTTGCGCTCTGCGCAAAACCCGCTGATATGATAGACAGACCACTGTCACAAGATTAGCAAGAAACAAGGGTTGGATTGGGACGACGTACCGGACAGCCGTCAAGAGCACAAGTGCGTGCAAGAGGAGGAACGCAAGAGGGACACCCGCCATCGTAATACCCACCGCGTTGGCTTTCCAAACGGAACAAATCAGCCAGCCGAAAGAAAGACTTGAGGCCGCGAGAATCCCCCAGCTATAGACAGGAAATAATGCATCAAGGACCCTTCCCAGTCCTCCCCCACCTGAATATCCTTCCGGGGCAAACTGATCTATCGATTTATTCCAGCCAACCGCTTCCTCCAACGTCTGCCCAGGAGGCCAGTCCCTAAATACAGCATGGGAAAAAAAGCTATTTTCGTCCTCTTCGGGATAGCCACGGAGACCGAGAAAAAAGATTGCTGTCCGCACCACGCCAGCGACGTAACGGAAAGGATACTTCAGAATCAGATGTCCCATTCCTATCCGCCTGACCACACCGACCACGCTTTGCATCAAGTCGGAATTCGGTCCCACGGCCCTTAGGCCCGCGAAGGATAGCCTGCCGTTAGGGGAGCAGTTCTGCACGGCAATCTCATACCGAGCATTCAACGATCCCAGAGACGGGTCACCTGGTGGAATGAGCGCTTGCTTAAAAGCACCAATAGGCAATGCAACATCCGGACCCTTTTGCGGCGCAACGGCTAACCAAGGATACGCGCCTAACCACGGGCCGATTCCGATCAGCAGAGTTCCAGCCGCGCATTGAGGAATCCTCTGCCGAAACGAATGGAGCATTTCAGTATACGGCCTAGGGCTACCAGGCGAAGGAGCTAGAATCACGAGCACGTAAACGATCGCCACAAATGGCGACAAATAGAGAATGGTAGGGCGCCAGTAGTATCCGAAAACAAGCGTCGTCGCGATCACCAAGGGAAACATTAAAGATTGTCGGTTTGCCGATTGATTGAAACTAACGAGACAGCGCAATAAAAGAGCCAGGAAAAAGAAAGTTCCAGTCTCAGAAAGCAGCATATGTTGATAGCCGATCAAAATTGGATAACAGGCCATTAGAATCAGCGCTGCCGCTCCACCAATACTTCCAACGATCTGTCGCACCGCAGAGCCCATGAGCAGAACGCCCCCCAGACCAAACATTGCTGTCACTAGTAAGGCTGCATGCTGCTGTTCGCCCGCGATCTCAAACATCGCTTTTAAAACGAGCGGAAGGAGCGGCGTGCGAAGGAAATCCCAGTTGGGAACCAAAGGCTGGGACAACAGCACGTTGGCGAGGTGTGCGTATTCCATCCCATCATAACTAACCACCAATGGCAACGCGGCAACATGCACGAAGGTGAAGAGGATCGTAACTGACATTGCCGCATGAAAATAGGCATCTGGATCGGAGAGGCGGGCGTAGTCTTTTCTTCTGCGCAGCGTCGCCAGGACGCAAAGCAGAGCAGCGGTGCCAACTCCCGAATAAAAAGCTGCAGTCCGTAACGGCAACTTGACTGGGGGCTCTGGTCTAAATACCGGCTCCAGTCGAATGAAGGAAACGGGATCCAGGACCTGCCCGGCAGGCGGTGGGGTGGTCTCAAGCGTCAGCGCGGATGGCGTCCTCTCGACTATTCGGAGATGCTGTTGAGGGGTAAAATCGTCGGCAGCAAACGAGCGCAACGGTGTTCCGTGCTCATTCACAATGGCGCCGGATCGAATTGAGACTCGGCCTTCGCGGCTCAAAACGTCGAATCGAAGACTGTAGATCGTCCTGTTTGGGAGCTTGAAACGATATGTCCGTGGCACCGAGGTCGGAATTAAACTGATGACTGAGGAATCCTCCTCATTATAGCCCTTGCCCAGATTATAGAATACTTGCGCCGTATCAGCCACGCTGCTGGCCAAGACCACTTGGAGTTCGTAGCGGTGAGGGCCGGCGAAAATACCGGTGGAATAGATACCAATAATCCCGCCGAGGAAAACCACGCCCGCAAGGACGAAGTTACGAATGGTCGACGGTATAGGCGAGCCGGATAAGACAGCTCTGCGAACCGCGGGTTGTGCCATTGAGTTAAGCACGATTGTACCATCCGTAAACAAGAGCCTTCGTCCATCCGGACCGCGGCGCTTAGCGCGCGCGCGATAATCCCACGGCCTGTCCAATGGACGCTTCCAGCTGACCGATTCCGGCCGGGATAAATAGGGAGGATTGATGAGATATAGGCATCGCGCCAAGCGCTTTTCGGAGCGGTGGTCACGAATTACTCAGCGATTGGGTGGCAACACCGCTGTGCCGCGGTGACCTTTGGCTACTTGGCGGTGAGAGTACTTCAGTACGAAATCGTAGGACTCAAGGTACAGGACTGCGTCGCTCGGTAATGAACCGGGCGAAGCTAGCGCCGCTAAGACGAAGTAGGGTTAAATGTCTAGGAGGCACTACATAAAGTGACGAGACGTGAGTTAATACGATTTCTCGCGGTCGCTGCTACTGCCGCCGAGAACGTCTGGCCCAAGACCGTTTGCCAATCAAAGAACAAAGAGCCCTTTTTCAAAGGTTCTTGGACCTCCCCACAGCTCCGGTCAATGTTCTTTTCTCTGCCCTCCCCCCATGTTCAGATTCTCTGCTCAATTGAAAGGACTTCGGCGAGCAAGAAGGTCCAAGCCATAAAAGTTAACGATGAACTCGTTCCATGC
>Ga0210401_10005564_pt1 | contig 12933 bp, 14 predicted proteins | sample IncBWH32MmetaG_FD_150866 | JGI IMG/M metagenome (GOLD analysis project Ga0210401, IMG submission 150866) | Forest soil microbial communities from Barre Woods Harvard Forest LTER site, Petersham, Massachusetts, United States - Inc-BW-H-32-M | ecosystem: Environmental > Terrestrial > Soil >... | reverse complement strand
ACCGCCCCCAGCCAACGTCGTCCATCAAGTTCAACAACCCGTTCGCGAAGTCAGCCGCGAAGTCCCAGCCGTCGATGATTTGGACGTCCCGACGTTCCTGCGCCGTCAGGCTCAAAAAGCTTAGAGCTAACCCAACTGAACTCCGTACTCCAGGGCGCCGCCAACCGGCGCCCTCTTTTTTGCGCTGCGCCTGTATCGCGACCCAGCTGGTTAGAGTTTATGCGCCAACGTCAGGACACAGCTTTAGCCGTGCCCTGTCTCGAATCCTATGTAGGGGCGGGGCTTGCCCCGCCCGGCGTCAACCACAATGCGCTGACACCCATTAGCAGGGACCGCTTGACGGCTTCCGCAGCGGTCTCTTGACTAGTCAGATGACTAGTCATATCATTTAGTCTGGAGGTCAGGATGGCTTGGCAAGTACAAGATGCAAAGGCTCGCTTCAGCGAGCTCCTCGACGAAACCCTCGAGAAAGGCCCCCAAGTCGTCACCAAGCGAGGTGTCGAGACCGCCGTCTTGGTGTCCATAAAAGAATGGCGGCGCATGCAGGCATCGGCAAGGCCTTCCTTAAAGGACCTCTTGCTCGCTGACGGTCCGCGCTTCGATTTGCCCTTGCCCAAGCGTGGCAAACTTCGCTTTCGTAAGCCGGTGGAATTCAATTGATACGCTACCTGCTCGACACGAATGTGGTCTCCGAGGTTCGCAAGCCGAGACCTCATGGCGCGGTCGTTTCGTGGCTAAGCAGTTTGCATCCGGGCCAGGTCTGCCTCTCCGCCGTAACTCTCGGAGAACTTCAAGCTGGCATTGAGATCACCCGGCTTCAGGATGCCGAGAAGGCGCAGAGTCTCACGGAATGGCTCGACAAAATCTCCGAGTCTCACGAAATATTGCCGATGGACGGTCGATGCTTTCGGGAATGGGCCCTTCTGAAGCACGGCCGGTCGGAAACTATTTTTCAGGACGCCATCATAGCGGCCACGGCACGCGTTCACGCCCTCACCGTGGCGACGCGTAATGAGCGAGACTTCAAGTCCTTCAACGTCCCCGTTGTGAATCCCTTTCATTCCTTCTGACGTTTGCCGCGGCGCACGCGCCAAGAATCCTCGCCAGCTTGCGAACTTCTTCTTCAAAACGCTGCTCATCCGGCTCGCCATCTGCATTTACAGAACTCAGTCCAGCGTGGAATTCGCGCGCGCCTGTTGCCTTCGCAATATGCGCCATGTTCATCGCGGTGATTCCCCCGCCGGGCATGACAGCGATGCGCGTGGAAGCAGTCTCGACTAGATTTGTCAGGCAACCAACTCCTGCTTGCGCACTAGCGGCACCGCCCGAAGTCAATATTCGCGCGGCGTCGGTTTGAATCACGTCTTCGAGAGCCTTGTGCAGATCTGCAGTGACGTCGAAAGCCCGATGAAACGTCACCGGCAGAGGCCGCGCCAGTTCAACCAGCCGTTGCGTTCTCTCGATGTCTACGCGCCCACCGTCGGCAATGATGCCCAGCACCACGCCGTTCATCCCCATTCGCGCAGCCACGGTCACGTCCCTCTGCATTTCCGCAAAATCGGCCTCAGAATAGCGAAGTCACCTGCGCGCGGTCGGATCATCGCAAAAATCGGCAAGCGCACCTGCTCGCGAGCCAAACGCATCAATTCAACGCTGGGTGTGAGTCCGCCGTTCGACAATTCGCGGCACAGTTCGATCCGATGCGCCCCGCCGCGCTCTGCAGCGAGCGTCCGATCAAGCGTGTCAACGGCGATTTCCAGTACGTAGGAATTTTGCACCACGGCCTAGCTTACCAGCGTCACTTGCGCCCAATTCCAAAATTAGAAATCTCACGTAGTCAAAATATCCGATTCATCCCCATTTTTCCGATTGAAGAGAGAATCCTTAGAACTTCCAAAAGGGCGTCATTAAATCTCGTTCCCTTGACATTCAAAATGGATCAACCCACTCGCTCCTTCTTACCCAGCTTGTGATAGGCTTGCCCCCCAGAAAAACTCGCTCTCCGGGTTTCGCTTTCTTCGGTCCGGGCCGGACATGCGCAAAGGAGACGTCGTATGAAACGCTATACCAAGTGGGCTGCGTGGTTCAGCATCGCTATCAGCGCAGGCCTCGTCGCGTGTGAGGAGCCATACCACGCCAAGGAAGAGCAGTATTACTTCATCTCCGCGAATATCAATATTCCGTACTGGCAGGAAGCGCAAGCGGGCCTCACCGACGCCGCGAAGTCGATGGGCGTCAAAGCCGAAATGGACGGTCCCACCACGCTCTCTCCCAAAGACGAGCTCGACTCCTTTCAGAAAGCAGTTGCGCTGCACCCTGCGGGGATACTTGTATCGGTGGCTAACGCGGATCTGTTCAAGGATGCGATCAATGCCGCAGTCCAGGCAGGCATCCCGGTCATCTGCATCGACGCTGACGCGCCCGACTCCAAACGCCTACTCTTCATCGGCACCGACAATTTCAAAGCCGGTCAGGAAAGCGCCAAGCGCATGGCCGATATCCTCAAAGGGCAGGGCCAAATCGTCATAGTTACCATCACCGGCCAGCCCAACCTCGACGAGCGCGTGCGCGGCGTCACTGAAGCCCTGAAAAAATACCCCGGCATCAAGGTCGTGCAAACCATCGACGACAAAGGCGATGCCCGCAACGCCTACGACGGCATCTCCGCGCTCTTCGCCAAAAAGCAAAAGATCGACGGCATTGTCTGCCTCGAGGCCTCCGGTGGAGCAGGCGCCGCCGACGCCCTGCATCGCGTGGACATGACCGGCAAGGTTGCCATCGTTTCCTTCGACAAAGATCCCGAAACCTTTTCCTGGATAGACCGCGGCGGCATAAACGCGACCGTAACGCAAAAGCCCTATGTAATGGCCTTCTACGGCCTGAAATTCCTGGACGACCTGCACCACAACGCCGTCCACGAGTTCAAAGACTGGCGCACCGCCCCAGCCCCGTCCATGCCTGCCTGGGTAGATACAGGAACCGCAATCGTCGACAAAAGTAATCTGGCCGCCTTCCGCGAGGCCCTGGCAGCCCACCCCAAACCACTCTAGCCCAAAAAATGTAGGCGCCGGGCTTCCGCCCGGCGCGCCCATTTCTTGCGAAAATTTCATTTGTGTTATTTAGCGATTGTTGCAGTGCGATTTCGAGAGAGCAAAAGCATTCCGGCTTCGGCGTCAGCCTCATCCTCAATCGCTTCAAAACCAAAGGATCGGAGCTGAGATGCCACCTCCCCGGCTCGCTCCGGCGACTCCGCTTTGACAACTAGCGTGTCGGTGCCCCAACCCATAATCTCGATCCTTGCGGTTCGGCAGAATTCGTGTACTCCCGGAAACCAATCAGGCTTGCTCATGATTCAAGGTTAGTCCATCCATGCGTTTAGGGATCACGCGGCTGGAGCTAAGGACGCGAAATGCTAATGACGGTTGGAATCAGACCAACCCAAACGAAGCAAACGCCGTTATCGACGCGCAACCCAGCGCCACACCCAGCACCGCCCCAGCCAGTACATCGCTCAAGAAGTGCATGCCCAGCACCACACGCGACACCGCGATGCTCACCGCCAGGAAAAACAGCGCCGCCTCCAACCCCGGATAAAAATAGCTGATTACCAGCGCCACCGAAAACGCTGTCATCGTGTGCCCCGACGGGAACGAAAACCGGTCCGGCGGCAGCACCTTTGACCAGCAGTGCGGCTCCAGCTGGCAAGGCCGCGGTCGAGCGCTCAATCTCTTAATGATTTTGAATACGAAGACGCCGCCAACGCCGGCGGCCGAAGCCGCTTCCACCGCGGCAAATCGCTGCGGCCCGCCAAAGATCAGCAGCATGCCGCCCAGCCCGTACCACAGCCAGCCATCGCCCATCCGCGTGGCTGCAATCATCCAATACCGGATCCACCGCGGCGCGCGCCACCGGTTCATCCGCCGCATCACCCGGTGATCGCGGCGCTCGATGATTCCCCAGAGGTTGCGTGCGACAGGCATCGCGGTACCTCAATCTTGTGATGCCAAAAACGTCCGGCGCGTCCTCCGCGTCAGCTTGCCAAATTCGCTTCCAAACCCGAGTCCAGCTGCCAAAGCATCCGCGGACTCTTCGCGCCACTTTCCAGTGCCGCCGCCCATTTGCGGCAGAAGCGCATCTCATTTAGCCAGTGCCCCGCGGTAATCGCCGGAACCAACACGGTCAACGGCAAAATCGGCAGCGCCCAGGGCTTTTCACCGAAGAAACTTTGCGCAATGCGATAAACGTCCGCCGTCAGTTTCGCGTAGCTCCCATGCGCTCCATGAACGATCCCGCGCCCCGCGCGCAGTCCCGCGAAAAACTCATCCACCGTGCGCACGCCGGGCACTTCCGTATACGTCATGCCCACTCCCGCGATCGTGTGCGAGTCACTTCCTCCCAGTCCAATCTTCCCCAGACGCCCAGCCAGTCGCTCCGCACTGGCATTCGCTTCCGGCCACATCTGCCCGTTGCGAACCTCGAAAGCCGGCACGTACGACACAAACCAGCTGAAGTCTTCCTCTTCCCGCCGACCGGTCAACCCGGAGAAAACGTGGTTCACGCTAAAGAACAGCTTCCGTTCGCTCAGGTACATGACCAAGCCGATAAAGTCGGTACGCCGCCGCTGAATCTCCACGTGGTCGCGTTCGGTTATGCCGTAGACTCCCAGGTGCATCTCCGTCCCGCTCGGCATGCGCACGGTGGCCTCTTCGCTCAGAAAAAAATCCGCGTGTCGTCGCAACACTTCGGCGGCATCAATCGAGTCGTGATCGGTCACCGTTACCATGGACATCCCCAGCCGCCTCAGCTGGTCGTACACCTCTTGCGGTTCGTTGTAAGACTCCCGGCACACCCGGCCCAAACCCGGAGTGCTGCACATCCCGGAAGCGGTGGAGTGAACGTGAAGGTCGCATCGCATGACTCCAATTGTCACTGAAACATATGAACAATCCATGAAGAGGTCGCGAAATCTGCGTGAATGTGCCCATGGAACTCATTGAACACAAATAACTTCCGAGGTTATCAACATGGCATGCCGTTTGCTCCTCTTGGCGAACACAAGGCGTATGTAACAATCCAATGATGAAAAAAGTACACATTCTTTTCCATGACGCGGGCGGCGGACACCGCAATGCCGCCGTGGCCCTCCAGACGGTTCTCGCCCAACAGCACCGTCCCTGGCAGGTCGAGCTGGTCCAGTTCCAGGAACTGACCGACAGGCTGGACGTTCTTCGCCGGCTCACCGGCATCCGCATTCAGGAGCAGTACAATGTCATCCTCCAGAACGGCTGGACCCTAGGCGCCACGGCCCTGCTCCGCGTACTTCAGGCCACCATCCGCATTTTCCATAGGCCGCTCGTTCGCCTCCTCGAAGAATTCTGGCGCAAGAACCCCGCCGACCTTCTGGTCTCCGTCATCCCCCACTTCAATCGCGAAATTTACGAAAGTTGGAACGACGTCTGCCCCGGCCGACCTTTCGTCACCATCATCACCGACCTCGCCGACTTTCCCCCTCACTTCTGGATCGAGCCCATCCAAGATCAATACATCATCGCCGGCACCCAACGAGCCGTAGAGCAAGCCAAAGCCATCGGCCACGACGACGCCCACATCTTCGCCACGTCCGGCATGATCTTGCGCCCCGACTTCTATGTCCCAGACGACTCCGAACCACTCGCCCTCCGAACCCAACTCGGCCTGCAGCCAAATCTGCCGACAGCGATCGTCCTCTTCGGCGGCCACGGCTCCAAAGTCATGTTGGACATCGCCGAGCGCCTGGACGCGGCGGGATCACCCGTCCAACTAATCCTCATCTGCGGCCGCAACGAAGCGCTAGCCGCAAAGCTCCGCGCCCGCAAATGGCGCATGCCCGTAAATGTGATCGGATTCACGAAAGAAATACACAAATGGATGCGCGCCGCGGACTTCCTGATCGGCAAACCGGGCCCCGGCAGCATCGCCGAAGCCATGGTCCGCAAGTTACCCGTCCTCATCGAGTGCAACTCCTGGACGCTACCTCAAGAGCGTTACAACGCCGAATGGGTGCACGAGAAGCGCGTAGGCATAGTCCTGAAAAGCTTCAAAGACGTTGCCGAAGGAGTCCGCCAGATGCTGGACCCCGCCACGCTCGCCGAGTTTCGCAAAAATGTCGCTGCACAGAACAACCGTGCAATCTTCGAGATTCCCGAAATCCTGGCGAAACTCCTGGGCGAGCCGTCTTCATCCACCGCTCCGGACAAGACTCCCGTTCCCGTCACCCGCGCACTGTAGGGGCCGAGCGCCGCACGGCGATTCGTAGCGGCCGCCTTCCGAAGCGGGCACCTTGCCCGCCCCTATGCTTAGATCTACAAACAGTCTTTGAAATTGTTCTTCGGTCAGAGCGAAGCGTGTTCCGCCCGGTCAGGATGAGGCAATCGCGGACTGGCCCCAGGGTTATCCACGGGGGCCTTCCGATGGGGCCTCGCGCAAGAGGTCGCCCACCAGCGTGACGCATACTTCGGCGTCTCGCACATCTTGGAGCACCCCCCATGCGCACGCGACATCGCACAATGGCAATAACACGCACTCACTGATCCAGATCCCATCGGATCGTGCGTGTCTGCCGGAAGGCTGAGCGCGGCGAGCAGGCAGGCCAAGGTGGAGAGAGTTGGGCGCCAAAGGAGGCGGAAACGCTTTCGGACCGTCTGGGAGGAGTCCATGGAGGCAGTGTGCGCGCACTCTATAAAAAAACCGATAGAGCGTCGCCACAAAAAAATCCATTACTGAAGTAATAGAACCACTTCGGAATAGGCCGTCAGCAGGGCTTCAATCCAGGACCGCAGGCCTCGCAAATAGGCCATGTCCCGAGTCAGTTCAAAACACAGTTCCAATTCGACTGTAGAGCCCATTCTGGGCCACTCGCCACTGCCCTCACTGCAAGCCAAAATACTGTAAACAAAGCCTTTATGGTTGATGGCAGTACTCCCATCATTGGCATCTCTCCTGCATTACTCCAGGCGTGGGCGCGTTTCGAATGGATGAGTTGTTCGGGAGTGACGAAGCGAGGGGGAAGGGGCTTGCTCGCCACTGTCAACAATTCGTTCCCACCTGCCTCTGAGAGGGAAGCTAGGATGGATGACCCCACGCGCCGGTGTGAAAACGACACTGGCAACGAAACGCGCCTTTCGGGGCCCCCGATCCCAAGCGGGGGCCCCTTTTTTTTCTTATCCCTGAGCCTGTACCTCTATCTTCGCGTCTCTTACCTTTGGCATCTTTACATTCCGCTCAACTGACTCCGCGCAGAACGCACTCCTAACGTTTTTCCCGTTCGCGTCAAGCTCAGCCCGAAATCCCCAATTCTCCGCGCTCTCTGTGTTCCTATCTCCGTGCCCTCTGTGTTAAGTCTTTTTCCGCCGCCTTTTCCCGAGCTGTTTCCTTAAATTAGTTGACCTTGCGGATCACCGGGATTCGCGCGTGCCGCAGCACATGCGCCACCTCGGTCTCCCGCAGCCGCGAAGCGTCATACTCAAACGAAAGGTGCTTCTTATCATCATCCACGCGAAACTTCCGCAGCCCATACGTATTCGCGAATGTCCCCAGACTCTGAAGTTGTTCCTGATTGAGCGGCGCCTGCAATTCGTAAGTGATATCGACAAGTGTCATGGCCCGGCATTATACCAGCCGCATTCGTGTTCTTCACCCCACGTTGTTCATGTCGCATCCCCCCATAGCCGCCATGATCGAAGCTCGTCTCCTTGGCCGCCATCTTGTAGCCGCCCTCTTTTACCCTGAGAGCTTCGAAGGGCCGCGAGGGCGGGGTTTAGATCCCAGCGAACCCAAGCTAGGACACCAGACGAGATCGCTCCGTCAAACCCGGCTTCCACCGTCAACCGAATTTGACAAAAATAGCCCCCAGGGGTATAAATAGCCCTAGGGGGTATACGCAATGCCTGCAAGAAATGCCGTTGACCGTAAAGACCAAGCCCTGGCCCGCCCCCGAATCGCCCACTGCGCCTGCCCGACCGGCGAGCCACGGAAAGCCGCTGGTGTCGATCCGCAACTCAAGGAAGCCAATCGCAACCGCCTGCGCCGCATCGAAGGCCAAATCCGCGGCCTCCAGAAAATGGTCGAAGACGACCGCTACTGCCCCGACATCATCACCCAGGTCGCCAGCGTCCAGGAAGCCCTGCGCGGCGTCGCCCGAAACCTGATGCGCAATCATCTGCACCACTGCGCCGCGAAAGCCATGCGCAGCAACAAAAAAGAAGAAGCCGAAGCTATGTACGACGAGTTGCTGGAAATGATCTACGCGCACCTGCGATAAGCGTCACATCGAAGGCGTAGCGCATCTAAAACCGGCGAAAGGAACTAAGTTGGCAAAAGATCCGATTTGCGGAATGACCGTGGAACCTCCTAAGGCTGCAGCCAAGATCGATCACGACGGCCGCAGCTACTATTTTTGCTCTGCAGGATGCGCGCGACGCTTTGCGAAAGAGCCCGAGCAATTTCTTGCCACTCCCGGAACAGCTGGTATGGCCGCGCCTCGAGCCGCGCACGGTCCAGTTAGAACAACGACTCTCGCTCCAGCAACTCGGTCCAAAGGGGTGCGCTACACCTGCCCGATGCACCCGCAAATCGTGCAGATTGGCCCGGGCTCGTGCCCCATCTGCGGCATGGCTCTCGAGCCCATGGATCCGCTCGCCGTGGTCGAAGCCGATCCCGAATACGATTCCATGCGCAAGCGTTTCTGGATCAGCGCAGCCCTCTCTCTACCGCTTCTCGTTCTGTCCATGTTCGGCGAATACCTGGGCCTGCATCTGGCGCCAGCGCTTCGCAACTGGATTGAATTCGTCCTCGCCACGCCCGTCGTCCTCTGGGGCGGCTGGCCGTTCTTCCAGCGTTTTTGGGCCTCCCTGGTTCACCGCAGCCCGAACATGTTCACGCTGATCGGCCTCGGTACGGGCGCCGCGTATCTCGACAGCGTCGTGGCCACGGTCTTCCCGCAGATGTTTCCGGTGTCCTTCCGCGGGATAGACGGCGGCGAGCCAGTTTATTTTGAAGCCGCGGCCGTGATCACTACACTCGTTCTGCTCGGTCAGGTGCTGGAGCTGCGAGCCCGTCAACAGACCTCCGGCGCAATTCGCGCACTGCTGAACTTGGCCCCGCAGCAAGCGCACCTGCTGACCGCTGACGGCCGCGAGCAAGACGTGACACTCGATAAGGTGAAACCTGGAGACCAGCTGCGCGTGAGGCCCGGCGAGCGCGTTCCCGTGGACGGCGTAATCCGAGAAGGGGCAAGCGCGATCGACGAATCCATGATCACCGGCGAATCGATGCCCGCCGAAAAATCTCTCGGCGACAAAGTCACCGGCGGCACCCTCAACACCAGTGGCAGCTTCGTCATGGAAGCGGAGCGCGTAGGCAGCGAAACGATGCTCGCGCAGATCGTGAAGCTCGTCAGCGAAGCCCAGCGCAGCCGCGCCCCGATGCAACGCCTGGCCGATCGAGTCGCCTCCTACTTCGTGCCCGCCGTTGTTGCGACCGCCGCCATCACCTTCATGGCATGGGCCTTCCTGGGGCCACAGCCGCGCTTCGCGCACGCGCTCGTCGCTGCTGTTGCCGTGCTCATCATTGCATGCCCCTGTGCGCTGGGACTCGCCACTCCCATGTCCGTCATGGTCGCGGTCGGTCGCGGCGCGCACGCCGGCGTCCTTATTCGCAACGCGGAAGCCCTTGAGACTCTCGCCAAGGTCGATACGCTGGTCATCGACAAAACCGGCACCCTCACCGAAGGCAAGCCCACGGTCGATCGCGTGATCGTCTTCGATCACGGCAGCTCCAAGTTCGGGCCTGGACGATGCGAAGAGAACCTCATTCAGCTGGCCGCCAGCGTCGAGAGCAACAGCGAGCATCCACTGGCGCGCGCCATCGTCGGCGCAGCCGAAGCACGCGGCATTTCGCTATCGCCTATCGTCGATTTTCGCGCTACGCCCGGCGGTGGCGCCGAAGGCCGGGTGCGGAACGAAGTGGTCTGGATCGGCGCCCTCACGTTTCTAAGTGCGCGTGGCGTGGACACCTCCGCCTCGGAAAACGATCCCTCCGTCAAATCCTCAACGACCACACTGGTGTTCGTTGCAGTAAACCAAAAGCTTGCCGGCGCGTTCTCTGTGGCCGACCCTATCAAGGCTTCCGCGGCAGAAGCCATTCGCGAACTGCGCGCGGAGGGCATCCGCATCGTCATCGCGACCGGCGACCGTCGCGAGGTCGCCCAGCGAATCGCTCAAGATCTCGGCATCGACCAGGTCGAATCCGAAGTCCAGCCGCAACAAAAGGCCCAGACTGTCGATCGGCTGCGCGAGCAAGGCCACGTGGTCGCCATGGCGGGCGATGGCATAAACGACGCGCCCGCCCTGGCTGCCGCCGATGTCGGCATTGCCATGGGCGCCGGCACGGATGCAGCCATCGAAAACGCCGGCATCACCCTCCTGAAAGGCGATCTCCGCGGAATCGTCCGCGCCAGGCGTCTCAGCCGCGCCACCATCGCTAACATCAAGCAAAATCTGGGTTTCGCCTTCCTCTACAACACCCTGGGCATTCCCATTGCCGCCGGCATCCTCTACCCGTTCTTCGGCTTGCTGCTAAGCCCCATGCTCGCCAGCGCAGCGATGAGCCTCAGCTCCGTTTCCGTCATCGCCAACGCCCTCCGCCTGCGCAACTCCAACCTTTAGCAAGCGCGTATAGCGGCAGGTCTTAAAACCCACAGCGTGCTATCCGGCGTGCCCTTCTTTGCGCTGGCTTACCACGTCACCGTCGGTTTTCTTCAATTCCCGGAAGACGATGGTAGAGAGCAGCGTCATGGCACCAAGGACGTATAAGGCGCGGTGGATGCCGTGAATAAACTGCGCGGGATTGGCGCGGAAGCGATCGGGCAAGAACAAGGCGGTCACCAGGGATGCGGAAGCAACGCCGAAGCTGATGGACATTTGTTGCGCTGTGCTGGCGATGGAGCTGGCGCTGCTGGCTTGTTCTTCGTTGATTTCCGCGTACACCAGCGTGTTCATGCTGGTGTATTGCAGCGAAGTGAAGAACCCGTAGCAGAAAACTTCGAACACGATCAGCCACACCGGCGTGGTCCGGCCGATGGTAGCGAAAAGAAAAATCTGCACGCCGATCAGCAGCGTGTTGGAGATCAGCACGGCGCGGTAACCGAAGCGCGTTAAAATCCACGGCATGGCGGGCTTGAGGCTCATGGCCGCGATGGCCTGCGGCATCATCAGAAGGCCGGATTGAATGGGCGTGAAACCCAGGCCGACCTGATACAGCAGAGGGAATAGAAACGGGATCCCGCCAATTCCCAGCCGCGTCAGGAAACTGCCGCTCACCGAGGCGCGGAAGGTGCGGATGCGGAACAGGGCGAGGCGCAGCATGGGGTGCGGAGTTCTGGAGGCGTGGAATCCGTAGGCTGCGAGAAGTGCGATGGAAACCGGGAGAAGCCCGAGAATTTCGGGCGTGCTCAGCGTGTGTTCGCCAAACACTTCGAGCACATAGGAGAGCAACGCGACCCCGGAGCCGAAAAGAATCAGGCCAACGACATCAAGAGGATTGGTGTGCTCTTCGCGATAGTCGGGCAGATGGCGGTAGACCAGGTATAAGCCGACGAGACCGATCGGAATGTTCACGAAGAAGATCAGTCGCCAGTGAAAATACGCGACAATGAGGCCGCCCGCGATCGGACCCAGCATCGGGCCGATCAGACCGGGAATCATGACGAAACTCATGGCGCGGACTAGTTCCGATTTAGCGAAGGTGCGCACCAAGGTCAGACGGCCCACCGGGACCATCATCGCTCCGCCGCAGCCTTGCAGAATGCGGCACGCCACCAGCACGTGAATGTTGCTGGAGATGCCGCAGAGAAAGGAGCCCAGCGTGAAGAGGCCGATCGCAGAGGAGAAAACACGCCGGGTGCCGAACCGGTCGGCCATCCAGCCGCTGATTGGAATGAAGACCGCGAGGCTCAGGGTGTAACTTGCGAGCACCGACTTCATGCTCAGCGGAGCCACGTGGAGTGCGGCGGCGATGGTCGGGACGCCGGTGTTTAAGATGGTGGTATCGAGCGACTCCATGAAGAAGGCCACCGCGATCAGCCACGGGAGCAGTCGCTCGCTGGAAGCGTGCAGCGGAGGTTGCGAGGAGGCAGGTTCGATCGGGATCGGCGAGGTTGCGTGCGTTTGTGGTGGCGGCATCGGCCTCTGCGAGCGTGTCGCTGCTCCGCAATTCAGAGAAAATCAAGTATCGCTGATTTGTGGTTCGATTTCATCGTGGGCCGCGTCCGACTGGGCGAAGTTGTCGACGGAAATTGTTAATGGAAGTTGTTGACGGAAGTTGTTGATGGTGATGCGTGGTAGTATTTGCCCGCGTTGCGAGCGGCCCGCGCTACCGGTGGATTGTTGCGTGGATTCGCTTGTGCCGCGGGGAGAGGCCTAAAGCATGACCATGCTGACGAGGCGAGCATTTGCGAAAGAGTTGTGCGGCGTTGCGGCGGGGACGGCGCTGTTTCCGCGTTTGGCGAAGGCCACCGGTCCGGCGACGGACGCCCAACCGCATGTGAACTTTCCTACGGAGCCACGCGAACGAATGGCCGTAGCGGCTTGGCCATTTCGCGCATACATCATCGCGCCAACGAATACGGACCGCGACCCGAAAGTTCCGGGGATGGATCTCAAGGACTTCGCGGCGTACGTGGTGGAGAAGTTTAACGTGCACGGTATCGAGCCTTACAACCTGCACTTTGCGTCGGTGAAGCCAGAATATCTGGCAAGTTTTCGCGATGCGCTGACGAAGTCTGGCGTGCGCGCCGTGAATATTGCGGTCGATCAGGAGAAGAGCTTCTACGATGCGGATCGGGCGACGCGCGGGGAAGCCGTGGCCTATGCCAAGCAGTGGGTGGATGTGGCGGTG
>Ga0210401_10005562_pt1 | contig 12935 bp, 11 predicted proteins | sample IncBWH32MmetaG_FD_150866 | JGI IMG/M metagenome (GOLD analysis project Ga0210401, IMG submission 150866) | Forest soil microbial communities from Barre Woods Harvard Forest LTER site, Petersham, Massachusetts, United States - Inc-BW-H-32-M | ecosystem: Environmental > Terrestrial > Soil >... | reverse complement strand
AAAATCATCGAATTTGCTCTGCTGCTGCAGGCTGTTCCCGCCCGCGGGGCGAGTGGTTTGCGTTTTGAGCGTAAGGTGCATGCGTTCATGCCGGCCATTCTGTTGTGGATGGCCGGGCTGGATGCGTTCGATGGTCATGCCCAGACGCAACCACCAGACGGAGAGCTTGGAGAGATGGAACAGCGAGTTGGGCGAGGCGAAGGGCACGCCGTTGTCCGAGCGGATGCTGGCCGGCAGGCCGCGTTCCTGGAATAAGCGCTCAAAGGCCGTAAAAGCAAGCGCCTCACAGGTAGATTCCAGGGCTTCACAGAGGAGGAGATAGCGCGAAGCATGATCGGTGACGGTCAGCGGGTAGCAGTATTTTTTGTTGCCCAACAGGAATTCGCCTTTGTAATCGGTGCACCACAGCTCGTTGGGCTTTTGCCCCAGAGACAAGGTTGTGCCCTGAGCATGGTTGCGTTTGCGCCCGCGGCGCTGGACCAGACCGTGGCGATCGAGCACGGCGTGGATGGTGCTGCGGGCGGGAACCTTCACCTCACAGGAAAAGCGACGCAGCAAGCGTTCGCGTATTTTGCGCGCGCCCCAGTAGGGCTTGTCCCGTTTGAGGGTGAGGATGGCGGCCTCCACCTGCTGAGGCAGTTGGTTGGCGTAACGCCAGGGCCTGCGGGAACGGTCGGTCAGCGCTTCCAGACCGTATTCCTTGTAGCGGTCGAAGATCTTGTAACCAGTCTTGCGAGAGATAGCGAACTCGCGACAGAGCACCGCCATCTTCTCCCCGTCCAGCAAACGAGCTACAAAACGAACACGTTCATCCATAACCGAACACTCCTTCCAAGGCATCACTCCCTCCCCTAAAAGGAAAAAGTGTCACCCGTGTGTCCGGTACAAACTGTCACCTATGTGTCGGGCCGCTCATCGTTGATTCTGTTGCCCTTCCGCTGCTGAGACTCGAAAATGGGGCCAATTGGCCTGAGTTTTGGACCCAAGTTGGCCCCAAATTTTCTATCTTGCCGACTGTCATCCGGTTGATGCCATAACGAGGTCGGCCTCGCTACGGCCCGAGTAGACTGTATCGGTGTTCACCCTAACAGCGCTCGGACCAAAGGAGGCCGAATGCGAATTATAGGATGCGATTTGCACGCTCGCCAGCAAACGTTGGCGATGCTGGATACCGCCACGGGGGAGATCGTGAATACAACTCTGCTCCACGAAGGTGACGGCGTGCGAGAGTTTTATTCCAGACTTCCGCGCCCGGTGCGCGTGGGCGTTGAAGCGACCGGGTCGATGCACTGGTTTCTGAACCTGACGGGAGAGCTGGGAATCGAATGTCAGGTCGGCCATCCAGCGCAAATTCGCGCCGCAGAACCTCGGAAGCAGAAACATGATCGGCGGGATGCGGATCTGATTCTGAAGTTGATGGTAGAAAACCGCTTTCCAGCGATCTGGATGCCTTCCCCCGAATTACGCGATCTGCGAGCTCTGCTCCTGCACCGGCATCAGTGGGTGCGCATGCGGACGCGCATTCAGAATGCCCTGCAGGCGATTGCATTAGCGAATGGTTTACGACGTGGGAGCTCTCTGTGGAGCCGTGACGGACAGAACGCGATCGCGTCCTTGCCACTCGCGCCTCATACGGCCTGTCGCCGAAGCGCACTCCAGGCGATGTACGTGAAGATTGGAGCGGAGATCGAGGAGTTGAACCGCCAGGTCGCCGAGCAAGCTGGCCATCGCTCCGGAGCGCGGCTGCTGATGACGCACCCCGGAGTAGGACCAGTGACGGCCCTGGCAACGGATGTCTTCTTGGGAGATCCTAAGCGGTTCGTGGACAGCAAGGCACTGGCCAGTTATGTGGGGATCATCCCGCGAGAATACTCCAGCGGAGAGCGGCAGCGGCTCGGTGGTCTAACCAAACAGGGCAGTCCGCTGCTGCGATTTCTCTGGGGGGAAGCGGGCGCCCACGCTGCACGCCGCGATCCGGAGCTGCAGCGTTTTTACCGCCGCAAATTAGTTCAGAAAGGTCTCGGCAAGGCCAGCGTGGCGGTGGCGCGCAAGCTCGGGATCCGGCTATGGATTATGTTGCGGGATGAGATCGATTATCACGAGTTCTGTCGTCGCGGACAGAAGCAGCAGAAAAGCGGTGAAGCCTGTGCGGGGATGCCAGAAACGCGGTATGGTGCGAATCGTCACCGGCCGGTTGATTAGGCTACCCGCCCTCCCTGAAATGCAGGGAGTTCGAATAACTCATCATGGTCTACCATGATCGAAGAGATGCTTGGTGGGCGACACCGAAGCGATGAAGTGACACGGGGCTGAGCGAATAGGGTGGACACGGATCACAGATCGACGACCGAGAGGACGCGGTCTGCCAACGGGGCGCTGCTGCGCGAGCGCACGGGTGTGCCAGAGGGGAAAAAACAAAGATCCTTATAGGTAAAGAAAGAGAAGAAACTCTTTGACAACGGCCGGCCTCGTTAGAGATACCGCGTTTACCAGGACCTGCTTAAGAGATTCTTCCGAGGCTATGCCCGTCAAATTCATAGAATGTGGCGAGACGATCTGCCTGGGTGAGTTTCTCTGCCAGTTTGTCGGCCACAGCTTCAAGGCAACGCATCACAACAGTTCCCCGTCCAGGTGGCCTCCGCAAAAGCACAACAACAGTTTCTGTCACGGGCGGATCGTCGTCGTTGCGAGACCTCATGTACCAAAATCCTGCGGTCAACATGTCTGTTTTTCCAGACGACTTTTCCGCTGGAAAAGAGATCGGTCTGTCTCCCAAAACCAAGTGAAAGGATATTCCATCCGAACGCGAGATCACCGGACCAGCTTCATTGAGTCTCTCTACAAGCGGGGGCCTGCCAATCTTCACGCAGTGGGGACAAATTTCAAAGTTCCTCAGGAGTGTCCCAGATGGCAATGAATCCTGTTCTGGTTGATTAGCCTTGAAGGTTCCCGAGAATGGCTGCCGGTCGGCGATTCCCATAAGTCCTCCAAAAAGGAAAGGCGTCCCGCTGGATTAGTTCATCCCACATTGATGCCCTCAAGGAGATGAGGCTGGACGAGGGACGCCCTTCCAAGGGGAGCGTTTATATATGTCGGTAATTGGCATGTCAAGAAAATAAGTGAGTGGACGTACTGGTACGTACTATTATTCTCTTGACACCTATATTAGAATTCGTTAAACAAATAGCTGCTGTCCCTGAGAAGTCTGACACCGCGCCCAGAGGTGTAGACATCGAAAGCGACACACCACTTTTCCAGATCACAGAGTACGAACAGGTAGGCTATCCCCGGACCCTGCGCTTCCTTCACCAATCAGGAACTATGGGGCTGCGCGATGCATCGAGATTCGCGGCTGCGCTTTCCTATTCCCTCGGCGAGTACGTTTCAGTGATTTCCTCCGATCCCGCCGAAAATCCATATTACGAGTGGTGGTACTCAGGTTTCCTTTGGCAGGTTGGATGTGTTCCACCACCGGGCATGAGAGATAACCTCGGCCTCGAAGCTCCTCCCGAGCGTGGAATCGTGGAGATGAGTGCCGAGATGGCAGAAGACAGGCGACGGCTCGAAGCCGAGAGATTAAGGAAGGTCGAGATGTATAGAAGTCAAAGGGCAGGGCATGGAGCCTGAAGGTTACTGGACAACTGACATCGGCTCTATCAAATCGCCGATTGCGTGCCCTTTAGGAGTGTCCCCGCTCACACCCTGATTGAGGGCGCGGTATGGGTGAGGAGCGAGGACGAGGCCGGGAAAGAGATTGACCTCTCAACCCTGCCTCTTTCTTGTGTAATTCCGTTGGAATGGCGGAATCCATTTCACTTGGCTGTGTAGTCGGATTACCGGACAAGTCGTTTTTTCAAGTGTTTTTTCAGCTTTGACCAGTCGGTTAAGCAAAGGAGGCAAAAACCCCAAACCGTTAGCTTCCTTAACCGGCTGATTCCACAGGCCCGCCGAGGGGTAGTTCGCGAGGGGCAAAAACACATGTTTTTTGTTCCAAGTTCGGCGCCGGTCCGGATCCATTCTTAGGGCTGACGACGCTTCGGAGCCCCATTCAGCCGATCATTGAGTCGGTCCGTTTCCTGCCTAAACTGATCCCCGAGATGGTCGAGGTCTCCCTTGAGTTGCTCCAGTCGTTTTTCCATTACTTCGCTATGGATACGAAGCTCTCCGATTTCACGGTTGAGAGAATAAAGCTGAACCAAAATCCAACCCGCCAAGGGGATAGCAACAATCCCGACCAGCGCCTTAAGCCAATTCTCGCGGAGTCCCGGAAAACGTGGTTTCCGTGACCTCGTGCGCTGATATGAGCGTGTGAACTCTGATCCACCAGCGGTTGTTCCCGTCGAGTCGATTTCTTCTGGCTCTTGGACAGTCGGAGTTAACTTCTGGCGAATGGTCGTGTCTATGTAAGTGCGTCTTTCGTCCCAGGTCTTCGGCTCGTGTGAACTCCTCGCGCGTGTCAATTTATGCGACCTCGGATACCGCCATAAATCTCCGGAACCATTTTTGGAACTCGTCATTGACGTAGCTAGTTCCGTGTCGAACAAATTCGGGAAAAGGTCTGTCATCCCATTCCCCGGCATCGAGTGCAGGTTGGAAATAATGCTGATAGTCGATCGACACTTGGACTCTTCCCGATTCCGTTTGGCCTACGGTGTAAATGGCACTCCGAAAGTCGTTCACGCGTTTCTTCAACAGCGCTTCATCCATCGCAAGACGGCGGCTGAAGTGCATAGCCAGAGAATTTACGGTCGAGAACTCAGGTGAGAGGTAGCGCTTAACCGGAGGATTCTCAAGTGAGGCGGCGTCCTCCTCTTTGAAACGGAACATAACGCCGTATCGAAGGATACTTCTGACACCGCCGATTTTTCTCAGGGGCCCGAGTGCATATTCTTGGAAATCGCTCGCCCAGCTATCAATTTGTCCATCGGTCCTAGTCTTTAGAGGAAGCTGAAGGACGATGTCTTGTTGATTTATTAAGAGATATGAATCGCCTAATTCACTTAACAAGCGGTATTGATAGATGTTTGAGTCAGACAGAGGGAATCTAGCAGGGTCGAATGGGGATCCCTCAGCCTGAAGAATTTCGTCGATCACACTTCCGATCCTGTCCAGGAGTTTAAATTGGGGCTCGTAACGCACGCCGAAGGTCAATTGCTGAATTTCGGCAGGGGCTAGTTGACTTACTTTCTCGGAAGATTTGTGAGACATATATCCCCCTTTTGCGATATCGGTAACTAGCGAGTATATCAGTATAGTCAATTTGGTGCAGGCCGCAGAACAGTCCCAAAATCACTTGTTTTCGCCCCGACAGGTTTCGGCTGGCCGGCACCTTTGGATTGAGCGAGTTTCGGCTCTCGCCCATGGAGGGGATTTTGCCTCCTGAGCTCGCGGGGCGGGAAACGCCCAATGACAGTGACGGCCGCGTTACTCAGACATAACATAGAGGTTGTTGAGAGCCACAGTACGTCCCAATATGGTACCCTTGGCTTGCGCTCATGCCCTCCCTCTCCTCATTGGCTGTATATGTCGTGAAAGTTCGGAAAAAAAACCATCGGCAGAAGGAGACGTTAAGCTCAATTCTGGGCGAACATGATCTCCTGGAGATTCTGAAAAAGTACTTCGCCGAAATTAAGAAGGAAAGCCCGGACAATGAAGGTTCAAAAATAATTTTGCGAGTAGTGAGATGCATCGAGGAGGGGCGATCTCTTCTCGGCACAGTTGAAACCGGCGAATATGGTATTGAGAGCGTGCTTTGCCACCGGAAGACCAGAGCAGACGTCTACAAACGGACCCGCGACGTTGCCGATATGTGGCCTTTCTTCTTTCATTTTCACATCCCCGATGGTACGGACGAAGGAATTTTGATTATCCAGCGCCGCGGCAACTACGGAATACGTCAGGTTCTTTATGAGCTCCTCGCGCCAAGATTCGAAAAACAGTTTTCAGATTTAAGACTCCGAATCGAACCGCTCGTGTTGGAAAAAGAGTTCCGCAAGCTGATGCGAGGCAAAGCTACTGAGGTCCGTTACTGTCGTTATAATCGCTCTTCTGATCCGGCCGATTCTGTAGAGGGGGGCCACGAGGAAAAATACGGTACTGCGATGCTAATTTTTAAGGCTAAAAGGGGGAGATATTTCAACCTGGCACGGCAGCTCAGGGACGTCGTGACGGGAGAACCAGCCAATGAAGTCTTCGCCCTAGAAGACAATGATTTCAAATTCGACAAGGTTAAGGTGCACCTCGAACAAAACGGTCGTCCTCGACAAGTCGACCTGAACAACCTGAAGAACGTGCGGTCTTACCTCCCTATTACTGATAAGCTGGAAGAGTTGGGCAAATCGCCCAACGATTTCGACAGCCTGAAGGCCATAGCAGACGAACTCTTGCAGGAAACGCGGAAGCAGCTCTACGGCCGGGCAGGTGAATGATGAACAAGATCAATGTGCTGCGGATAGTTTTTGATCACTTCGGCACGCTTCGAGACTACCAAACCGGCAAGCTCTCGATATCCGACATTGTCGTTTTTTTCCTAATCCCTCTCGCGGGGGCGTCGGTGTGCGCATATTTTAGAGTCGCATTTGACAAGGACGCGCTCATCGCGGTCTTAACTGCTTTCTCGATCTTCGCGGGGTTGCTATTCAGCCTTTTGCTTCTGGTGTTTACGCTTACAGAAAAAAATGACGCTCAATCGATGCTCTTTGCCGTTCGTAAGCAACTGATTGGTGAGCTCTACGAAAACATTTCGTTTTCGGTTTTGGTGTCGATCGGCGTTGTGACGCTGGCGATCGTCGCGGCGACAGCCAGCCGGACTCACCCTGATCAGGGCACCGGGCGCGCCGCGACGTTCCTTCTCGTACTGCTGATGGCAAATTTTATTTTGACAATCCTGATGATACTCAAACGGATGCACGCTCTTTTGACTCTAGCTCTCAAGGACCAATCCATTAAGAAGCGCGCATAGCGGTGTATTTTGCTGTATGTCCACTAGGGCCCCTCTCAACAAACATCTGTTTCTGCCACAGCAGAAGCTCACCTGACAAGATCGGCGTTCACGAGGGGCGAAAGTGAACAGGGATTTTGCCCCGCACGTCGGGCCGTCCCAGCCGATACTCCCATTTGACGCGCGATCTTTGCGTAGATTGCTCACGTGAGCAGCGTCGAGTCGTTCGCTTACCCGTGAGCGCAGTTTCCTTAACGCCCCTGCGTCGTGAGTTTCTCCACATGAGCATAGTTCATCGAAACAGGCTGCTAACTCTTCGGCTGACAGTGCATTTAGTCCGAGATTCAAACCGATTTCCATCAATTCGCCATGGTCGGTGCTTGTTTTGAACGGTTCGAGGGATTCCCCACGCGCTGCCCGCCAATAATCATCTCTAACATGCTGCACGGCATCGTGTGCGACTGGGTGAGGGAACACGAAGCAAGGAGCGGAAAAGACGCGTTACTCGAAAAGTTCTGGGTCGCCTATGCCGGGATTGCGCGAACCGTTTGGAATTCCGCATAGGCGCGACGGAATTCCGGGCGCTGGGACACGAGCTCATGAAACCTGGGGAATCCCTCGGTATCTAGGGACAGGCCGCTGTACGGGAGGAATTCCGAGATTTGGGTTCTCCGATGGACGACGGAACTTGAGATTACACGAGATGGTCGAGGATGCTGCGGCAGCGAAAGAGTGCGGGCAACGCTATGGGAAGCGACCCGCGACGCATACGACTGGCGCAGCTCCTCGGCCTGGACTCTCATGGTGAGGGATTAACGCGCATGATGCGGCGTGCCGCATGCAGTTGGTGCGGAGTAAATCCCCCGATCCCTCGGCGCGTGGGGTTCGCGCGGAGGGATCGGATCGAGTTTTGGGGTGTGAGGCCTCGGTGTAAGCACGCTGAGGCCGGCGAAGTTTGCCGGCCTTATGCAGTGACGAGCCACAGCAGCCCGGGGCAAACCGCTGACCGTGTGCTAGTGCATGTGGACACGGAGCAGGCGGGGGAAAAGCTGGTGAATCGCCGGTTAGCGTATGTGTCCGTGTCGCGGGGCCGTTCTATACACCAACGATGAAACACATCTAACCGAGTAACTCTCCCGTGACGTTTCGCACTTATCTGCCATCGAACCAGGCCGCGACTTCAGGCCATCGGCAAACCACACTGACCAGTCTTCCAACCAAGGCCAAGCGCGGCAGCACACTCAGGCAGTGGGTCACTGCATCAGCAGATAAGCCTAGATTCCCTTCGCTTCGGCCGGCTTCAAGGGGCAGGCCCGGTGAGTCGGCTCCCAGTGTTTACCGTTGACCGCGGCTTCTTTGCAGGAATCATCTCGTCATTGTTTAGCACGCGAGTAGATATCGACTCTACTGAGTACTATTGACATCTTATTATGCCGCAAGCATATAATCCGCCGCATTCTTGCCACGTGGAGGTCCCCGATGCGAGTGGCGTGGATTTTCTTTTTAGGTAGTGCGGTTTTTCTGGCTTCAGCTCACCTTAATTCTCAGCAAAAATCAACAGCGGTGCAGCGCGACGCGCAAGCTCTCGCCATTGTGCAACAATCGGTCCGCGCTATGGCGAGCAGCGCTCCCGCAGACTCTTCGGCCACGGGAAGTGTGACCATCGTAGAAGGTTCAACCACACAGAGCGGCACAATTCAGATTCTTACACTCGGAGCAAGTCAAACCTCCGAAATTCTTATTCTGCCCGATGGTACCAGAACAGTGGTTTACTCCAACGGACTCGCAAAAGAGACAAATGGAACGCAGGCAGCTGCACCTCCGCTCGAAACTGTGGTCACAGACCAGTGCTCAGACTTTCCCCTTCCGCTTCTTCTCTCGGCTCTCAATGATCCAGACACATCTATGCGCTATGTCGGACCGGAGACACTCGACGGTACGGCCGTCCAGCACATTCAGGTATGGAACAGTTTTGCATCAAAACCTCGATTGCAGAAGCTTGCTTCTTTTTCTCTGAGAGATATCTGGTTCGACTCTTCATCGGCCCTACCCCTCAAGATTGCACACACGCGGCGAGAGGGGGGCGGTGCTGCTCCCTCCATCCCTGTCGAGATCTCCTTCGCCAACTACACGAAAGTGGCTGGCGTTTTGTACCCCTTCCAAATCACCAAGTCTTTCAATGGCACGCCGTGGCAAACGATCACGATTCAGAACGTGTCTTTCAACACTGGTTTGACCGCCGCTCAATTCCAGGTCGAATAGGAGAAGCCCGTGCGCCACTACTTATTCTCGATTCTCATCGCACTCGTTCTACCAACTTGCGTTTTTTCTCAAACGGGGCTTCCGCCTTTCGGTTCTCTCGATCGTATTGGCCTGGAAGTGAAGAACAACCAGGACTTGAACGTCGTGCTCGGAATCCCGATCATGTCGAGTCCGGGCCGGGGCATTAATCTCGATTTTAGCATTGTCTATAACTCTCTGAATTTTGCTCCTGGAGGGGGCGTGTGGAATCCAGCCTATACCACGAACCCGAATGCAGTCTGGGGCTGGCAGATGAATTTCACTCCGAACCAAACCACATTTGTAACCACGACTACACAAGGGACCTGCGGCCACATCGTTGGAGACACTGGAAGTACCTACACAACGAAGTACAGCCAGTTTCAATACGTTGATCCTTACGGCACGGCGCATCCGTTCGGCGTATGGTGGAAAGATGTCTGGAGCGATTGCACCCAGACCGACACGATCACGGGAACATTTACGGGTTATGCGACAGATGGAAGCGGATTCTATATCTCGCTAAATAGTTCCGATGGTTCAGTGCAATCGGTGCTCAGCAGAGGCGGATTTAATGAAACAAATCCAGGAAGGATTATAGATCCGAACGGGAATTACATCAGTTCCACTACGAATGGCTCTGAAACGGACTGGACCGACTCGGCTGGCCGCGTGGCACTGAAAATCGTCACAGGCACTTCCAGTATCCAGTATAAATATCTCGATCCGACCGGCGCCTACCAGACAACGACACTGAACCTTCAAAATTTGAATATCAAAACAAATTTCCAGTGCTCCGGGGTCGTCGAGTACAGCGGCACCGCAAACTTGCCCGCATCTCTGGTTTTACCAAATAGTGAGACCTATACTTTCTTTTACGAACCGACGCCTGGAAACAGCGGCTACTACACAGGCCGCCTGCATAAGATTTCCCTCCCAGCTGGTGGCTACTATCAATACGACTACACAGGCTCAAACGACGGCATCAACTGCGCGGATGGAACGGCCTTGGGCATGAATCAGACCGTTAGCGACGGGACAAACACAGCCACGTGGAATTACGTTCGCAACATTTCGAATTTGACGACGACGATCACGGCCCCGAAGTTAGCTGACACGCCCAACGCCAATGACGTGGTCGTCACGTTTAACGGTTCTGGGCAGGAGACTTCCCGCAAGATCTACAAGGAATCTCCGGGCGTCAATGTCCTGCGCACCATCAGCACCACCTGGGCCACTAATGGCACTCCCGCCAGCAAGGTGACTATTCTAGAAGACGGCTCAACCCAATCCAAAGTAGCAACGACCTATGATTCAAATGGTTTGCTCGATTCTGTGTCCGAATACAATTGGGGACCAGGTGCCCCGGGCAGCCTCTTCCGAACGACAACCTACGCGTATCTGACCTCGTCGAACTACTCGAACTTGAACATCCTCGATCTCGTGACCTCTAGACAGATTATAGACGGCAGCGGCACCGTCCAATACCGCCAGGACACCACCTACGACGGCGTTGCGCTCTTAAGCACAAACTGCCCAACGGGTGCACTTCAACACTACGATTCGGCTTTTCCTTGCACCTTCAATTACCGCGGCAACCCCACCGCCATAACCACGTACCTCACGCCTGGAACGCCCGCGAACGGGATCACGAAGAACTTCACGTACGACTGGTTCGGCAATCTTCTCACCGCGCAACTGGATTGCTGCCAGACCAAAACATGGGCGTATTCTGCGACAACGCAATACTCTCAACCCGATTCCATCACCAGCGGCACCTCGCCGACTCAGCTTACAACCAGCACCACCTACAACACTTCAACTGGTCAAGTCGCCACATTCACGGATGAAAACAACCTGGTTGCACATTTTTCTTACGACACCCTTCGAAGACCGACCCAGTTTTGGTCAACCGTTAATTCCTCAAACGTTGGCGGCACGGTCTCCATCAATTACGACGATACGCACTTCACTTCGACCACCACCGCCAGTATCGACTCTTCAAAGTCCGTACAGCAGATTACTGCTATCGACGGTTTGGGCCGCGCCATCCTCGCTACAACCGAAGACGCCAACAACAACGTTCTTTCTAAGCAGAATGTCCAATACGATCTCGCAGGAAGAGCGAATCAGATAAGCAATCCGTACACAGGAACCAATGCTTCCTACTGGACTTCCACCGCGTTCGACGTTCTCGGGCGGCCGACGTCTCTGACTGCGGCAGCCCCCGACAGTTCTGTCACAACCATTTCCTATGCGACGAACACCACGACGGTCACAGACCCGACCGGCAAACAGCGGAAATCACAGTCCGACGCGGCAGGGCGCTTGATCAGCATCTGGGAACCGGATCCAGCAAACAACAACAGCCTCACGCTGCAGACTACTTATGCCTACAATGTCCTTGACCAGTTGACTCAAATCAGTCAGGGTTCCCAAACTCGTACGTATGTTTACGATGCCCTAGGTCACTTACTCAGTACAACTACGCCAGAAGCTGGCAGACTTTGCTTCGGCTCCGTCACCGGTGGGACTTGCAACACCGATGGCTATGATTCCTTTGATAATCTTTTGAAGAAAACCGATGCGCGTGGCGTCCTCACGACCTATGGCTATGACGGCCTCAATCGCTTGACGAGTGTCAGTTACAACGTCAGTGGCGCCACTGGAGTTCCCGCTACGGCAAGCGTCTCGCTGACCTACGGCACAACGCCTGCGCAATTCAATAACGGCCGACCGATCACGATGACCGACGGCGTTGGCTCAGAGAATTACACCTACAACAATCTGGGACAGTTGACCCAAATCCAAAAGGTTATCGGCACAAGTACTTACACGACTAGCTACCAGTACAACTTGGCTGGAGCCTTGACTCAGATCACCTACCCATCGAACCGCGTCGTTCAGCAGAGCGTTGACTCTATTGGTCGGCTTTGCGAGATTGCTCCCTCAACGACGGGCTGCGGCACTGCCGCCAGCCCCTATGCCACGGGCTACGGCTACAACGCTGAGAGCCTGTTGACGGGTTTCAAGTACGGCAACGGGCTCTATGCTGCTTTTGGGTTTTCGTCCGATCGCTCGCAGTTGAATTGTATAGATTATTCTACAATTAATCGAAACGGTAACTGCGCCCATGATTCCACCACTAAGTTCGGCCTCAGCTATTCCTATAGCTCAGCCGGAAGCAACAACGGCCTGATTTCCGGCATCACGGATAGCGTGGATAACGGTCGCAGCGCCACCTACACTCACGACTCGCTCTATCGACTCTCTTCTGCGGTCACTCCGGGTTCGGCGAACTACCCGAGTTGGGGTCTGTCATGGACGTATGATCGGTACGGCAACGCCACGAATGAAACCCAAACCGCCGGTTCGCCGCCACAATATTCGTTGGCAGTCAGCGCGACAACAAATCATATCTCCGGCTCGCCTTTCTCCTATGATCTCGGCGGCAACATGACCAACGACGGTCAAAACACCCTCGTCTACGATGCCGAAAACCGCGCGGTTAGCGCAACTAACGGCGGCAGCGCGGGCGCGTACGTTTATGACGGCAATGGCCTTCGCGTGAAGAAGTGTGTCCCGAACTGCGCTAGTCCCACCTCCTATACCGTCTACGTCTTCTCCGGCTCCAAAGTCGTCGCGGAATATGACAACGGCGCCGGTGTCGGGTCGCCCTCTCGCGAATATGTCTATTCTGGAAGTGCATTACTCG
>Ga0210401_10005559_pt1 | contig 12941 bp, 11 predicted proteins | sample IncBWH32MmetaG_FD_150866 | JGI IMG/M metagenome (GOLD analysis project Ga0210401, IMG submission 150866) | Forest soil microbial communities from Barre Woods Harvard Forest LTER site, Petersham, Massachusetts, United States - Inc-BW-H-32-M | ecosystem: Environmental > Terrestrial > Soil >... | reverse complement strand
AGCGGTGCGTGGCTCGACGATGCAAATTCTGGCCAGCGATTCCGGCACTTTGAATCGCATGAGCGTCGTTTCCGGATCGCAGGCGCGCCTGGACAGCTTGGAACAGCTTATTTCGGTCTTGAATCGGGAACGAAGAAACAACCGTTTGTACGTGACGCTGCTCGGTTCTGCTCCTACGATGGTGGTGCAGGATAAAGTGATGCCGAACGTCCCCGCCTCCCAGATCAACCTTCTCGACCAGCGCGGCGGCCCGGCAAGTTCTCTTCTCGTTCGGCAATCGGCGGCGGGAGAATGGTCGCTGCCTATTGATCAGATCGTTCAGGGGTCCTCGTTCATTACGATTCAAATCAAGTAAGCGGCAGGCTGGCGCGTGTCGCCGGCTCCTTGAGGAGTCATATGCGCAATCAATTTTCAGACGCCAGCGATCCGCGTAGTGCTCGGACCGTATCCCTAATTCAGTTGTGCGCAGTGTTTCTTCTCGCTGCGTCCGCGCTCGCCATAGCCAAACCTGCCCTCGCCGAACACACGCGCTGGTGGCGCCAAACCACGTTTGAAGAGTACGACAAAGGGACTGCCAGAGGCGTGGCCTTGCGCAGCGACGGCAAACTTTTTCTAGCCCCGCGGTTCGCCGAATTTGCCGACGCCAACCTCGCTTATCTCCTGCAAATTCGCGCCGATTCAAAGGGAAATCTCTACGCAGCGGGCGGTTCAAACGCTAAAGTGATGCGGATTGACTCGAGCGGCAAGGCCACCAGCGTATTTGAATCTGCTGAACTGGCGGCCCAGGCACTCGCACTGGATGCCGCGGGAAATCTTTTCGTCGGCACGTCGCCCGATGGGAAAGTCTACAAAGTGACGCCCGCCGGACAATCGTCGGTCTTCTTCGATCCGAAGTCGAAATACATCTGGGACGTTCTTGTGGACAAGGACGGAACCGTGTATGTCGCCACGGGCGACACCGGCAAGATTTTCAGCGTCGCGCCGGATGGCAAGGGACAGGTCTTCTATTCCAGCGAAGAAACGCATATTCGATCCCTGGCGCTCGACGCAAACGGGAACGTGCTGGCTGGGACGGAACCGAGTGGCCGGGTTCTGCGCATTCCGAAGGCCGCCAACAATCGCCATGCGTTTGTGCTCTACGAAACTTCTAAAAAGGAAATCACTTCACTGTTGCAGGCCGCGAATGGGGATTTGTATGTCGCCGCGGTGGGCGAGAAGACCCCGGCCGGCCCCGGACAACCACGTCCGTTAACTGCGGACAATGCCGCGGCGACGAATTTCATGGTTACAATGGGCCCGGCAGGGAACGTGGCCGGAGCCCCTCCACAGACTCAGCCCACTCCTTTCACTCCCTTCTTCACCGTAAATTCGAGTTCAGTGTATCGAATCGCCACGGATGGTTCCCCGGAGGAATTGTGGAGCGCGCGCGACGAAGTGGTCTACACCATGGGACTTCTCCCCGGCGGAAAATTGCTCCTCGGGACAGGGAATGACGGCGCTGTTGTGGAACTTGAAGGCAATCACATTTTCTCGAAATTGGTGAAAGCAACCTCGCGCCAGGTAACCGCGATCGCCACCGCCCCCGGCGGAAAATTGTTTCTCGCCGCGGCAAATCCGGGGAAAATTTTTACCTTGGGACCGGAAAACGAATCCGAGGGGACTTACGAATCGCAGCCGTTTGATGCGCACATTTTTTCACGCTGGGGCCGTACTGTCTGGTGGGGTGAAAATACTGGCTCCTCGAGCAACGCTGGCGCTTCGCGGGTCGCTATCTATGCCCGCTCGGGCAATACTTCCGATCCAGACACGAACTGGAGCGATTGGGCGGGCCCCTATACAAACCCTTCCGGCGACAAACTCGATTGCCCCGCCGCGCGCTTCGTGCAGTGGAAAGCTGTCTTGCGCGGCGGCAGCAACCCGGCTCCCGCGATCGATTGGTTCAGCATCGCGTATTTGCCCAAGAACATTCCCCCTGAAGTGACTTCCATCGCGTTACAGGATTCAAGTGTACGTGTCCAGGGGATCGCCTTGCCTCAGCAAGGAACCGGTCCGCAGGCTCCCGCGCAGCTTCGCATGCCGCAGCCGCCCCCATCCGCGTCTTCCCCCACTTCGGCCTTCAATCTCCCGGGGATGTCACTGGCCGGTCCACAAGCCGCTCCACCTCATTTCGATCCTGTCCCGCAGGGCTCGACGCAAAAGGGGTATCAATCAGTTCTGTGGACCGCCGACGATCTGAACGACGACCAGCTCGAATACGCTATTTATTTCCGCGGCGAAAATGAAACCACCTGGAAGCTCCTAAAGGACAAATTAGACACGAAGTTTTATTCCTGGGACTCAACCACGATGCCGGACGGCGCGTACTATCTGAAAATTGTCGCCAGCGATGCTCCGTCCAACCCCACGGGCGAAGGGTTGTCCTCAGAGCGCGAATCCGATAGGTTCATTATAAATAACACACCCCCATCGATTGCTCAACTCACGGCGGACTCCGGAAGCGCCGGTGTACGTGTGCGATTTCAAGCCAGCGCCCCAGTCAGCTTTATTGCGCGAGCGCAATACAGTCTGGACGCGGGAGATTGGACACTGGTCTTCCCGGCTGGAGGTCTGAGCGACGCTCCTCGTGAGAATTATGATTTTCAGTTGCAGAAAGTTTCGCCGGGAGAACACACGGTTACGGTCCGCGTGTATGACCAATATGAAAATGTCTCGACGGCAAAAACAACGGTCCGAATTTCTTCCAGTGGAAATTGAGCCGTCACCCTTGACCAGTCGACGCAGGTTTCAGCACGAATCTTGAACGCTGAACGTTTGTAGGGCACGGCTTCACAGGCTACGGAAAAACTTAAATTTTTGTCATTCCGAGGCACGCGGCGCGCCGAGGAATCTCTCATTCTGTTGACTGTAGAACCCAGAGAGATTCCTCACTTCGTTCGGAATGACAAAATAGCTTCCTTTTTCTACAACCTCTTCAGCCGTGCCGTGATCACCCAGAATAAACGCGGCTCTCTCCGCCGGCTGGATCAATGCCGAGCTGCCATACGGGACCCTTTCAGCCTGCGGCCGATACCCTTCTGCAAGCAGAAAACCGACAGGCTGAAGAGCCTGTGTGGCAACTACGTTTTCCACAGCTTGCATTTTCTGTAGAAGCGCGTAAGTTGATCCGCTTCAATAAAAGTGAAAACGCAAAAGGGATGTGGAAATCGATTTTTGCCAGTTGCCACACAGGCTCTGAAGCCCGTCCTACTTTGCCTAACTCGCCCAGCGCTCTCGCACCGATGCTTTGGCTTCATAACGCTCGATATGTAAGCCGATCCCCAGCTTTCCGCCTGCAGCGGATCCTGGCCGAACGTGAACCACGCGCGCCACACACTTCACGTCGCTCGACACTTTCCCTGCCAGCTCTGGCGGCATGCGGAGCGACACTTCCACAGGCGTCCCTACTTTTAATGGAACATTGGTTAGAAAAAACATGCCCCGCTGCGATATGTTTTCCGATTCAGCCGCTTGCTCCGTCGCGCCGGATAGATTGAGGATCCGGAATCGCAACGGTACACAGATGTTGACGCGCGTATCGATACGTCGTTCACTAGAGCTCATGTTTTTCTCCCTGTCTGCCGGTTGGGCAGGCCCGCCCGCTGGCATCAATGCGCGCGGTTATCAAAGTAGGAAGGGGGTGAAACCGATTTTATCGCGCGGCCAGCCGCAAGCAAGGGAAATACGCATCGTTTGCGAGGTGTGCCCCATCATGGAACAAGTTGTGCCATAATGCGCCTTTCCTAAGGGTCTTCTCATTGAGCGCACCCGACACTCCATCATTGGCAGGACCCGGCCTCCAGACCATTCGTGAGGCCCACCGCCGTATTGCTCCGCACATCGAGGAAACTCAGGTGATGATTTCCTACCCACTCGATGAGCTGGCCGGCGCGCTTTTGTATTTCAAGTGCGAAAATTTGCAGCTCTCCGGCTCCTTCAAAATTCGCGGCGCGGCCAACGCGGTCTTTTCCCTCAGCGAAGCGGAGGCGGCGCGGGGCGTCGTGACGCACTCCTCGGGCAATCACGGCGCTGCGCTGGCGCTTGCCGCGCAGATGCGCGGCATCCGCGCGTGGGTGGTGATGCCCCGGAACGCTCCGCAGGTCAAGGTTCGCGCCGTCGAGGCCTACGGGGCGGACATTTCCTTTTGCGAGCCGACACTCGAGGCGCGCGAGGCCGGCGCTGCGGAGTTGCTGCGGTCCACCGGGGGAACGCTGATACACCCTTACGACGACGACCGTGTGATCGCCGGACAAGCCACCGCGGCGTTGGAATTTATCGAGGAAATTCCGGACCTGGACATCATTTGTGCGCCCGTCTCGGGCGGAGGATTGCTTTCCGGCACGGCCATCGTGGCCAAGTCTCTGCGCCCCGAAATCGTCGTAATCGGCTGCGAGCCGGCCAACTCCGATGACGCTGCGCGCTCGCTCGCCTCCGGCCAGCTCGAGCCCGGATCGACAAAATTCACCATTGCCGACGGCCTGCGGGCGAACCTGTCGCTTCGCACCTTTGCGATTCTGCGGGAACGGGTCGACCGTGTCTTGCTAGTTACCGAAGAGGAAATAATCCACTCGATGCATCTGATCACCGAGCACCTGCGCTGCATCGTCGAACCGTCCGGCGCCGTCGCGGCCTCGCCCGCGCTTCACCGTCAAATCGAAGGCGATGACCTGCGCATCGGCATCATTCTTTCCGGCGGAAATCTCGATCCGGATACAGTCCCGGCGCCACACGACCAGAAATCCAAGGCTTATTACCCAAAACCCCAGGAAGAAGACTGAATTGCGAGACAGGCGCCAAAGCCTGCGCACTTCTGCACCGCGAAGCCATCTCCCAAATACCCAGAGATAGCGGGCACGAAAATATTCATGGAACGATTTTTCAAATAGTGAGCCGGCACTTCATCTTCCGGCGCTGTAAGCGCCGGCGGATGCTAGCCCAGGGCAACGCCCTGGGTGGCGGGAGCAAACGAATATGGCGCGCCCTGAAGGGGCGCAGGGATCCTCCGCCCCTACAGGGCGGATGGTGAGGCGAGGCACGATACCCGGGGCGATGCCCCGGGCTGATATCCTCCGCGCCGTTGGCGCGAGAAAACGACCAAGCTTTCTCGCGGTATTCACGCACGGGAAACTTTCAAATATCGATTTATGAGAAAACCTCTAGTGAACAGTCACGGTGACCCCCGGCGAGGTCGAACTGTTGTAGTTTCCGTCTCCGCTGTAAGTTGCCGTGATGGTCCCGGCGGCGGTCAATTTGACGCCGCTTAACGTGGCCGTAGCCGCCATGAATCCATTCGCGTCGGTTGTCGCAGTCAGATTCGCGGTGCCTAGCGTAGTGGTGTTCGTGTTATTTATCTTTTGGGTTGCGCAACTCGTTCCCCCCGCGATAACGGCGATCAGCGCGATTCCAAGTAAAACAGATCCGCGACGCATTTTTGTCGCTATGGCCAACAGGAACAGGCAGGCCAGCGGAGCGCTGATCTCGACAACGAGGAACCGATTGGGCTCGGGCCAGTTGTGCCTCTCAGGATTGAAGACCGCACTCGTCGTGGTCACAGTGAATGTAACCATGCCTGTGGGGGCAGCGACATTACTGCCAGCAGTGCTTGATGAAGTTTGCGTGTCCACCAGGACGGTCACCGTGAAAGCCATGTTGGCCGCAACGGATGTGGAATTCGGCGTAACGGTGACTGACGTCGGCGCCTTGTTTATAGTGATGGTCGACGCACTGGTGCTGCTCGCGCTAAAACTGGGGTCTCCCGAGTAGGAAGCTTGGATGGTGTGTGTTCCAACGGCCAGCGCATTCTGGTCCTCGAAGACTCCAAAGCTGTTTAGCTTGAAGGATCCGCTTGCCGTTCCCGCGCCGCTGAAGGAATCCGTCAGCGTAACAGTTCCCGTGGGTACTGACCCTGACACGGTGGGAGAGCACGGGGTCGTAACGACGTTTTGATCGGCCACATCCACCGTTAGAACAAATGTCCCATATGCCACTGACGTTGGAGTAGAACATGACGTCCCATTGGTTACCACAGCTCCAAAATTGATTTGGCTCCCTTCGGGATTGACGGTGACAGTAATCGCCGGAGTTGAATCGCTCCCCAAGAACGTGCTGTCGCCTCCGTAATGCGCATGGACAGGATAGGTTCCGCCGGGCAGCAGCGTAGTGCTGTTCAAAGTCGAATTCACAGCTCCGTTAGTGAGCGTAAATCCATCAACGCCCATATCTGTGGTGCTGCTCGCTATCAGTGAAACGTCTCCCGTCGGCGTCCCCGTTGCAGGAGCGACTGCGGTAACGGCAATACCAACTGGCACAGCCGTTCCGTGAGTGATGTTCACAGGATTCCCCTTGTTAAGCGTGAGAGTTGTCATCGACGCTTTCAAAACAGCCGTATGCCAATTATTAACGATGTTAGTTACATTGACGGAACCAAGGCCGGTGGTCTCGTCGTATCCGACTGATGCGGTGAATCCCGACTGCCCTGGGACTTTCGTGTTTCCGCTGGTTACATCGTTAAAAATACAAGTGCCAGCCGGCAACGTGGTGGTGTTCGATGCATCGCACATAGGAGAGTTAGCAGGAGTAGTCGGCGGTTGGGTCGCAGCTAGTTTATAAAGAGTATAATTCGCAATCCCTATTCGCCCCGCCATTTGCTGAACCACTAGAGCCATAACTCCACCAAAGACCTGGACCGACGCCGAAGTCCCGCTGGCTATGGAAAATTGTTGGGGACTTGACGCGCACGAGGCGTCAATACAAATCACAAACCCATCGTGGTCCGCCGCCGTCATTGCAACGTCCGGAACAAATCGCGCGTTAGCGGCAGGGATCCCTGTGACACCGGTTTGCCAGGGGGGTTTCGTATAGGCGATGCTTTGTCCTCCGCCACTCGACCAAAGACCGGAAGCGGGGCATCCTGCCTGCCCTACTTGCGCCGTCGTGCAGCTCTCATTCCAGACGTTTTCAGGAATGTATGATTTTGCTGAGCCGCCATTTGCGGCGTTCGACGACGCCCAATAGGTGCTCGGGCTCGCAAGATCGTTAAACTGCGTGCCGCCCACAGCCACAGTGAACGGTGTCGAGGCCAGGATATTAACCGAAGCTGCGGAAGTGGCTGGCTGCGTGCTCGGGTCATCGCAAGAATCCGGCCCGCCATCGCCTGAGGCCACAAGGAAAGTGATCCCCTGAGCGGCCGCCTGTTCAGCCATGCCACTATAGAAGTTTGCGGCATTATTCAATGTGGAAGACGCTGGAGCCCCGAACTGCGATTCACAAGCCTCGAAGCTCTCGGTCATCACGTCAGCCAGGTTGTTGTCAATGATGTAGAATTCCGAAAGGTCCGTACCCGGGGATGCGTTTGTATCCTCGGATACAACGAGGTCTACCGTTGCTTGCGGAGCAACGGCCCCAGCCCAAGTCGCGTCCAGAACCGCCTCGCCATCCGGCCCGGACACAATCCCTGGGTCGGGCCCATTCACAATGATATTTGGATTCTTGACCGGCAGCCCCCACGCGTTGCGAAATTCGGAAACGTCCGATACGTTTATGTTGGAAGTGGCGATGATGCCGATGGTCACGCCGCTGCCCGTCATCGTGGACCCGACGTTATAAATCGTGTTGAAGTCCGCCGGCACCAGCGCGTGAATCGAGGTGCCTCCGCTCGTCAAATTGATCTGTGGATGGGTGCCCGGAACGACGTGCAGTGTAGCTTTTCGGTCACTCCGCACCATGGTTGGCTTGGGCCGGAAATTGTGAAGCGAATGAACGCCGGAAATTACCAGGGAAAGTGCGGCGGGAATTTGCGGGTCGCTGGCATTGGCCCAATGATTTTCGCCATTCACGAAATACTTGTGAATCGCGGTGTGGAATCCGGCCTCGACCTGGGAGGCAGTCCCGGAGAATTCAATGACGTTGCGCCCCTTTGAAACCTGGATGGATTGAAATCCAAAAGATGCAAGCCATGACGTCACGGCTTGAATATCCGAGTCGGCGACTCCGAATTGCTGTCCGAACTGGTCGGGCGTCAGCCACTTGTGATAATTCGCCGAGGAATTAATCTGCTGCTGGGCAAGTAAATCCTGCAGAGCCGATTCTTGCTCCGGACTGCGCTTCAAAAGGAGCAGCATCCGATTCATCGGCAAGTCCGGCGGCGCCGCGCCCTGGTCGTACCGCGCCTGAGCCATTGGGTGCGTATTCCCTTTGAGTGTGGTCAATCTGGACAGGTCTACGCGGTCCGTCACTCGGACGGGGACAGAGCTGCTCTGCGCGGCGGCAAGGAGGGGCGAAATCAGCATGAGCGCAATCGCTGGAGCAATCCCGCTGCCCATATTCTTCGTCGTACGCCAAACTTGGGCGATCCATCGAGGGAGGATGAATGCGTGCCGCGCACGCTCATAGGCGCGGAGACTTCCAATGAGTCTTTTGTTCACGATTCCTCCCAAGCCCCGCTAAGATGACGACAGACCACTACCCCACGGATCGCAAAACGAAAATCCGTTTAGGTTAAGCACAACCCATGGTTGCCCCGTTGCAATTCACTTGGATGCAGGATTTGGTTCCGGGTTTTCCTGTTGGTTTGCCGGCGTGTGCTTCCAGAACCCCGCACTCCCAGACTATGCCCTCCCGGCGGGCACGGCCACACAGCAATTCCCAAGAGGTACCGTATTAATAACATCCTACGAGTAAAGCCCCTGATTTCTAGCAGTATTGCCCCAAGGCAAATTGCATGAGCGAAGTTTTCGGCGCAGTTCCAGCCCCTAAAAATTTGGACACGCAAACTTCTCTCGGCGCTGAAGGCGCCGACGTATGCTAGTCCAGGGCAACACCTTGGGTTGCAGAATCCCTCGGTATTTTTTGAAGCAAAAAATTAGTTTTCAGGCGCTTTCCAACTCGCCGGAGGAAAAGTAATTTGCCAGAAGTTGGGTGAAGGGGTGGTGAACTCAACAGGAATCAGGAATCCCTCGGAACTCTCGCGAGGCGTGCGCGTGACGCGAGAATCAGCCTGGTCATTCGTTCGCTCGTTCACGACTTTCAATTTGGTATCCGCGTCCAGCGAGCGCGGGCACACTACCATCGCGCCATGACTGTTCACCGCAACCGTATGGGCGGCGATTTTAAATTCCTTGCCGTTTTCCATTACCAGAAGCGTGACCGGAACGCGAATGATAACGCGTTGGCTCCGGCGCCGATCTTCACCCGGCATCAGTCCAATTTCTCGACCCGAATACTCTTTTGTTGTTATCAAAGGTCAAGCTCCCAGAAACCCATCTGAGGATTGATCAACTCAATTCCTAATTCCCAGCCCTCGGCACGCTCCACGCCCCGCCACACAACCCGGGCTGAATTGGTCTGCTTGCTCACCATATTTGTTAGCTGGATGGTCTGCGAAACTTCCAGATTCATCGGCAGGATTACCATGCATCCATAAGGCCCCACTACGCGCGTTTGTGTTTCCCTGCGTAGTAATTCCCCGCCCGCGCGCCATTCCATAGCCACGGGAACGCGGGAATTGACTCTCACTCCGCGCCGTTTTTCACGGCCCGTCAATGTTGAAACCTTTACATTTGCAACCGGGTGGATAGCCCTGCCCGGAATACTTGGGGCACGTTTGGCCCGAAAATCAGTCATTCCAGGACCCCTCAGTGGACCACGGGAAGCGCCTCGGCCCTCTTTCGAGCAGAGACCTTCCCTTGCCAGAATGCTAGGGCAATGACCCTGGAGGGTCAATGGTACGCCGGGACAGGGCGAGAATTTGGCAAGTACAGGCGTTTCGAATCGGGGTTCGAAATCGCAGAGATATTTGGAAATACGGGCTGACGAATGCTGTACCTCCTCAGCATCCACCTGTGAGGCAAATTCGCAAATCTCTTGGGAACAGGGTGGTGACTCAGTTTGCTTCTGGATGGGGCAAACGGCTGCCCGCCCAAAAACGGGCGGCCTCTACAAAACCTGCCACCATGAACGCATGGTGGTTTTGTAGCGGCCGTTCCGTCCCGTGCTTTCCGGGACGGAACGGGCATCTTTATGGTCAAACTGAGTCACTACCGGAAACCGAAGCCATTTGACATTCCGGATTCTCCCCTGTAATACACGCAAATGCCGAATCACCCCAAGACGGACTACACAACCCCCGATTTCGGAGCCATGGCTCTGATTACAATCGACATGCAGAACGATTTTCTCAAGGGACAGCCATTCGAGATTCCAGGGACATCCGAAATCCTTCCTCAGATGCGGAACCTCGCTAAGACATTCCGGCGAGTGCGCCTCCCGGTGATTCACATGGTGCGGCTGTATAGACCCGATGGCAACAACGTCGATCTATGCCGCCGTGCCGCAGTCAAGCAGGGAGCGATGATCGCTTGCCCGGGAACCGAAGGCGCGCAACTTGCGCTTCCTTTATTGCCAAAACAGGAGTCGAAACTCGTCGCCGAGCTGCTCCTCGCGGGCACGGCACAGCCCCTCGGGCCAAACGAATGGGCAATCTACAAACCTCGCTGGGGCGCGTTCTTCGGGACATCCCTCGAACAGCAACTATTGACTCTTGGAATCACTTCCCTTGCATTCGCGGGATGCAACTTCCCAAACTGCCCGCGCACTTCGATCTACGAAGCCAGCGAGCGCGATTTTCGGATCGTTCTCGTTGAAGACGCAATCTCCGGGTTCTACGATCGTGGCCGGGACGAGATGAGGAACATAGGTGTCGCAATCATGAACTCGGAGCAACTGGCGCAGGCTGTCATGACCGACCAGGCTCACCAAACGGAACGGGAATTCTAGGGAAATTGGAGCAGGGATATGAAACACATTGGCATCGTCGGGTGTAGCTTCGAAGGCGCAGCTCTTTGTTATCGTACGATCTGCCTGGAAGCGGAACCGCTCATGGGCAAACATGCGCACCCTGAAATTACGATGCATACGATCCCGCTCGCCGAATACATGGTGCACATCTCCGAGGCTGACTGGAAATCCGTGGCGGCACTAATCTTGCGCTCCGCCCAAGCACTCCAGCGTTCTGGAGCGGACTTCCTCATTTGCCCGGACAACACCATCCATCAGGCTTTCCCCGATGTTCTGCCCGATTCACCCCTTCCGTGGCTGCACATCGCCGAAGAGGTTGGCAAGGAGGCAAAGAGACGTGGCTTCAGCTACTTGGGTTTGACCGGAACAAAGTTCCTGGTCCGAGGTCCCGTGTATCCGGAAAAACTCGATGCCATGGGCATCCGATATTCGAGGCCCACCGAGGTCCAGCAAGAACGTGTCAACAAGATTATTTTTGATGAGCTGGTCCGAGGCGAACAAAAACTGGAGTCTCTGCTTTACATGCAACAAGTTATCCAGGATTTCAAAGGGCGCAACTGTGACGCTGTCGTCCTCGGTTGCACGGAGATTCCCCTGCTCGTCAATGATGGCAATTCTCCATTGCCGACCCTGGATTCAACGCGGCTGCTGGCTCGCGCAGCTCTGCGCCATGCGCTCACCTGATTCGCGCGATCTCGAAGAGATGGGTGAGTATGTTAATCTTCAAGACTTCAACTGGAGGTTCCATGAATCGTCGTGCTGAATCACTAGCTGCTCGCATCGAGGAAGGCGCTGCCCTATTAGCTGCTTTTGCTGAAGGACTCTCGGAGCCGGAATGGCGTATACCGGTGTCGAGTACCGACCGACGTTCAGTCGGTGTCATCGTGCACCATGTTGCCACAATGTATCCCATCGAGGTCGATGTCGCGCGAACCATCGCCAGCGGCAAAGCCATCACGGATGTCACGTGGGAAGTTGTAGCCCAAATCAATGCCAAGCATGCCGGCGAACAGGCGGCAGTAAGCAAGGCCGCAGCGCTCGATCTGCTGCGGCGGAATAGTCATGACGCTGCCGCGGCGGTACGTGCGTTCACCGATGACCAATTAGATCGGGCCGCGCCCTTTTCGCTGAGCTTCGGGGCACCGGTCACCGCGCAGTTTGTCATTGAGGACCACGCCCTGCGTCACAGCTGGCACCATCTGGCGCGCATACGTAAAGCCCTGGGCCGCTGAACTTCCAATCCGGCCGTTTCTCTTGTGGCGAGAGCCTCTCGGAGGGCCTCGCATTCGATCTATATTTCAAGTTTAGTGCCCACCTTCAGCAATAGCCTGAACACGAGGATGAGCTTTCCGATGTGCTACTCTTCGGTGTCCGTATGGCTTCGGGAGGAGCGATGAAACTGGACTTGCTGGCGATCGCACCGCATCCGGACGATGTCGAGCTGACTTGCGGCGGGACTTTGTTGAAAGCTGCCGAGCAAGGCTACAAGACCGGCATTCTGGACTTGACCGCCGGCGAGATGGGAACGCGGGGAACTCCCGAAACACGCCTGAAGGAAGCCGCCAAAGCGGCTCGAATTTTGCGCGTATCGCATCGCGAAAACCTTCGATTGCCCGACGCTTACCTGGAAGTTAGCAAGGTCACGAAGCTGGCTGTCGCCCAGCGAATTCGCGCGCTCCAGCCTCACACCGTGATTCTTCCCTATTGGGAAGGCCGGCACCCCGATCATTACACGGCCGCGCGCTTAGCTTACGAAGGCTGCTTCCTCGCAGGACTAAAGCAATTGCCGATCGAAGGCGAGGCCTTTCGCCCCTTCAAGATCCTCTATTCGACAGTCTATTACCGTGAAGTTCGCCCCACGTTTGTGGTGGACATTTCGAACTATTACGACCGGCGATACCGGGCCATTCTGGCCTACCATTCACAATTCAGCCCAAAGACCAAGGACAAAAAGTCGAAAGTGGATATACCACTGGACCGCCTGCACCACGAGGTCAACTTGATCGCTCGCTACTATGGGCAAATGGCCGGGGTGGAATACGCTGAGCCGTTTCTCGTGAAGGAAGTAATGCAGGTAGACGACGTCATCAAGCTGCCAGTGCGTTCAGTGT
>Ga0210401_10005557_pt1 | contig 12945 bp, 9 predicted proteins | sample IncBWH32MmetaG_FD_150866 | JGI IMG/M metagenome (GOLD analysis project Ga0210401, IMG submission 150866) | Forest soil microbial communities from Barre Woods Harvard Forest LTER site, Petersham, Massachusetts, United States - Inc-BW-H-32-M | ecosystem: Environmental > Terrestrial > Soil >... | reverse complement strand
AGCAATCCACCAGGCAGGCAGATGCCCATGATCCCGGCAATTGAACCCATTACGCCGCGCAGCTTCTCTCCCACCAGAACCGCCATGTTCGTGGCGTTGAGTCCCGGCAGGCTCTGGCTGATGGACAGCATCTCAACGAATTCTTTGTCGTCAGTCCACTGCCGCTTCGTCACCAGGCTGCCGCGCAAATAGGGCACGACACCGCCGAAGCTGGTGGCGCCAATGATAAGGAATTCCAGGAATATCTCCCAGATGGAAACTGCTGCCGCGTTGGCAGGAGTTTCGACGGTTTGAAGTGCGGGTTTAGCGGCAGTATTAGTCATCGCTCACGACCATGATTCCTTCATCCGGACCTGCGTTTCATTCATGGGAATTGGGAGGATTCCCCAGCAGCCGGTAAACGGTGGCGGTCTTCGTCGCATTCAGCGCGATGTAGTCTTCGGCGGCATACTGCAGGGCGATAAAGAAAGCTTCCGTTCGCCGCAGTGCCTCCGGGCTCAGCTGCGTCCGGTCTTTGAACTTGAACTGGTAAGCGAACTCTCCGATGAGCGGACGGTGCTCACCGCGGGTACGCCAGATCGCCACGTTGGCCTTGCAGGTGAGGCCCGAACCGAAATCAAGCAGGCCGATGTCCTGCAGCACCTCCTCGACGATGGTATTGCTGACCAAATGGATCTCTTCTTTCGGGGTCTTTCTGAGTCTCCCAAGCACCGGGAGCACGTCGATTACAGAGTCCATGTCGTGGATATTTTCGTGGCCTAATCCGATGGCGCCGCGGGTGAACTGCACGTTGTGTGAGTAAAGCAGACGGATGCCACCCAGCTTCTCTTTCAAAGGCAGGGCCTGGACCTTGAACTTGACCCGGTGATCGCCGAGAATATTCGGCCGGACGTCGGTCTCGGCCGCGGCCTGCAATTCGGGATGCCTGTACTTGAAGACGATCTCGGGCTCGCCGATTGGGAAACCGTCCTTGTACGGAATCCGGCGGCGCAGAATGAAGGCGTTGTTGTAGAGGCGAAAGTCGTCCGTGTCAATAAACAGCACTTCGCGGATTTTGACCGGCTGCTCCAGGAAGCCTTCGGTCGTGTATTTTACGCCGTGCTCTTTAGCTGGCTCGCGCATGACCTTGCCGAAGTCAAAGAAGCTCTCCCGCGAATGGAACTTGTTGGGCCGCAGGAGCAGCTTGCAGCAGATGTATTCGGGTGAATGAATGGGCATGCCATCGGCGTACTGGCCCGGCTTGAGTTGGGGGACGCGCCCCACCCAGCTGGGGGTAACCGGCTCGCGACCCTTCGGAGGAAGCACGGTTTTTCCATTTTGACGGCTTAGTGCGGTTGTGGCGGCGGCTGGCATATTCGCCCTCCCAAAGCGCTGACTCCTTGGTTTCACGTTCATCGGAGTGTAATAAAGGACAGAACAAGTTGATACTGTAAGAATCGCTAGGGGTGAGCAAATAACCTGACAGCTGTATTAGAACGGGGTTTGCGTTGGAGAACTCTCTGTTTTATCTGCCCAGGTCTTCCTTTTCTTGCAGAACTGTTGGAACATCGCGATAGCGCAAGTTTGCGCTTTCCTTTTGACCTAACCCCGAAAACTGGACCACCTAGAATGAGAGTTTCTCCAAAACCAAGAAGGAGAACCAACAACTCACGCACCGAACTGTAACTTCTGCTAGTTCACCGTCCGCGGTACACGCTCTAACCTTCCTGTACGTTTTTGCGGATAGACCCGCGAGTCTTTGAGCCCCGTCATCTCGAGCGTATTTCATTTGGAGTACATAATGCGAACCGAATTCGAGCCTCGACATAGCGAATCAGTGATCAACATCTCAAAACCTCGCCCACAATCGACTGTGGGGTTGGGCCGGAGATCAACTATTGCAGGCTTGTGCATGACGCTCTTAATGCTCGCCGGTTGCGAGAGCAAAGGGACGCATCCCCAGATGGGTCCTCCTGAGGTCGACGTCACAGAGGTTGTTCAGCAAGATGTTCCCATCTACCAGGAGTGGGTTGCGCAACTGAACGGTCCAACCAACGCGGAGATCACTCCCAAAGTCCAGGGATATCTACTCAGCCAGAATTACGAGAACGGTTACTTCGTCAAAAAGGGCCAACTCATGTACTCTATCGATCCTCGGCCCTTCCAGGTCCAACTCGATCAAGCCAAGGCCGAGGTCGCGGTAGCAGAAGCAAACCTGTCGAAAGCAGAGGCTGACGTTGCGCGCGATACTCCCCTGGTCGCGCAGAATGCGATCCCGAAAAAACAACTGGATAATGACATTGCCAATCAGGCCTCATCCAAGGCTCAATTGGAAGCTCAGAAAGCTACGGTGCAACAAGCAGAGCTGAACCTCGGCTGGACCAAGGTATATTCGCCTATCGAAGGGATTGCGGGCGTATCGAGTTCCCAGATCGGCGATCTGGTAGGAACCAGCACCAAGATGACCACTGTGTCCCAGGTAGACCCTATCTGGGCATACTTCAACGTTAGCGAAAGTGCATTTCTCAATATTGCGCCCAGGATTGGGCAGATCATTCGTGGCACCGGCAACTTGAAGAGTGCCGCCCTTCCGTCGATCGAATTTATCCAGGCAAACGGAGAGCCCTACCCTGTGCGAGGCCAGTTTGCTTACGTGAATCGGCAAGTCGGTACCGAGACCGGAACAATCCAGATGGCAGCTCAGTTTCCAAATGAGGGTGCCGCGCTTCGTCCGGGAGGCTTCGGACGAGTTCGAATCCAGACGGGGTTGAACAAGAACGCATTGCTGATCCCCCAGGCCGCCGTCATTGAAGTTCAGTCGTTGTACCAAGTCGTAGTTGTAGGAGCTGACAACAAGGCGAGCTTTCGTCCGGTTAAGGTTGGAGAGCAGGTGGGCACGAGTTGGATCATTAGTGAGGGATTGAAGTCAGGTGAAAAAGTTGTCGTAGAGGGCCTTATGAAAGTGCGGGAGGGCACTCCAGTCAATCCCAAGCCGTACGTGATGGCGTCGGCGGCCGGGAGCAACTGATCATGTCAAATTTTTTTATTAACCGGCCAATCGTCGCGATGGTGATCGCAATTCTGATGGTCCTCGCCGGCGTTGTCGTGATGATCGGCCTTCCTACAGCGCAATTTCCGAATATCGCAGACCCACTGATTCAGGTGAAGGCAACCTACAACGGCGCAGATGCTCAGACCATCGCAGAGTCCGTCGCTACTCCCATTGAGCAACAAATGTCCGGAGTCAATGGGATGAACTATATGTACTCGCTGAATGCAAGCTCTGGCGGTCAGATGTCACTCTACGTGGACTATGCCCTGGGAACCGATACCAACAATGACCAAATCCTTTCGCAAATGCGCACGTCGCAGGCGAACTCACAACTACCCGCTTCGGTCGTCCAGCAAGGCGTGATTGTGCAGCCGTCTGCCATGGCGCCGTTCATGCTGATCGACCTTTATTCTCCCAGCGGTATTTACGACAACATTTTTCTCGCGAACTACGCAGGTATCAATCTGAGTTACGCGTTAACGCGGCTGCCCGGCATATCCCAAGTGCAGGTATTCGGGGCCGGCCAGTACGCCATGCGCTGCTGGGTGGATCCTGACAAACTGACTAGTTTGGGCGTTACGATTCCAGACATTACCAGCGCTATCCAAGCTCAGAATAACGTGAATCCAGCAGGGCAGATTGGCAGCGAGCCGGTTCCCAAAGGCCAACAGTTCACCTACAACGTACGCGCTCCGGGCCGCCTGGTGTCGGCCGAGGATTTTGGTCAGATCATCGTCCGGGCGCAGCCCGATGGATCTATCCTGCGCCTTAAAGACGTTGCGCGAATCGAACTCGGAGCGCAGTACTACACCATGCAGGGCCGTCTCAATGGGAAACCGGCTGCACTTCTCGGGATTTATCTGACGCCAGGCAGCAACGCACTGCAAACAGAAAAAGCTATCCTGAAGTTCATGAAGGAAGCCAAGGAGCGCTTCCCCGGCGGCCTGGACTACGTAGTCGCCCTCGATACTACTCTGGCCGTCACCGCAGGGATCAAGGAGATCGAAAAAACCCTGCTGGAGGCTTTGCTCCTGGTCATCATCGTCGTCTTTATCTTCCTCCAGGGCTGGAGAGCGACACTGATCCCGTTGCTGGCCGTTCCAGTCTCATTGATCGGGACGTTTATTGTTTTTCCAGTTTTCGGATTTTCCATCAATACTCTGTCTCTATTCGGCCTCGTGCTCGCGATCGGGCTTGTCGTCGATGACGCCATCGTTGTGGTCGAAGCGTGCGAACACCATATCGAACACGGAATGACGCCGCACGATGCTGCGATAAAGGCAATGGAGGAAGTATCCAGCCCAGTGGTCGCCATTGCCCTGATTCTGGCCGCCGTCTTCATTCCTACAGCCTTTATTCCCGGCATTACCGGCAAGCTTTATCAACAATTCGCGGTAACCATCGCGGTGTCTGTAGCCTTTTCCGCTTTCAATGCTCTTACACTCAGCCCTGCGCTGTGTGCCCTGCTTCTTCGACCGAAGCAGGAATCGAAGGGACCACTAGGAGTTTTTTTTCGTTGGTTCAACCGGGTGTTTGGCAGGGCGACCGAGGGTTACGTAAGCGCATGCGGTCACTTGATTCATAAAGCGGGCTTTGCTTTTCTCCTCCTCCTTGTGCTTTCGCTCGCCGCTGGCTTCTTTGGCAAGAAGATACCCAACAGCTTCCTTCCCGATGAGGATCAGGGATATCTTTACGCCGGCCTTCAACTGCCCGACGCGGCATCCCTGCAACGCTCTTCCGATGCCGCAAGAGAAGTCGAGAACATCATTCTTAAAACACCCGGTGTGGAGAACGTGAGCTCGGTCATGGGATACAGCATGCTGAGCGGTGTCAACACAACCTACAGCTCGTTTTTCTTTGTCTCACTCAAAGATTGGGACGCGCGCAAGACCCCCGAGACCAGCTACGAAGGGATCAAGATCCATCTGTTACGTGCACTCTCGCAGGTCAAAACAGGACTTGCTTTTGCGTTCCCGCCGCCCGCGATTCCAGGAGTGGGCGCCTCTGGGGGCGTTACCTTTGTCCTGGAAGACCGGTCTGGTGGCGGCACGCCATTTCTCGCGAAGAACGCAGAGCTTTTCATGGCTGAAGCTCGCAAGCGTCCTGAGCTTGCGCGAGTCATGACCACGGCTCTGTTCAATGTGCCTCAAGTAGGCGTAAAAGTTGACACCGCCAAGGTATTGAGCCAGCAGGTCTCGCTGGGCAATGTGTACCAGACCCTGCAAGCCTTCATGGGCGGAGCGCTGGTTAACTTCTTCAACCGTTTTGGATTGCAGTGGCAGGTTTACATACAAGCCGATGGGGCTTACCGGACCAATGCAGAGAACCTCGGCAGATTTCATGTGAGGAACGCGGCGGGGAAGATGGTTCCGCTAAGCACACTGACGAGGATCGAGGCGACCAGCGGGTCCGAGTTCATCATGCGGTACAACCTCTACCAGTGCGTTCAGATCAACGCTTCAGCCGCGCCGGGCTACAGTTCCGCGCAGGCCATGGCGGCCATGGAGGATGTCTTCAAACAGACCATGCCAAGCCAGATGGGATACGACTACATGGGGATGTCGTACCAGGAGTACAAGGCGGGTCAAGGAGTCTCTCCCACCACTATTTTTGGACTTTCCTTCCTGGTGGTGTTTCTCATCATGGCCGCGCAGTACGAAAGTTGGACACTTCCACTTAGCGTGCTGCTGGGCGTCCCCATTGCCGTCTTCGGAGCTTTCCTCGCGCTTTATGCCCGCAAGCTCGACAACGATGTATATGCGCAGATCGGATTGGTGATGCTGATCGGGTTGTCGGCGAAGAACGCCATTTTGATCGTCGAATTCGCTAAGGCTGAATACGATCGCGGCGCTAGTCTAATCGATGCTGCCCTGACCGGTGCAAGGCTCAGATTGCGTCCTATTTTGATGACTGCATTTGCTTTCATCCTGGGCTGCGTGCCCCTGTGGACAGCGTCTGGTGCCGGCGCCATCTCGAGGCAAGTGCTGGGCAGCGTCGTGATAGGCGGGATGCTCGCCGCTTCACTGCTTAACATCTTCTTCATTCCGGTTTTGTTTGACGTTGTTCAGCGCCTGGGCAATCTCGGGAAAACTAAGACTCCTATCATGGAAGCGCCCGCACCTCACCCGAAAGCGGATGCGGCATGACTAGCATAAGTAAAACTGCGGCAATAATCCTGTTGCTCACGTTATGCGCGTGCACGGTCGGACCCAAATACAAACGTCCTGCAGTGACAGTTCCCGACCAGTATCGGGGTGTCCCGGATCCCTCCAAACAACCAACCGGTGAACCGTTCGCCGAGATGCAATGGTCCGCCGTGTTCCAGGATGAAGCCCTCCAGAGTCTGCTCAACGAAGCCCTGACCAACAACTATGACATACGCATCGCGGCGACCCGAATCTTGCAGGCCGGAGCGGTTCTGGGGATTACTCGGGCTGATCAGTTTCCATCCGTGGGTACAACCGGGTCGCTGGGAAACACTCGCACGCAGCCCTTCCAGGGAAACTCGAGTCTCGGCTCGGCCTACATCCAGGCCTCATGGATCCTCGATTTCTGGGGCCAGTATCGTCGGGCGACCGAGGCGGCGCGGGCGAATCTGCTGGCCAGTGAGTTTGGGCAAAAAGCGGTTCTGATCACTGTGATTGCCGATGTGGCCAATGCGTATTTTCAATTGTGCGAATTCGATTCCCAGCTCGAGTTTTCGAGACAGACGGTCGAGGCAGATAAAGAGATTCTGAAGATCAACACAGTAAAATTCCAAGGCGGAGAAGCAGCCATCACGGACGAGTATCAGGCGGAGCTGCTGGTGCAACAAGCTGAAGCGCAGGTCATTACTTTGCAACAATCGATCGAACAAACCGAAAACCAGATCAGCATCCTGCTCGGCCGCAATCCAGGACCGGTGACGCGCGGGCTCAGCCTGACCGCGCAACCTCACACGCCCGAAGTTCCGACCGGACTCCCTTCGGCGATCCTGGAGCGTCGTCCGGATGTACGGCAGGCCGAGGAATCGCTTGTCGCGGCCAATGCAAATGTGGGAGTCGCCAAGGCAGCCTTCTTTCCTCAAATCGCATTAACCGGTGCGTTTGGGGTGCAAAGCGGGTCGCTGACAAGCTTTCTCTCTGGACCGACAACGGGCGCCTGGGCAGTTGCAGGACAAGCCGCCCAACCAATTTTTGAGGGAGGGCGCATCACGTCCAACTATCGGTTGGCCTGGGCTCAGCGCGATCAAGCCGAATTGGTCTATAAGCAAACTGTGCAACAGGCGTTCGGGGACGTCTCCAATTCTCTGGTCGGCTACACCCAGTCGCGGCAGTACCGGCTGAAGCTGCAGGAACAAACGGCTACCTACAAGGAAACCGCGCGCCTTGCCAATGTGCGCTTTGAGGGTGGATACACCAGCTTTCTTGAAGTGCTCGTCACCACCCAGCAGTACTTCACTTCCGAACTGGCTCTAGCGCAGGCATGGTTTGCGGAATTGAATAACTACGTTCTACTCTATCAATCACTCGGCGGCGGCTGGCAGCCGTAGTGGATCTTGTCCAGTCGACATACGACGACATCTTGGTCCTCCACCCCAACCGCAATGGAAACAAACTCAGAGGCGCATTTCTCTGCCCTTACTCCCGAGCGCAAGGCTGGAACGAAAAGTAAGTAGTTGCGAGGATCGCTGGTATTTCTGATAGTAGTCAGAATCCCCACCAGCGTCTACGCTGCGGTCGTCGAGTCCTTGCACTTCGCGAGAAATTGTCTTTGCTAGGAGCATGGCTGCATGAACGAAGCGCTTCCCATCATTTACTTGGCAAGGCACGGAGAAACCGCATGGAGCCTCAGCGGGCAACATACGGGACTCACTGACCTTCCCCTGACCAAGCATGGGGAACAGAACGCTCGCGGCCTTGCAACACGACTCGAAGGACTGACGTTCGCCAAGGTATTTACCAGCCCCTTGCAGCGCGCTGTCCGGACCTGCGAATTGGCCGGATTTAGATCCGTGGCGGTGCTCGACCCGGACCTGGTGGAGTGGGACTATGGCGAATATGAGGGACGCCGTAGCGTCGATATTTTGAAGGAACGCCCGGACTGGAATCTTTTCCGCGACGGCGCTCCCGGAGGAGAATCGCCGGAGCAAGTCGCCGCGCGGGCCGACCGCGTAATAAGTCGCGTCCGTCCAATCGAGGGCGACGTGCTTCTCTTTTCCAGTGGGCATTTCATTCGAGTGCTGGCGTCCCGTTGGATCAGCATCGAGCCGACAGTGAACAGCAGGCGTTTCATGCTCACGACCGCGAGCTTGAGCGCGCTGGGTTATGAAGAGAGTCTTTCCCGGCCAGTGATTCGATTCTGGAATGACACTCACCACGTGGCCGCGTGAGAAGAGTGCCTCAGCTGTCCATGGCAGCAAGATGCGAGGACATTTGCCGAAGGCGGAACCTGCCGATCGCCTTTGTAATGCTAGTCGGGTGCGATGAGTTTCGGAGATCTTATTTACGTTTCTTAACTTGCTAGGGAGACATCATGAAAGCAACGCAACTGCTTCACGACCTTGGGCAAAGTATCTGGCTGGATAACATCACCCGCGACCTGCTGGACAGCGGCACGCTTGAGAACTATATCGAGGAATTATCTATAACCGGCCTCACCTCCAATCCGACGATCTTCGATTATGCCATCAAGAACAGCAACGCTTATGACAAAGCGATACACGAGGACCTAAAGAAGGGAAAGTCCGGTGAAGCACTTTTCTTCGACTTGGCGCTGGCCGACCTTACTCGAGCGGCCGACTTGTTTCGCCCGATCTATGACCGGACGGACGGAGTGGACGGGTGGGTATCGTTAGAAGTGTCGCCGTTGCTTGCTTACGACACGACTAGCACTCTCGCCGCAGCCCGGGAACTGCACGCGCGGGCAAAACGGCCCAACCTCTTAATCAAGATTCCAGGCACAAAAGAAGGTCTGCCAGCAATTGAGGAGGCTATCTTCTCCGGCATTCCGATCAACGTCACGCTGTTGTTCGACCGAGGGCATTACGCGGCAGCCGCCGAGGCGTTCTTGCGCGGCATTGAACGGCGCATAGACGCAGGGCTCCCACCGAATGTCGGCTCGGTTGCCTCGGTGTTCATCAGCCGTTGGGACGCGGCGGTCGCGAGTAAAGTGCCTGAGGCGTTGCGCAACCAACTCGGTATCGCGATCGCCAAGCGCACGTACAAAGCGTGCCGCACTCTGCTTAGCTCGCCACGCTGGCAGCGCGTCTACAACCTCGGTGCCCGGCCGCAACGTCTCCTCTGGGCCAGCACCGGCACGAAGGATCCATCGGCTTCCGACATTCTCTATATCAAAGCGCTTGCTGCGCCTTTCACGGTGAACACCATGCCCGAAGGCACACTGAAAGCTCTTGCAGAACACACAGAGCTCGGCGCGTTGCTGCCTGCAGACGGTGGTGACTGTGAAGAAGTGTTGGCACAGTATGCCAAGGCGGGTATCGACGTCGATGCCCTCGCAGCTCAGCTCCAGGATGGGGGGGCCAAGTCATTTGTTAAGTCCTGGAATGACCTGATGACAGTGATCGCATCGAAGGAAGCCGCACTGAAATCAATGGCGGCTTAGAATGCACCGCCATGTAGCGGCTGAGTGACGAACTTGGCTCATATAGCGTTTTAGCGTTAATGAGGCGTCATCATGAACGTGCTGGTGATTGATGTGGGCGGGACTCACGTGAAGATCCTTGCGACTGCGCAGGGGCCGCCCCGGGAATTTCCGTCAGGCGCCAAGATGACGCCGACCCAGATGGTCTCCGGTGTCAAGCGGCTGGTTGGAACGTGGAAGTATGACGTGGTCTCGATTGGCTATCCCGGGCCAGTGGTCCAAAACAGGCCCGTTGCCGAACCGCATAACCTAGCCCCGGGTTGGGTCGGGTTTGATTTTCAGGCTGCGTTCGGCCGGCCCGTAAAGCTCATCAATGATGCGGCCATGCAAGCTCTGGGTAGCTACAAGAACGGCAAGATGCTCTTCTTGGGCCTGGGCACAGGTCTCGGCTCAGCCCTCGTTGTGGACGGCATTGTGCAGCCAATGGAATTGGGGCATCTCCCTTACAAAAAAGCAACATATGAGAGCTACGTGGGGCGGCAAGCTCTGGAGCAAAACGGGAAAAAGAAGTGGCGACGCAAAGTGAAGGATGTAGTGGGCTGCCTGGTCGCAGCGCTTGAACCCGACGACGTCGTTCTAGGCGGAGGCAACGTCAAGAAATTGAAAGATATGCCTCCCAATTGCAGAGCTGGAGACAACGCTAACGCTTTCAGCGGAGGGTTTCGATTGTGGGAGGACACTGAAAATCCTCATCCTCCGCTTCGTGGACAAAGAGTTTCAGCTAACGAGAAGAGACGAAAGGAAGCGAGAAATGGCAGCACGGGTGGAAGTAATCAGCGGCATGCCGGTCGTCAAACGCCACGCCTGGAAGGCTCTCAAAACTCACTCTAAGCAGATTCAGGAATCACATCTCCGGGATCTCTTTGCCGATGATCCCAAGCGAGGCGAGCGTTTCACAGCTGAGGCTCTGGGAATTTACCTGGACTATTCGAAGAATCTCGTTACGGACGAGACGCTGAGGCTGCTGATTCAACTGGCCGCAGAATCCGGTCTGCGGACGCGAATAGATGCGATGTTCCGCGGTGAGAAGATCAACATCACAGAAAAGCGCGCGGTCCTGCATATTGCTTTGCGGGCCCCACGCGGAACATCCATCGTGGTAGATGGCGAGGACGTAGTGCCTCCCGTCCATGCGGTGCTCGACAGGATGACTGATTTCAGCAACCGGGTTCATAGCGATGCATGGAAAGGCCATACCGGCAAGCGCATTCGCAACATCATCAACATCGGGATCGGCGGCTCGGATCTCGGACCGGTGATGGCTTACGAAGCACTCAAGCACTACAGCGCTCGCGCCATGACTTTCCGGTTCGTTTCCAATGTAGATGGCACGGACTTCGCGGAAGCTGTCCGCGATCTAGATCCGGCGGAAACGCTGTTCATCATCTCTTCAAAAACCTTCACTACCCTGGAGACAATGACCAATGCCCACAGCGCACGCGACTGGTCACTCGCGGGCTTGGGAAACGACGAAGAGTCCGTAGCCAGGCATTTTGTCGCGGTCTCGACGAATGCTGCGGAAGTGGCGAAGTTCGGTATCGATACAGCCAACATGTTCGGGTTCTGGGATTGGGTCGGCGGGCGCTACTCAATGGACTCTGCAATCGGCCTATCCACCATGCTTGCGGTGGGTCCTGAGAATTTCCGTTCCATGCTGAACGGCTTTCATCAGATGGACGAGCACTTTCGCAACACGCCACTCGAGCGCAACCTGCCAGCTCTGATGGGACTTCTCGCGGTCTGGTACAACAATTTCTTTGGCGCGCAGACGGTTGCCGTTCTCCCCTACGAGCAATACCTGAAGAGATTTCCGGCCTACCTGCAACAATTAACGATGGAGAGCAACGGTAAACATGTCATGCTCGATGGCTCGGAGGTCAACTTCGATACTGGCCCCGTCTACTGGGGTGAGCCCGGAACGAACGGTCAGCACTCGTTCTATCAGTTGATCCATCAGGGCACGAGGCTGATCCCCTGTGACTTTATTGCGTTTTCCAAGCCACTCAATTCACTCGGGCGGCACCACGACATGCTTCTGGCGAATGTCTTCGCACAGACCGAGGCCCTCGCCTTCGGCAAAACACCGGAGCAAGTCAAAGCTGAGGGAACACCGGATTGGCTTGTGCCCCACCGCGTTTTCAAAGGCAACCGCCCTTCCAACACGATTCTGGCCGAGCAGCTCACGCCGGAAATGTTGGGCAAGCTAGTCGCTCTTTACGAACATTCCGTCTTCACTCAGGGAACGATCTGGAACATAAACTCCTTCGATCAATGGGGAGTCGAACTCGGCAAGGCGCTCGCCCAGCGCATTATTCCGGAGCTTGAAAGCAAGACCGAGCCTGTACTCGGTCATGACAGTTCGACCAACACTTTGATCCGTCGGTACAGAAAACATAAGGAGGCTGCGTGAGGACTCTTGGTTTTGACAAACCTCTTTACATCTTGCCCTTTGACCATCGCGGCTCGTTCCAGAAGAAGATTTTCGGTTGGTCAGGGACGCTGAGTTCGGAGCAAACAGCGGAGATCGCTGCCACCAAACAGGTGATCTACGATGGCTTCAGGGCTGCACTTCTGGCGGGTGTACCCAGACAAAAGGCTGGCATTCTCGTTGATGAGCAGTTTGGTGCTGAGATTCTTCATAACGCTTCAGCGCATAGCTACTCAACCGGATGCCCCGCCGAAAAGAGTGGGCAGAGCGAATTCGATTTTGAATACGACGAGAACTTCGCGGACCATATCGAGGCCTTTCACCCAACCTTCTGCAAGGTGCTGGTTCGCTATAATCCAGAAGGCGATCGAGTTCTGAATCATAGGCAGGCAACGCGGCTGAGGCAGCTCTCCGAGTTCCTGCACAACAAGAGTGATAGCCGCTTAATGTTTGAGCTGCTGGTCCCGCCTGAGAAAGAGCAGCTCGAACGAGTCCAATGGAACGAGAAGCTTTACGACTCGGAGATCCGGCCAAAGCTGATGATCAAAACAATCACCACCTTCAGGACGTGCGAGTCGAACCAGACGTGTGGAAAATCGAGGGACTTGACCATCGCGAGGACTGCGAAAGGGTTGTGGCAGCTGCACGTGGCAAGGGACGTGACCACGTTAGTTGCATCATCCTGGGTTCGCGGTGAAGACGATAACAAAGTGCGCGAAAGGAGTGCTCTATGCAGCTCGGAATGATCGGTCTGGGAAGAATGGGAGCAAACATGGTGCGGCGTCTGCTCAACAAGGGCCATCGCTGTGTTGTCTTCGACATGTCACCGAAGGCAGTGAACGAA
>Ga0210401_10005556_pt1 | contig 12948 bp, 8 predicted proteins | sample IncBWH32MmetaG_FD_150866 | JGI IMG/M metagenome (GOLD analysis project Ga0210401, IMG submission 150866) | Forest soil microbial communities from Barre Woods Harvard Forest LTER site, Petersham, Massachusetts, United States - Inc-BW-H-32-M | ecosystem: Environmental > Terrestrial > Soil >... | reverse complement strand
CGCCAGAATTTGTAGGAGAGGACGGCAACCGGCTGCGGATCCTGGCCGTCGGCAGCATCGGAAGGGAGCAAGCCTCGGCCGAGCAGGGGCGCGACCCCGAGGTCATTCCAGCCATTGGAGATCAAGCCAACCACGTTGGCGTTTTCGGGAACGTCATGACCGGTAAGAACCATGGCGTGATAATCCATCGCGATCACGCCCTGAATAACGCCGAGACTGCGGACCTGCTGGACTTGCTGGCCGTCGAGATTCGCCCAGTCACCAGAGTCGGTTTTCGTCTGCAGCGTGAGACGGACGATGCGATCGGCCGAGGGATAGGGATAGGGATTGATGAGCGCCGCATAGATGACGCTGAAGACGGCCGTGGTCGCGCCAATGCCGAGAGCGAGCGAGATAACGGCGGTGAGAGCGAAGCCGGGTGCCTTCAGGAGTTGACGCTGGGCATAGCGGACGTCTTGAATAATAGTCTGCACGTGTGACTCCGGCGCGCTCGAAGTACGAAGCGGATCATCGCACAGGAGTTGCTTGCCATCCAGAGAGGGCGTGCCGGGGATTATTTCGCGTCGAGCAGGCCGATAGTGAGCGCGTCGGGCGCGCCTTGGCAGTATTTGTCGAGCGCACGGCGGAAAATCGCGGCTTCGCAGGCAGAGAGACTGAAAAGCCTCGTCGAAGAGCGGAACTTCATGTCGTCCGGCGAGTCAAAGATGAGCATCAGCGAACGCCCTTCAACCGACAGCATGAGTAAGAATTGCGAATTCGGACGCGGCAAGGACATCTCGGTCGATCGCGAGCCCTCCCTGGTGCGCGTGCTAGAACGAGACTGAGGCCGTCTCCTGACTGTTCGCCGTCGTTGCGCCGGCCGCGATGGCGGAGACCGTGCTGTCGATCGCGTTGAGTGGGACCGAGACGTGCACTGTGGCGTCTTCGTTGGAAACGTCGACCACGATGCTGCCGCCATCTTTCTCGACGTGTACGTATTCGTCGGGATTCGAGACTTCGACGAGCGTCATATCGGGCGCTTCGCTGAGGCCGTCGAGAGCAGCGCGGATGGTTGGCAGGAAAGGTTCGAGCTTGTTCGCCGCTTCAGCGAGTTTGTGATTCGGGACGAGGCGAGCAGCGATCGGGGCGAGGATCGCGGGGGCGATCACGTGAATGTGCACGGGGCCGTCATCGGAACCGACGTTGTGACGCACGACGTTCACGTTGACGAAGCCTTCGCTGCAGAGAAGAGTTGCTCCCGCGACTGCCGTGGCGCCGAATCCCAGGGCGATTTTTCCAAGAAGGATCATTCTGTCCTCGCGTCTTCCATCGAGCCCGAATCCCCGAGGCAGGAGCCGTCATCGGCCAGTAGGCCTCGGGGCCGGTTGCCCGGAACCAACGTCAAAAATCAAATCATTGCGGCTGGTTGTGGCTGTCGACCCAGACGCGGATGTGTTCAGTCGCGTTTTCAACAGTGACCAGAAATGTGTCGCCAGCGTTGTCGAGGGCCTTGAGTGCCGCAGCGACGTCGAGCTCATCGGTGCGCGTGCCCGAGAAGAGCGCGTCGACAACCGCGATTGGGACGGTCACGTTGATGTTGTCACCCTTGGCTTTGGCCTCCTGCACGTGGACCATGATGTTGCCGCCGGTTTTGGAGATCTCGATGTTTTCGTCCTTCTGCTTGATTGAGGCGATTTGGCTATCGGGCGACGTGCGGACGGCGTCGATGATCGTACGAATGTCGATGCCCTGGAAAGCGTCCCGGGGCACCTCGACGCGGCCCTGATGCATGGGGCCTTTGTCGATCGTGGGGAGAACCTTTTCTGCGAGCTCGATGGGCACGTTTACGTTGACGTTATCGCCGTCCTTGGACGTGTCGTTGACCTGGACGTGCAGGTAGCGGTCGGCGGGCGCGGCATGGGAAACCGGTGCAGCGACGAACAAAGCGATCAGGGCCGCCGCGGTGAAGATCGAACGTGAGTTCATGGACATCCTCCTTGTGTGATGGGATACGAGGAGCCTTCACGAAAAGTTCCATGGAAAAAGGACAGAAGGGGTCTTCATCGCGCCCAAAGCGTCCGATGGAAAACCGCCCTTTGGCCGCTGGCGCAAACACAGGACGGCGGTCAAGAAAGCTGGAGACCGGCGGTTACAGCTTGAAGAAGACGACGCCGAGGGGCGGGAGGCGGAGTTTCAGAGAGTAGGCGCGGTCGTTCCAGGGGATCGGTTCAGCCGGTACGCCGCCTGCGTTGCCAAAGTCGGTGCCGGCGAAGAAGTGCGAATCAGTATTGAAGATCTCGCGATAGTAGCCCGCCTTCGGGACGCCGACGCGATAATTTTCGCGCGCTACTGGGGTGAAGTTGCAGACGACAACGATGAAATCGTCTGGATCGATGGCCCGGCGGAGAAACGCAAGGACGCTGTTGGCCGAGTCATGCGTTTCGAGCCATTCAAAACCGCTCCATTCAAAATCCACTTCATGGAGCGAGCGTTCGCCGGTGTGAAGGCGATTCAAGCCCGTCAGCAGGTTCTGGATGCCCTTGTGCCAGGGCGAGTTTTCGAGCTCCCACTGGACCTGGCCGCCGTCCCAAAATTCGTTGCGGTCGGCCAGTTCGCCGCCCATAAAGAGCAGCTTTTTGCCGGGATGAGCGTACATGTAGCCGTAAAGGAGACGGAGATTTGCGAATTTCTGCCAATCGTCTCCGGGCATTTTCTCGAGCAAAGCGCGCTTGCCGTGAACGACTTCGTCGTGCGAAAGCGGCAGGACGAAATTCTCGTGAAACGCGTAGAGCATCGAGAAGGTGAGTTCGCCGTGGTGGTATTGGCGATGGATGGGGTCGAGCGCGAAGTAGCGCAGCGTGTCGTTCATCCAGCCCATGTTCCACTTCAGATCGAAACCGAGGCCGCCGAGATAGGTGGGCCGCGAAACCATCGGCCAAGACGTCGATTCCTCGGCGATCATCAGCGCGCCGGGATATTGAGTGTGAAGGACTTCGTTCAGGCGGCGCAGCAAGCTGATTGCGTCCAGATTTTCGCGGCCGCCATAGACGTTGGGGATCCATTCGTCGGCTTTGCGCGAATAATCCAGATAGAGCATCGAGGCGACAGCGTCCACACGAAGGCCGTCGATGTGATATTTGCCGATCCAGAAGAGCGCGTTGGATATCAGGAAATTCTGGACCTCGGTGCGGCCGTAATTGAAGACAAGCGTGCCCCAATCAGGATGCTCTCCACGGCGCGGATCGGCATGTTCGTAAAGATGTGTGCCGTCAAAAAAGGCCAGACCGTGGCCGTCGCGCGGGAAGTGCGCGGGGGTCCAATCAAGAATTACGCCGATGCCTTCCTGATGGCAGCGGTCGACCAGGAATTGGAAATCGCCGGGCGTGCCAAAACGGCTGGTGACCGCGAAATAGCCGATTGTCTGATAGCCCCACGAGCCATCGAACGGGTGCTCCATGACAGGCATCATCTCGACGTGCGTGTAGCCCCTTTGCTTGATGTAGGGAATAAGCTGCTCGGCAAGCTCGCGATAGGTGAGCCAGCGGCCGTCTTCGTGACGGCGCCATGAGCCGGCATGGAGCTCGTAGATCGACATGGGCGCGTGCAGCCAGTCACGAGAAGCGCGCGCATAAACCCAGTCGGAATCCTTCCAATCGTGGCGATCGATGTCCCAAACGACCGAAGCGGTTTTGGGGCGCATTTCCGCCGAAAACCCGTAAGGATCGGACTTTTCGGCAAGGTGATCGTCGACGCGCGAGAGGACTTCGTACTTGTAGATGCCGCCCTCGCCAAGACCGGGCAGGAAAAGCTCCCAGATGCCGGTCGAACCACGGCTGCGCATGGGGTGGACGCGACCGTCCCAACCGTCGAAATCACCGATGACGCTGACGCGCTGCGCGTTGGGAGCCCAAACGGCGAAACTCACTCCACCGATACCGTCCACTTCGCGGAGATGTGCCCCAAGCTTTTCATACTGCTGATAATGCGTACCTTCGGCCGAGAGGTGAAGGTCGTAATCGGAAAGGACCGGCGGAAAAGCGTAAGGGTCGGCGGTTTCGACGGTATAGCCGTCACCGCTTGACCAGAACAGGCGATACGACGCCGGAGATACCGCGTCGCCGGCAGTGATCCGGACTGTTTCCGGTGAAAGAATTGCCTCAAACATCCCGTCCGCGTGGATTTTCGCGGCTACTTGACTTGTCGAGCCCCAAATCACCGTAACCCGAGCCGCACGCGGAAGAAATGCGCGGATGGCGAGCACCGAGTGGCCATTGCGCTCGACCCAGTGGGGACCTAGAACCTGGAATGGATCCGAGCTGCGGCCCTTGGAGAGGGCGTTCAATTCAATTTCAAAAGGATCGAGGATGACGGCTGGGTCTTTCGCCGAGTTTTCGAGTTCGGCCATCAGAGGATGCCAAGCGGCATTCTACCGGAGCCTGGAAAGAAGCGCCAGACGGAGCCCACGACGGTGGCGATGAAAATAACTGCACAACGTTAATGCGAGGTCAAAATCTTGTCTCAATTTGCGAGTTAAGTGCCGCCTATTCAGCACTGGATAGTACGTTCGTACCATTGAGTTACTGCGGGATCAGTACGTTAGCATGTGCGTGGGGTTGTCCCCTGTACGCGGGCTTGGGTCCGCGGCTTAAATCTCCCGTTGTGCCAGGAAAAATGGCGAGCCGAACGACAACGCTTCGTCCCAAGCGTAAAGAGAAATGTTGCGCCGGGCTTTCGCCCAACGGCCATCCGGGCCCACAAAAATATCATCAGGGAAACGGTCATAGGCCTTCTTCTGATCCTGAAACAAATTCCGACCTTCGGTTTCGCCAACTTTTCGATCACGCCTACGAAGGAATGTTCCAAACGACGCCCGACGGACGCTATCTGCGCGTGAATCACGCGCTGGCGCAAATGTATGGCTACGAGAACGCGCGTGAATTGATGAGCGCCGTCTCCGACATCGGGGCTTGTGTCTACGTAGACCCGAAGCGCCGCGAGGAATTCAAACGGCTGATGGAGCAAAACGGCTGCGTGGACAATTTTGAATATCAGGTGCGCGACCGGTACGGACGCAAGATCTGGCTTTCGGAAAAAGCCTGGGCGATCCGCGACGATCACGGACAGATCATCAGCTATGACGGCGCGGTCGAAGATATTACAGAGCGCAAGCGCTCCGGACTTGAAAGACGCGTAACGACCGAAATCCTCCGCGCGATGACCGAGAACGAGAATGTGGATGATCTGCTGGGGTTCATTCACAAGGCGTTAAAGGGAGTCATCGCGGCAGAGAACTGTTTTATCGCGCTGCTCAATCCGGGAACGGGAATGTTTGAGTTTCCGTTTTACGTTGACCAATTCGACATGCGGCCCGAGCCGACACCGGCGCGCCGCAGCTGCATGGATTACATCTTCCGGACCGGATGCCCTGCGCTGATTTCCGAAAAGACGTTCGCTCATCTGGTGAACGTGGGCGAAGTCGAGCTGGTTGGAACGCCGAGCCGTTCCTGGCTGGGCGTGCCCCTGAAAACGCCTTCGGCGACGATCGGCGTGCTGGTTGTGCAGGATTACGTTACGGCGAACGCCTACAACGAACGCGATCTCGAGTTTCTCGATTCGATCGGTGGGCAGATCGCATTGGCGATCGAACGCAAGCGGGCCGAAGAACGGCTGCATTCAAGCGATGCGCGGCTGCGCGTTCTGATTGAGCAATTGCCGGCGGTATTGTGGACTGTCGACAAGGACATGCGATTTACCTCGGCAGTCGGAGCCGGACTGGCGCGACTGGGGCTGAAGCCGAACGAACTTGTCGGAGTCAAGCTTGCGGAATATCTGGAGACATCGGACGGAACGTATCCGGCTGTCGCAGCGCATCGGCGCGCGGTCGCGGGCGAGCCCGTGACCTTTCACTTGGAGTGGAAAGGCGGCTCGTACGCATGCCACGCGGAGCCTCTGCGCGGGTCGCACGGTGAAATTCAGGGCGTGATTTGCATGGCGCTCGACGTCACCGACCGTAAGCAGCTCGAGGAACAGTTCCGGCAGGCGCAGAAGATGGAAGCCGTCGGTCGGCTCGCGGGCGGTATCGCGCACGACTTCAACAATTTGCTGATGGTGATCCAGGGCTACGGCGATCTTTTGATCGAACGGTTGCACCAGAGCGATCCGCTGAGGAAGAACGTCGAGCAAATTCAGACCGCTTCGCAGCGCGCGACGTCGCTGACGCGGCAGCTTTTGGCGTTCAGCCGCAAACAGATGCTCGCGCCGAAGGTATTGAACATTCAGACCGTCGTCGCCGACATGGAAAATATCTTGCGGCGGTTGATCGGCGAGGACATCGTGCTCGAAGCGGTCTCGGCGCCATCGCTTGGGCACGTGAAGGCCGATCGCAGCCAGATCGAGCAGGTGGTGATGAACCTGGCGATCAACGCGCGCGACGCAATGCCCAATGGCGGTCGGCTGACGATTGAGGCATCCAACGTCGAGATCGGGACCGACGTGCCGCATGCACCGACGGTGGTCGCGCCGGGCAGATACGTGATGCTGGCGGTGACCGACAACGGCTGCGGCATGAACGAAGAGATTCGAGCCCATATTTTTGAACCGTTCTTCACGACGAAGGAAAAAGGCAAGGGAACCGGGTTGGGGCTTGCGACTGTTTACGGCATCGTGAAACAGAGCGGCGGATACGTTTGGGTTTATAGCGAACCGGGACTGGGGACGACGTTCAAGATATATCTGCCGCGGATTGCCGAAGAAGAGGCGATGGCATCTGCTTCGGGCGATTCCGACGCGATGGCCTCGCCGCGAGGATCGGAAGTTGTATTGCTCGTGGAAGACGAGAAGGGCGTACGCGATTTGACGCGCGAATATCTGCAATTGAGCGGCTACACGGTGCTCGATGCGCAGGATGGTGAGTCCGCACTCGAAATTGCGCGCACACATGCGGGACCGATACATGCGCTGATCACAGACGTTGTGATGCCTGGTCTGAGCGGCAGGGAACTGGGTGAAAGAATGAGCGACATCCGTCCCGGTATCAAAGTCTTGTACATGTCCGGCTATACAGATCAATCTGCCTTTCGTAACGGCATTCTCGATAAGGGCGCGGAATTACTACAGAAGCCGTTTGGAATGTCGACCCTCGCATCGAAATTGCGCGAAGTTCTCTCCGCGCAACTTGCCTCGCAGTTGCGCCACTAGGGAACAGTTGCACGATCCGGTGCAATCCTTTCGTAGTACCTTCGTACTCCCAGTTTTTACGTGCTGAATTTCTTTGGTCGCTAAACCTTCTCATGTGAGTGTCTTCGGCCGATGCCTACGCCGCCGGGCAAAACCCTTCTCTTTGGCTTCGTAAATGCAATCTGGTAGGACGACGCGCGCAGTTGCTGTAGGGGGGAAATCGGTCACGCGATGCGCGTCGAAACCAGATCCGGGGGGATTCATGCAAGCTATAGCGGAGGGGAATGTTAGGGTTCAAGTGAGACCGCAGGAAGCGTTCATCGAGGGCCCAGTCGGGGAACGCCGTTTGTGGCTGGCCGTGGTGGTGCAGGTCGTCGAAGATTGGCGCGGCGGCACACTGCGCGCGAGACGGCAGGCGCAGGAGTTCATGTTCGAAGAAAGGAAGGACTTTGACGTGGTTTGCGCGAATGCAGGGCTCGATCCGGAAAATTTGCGGGAAAGATTGGTGCGAATCGGCCGGATGGTGCAGGATCGCACCCCACTCTCGCAGTACATGGCGGCGTAACCCTCCCTTTTGCTGCTACTCCGTCTACCGCGCCCTTTTCACCGAGGGCGCGGTTTTCTTTTTGGGGCAATTGCTCCCATAAAGCGAGCGATTCGGAGAGCGGGCTGTCGTAGAATCGGCTCGAACAACGAATGCCCTCTGCAACTTACGAAGCCGTGCCCGAAAAGCGGTTGCTGGTCGCATGCGCGCGAACGCATATGACCGGCGCCGCTGCGCAGACGATTGGCGAAGTCGCCAGACGACCGATCGATTGGAAATACCTGATTCAGACGGCGGCTGAGAATTCCGTGATGCCCCTTTTGGCGCTGCAGCTTCCGGCCGTGGCCGGTGATTCGTTTTCACCTGAACAATTGGAACAACTCCAGGCGGCGGCTCGCGCGGCGGGGATTCGGGCGCTACAGCTTTCCGCGGAACTGATTCATGTGGTCGATGGCTTGCGCGCGGCTGGCATCGTGGCACTGCCCTACAAAGGGCCCGTACTTGCGCAGCAGGCGTATGGCGATCTGGCGCTCCGCGAGTTTGAGGATTTGGACATCGTCTTGCCCCAGCGCCAAATTACGCATGCAAACGAGGTGATGATCGGTCTCGGCTATCGGCCGAAGTATCCGTGGCTGCTCGATGCCTCATCGCTGGTGCCGGGCGAGTACGACTATTTTGATGAATCGAGACGGGTGATTGTCGAGTTGCATACCGAGTCTACGCTCCGGCATTTTCCGGTAGCGCCCGATTTGGAGCAAATGAGCAAGAGCGCGGCGCGCGTGGCGGTGGGCGGACACGCAGTCGGCACGTTCAGCAACGAAGATACGCTCGTCTTGCTCTGCATTCATGGGTCGAAGGACTTTTGGGAGCGAATTTCGTGGATTGCCGACGTCGCCGAGTTCGTGCAGAGCGTGACTCCACTCGATTGGGCTCTCGTGTTGGGGAGGGCGGAGCGGTTCAAGGCGCAAAGGATGCTCTTTGTAGGACTGGCTCTGGCGGCGAGTTTGCTCGGGGCGCCATTGCCGGATGAAATTCGCACACGAATTGAGGCCGATCCGTTGGCCGAAGCGATTGCTGCCGACGTCGAGCAGCGGCTGCTTGCCAGAAAGTTGCGTGCGCGCAGCGCGGCGGAAAGCTTTCACTACCGACGGCAGATGGTGCCGGGCGCAGCGGACTCGTGGGAATATGCACTGCGGCTGGCGATGGTTCCCGCGGAAGAGGATTGGATGATGGTTCGATTGCCTCGGGCGATGACGCCAATGTATGTGGCGTTGCGGCCTTTGAGGCTATTTCGCAAGTATAAGGCGTCGCGCTGAACTCGACGCATTGACCTGCCGGACCCTCGGGGCTGAAGAAGAGATTCCCAGAGCCTAATGAGCCGGAGCAAAGCCGTACTTCTGAAAAATCGCTTGCGCCTTGGCTGAAAGCAGGAATGCGACCAGAGACTTTGCGGCGTCTGCGTTTTTTGAGCTTTTAATCACAGCCACCGGATAAATTACCGGTGAGTGCGAATCTTCCGGCGCCGAAGCAACGACTTTTATTTCCTCGCTCGTCTTTGCGTCGGTCGAGTAGACGATGCCCGCGTCGGCGTTGCCCGATGCGACATAGGTCAGCACGCTGCGCACGTCTTTCCCAAAAACAAATTTTGGCTTGAGCGAATCGTAAAGGCCAAAGTGCGTGAGCACTTCCTGCGCGTATCTTCCGGCCGGGACGGTTTGGGGCTCCCCAATCGCGACGAATTTCACGTCTGCCTTGGTCAGGTCCTTGAAACCGGTCACAGACGATGCCCCCGACACGGGGACAATCAGAACAATTGAGTTGCGCACAAGATCCTGGCGCGTGCCGCCGAGCAGGAAGTCCTGCTTGGCCAGCGCGTCCATTTGATCCGGGGAGGCCGAGATGTAAACGTCGACCGGCGCACCCTGCACGATTTGTTGCTGCAACGTACCGGACGCACCGAGGTTGAAATGCAACGCGACGCCCTGTTGCGCGGTGAACGGCGGGCCGATTTCGTCGAGCGCATCTTTCAAGCTGACGGCGGCCGAGACGGTAAGATCTTTCTGTTGAGCCCGCAAAGCGCCAGCCGGAATGAACTGGCCCGCCGCACACCACGCCAAGAGCAGGAATGCGACCCGAATCGCCTTTCGCCGCGCGAATTTTCTGCCTGGCGGTGTGAGCATGAAGGTGTTCTCCCTACCAGAGAAGTTTCAGACCAAACTGGACTTGCCGTGATGAGGTTGACGTGCTCGTGATTTGTCCCGCTGTCGGGTTGGCCTGTGGAATTGTCGAGGCCTTCGAGCTGCCCGTAGGCGGCGGAGTAAGAATGTCGACGATCAGGTTGGGCGTATTGAAATTGGCGCGGTCGGTCAGATTGAAGATTTCGGCGCGGAATTGCAGGTGCAGCGCCTCGCTCAGCGCGGTTTCCTTTGCGACCGAGAAATCCCACGTGGCCAGGCCGGGGCCGGCCAGTGTGTCGCGGCCGAGGTTGCCGTAAAAGCCGCTGTTGTTCGCCTCGGCGAGAAACGCGCTCGGATTAAACCATTCCGCCGGCTTGCCCACGACGATCGGACCGGTGAACGACGGATTAATGAACGGGCGGACGGGGTTTTTCGTATCTCCGTTGTTGGTCGGGTTGTAGCTGAGCTGTGGCGTGAAGGGGAAGCCGGACTGCGCGGTGACGATGCTATTCACCGACCAGCCGCTTGTAAGGTGGTCGCGCCAGCCGCTTAAGCCGCTAGCGAATCTACGGCCGTTTCCAAACGGTAGTTCGTATACCGTGTCGATGACGGCGACGTTGCGGGCATCGTAAGTGGCCGGACCCCAGTCGGCGCGCAGATTAAAGGGGTTTGAGACCAGGCCCGGCGCATTGTTCGCCGTCGTGCTGTTAAGCGAGTCGCCGTCGTCAAGCGCTTTCGACCATGTATAAACGCCGCGCAGAGACAGGCCTTCGCTAAAACGGTGGTTCGCGTCGATTTCGACGGCGTTGTAGGAGCTCGCGCCGCGCGAAAACCAGCTCCACGTGCCCGCCAGGGTTGAGTTGCAGGTGGTGTTCGTCGCCGCGCAAGCAGCAGGAATGTAATCCACGCCGGCGGGAACCGGAGGGCCGGGAACCGTTGTGCCGTCGGCTCTATACAGCGTCGGATAGTTCGCGGGGCAGGCGGCCGTGCCCGAACCGGGGCAGACGATCGGAGCAGGTTCGTTCGTGTCTTGGCCGATGAGCTCGTGATAGCCATGCGAACCAACGTAGCCGATCATCACGGACGTGTTCGGGGTGAGTTCTCGCTGTACGCGCAACGAATAGGAAATGAGCGTTGGCGCCTTCAGATTCGGATCAACGCCGCCCGGAGCAAGCTTGGTGTTTACGGTCGGCACCGATCGGATCGGGAAGCTGGCGACGTCGATGCTGCTCACGGCGTAGGTCGGATTGAAGGGGGCGTTCTGGTCCATGCGGTAGCCGAGTGCGTCCTGCAACTCGTTGTACATGCCGAAGCCCGCGCGGATAACCGTCTTTTCGCCGAACGGGGTCCAGGCGACCGCGACGCGCGGCTCGGGCATGAATTTTTCGTTATTGGTCGCAAAAACAGAATTGCCGATGTGGGGCCCCGAGTTGATCACACCGTTTGTAAACAAGTAGTTCGCGGCGCGGCCGTGCGCTTCGTTCCAACCAGTCGTGAACTCCATGCGGAGGCCGAGCGAGACGAGCAAATTGTGCCTCAGCTGGAACTTATCCTGCACAAATCCAGCGCTGAACAGAGACCGCCAATTCAGCTCGGTCGGCGCAGGATCGTACGTGAACGTGCCGACGACTCCTCCGAGCAGAGCGTTAATGCTCGCGAACGATGCCTGGCCGAACTGGCTGAGGCCGATCGTCTCATTGGATTGAAATTGCTGGAACCAGAGTCCGAACGTGAAGTCATGGCGGCCGCGCACCCAGTCGACCTGGTCCGCGTAGGTGAAGAGATTTCTAAAGACATCCAGATTCGTGCCGTTGTTGCTGCCGGCAAGGCCGAGTTGAGTGGCAGGATTCGAAGCCGTGCTGCCACCAACGACAAGAGCGCCGACCGGATGGGTGCCAACAAAGCTGGTGACACTTGCGGCAGGCGTTCCCGGCGTGGGTTTGCCCAGGAAATAATAGGCGGCCCGCGAATAGCCGAGGCGCGCGGTGTTGATGAGCGTTGGGGAGATGATGTGGGCCTCGGCGAGGCTGAGCACTTGCTCGCGAAGATTCGCAATGTCGGTGCTGTAGGGATCAGCGGGAGTCGCCGTCACGTCTGCGCCGTCGTCAACGGTGTACACGCCCGTGAGCCTGTCGTTTTCAGCGAAATTTTCGTCCAAGCGCGCGGTCCCGAAATCCTCGCGGATTTTCTGCAGCGGGCTGCTCGTGTAGGTGGCAATGCCGCTGGGGCCGCCAGCCGGCAACGTCAGCTCGGGACCATTCGCGACAGGCCAGAGGGTCAGGAGCTGCTGCACGACCGCCGCGCATTGTGCCTGTGTGGCTGCTGGAGTCGCCGTCGGGCAAGCCGATCCGAGCGGGACGATCGTGCCGTTGCGCGCGTCGGCTGCGGGGACGAACGTGACCGATGTCTGATGCAGGTTCTGGCGGAAGCCTTCGTAATTGAGGAATAAGAACGTTTTGTTCTTCCGGATCGGTCCGCCGACGTACAAACCGAACTGATTGCGCTGAAAGGGCGGCGCCGAACCGACGTCGAAATAGTTGCGCGTATCAAGATCGTTGTTGCGCAAAAAGTCGTAAGCGCCGCCGTGAAAATGGTTCGTGCCCGATTGGGTCACGATGCTGACTTGCGCGCCAGGACGCTTGCCGTATTCGGCGCCATAGGTGTCGCGCTGGACGTTGAATTCCTGCACGGCATCAACTCCGAGCAACATCCCGCTTGTCCCGGCCGGCTGCATGTTATTTTCGGCAGCGCCGGTAAACTCGACTCCGTTGAGAAGAAAGAGGTTTTGCTGCGGGCGGTTGCCGGAGACCGAGAAGTTGTTGCCGTTGGTCGAATTCGAAACGCCAGTGCCGCCGGTTTTCTCCCACGTGAAATTCACGACGCCGGGATTCAGCGGAAGCAAAAGATCGAAACTGCGGCCATTGAGGGGCAGTTCTTTGATTTGTTCCTGATTCACCAGGCCCGAGACATCCTCCGTGGTGAGGCTGACGACCGGGACATCGTTGACGAAATCGCGCGTCGCGATCTGGCCGACTTGCGCGACAAAATCCGCTACCGCATCCTGGCCCACAA
>Ga0210401_10005554_pt1 | contig 12950 bp, 15 predicted proteins | sample IncBWH32MmetaG_FD_150866 | JGI IMG/M metagenome (GOLD analysis project Ga0210401, IMG submission 150866) | Forest soil microbial communities from Barre Woods Harvard Forest LTER site, Petersham, Massachusetts, United States - Inc-BW-H-32-M | ecosystem: Environmental > Terrestrial > Soil >... | reverse complement strand
TCGGCCGTAAAGTGCAGTTGGTCGCCTTCGACGATGGGTATGACCCGAAGACGGCTCCGGCGTGTTTCAGGCGGATGACGAAAGAAGGCGTGTTCGCTCTTGGCTTCTTCGTGGGGACACCCACCGCCAAGAGGTAGGTTCCGATGGCACGGGAAGAGAAAATTCCAGTCGTTGGCCTTTTCACCGGCGCTCAAATGCTCTACGCGCCACTCAAACGCTACGTGATTTAACCCGAGAAAAATTCATTACCGCCATTGAGTCGATTCACGAAATGAACGTCGGACTGGGATGGAGTTGAAACTGACGTACAGTCCGGCGGACCATAAGGGCTCTGACAACGTCTATCCAACAATCGTGCAAGAAGGCCAGCCCACGTTGCTGACAGATTGCTCAGCGATCGGCAAAGCGGCGACGCTAGTCAGTCAACATCATTGATCGCCGTGCTCGCGATCGACTTACACGTGGGCTCACTAGTCTTGTAAACCCATACCACGCGAAAAAGTTGCGCTGAGCGCTGCTGCGCATTTACGCACATCCGAACCATGCCGTGCAGATGCATCTCCGACTGACTCCTTCGCATCGAACGAATTAACCAGGTAGTTAATTGGTAAAAATTCGTCAATGGTCGGAGGTGACCTCGATGACAGAAACAAATGCAAAGAAGAGTTTAGTGAAAGTGGTGGGAGCGCTGCTGGCCGTGGGCGTGTTGGGCGCGACGCTGGTGGCTGAGACCGGAACTGCTTCGCGGTATGACAATCAGATTCAGACGACGGTGTCCGCGAAGCTAGCGGGCAAGAAGCAATTGAGCGATGTAAAGACGAGCGTAGCGGACGGCATTGTGACCCTTAGCGGGACAGTTGACCTGTACCAGGGCAGACTGGATGCCGCGAAACTAGCGCGGAAGGTTGGACACGTTCAAGGCGTACGCAACCTGCTGACCGTGGCCGGGCCTAATGTGCAAGACGCTCAGCTGGAACAGAAATTGGCCAAGAAGCTGCGCTACGTGCGGGTGGGATACGACAACACGTTCGATTACTTCGCATTGGGAGTAAAGGACGGAGTCGTGACGGTCGAGGGTGAGGATCGGACTGGCATTGGCCGCGATGAAGCTCTCGCCGACATCGCGAATATGCCGGGCGTGAAGGACGTAATCGACAACGTTTCGCTCGAGCCGGTTTCGCAGTTTGACGACCGGTTGCGTTTTCAAGCCCTGCGCGTGATTTACGGCGACTCCGTGTTGAGCAGGTACGCGCTGGATCCGGCGCGTCCCATTCGCATTATTGTTTCGAACGGCCACCTGACGCTGTACGGCTCGGTCGACAGCAAGATGGACAAAGAGATTGCCGGAATCAAAGCCAATCAACTTTTCGGCGCCTTCAGTGTGGACAATAAGCTGCAGGTCGAGGGAAAGCCGGGACAGCAAGGGTTGTAAGGTTGATGTAGCGGTGACAGAGAGGGCACGGCCCAACAAGCCGTGCCCTTTGATCTTTTTGGCTGACAGCTACGGAACGCGGAAAACGATATTGGCACCGAACAGATCGGGTTCGCCGTCTGGCAGGTAAGGACGGAAACGCCATTGCCGAAGGGCTGGGTACGCGACCATGAATAGGCTACTTGGGGGCGTCATACGGATTTCCAACACCGTTGATTGCGCCTTCCAAACCTACTTCCACCTGAACTTTCAGTTCGGTACTCTTTGGCGCGGTTCCCGCCGGGAAAACAGGTTCGACGATATTCGTTGCGAGGTTGCGTGCGTCCACTGCGCCTTCATCTGTTTCAACTGGTTGAGCGTGGGCAGTGGAGCAAAGATCGCCGTCACCAGATCGTTCAACCCCCAGGGAAAATAGTCCCCGGTGTTCGGTGTTCTGCGGCAATCCTGTCGTCGCCGACGATCATGGTCTGGGAGTAGCTCGGGGATGGCAGAGTGCGTCGCCACTTCTATCCAGTACTCTTCGATTGCAGCCTTGGTTTCGGAAGCTGGACTTGTGGTTTCAACGATGGTTGCCTTCAGGTGAAAAGAGGGGCCTCCGGGCAGAGCAAGCTGCGACTGCTCAAGCGCGCGCGGCGCGTCGTCGGCCAGAGATGTTCCATTTGTCTCGCCATTCGAAAGCAACGCACCAATGAGAATGCATCTTGAGTTAGGCTGGCGTGTGCTCAAAGGGTAGCTTGGTGTAGCGCGCCTTTTCTACTGCGATGATCAACGCGACTCTTCCTTCTGGCTGGCGAATGGGAAAGGGCTTGCCCGTGTATTTGTGAGAGATGGGATCCATCGTTTTCAGGTCGGGATCCGGGCGGCGCTCTATGATGAGGCCACGGATCTGCACTTCTTCGTAGGGATTCTTGAAGTCCACGATGGAGACCGCTACTCGCGGGTCGCGGCGCGTGTTCTTGGCCTTCAACGAGCCCTCGCCGGTGCAAATCACGATGCTCTCGCCTTCGCGGCCAACCCATACCGGAACCGACTGCGGCGAGCCGTCGGGCATAAGCGTCGCCAGGTGAGCGAAGTTGGGGCGGTCGATCAGTTGCTGGACTTCTGGGGATAGATTGATTGCCATGGATCTCCTCCTTGGACTCAGGGCAGGCGGTTGATGAGAGAGGCGACGTAACCGGCGCCGAATCCGTTGTCGATGTTGACCACGCTCACATTTGATGCACAGGAGTTGAGCATACCGAGCAGCGCGGCCATTCCTTTGAACGAAGCGCCATATCCCACGCTGGTGGGCACAGCGATCACTGGAACGCCAACGAGACCTCCAACGACACTCGGCAAGGCGCCCTCCATTCCGGCGCAAACAATCACAACGCGGGCCCGGGTCAATGCCTCGCGGTTGGCCAGCAGGCGGTGAATGCCGGCAACACCGACGTCGTAGAAATGCTCGACTTCATTGCCCATGATTTCGGCGGTCACAACCGCCTCTTCAGCCACGGGGATATCGCTGGTGCCGGCCGAGACGACGGCGACGATACCTTTGCCGTATTTCTTAGGATCGCGCTGCAAAACGATCGCGCGCGCAAGTTCGCGATATTCGGCGGAGCGAACTTTTTTCTTTACTGCGGCAAATTGTTTTTCGTTGGCGCGCGTAGCCAGGATGTTGCCACCGTGAGCGGCAAGACGTGCGAAGATTCCTGCGACCTGCGCCGGAGTCTTCCCTTCGCCGAGAATCACTTCGGGCATACCGGCTCGGAGAGCGCGATGATGATCGACTTTGGCGAAACCGAGATCTTCGAAAGGGAGATGTCGCAGGCGAGCTACAGCATCATCGGGCAATAGCTCACCCTTGCGGACTTGCTCGAAAAGCTTGCGGATCGAGTCGGCGTTCAAAAGAGGCACTCAACAGTCAGCACTCAGCGGTCGGCCGGGCGAGTTCTAGATTAGCACCTTGCGGAGGGGCGAAGTTCGCGGCGCGTTCCGACGTGGTCAGGTTTGCTTCTGGGCTGGAGGTCGTATTACTGTCGACTCGGAGGGCGGGACGCCCGCCCGACCTCCGCCGGGACGGCGGTGCTACGGTTTTTGGCGAGAGGCGGCGCGGAGCTTGGCAACTATGGTGGCACAGACTTTGCGGGCCAGGCCGGGCTCATTGAGATGGGCCAAGAAGAGGCGGCGCAATCCACTGGGCGCCACCTTTCCGGCGAGATAGGCGTCATAGATCTGGCTGCCGATTCGCCAACCCAGATCCCGGGCGGAGGAATCGAACTTAGCCTTGTCAGCGCGAACGGCTGCCTGTGCCGATTTTTCGCACGCCGTGCGCGATAGCTGCGACGAGTCGTCCGCAGCCGGCCGCGAAGGATAGAGGACGCGAGAGCCGAAATAAGCGACCGCGTGCTCGATCACGCGCGTGTAGAAATCGTCCGTTGCGTTCTTGCGCTCTCCGCTTCCGTATATCGTCCCTCGCACCTGACGGTCGCCGTTCAGTCGCTGCGGCAAACCTTGACACGCCTGATGCAGGAAGCGGGTGGCATCTTCGGCAGCGTGAATCATCTGGAAGTCGCGGACGTAGAAAGCGTTCACCTGCGGGAGGTATCGGCTGCCGCGTTCTTCGACGTTCGTGAACATGGCTTCGCGCTCGGCCTCGCCGATGCCTTTGCGAGACAGCAGACGGCGCAACATCGCGTCAGAAGACCCGCCATAGACCTCAGGCATCATATCTACCAGAAATTTCGGCTGGGTTCCGTTGTGGGGAGAGTAACGGTTGATCCCTAGGAAGCGGGCCAGGCTATTGATCAAGTTGTAAATGGTGGGGGCAAAATCGGGACTATCGTCCGAACGGCTCCATTGATCCAGAAAGAGGCGATAGCTCTCGTATTTTTCGAGCGGCGTGGCGTTGAAAACGCAGAGGACCTCGTCGTTCACGCGAACGGCTTCGACGCTATCAGCACGTTCTCCGGCGGCGCGCCAGTAGAGCGCGTCGATGTTCTGCAACACCGTGAGCACCTTTGCAGCTGGAAGAAACTGGTGCACCTCACGCGGCAGATGTCCGGGAGCAAGATGCGACTCGCCAAACAGTATAAAAATTACCGCGTCGGGATGACGCAGGCGGACTTCAGCAATCTTGGCGGCAGCATGACGATCGCGAGCCCCGATTTTGCGAAGGTCCTCACGCGGCATACAGTCGAGGCCGTAAATCGCCTCGCCGTGATCGCGGGCGGTGACCAGCAAATCGTAAAACGGCGCCCAATCATATCCCCAGTCGAGATCAAAGCGGATGCGCTGACGAAGCTCGCTCTCGTCAATTTCGCGGCGCCACCACTCGTCGAGGATGTGCTGGTCGCGGGCATAAACAGTTTCGACACCAAGCACCACGGGACGGTCGCCGGCCAACGCGCGCTGTTCCATTAGCGATGCGGCATGACGTTGTGCAGCGGGCAAGGCGTGATAGTCGCCGATGAGGACCACGTCGGCAGAGTGCAACATGCTTTGAATTTGCTCGGAATCGAGCAGCGAATCGTAGCTGCGAAATGCCCGGTTGAACTCACGCAGATATTTTCGGCGGTGATGCGAATCCTGAGCGCGAATTTCGCGCTCCACTCCCGCCAACGCGTGCAACTGGGCCGCGCTGCGGCGGGATCGACGATTGGCGGTTGAGGCCATATCAGCTTCTGGCTTCTTGCTTGCCTTGACTTCTGTTGCGCTACGTCCCTATGCTCCTGAACGGGAATTGCCGTCCCTTGAGGGACTCGATGCTGCTTTTTCCTCGACCCGGCACTTCGGTGCCGGCAATCACGTTCCGCTCTTGCAGACCGGAGTGAGGGCCGTGCACTTTGCACGCTTCAGCTGAACACCGCGACCGGTTAACCTTTCTCCGCCGGAGGCGATTTTTGACGAACCATCCGCCGCAGAACCTGACCATCGCCACCACGGGGGCCAGCGGAGCCATTTTTCTGCGGCAGTTGCTGCTCGCCGTTGCCCGCGACAAGCGCGTGCAGACGGTAAACTTCATCGCCTCTGACAGTGCGCTGCGGGTCATGGCCGAGGAGTTGGGCCTGAAGGGCCGGGCCAACCTGGTCGAGCGGATTCTCAACTCCTCTCCAAACGCCTCCTCGAGCAAAATGAAAGTTCAATCGAACGCTGACATTGGAGCGAACGTGGCCAGCGGTTCTTACCCTGCCGACGCCATGATCGTCATCCCTTGCAGCGTGGGCACTCTGGCCCGTATTGCCAATGGCGTTGCCTCGCAACTGATCGAGCGCGCGGCGGACGTCGCTCTCAAAGAGAAACGGCCGCTAGTTCTGTGCGTCCGAGAGACGCCACTCAATAAAATCCACATCCGCAACATGTACCGGGCCGCCGACGCGGGAGCCACCGTCTTCCCCCTGATTCCGGCCTTTTACTACAGCCCTGCTTCCTTAGATGAGATGGCGCGCGAATTTGCCTGTCGCGTATTGGCTCATCTAGGCCTCCCCCAGCCCGGCGCATTCCGCTGGAAAGGCTGACAGCTCAATCACTTGGCGGCCTAGGGAAAATTTCTTACCACCTCAGTAATATCGGCGCACGGAGGTAGGATTTCAGTGTAGAGAGCCCCAAGTCGAGGCGGCAGATGCCCGCCGGACATGTACGGAGGGTGTGTCGGCGCCACATTCCCGAAAACTGTCGTTCCTGAAAGGCCGAACCGACATCTATCTTTTTGTCTTTGCTGAAACGATGAGTGGAGAAATCCAGACGAAGCTCCAAACTGGCTGCTGCATCGTCGGCGGAGGCCCTGCTGGAATGATGCTCGGCTTCCTGCTGGCACGCTCGGGGGCCGAGGTCGTAGTACTCGAGAAACACGCCGACTTTCTGCGTGATTTTCGCGGCGACACGATTCACCCGTCGACCCTGGAGTTGATGTACGAGTTGGGCTTGCTGGAAGATTTCCTGAAGCGTCCGCACCAAGAAGTGCGCGAACTGGCCGGTCAAGTCGGCAGGGAAACGGTGACGATCGCGGACTTCACTCATCTTCCAACGCACTGCAAATCTCTCGCCTTTATGCCGCAGTGGGACTTTCTGAACTTCCTTGTCGAGCACGGCAAACGCTACCCTGGATTTCACGTCAGAATGCAGGCCGAAGCGACAGATCTGATCGAGGAGAACGGACGCGTCGTCGGCGTAAATGCAGACACTCCCGGCGGCATGATTCCGATTCGATCGGTTTTGACTGTGGGAGCAGACGGGAGGCACTCCGTCGTGCGGGAACGCGCAGGACTGCAAGTCGAGGACCTGGGCGCTCCCATGGATGTCTTGTGGATGAGACTGAGCCGTCGTCCCAGCGATCCGGGACAAACCTTCGGCCACGCCGAGGCCGGAATCGTGCTCGTCATGATTGATCGCGAGGAATACTGGCAGTGTGGATTTGTGATTCCGAAGGGCGCAGCGGATGAAATTCGCAGCCGTGGGATCGAACAATTTCGCGAACGAATTGCGACCCTTGAGCCTTTCTTCAGGGACCGCGTCGGCGAGCTCCGGGACTGGAACGATGTCAGCCTGCTGACGGTAAAACTGGATCGCCTGAAGCAGTGGTCCCGCCCTGGCTTGCTATGCATCGGCGATGCGGCACACGCCATGTCGCCCGTCGGAGGGGTTGGAATCAATCTCGCGATCCAGGATGCCGTGGCCGCGGCAAATATTCTGGCGGCGAAATTGACCGCAGGCAGCCTCAGGGACAGGGACCTTCTGGCAGTCCAGCGACGCCGGGAGTTTCCGACGCGGGCCACTCAAAGGCTCCAAGTATTGCTGCAAAACAAAGTGATCCGGCGGGTCCTCGCTGGTTCTAAGCCGCTCACACTTCCCCTTCCGCTACGGCTATTGGAACGATGGCCGTTTCTGCGGCGCATTCCTGCCCGCGTCGTCGGCCTGGGCTTCCGTCCCGAACATATTAGGACGCCCGAAGCTTCCCGTCATCGTGGTTGATGGTGGTTGAGCAATTGTTGAATTGTTGTCGTGGCGCGATGCTACTATCTCTGGCTTAAGCACTCCACGTGGCTTTAGTAGTCTTTTTCGAAACTTGGAGGCTCATCTATGTTTCGGGAACATCCAAGTCGGACTTTGAACCACCGACTGCCGGGACGAACTAACTTTGCGGTGACGCGATTGACGGTGCTGACCGTGACGCCGATGATCGTCCTCACGATGATTATGCTCTCTCGAGTCACCTTAGCTTTCGCCGGCGATGAACGCAATCCGCTGGCGGGCGATGCCAAATCGGCGAAGGCTGGCGAATACCAGTTCCGCATCAATTGCGCGCTTTGCCACGGGTTGGGCGCGCACGGTGGGGGACGGGGTCCCGATCTGACCAGGGCACACAAGAAACATACTCATTCCGACGCAGAGATGTTTCAGGTAATCAGCAACGGCATTCCGGGGACTGCGATGCCGGCCAACGGAACCAATGGGCAAGGAGTCGGAATGACCGATAAGGAAATCTGGCAGATCATCGCTTACATTCGCAGCCAGGAACTGAAAGCTCCGTCGAAACCGGCCGGCAATACAAGCCACGGGAAGGAACTGTTTTACGGAGATGCCAACTGCTCTCTGTGCCACATGGTTGAAGGGAAGGGAGGAAGACTTGGACTCGATTTAACCGCTGTGGGCGGATCGCGAACGCGCGAAGCGATCATTGATTCGGTACGCAATCCGAGCCGCCGGCTGGCTTGGGGCTTAACTGAGGCGACCAAGGAGTTTCCGCAGGAATACCAGTCCGTCACCGTCGTCACGGCAGACGGCAAGCAAATCAAGGGCGTGACGCTGAATGAAGACAGCTTCAGCGTGCAGGTAATGGACACGACTGAGCAGATTCATTTGCTGGAGAAAGACAAACTTCGGTCGTTCGAGAAGAGCCGGCAGTCGGCGATGCCGAAATACGGTCCTGACCTTTTAAGCGACAAGGATCTTGAGGACATCGTGGCTTACCTGACTACCGTGGGGGCGAAATGATGGGACGCGTCGGGGGCAGAGGGAAGATCGTTTCCGGCAGAGTGTGCGAAGAACTGCAGCGACGATCGCGAAGGACTCTGAGTTTGGTCCTCTTTCTGGCTTGCGTTGCTTTCGCGAACGAGGTGTACGCGCAGGTCACGTTTGAGCGCTTGGTGAACTCTGCGAAGGAACCGCAGAATTGGATGACTTATTCCGGAGATTACTCCGGAAAGCGATTCAGCGCGCTTGATCAGATCAAACTATCCAATGTTCAGACGGTGGTTCCCAAGTGGGTTTATCAGACTGGAGCGACCGGCAAGCTGGAGACCACGCCTCTGGTGGTTGAGGGGATTCTCTATGCCACGGCACAGGATAACCGCGCGTTTGCACTCGATGCCCGCACGGGGCGGCCGCTTTGGATGTACCAGCGACAACTTCCCGGGGATATTCGCCCGTGTTGCGGTCGAGTGAATCGTGGGGTTGCGATCCTAGGCGACAAAATTTTTCTGGGTACGCTGGATGCGCACGTGATCGCACTCGACGCCAAGACCGGCAATTTGCTTTGGGACGTGGTTGCTGCGGACTATCGCACCGGCTACAGTTTCACGGTGTCGCCCCTGGCGGTGAAGAATCTGGTCGTAGTCGGCGTTTCCGGAGGGGAATACGGAGTGCGGGGATTTATTGATGCGTACGACTCTGCGACGGGCGAGCGCAAGTGGCGGCTCTGGACAGTTCCCGGACCCGGCGAACCCGGCCATGAAAGCTGGGAAGGCGATTCGTGGAAGGTCGGCGGCGCGCCTGCATGGAATACGGGAACGTACGATCCCGCCACAAATCAGATTTTCTGGCCGACGGGGAACCCGGCCCCGTCAAATCGCGGCGAGGGACGGGCGGGCGATAATTTGTATAGCAATTCCCTGCTGGCTTTGAATGCCGACACCGGCAAGATGAATTGGTACTTCCAATACACCAAGCACGACGAGCACGACTGGGACGCTACTCAGGTTCCCGTGATGATCGACGCGAACGGCAAGCATCTGATCGCGCAGGCCGACCGCAATGGATTCTTTTATGTGATCGATCGAACGACGGGCAAGCTCATCTCGGCAACCGCGTACGGAAAAACTACGTGGAGCGATAAGAAAGACGCTGAGGGACGGCCCGTGGCCAACAACCAAGCCTCGCCAACCCTTGCTGGGCGTACGGTGTGTCCGGGAGCGCTGGGGACGACGAACTTCATGGCTCCGACCTATGACCCGCAGACATCGCTCTTCTATGTGACCGCGCGAGATCAATGTGACACGTTCAGCACCGCCCCGCAGCCTTATGAGGCGGGCCACGCATATTACGGAAGCGCGTACTTTCCGTCGGAAGAGGCCGAGCCGTATCAGGGATTCCTGAAGGCCATTGATCCTACGACGGGGCAGATCAAGTGGAAATTTGAGCATACGTCGCCCACGTGGTCGGGAGTGCTTTCCACGGCTGGAGGTCTTGTCTTCAGCGGTGATGCGGAAGGCAATTTCATCGCCTTCGATGCGGCGTCCGGAAAGCCAGTCTGGCACTTCCAGATGGGCGGCGCGGTTTATGCCGCGCCCATAGCATTTGGTGTCGCCGGCAAGGAGTATGTGGCAATTGCCGCCGGCAGCGCGATCTATGCGTTCGGACTGCCCTGAGTCAAACTACCTCGGAAAAGGACGCTAGAGGCGCAATTTTCTGCGGACAGCGCCGCCTAGAACTGCCAGCCCTGTCCCCAGCAAGCCCAGAGTGCCGGGTTCTGGAACGGTCGAGGTGTTGCCGCATCCGCCCCCGATGACGTTCGTGTCGAGCGTCACGGCACCGTTGATCGCCAGGGCGCTCCCGCAACCGATCTTTGCGCCTGTATTTAAAGTAATACTAGTGAGCGCGAGAATGTTCCCTTGGAACGAGGTCGTGGTTCCGAGAGTCGCCGAGCTGCCTACTTGCCAAAACACGTTCGAGTCCGTCAAACTATTTTTGAAAATAACGGACGAGGAGCTCGCGGTCGTGAGCGTGCTGCCTATCTGAAAGACGAACAGGGCATTCGGGTTGCCAAGGTTGTTGAGCGTCAACGTTCCGGTCAGCTGAGCAGAGTTCGCAAAGAAATAAACACCGGGAGTGAGAGTCATTCCGCCCAGGTTCTGGCCAGTGAGTGCGTGTGTAGGCGACAGGCCCATGGCTGTGTTGTAAGCCGTGGTCAGATCACTCTGGGCTTGGCCCGCCGGCCCGTTGGCAATGTTAATGGTTCCTTTTACGCTTCCCGGAGGAAAGCCGATCACGGAAGTGCCAGGGCTTAAACCTAGATCTCCGCTCAAGACGCTTGAACCGGTATTCGTCACGGTCGAGCCAGCCAGTACCGAGTAATTGCCGGCAGTTCCAAGGTTGACCGAGTTGGCAGAGGCCCTGAATACCAACAGGGGAGCCAGAAGGAGCGAAACAACTAGCAGAAGACCACGCGATTTCATAATTACCTGCCTCTTTACGACATCTCCCCAACGAATCTCGTGGCATTGATGGCCACCTTTGTTTCCACAGAAGAAGGTGGCGCGCCTACTGCCCGGCTGCGCCACCATGAGACGGAAAACGGGGGAGGTGATACTCACGTCTCTGAATGCTTCAAATCTACAATCCCCATTTTCTGGCGGTCTGTTCAAAATTGCACAGTTGTAGGAAAAAAACCTGTGGTCGGTAATCACGATTTGAAGGTGTACCGTAGCCGGAAAACCGTGCAAATCCGAAGGTTTCACAGCCAAATCGGACACCTCTACAAAAGTCACTCCGGGACTATTGACAACAATTCCCCTGCCAGTTTAAGGTGCGAATTAACACCGGAAAGGAGGTGGTCGGATGCAAAGTTCTGATGGCAGTAGTTGGGATGTTCAAAGACCAGGTGAGGTGGCTGAGACTTAGAGCGGGTTGCTCTAAGCGGGGCTTCGGGCGTTTCGACGCCAGGAGCTACAGCCCGCACACTACCGGTGAGTAAGGGTTTGATTCCGCCTGACGCAGGTCGGTCAGGATGCCCGGAGTTGCCGTAGAGGCCACGTAGAGTGACCACCTCTTGGTCAATCCCAAACAGTCCACCGGACGGGGCTTGAGTCTTCAACGACTTAGCCCCGTTTGTTGTTTGTTATCACTGGGTTCCCGAAATTTGGAAGAACGGATACCCCCGCGACCGAGCCATTTTGTGACCAAAATTGTACCAAGTTTTGGTTTTGGCAGCAGCCCTTGGTCGGATCGCCCCGCACCCAGTCGCAATCTGAAATTCCACCCCCAGCACCTCTAAGAATAGAATATTCGACTGTCAAAGCTGAGGCTCAGACCTGAGGCCCAATCTCCGGGTCGCCGTCGTGTTCAAGGCAAAGCGGATCATTCCACACCTGCTGGCAACACGCTACGGACAGCGAGCAACAACGGTGCTGAGGCAAATGGCATGAAACGACATGCGGAAGATTTGCTTTGGTTCGCATCGTTAGGCTGCCTCTACGCTGCGGCGTTAACCTCGTCGAAAGCCTACCTGCCATTTATGGCGGTTGTATGAGCCGTGACCACGATGACTGCCGTTCCACTTCATTTCATCCGCGCATGGCGGAAACTTGGAGTCGTGGCGAACAAAACTCATACGCCGCGTGGGTCGGCTTCAAGACTATCTGCACGGTCGCACTGGTCGGCGGGTTCGTTTACGTGATGGTTTCACACTGACCCGATTTCTGTTCAGTAATGACCGGATCGTGAGCGCAATCGCTGATAGCGTCAGTCACGGAGATGGAACAATGTTGCGGGTGCAAACTGTGTACGCTCCTGAAAACGTCGAGATATTGATCCCGTGGCGCGTCATCACCGATACGTCAGAAAAAAGTGCCGAGGTGCTCGCTGCCGAGTTGTCTTCTGAACTTGTTCCGAAACATGTTTTGTACGGATTGACGGCAAGCGCCATGGCGGCTCGAATCGACCGTGATGACGTGTTGTTCGAGATTGAGGGCGCTGATATGGCACTCGCAGTTGTTCACCTGACTTGGCGAAAGGAATCCGATCCGCGTTGGCCTACAACAAGATTCTTCGCCAGTTGGGAACAGTGGGTCCGTGATGAAATGCTTCCCGCCCATCAGGAATACTCGTCCTGAGGGGGCTTTGAGCGATTAACCGCCTGATTACAGAAGTTGTCCCGCAACCGCTAGACTGGCGAAAGCAAGTGACTGATTTCCAAGAAATATCGGGGTCGGAAGCGTCGGCACTGTAATCGATTCGAACGGACCCTGTAACCGATGCTTGCTGACGGGCTCGTGAAGTCCGACAGCCTCCTGTGTCGTCGTTACCGCATCGGCGCCGCCAACCCTTCGTAACTATCGTGACCTTCGCGGCAGGAGTAGGGTCAGGAAGTCCTTTTCGCATCTCTCCGTCGTCCTTCTGGACAACCGTACCTTGCGTCTAATCGACGGTCTCTTTTGCGCAACCGATAAAAATCCTGTTGCAGTCGAAGGTCGGCTTCCGCATCAACAACGGACGGACGATCATTCTCTAGCTTAGCTAAGTCTCGTGGAGGAAATAGTTA
>Ga0210401_10005553_pt1 | contig 12950 bp, 8 predicted proteins | sample IncBWH32MmetaG_FD_150866 | JGI IMG/M metagenome (GOLD analysis project Ga0210401, IMG submission 150866) | Forest soil microbial communities from Barre Woods Harvard Forest LTER site, Petersham, Massachusetts, United States - Inc-BW-H-32-M | ecosystem: Environmental > Terrestrial > Soil >... | reverse complement strand
TGTGTTCTGTTCCATGTTGCCGCCCTCTTTATTGGCGGTGACACGATTGATCACTCCGAACGGCCCACGAATCAAGTCAATTCTGGCCCTATTGACGCAGTGCTAATCTCTAATTAATGGAGTTGAGACTTCCTTGTCCTAATCCTAAAAATTGCGGAGGTGCCGCCGTTTTAGGCCCGGTATTCGAAGAGACTCTTCGGCATGCTGAAGCTGGGGATTATATTGCTGTGGAACTTGCGCTTATACGTGGACGCCTTCTCCAGCGGAACAAAAGCAAATCGCTATTGCTGTCCGTGAGTATCTGGCCACATTGCATCGATAGCGACCCGGTGTGCCCGCCGTGTGTCCCCATACGGGCAACTAGGGCAGCCTTGGAAAAGAAAAGCCCCCGGCTGCGGAACCGAGGGCGTAGATCAATTGTTCTAGGCAGCCCGCTAGCGCACCAGCCTTCCTGCGCCTAGCGCCGAGGGCTAGCAGGCCCAGCGTGGCGCAATGCACATGCGATGATATCGTAGTACTCTCAGTCAGAGAGACTCTATGAAACTTCTCGCCTTTCACGTCTTATGGGTCATTCCTTGCTTTGCTCAGTCAGATTATGTGCTCCGTCCGAGTGATAACATCTTCATCCGTATCTCGCAAAGTTCAAAATTCAATGGACGGACATTTCAGATTCGACCTGATGGATTCGTAACCCTACCATTGCTTGGTCGAGTCCATGCAGGCGGCCTAACGGTCAAGACTCTTGAGAAGCAACTTACAGATCGGCTGAGGCAAAATACGCCGAGTCCTCCGCAGGTTGCTGTCACAGTGGTTAAAGGTGTGAATCGATAGCAGGGCTCCGTGTGCCCCCGGTGTGATTTCTGCGTTGGATTAAATCGTCGTACCATCGAAGTATGCGCGCTCTCGTGCTCACTCTGATCGCGTTGGCTCTGCCCGCTTTCCCAGCCGATAGCTGCCCGGTTACGAAAGCGCCCGCTCCGGCGTTCGCGCCGCCCGTGCCCTACAATTCCAGCCCGCTTTCCGGCGGATTTCTGCTCGGATCCGAATCGCTGTGGACATTTGTCAATACCTACGACCTGGATCTGAGCCGTCCTAACGGGCCGCCGTACGCTTTCAAACTCGTCTACTGGCATCCTGGCCTGAACTGGCATCATACCGACGAAAGAAATGACCTGACTGTCGTGGCGCGCCGACTCGACGCCCCGTCCACGCCGATAGTTTTCACGCATCGCGCAAACATGGTCGGACATCTCAGTGCCGAAGCGCCGGAGGAAGTCGCCATGATGACCGGCCTCGATCTTCCCTCAGGCGGCTGCTGGGAAATTGCCGCCGACTTCAAAGGCGAGCACCTCAACTACGTCATCTCTCTGCGTTAGCCACCGCCCCAAGCCTGTGGGGACTTTTGTAGGGGAGATAGCCCCCAAAGGACAGGCCCGAATTTGCTAGTTCCGGCCGAAAACTAGCACTTTGGCGTGTAGTTCGTAGGCTAGGCCGCCTATTACGAGTCAGTTGCTTCTCTTTGCCTCTGAAACGCCAACAAGTTCCGCGAGCGTCTGCCAATGCCGCGGGTGCGGCTAGTAGGCATCTCGGACAAGGAATTGACCTGAGAGCAGGCACTTCATGCAACATGCGAACGTTATCTTGCGTTATTTTCAAATTCATCAAGACTCCAGCGCTGAAGGCTCGGAGCCATAGAAAAGCATGCCCCAGATATTAGCTTCAACGAACACGCCTCGATAGCGGGCATCACATGGCGTCAGGAAGCTTTCGTGCTGAGAAACGAAATTTGAGTTTGATTGCGGAAACGTGGTTTGCCGCCAATTGATCCGGCAGTTCTGTAGCAACTGCGCAAGTTTCGTTTGCTCGCAAACGGGCCGTGTAGGAAAGCGGGGACCAACGGACAGTTCCAAGCGTGCGGCTGAATGATGACTACCATCTTCTTTTGGCTGTCGTGACAGAAATGTTGTGAGCCGACATTGAGAGCGCCGAACGAGCTCGTCTCGACGTTCTTGAATTAGCTGACGTCGATTGAGAAGATGACGGATTTCCTTTTCATCAGCCAGCTGAGGCTCATAGCTGAATTCGTCGGAGCGCACCCAGACGCCCTTCCGACTGTTCAGAAAATGTGGTGCTAGATCACTTTCCACCGTGGAAACAACGTAACAAACTTTTGTAGCGGATACTGCTGGCGCAGACACGGGAATGGCATCTGACACCTCAACTACTAATGGTGGGTTAACTGCGTCAAAACACCATTGCACTACTTTTTGTTTGTAACCGGCTTCCTCGTCCACGCCGGGCAAATCTTGGATAGTACCGTCTTTCTCGGTTGCGCCGACAACCAGCAAGCCGCCAAAGGAATTAGCGAAGGATGACAGCTTCTTCAAGGTCTCATCCTTGTTGGGAACCTTCGATTTGAATTCCAAGCGGACGTTTTCGACAGCCGCGTCTTGCAAAAGTTCTTTTAAATCCGCGAACGTCACTTGTGTTAACGGCTTAGTGAAAATAGACATTTACCTCTTGCAGTGTGATCCCTTACACGAATCGCGTCAAGTAGCAAGCGCCTTAAACATCTCCGTTAAGTACGCTCATCGATACCCAAGCTTGGCACGATTGGTGCTCTCACCCAGTGATGTCCGTAAAATGGCCCGCTCGTTGAGTCCTCAGCGGCACCGCGTAGGTCCCGCTGGTCGTCAAAAGGGAGTGATAAACGAGGACACCACCAAGAGCAGTGTGACGTCAGCATCAATAGGCGAAATCGAGACAGGCACCCAACAATTTCAGGTCTGTGACAGTCCTCCGACATCAGGCCGATTTATCGTCCATGCTGTTAGTTCGTAGCGTGTAGTGAGTTGTTAGATTTCACCAAGTTCTTCCTCAATGAGATCCTGCGGCGGCTCTCCGATCGACGCTATCCACAAATGATAGCCATACAACAACATGACCCAAACCGACTTGTCATCTCTAAGCCCCACAGCATAGCTAAACGCTTTACCTACTTCCTTCTGCCGTTTGTCCAGACACAGGTCGTGCATGCGCACCGCAGCCAGTAGTAAAGTGTTTGACGGCTCCCAGTCCCGTAACGACCTCACTAGAACCTTCGCTTTGGAATCGACGGGCTTCTTAGTCTCAAGGTAGTGAAGCCCGCGCACGATGTGCTCCCCCGTAGCCTCAATCCGGGTTACATCCACAGCCATCTTACTTACAGGCGTGCCGCTCGGTGTCAGCAGTCCCGTATACCTACTACTTCTCAGTAGGGATTGCGTAAAGCGACGGGCCTCAGGATACTGTAGCGCACGCGCCATCGTCGACATGCTGCCCAACACATCCCTGTGGGTAGACGCGCGGAAATCCAGCGCCAGAACCGTTTGAGTGTATTCGTCATCCTTTTTGAAAGATACATTGCATCGCTCGCACGCGGGCACCGTTGGCAGGTTGTCGGGAAGTGGCTTCGAAAACAGCGTTTTTGGTGGAACATGATCCCGAGTCACATTGGAGGGTGTCCCAGACTCCGTTGTAGGTTGGGACGGCGGTTAGGTTCATATTACGCTACTCTTTCCTTCTCAGAAGAAGCAGCGTTTTTCGTTCGACCAAGGATTCCGGCCAGAGACCAGAGATCCTGATATCCCATAATCCTGCGGAAGTGTTTTTCGGTGAGCAGGAAGGCTCCAGCGACCCAGCGCAACACCATGTCGCCATCGCGCCAACGGCAGACGTTACCGGTTTTCTTTCGAACTCCGGCCTGCGGACTTTCGATCACGTTGGTAGTTGCCAGGCAGCGGTGTAGACTCGGCGGTACATCGGCGCGGTTGATGGTGAAGGTTTCCTCCAGTCCTTCGCGCAAGCTGGCGGCAGCCTCGGGATGCTCGCGCTCGATCATCTCCGCCAGTTTCTTCATGCGCGCGATGCCTTCCTCGGCCTGGGGCAAGCGCCAGGCCGCGCGCATCAGCGAGCGCGTCTGATTCACCAGCATCGGGTCGTGTTTGGGCAACCGCTCGACGACATTGCGTAGCTTATGAGTACGGCAGCGCTGCACCAGTTGATTGGCGCCGAACACCTCACCGATGGCCGCCCGCAGCGCCTTGGCGCCGTCGATGACGAACAGGTAGCGTCGTTCGGTGTCCAGCCCTTGTTCACGCAAACGGATCAGCAAGTCTTTCACCGCAGCCGAGTTCTCGGTGGCACCGAGCTGAATCCCCAGCACGTGTTTGCGGCCGTGCACGTCCACTCCCACCGCGCTGATCACGTGTTGAGAGCCGAACTGCATACCGTCCAGGTAGATCACCAGAATCTCGGCTTGGTCCCAGCGCCTGCCCAGCAGTTCTTCCAGTTGGCGCGCGCCCGCTTCGGCGGCCTCGCGGCTCACCGCCGACTTGGAGACGCCGGCGCTCTCGGCCATTTGCGGAATCACTTCGCCGTAGTGGCGTGTGGACAGTCCCTTCAACAACGCATCGAACATCTCCGCGCCGGTTTGTTCACTGCCGCGTAGCGCCTCGTAGGCTGGCACGGCGACTTCTTCTCCCCGCTTGCTGCGCAGCCGTGGCCTTTCGACTTTGAGCTGGCGATCGGCCAGCCGCACGCGGCCGGCTTGTCGCCCATGCCAGCAAATCTCGCCCTTGGTCTTGCCGGGCGTCTTGGGCCCCGCCACTTGCTCGGCACTCAGCAGGAAAATAGTCTGAATCAGACTGCGCCCGGCTCGATCGATTACTTGATCGACGGCTAGCCGCGCGTCGGTGATCAGATCCACCAGCGGAAGCAGCAGTTGCCCGTTGGTCTTGCAGAACATTTCGATGGTTTTGTCGGCTCCCTTGGAATCCAGCTCGACAACGTGGTAGTTTCGTTTCATTCGGCGGTTCTCCTTTCAAGGAACTAGGCTTGGCCCGATTCTACGCGAATCGGGCCGAACCGCCGTTCAACCTACAACTAATCCTGGGACACCCTCTCACATTGGTCTGTTTTCCACAATAGGCGCACACCCCTTGACGACTCTTTCGACCCACATGACAATGTTTGCACTTTAGGGTAGTTAATGCTTATCAATGCTCGAACTGGTCATAGCAGGCCACATACCGATAATCAGGAGCTGCTCGCGGCATTAGTGCGAGAACTTGGGTTAGTGCGTTCAAGGCGCGCTCCACCATATTGTAAAAGTGTTGCTGACAAATGATGACGTGCCATCGGGAAAAGTAACTGTCAGATCGAGAGTCAAAAACTTGTTGAAGAGTCCGGAAGGAAAGGGAACAAGAACATTGATCTGCCCTATGCCCGCGACTTCAAACGGCGCTGGACCGACGTAAAGGATGTCAGCGAATCCTGGCGGAGCTGGCGACTGGCCATCTGGGCTCGTGCGTGCATATTGGACATGCACCACGAGGTCCTGCGCAGGTAGTGGAGGGAGTACAAGACTTCCATCGATTGGTGCGGGACTCATGGAACCAATCCCGGTGACGAAAATGGAAATGATAGAGCCGATCGGAGCCGGATGCTGCTGCGAGTTGACGGTGCCGTCCTGGTTCACCGCCGCGGCATAACCCGGCTGGGATTGAAAAACTCCGGGGGCGGCAGGCTGGACGACCACGTCGATGCAGTTGAGATCTGGGCCGTTTGAAACGACGCAGGCGTGCGTTGTGGTTTTTCCGGCGAGTGCCCCCGGTGTTATAACGTTCACCTGGCCTTTGCTTACGTATAAGATCGGCGCTGGCGTGCCGTCGAATGTCACTTGCACACCACCTAACTGGGATGGATAGGGTCCATCGTTTCCAGGCTGTCCTGTTATCGGCTGGTTGGGTCCTAAACTTGTTCCGAACAAGCTGATAATCTCATTGGGAGCAAGTGGCAAGATTTCAAGGGATGCCGCGTTGCCGATGCAGGCGAGCGAGACTTCCGAAGCCCCCGGGCCGAGATCTAGCGCCTTGTACTCTAAATCGGAGCCATCCAAAACCAACACCGTGGCACCATTGTCGGTGGGGCTGATGAAGACCTGCGGGGGGGTTAAAACGGCTATGCCGGTCGGAACAAACGCGGACTGCAGCACCTGGCCGTCATCTCCTGTCCGGACCAAGAATCCATTTACGAGTAAAGACGCGTTAGTTGGCTGATGGCAGACTTGAGTCGGGCGCAACAAGGGTAAGTCGGCTCCCACCGTTATCCCAAAAATGTCTGTGACCCCGGTTGAGTCGATCGCCCATGCTAGCACCGATGCCGAACTGCCAATAGAAAAAGAAGTCGCGAACAAAGTACTGGAAAGGTCTGATTTATATCGTGCTACACGGACGTCGTCACGATTCGGACCCAGGACAGACAACAACTGTGGATTACCTGCCGGATCAAGGGTAAGAAGAAATCGTTCCGCAGCTTCGTCCATTTCGAAATTAGTTACTGAAGCCCTTAGGAAGCCATTGGCGTCCAGCTTCGCCAGAGCCAAAGGAAGACCATACAAGACAAATAGGTTTCCGTCGGAGTCTACCGCGATTTGGTTGGAACCACCGCCGCTCAAGCTAGTACGGTAAACCAGGCTGCTTCCATCGGCATTCAATTTCTCAACGCAGGTGTGTGCAAAGTCGCTGCCGCAAAGACCGGCGATATAGGTATTGCCCGCCGAATCAACAGTGAAAGTACCGGGGCCAAAATTCGTCAGATCGATGAAAGTGCAGAACAGCGCGTGTCCGTCGGTGCCGTCGAACTTGCAGACGAACGGATCAGTAGGATCGGGCGGGCTCGACTCGTACACTACGGGAGTTGTCGCCAAGGCGAATCCGGCGTCACCGGAGACATATATGTTGCCGTCTGAGTCGATGACTAGTTCAGGTGCAGAAGCCCCCCCGATTTCAGTTGCAAACTTCACGTTGCCAGCAGCATCCGTCTTGGTCACGCAGGACGCCGAAAGTGATGAATCCCCGAGCGTGATGGTCGGCTCCGGGCAGCCTTGGTTGGTCAGGTAAACCGGTCCAGTCGGCGAAACGGCGGCGAGGTTCTGGTTGTAGCCGGTTTGACGAATATCCAACAGCGCCCATGGCGCGGAATCGGCCGAGAGTACGGGGGCGAGAATTATCGCCAGTAAGTTTGGTGTAATAGCGCAAATACGGAGCGTGACATGGCTCAAAAATCGTGCCCAATTCGCAGCTTTGATTTGCAGCATCTTTGACCCAACCTCATTCAAAAGGACCATTTACGGCACCATCAACTACATCGAACCGACACCTGGAAGAAATCATGCAACTTCATATCCTTGTGCTGGGTCGATAAATCTGGCAACGGAGCCGGCCACAACGGGGCCGGCCACAAACAGGAGAGTATATAAAGCGGTGGTAGATCTGAGATTCAATTTTACGGTTCCTGGTAAATGACGAACGGTTCGCTGATCGCTGGCCCGACTTGAAGTTGGTAAGTCGCGCGATTACCTCCAGTTGGCAGTAATCGGAAATTGATCTGGATCACACCATCCACTAAATGCGGTGCTTCGCCTGCGTATTGCACTTCGAGTGAGTCGAGACCAACGAACGAATTCAATTGGTCAGTCAGGACCGAAACTGGAAGAACAGTTGCATGGAGAGCGCCATTGGGAATCGTTCCGTAGGCATACCCAAGAGTCGGCGCACCAGTTGCCCAAACAGTGACGACGGAACCACTGGGCGCGAGGTTAGCTGCAGAATTCACCGTACCATCCGGATTCACAGCAATCGCTCCGTAGACTGTGTTGGCATCCTCGACGGAATTTCGGAAGACCTCTGGTTGCGCCTGCCGAACTAACATAGCGGGGCCTTGAATGGCTCCGGTGGGTGTCACGATCTGAAGGGTTGTAACTGGCTGCATAATTATGTTGGAGGGAACGATCGCATTGATGAGGTTTGGCCCGGCGTACGGCAGGGGAGCAGCGACGCCGTCGAACAATACCTGAACGCCGCCCAATGAAGTTGTAAAGACCTGACCCACCAACTGGCCCAGTACTGGCGTCGCGGGACCCAGACCGAAACCGTAAAGCGAGATCAGCTCAGTGGGTGCGATTCTACCAGAAACCTCAAAGCCCGCTGAGTTAACAATGCCGACGAGTGACGGGCCGGGCGTGGTGCTGCCGACCAGGACCGATCCGGCCGAGCCCAAAGTGACCACCCTCCCAAGCGGAGTTATGACGACGATTTGCCCAGCAGCTCCTAACGGCGCTGTTAGCGAACTGACCAAGCTTGTACCATCGGGAGACAAGGCGACAATGTAAGTGTCGCCCAAGATAGGAGTGTTGGCGGGCACCGGAAGACTCGAAGCAATCGAGCCCCCTGTGGTCCAGATGTTTCCCTGTGCGTCGAGAGCGATCGAATATACGCCATTGATCGGAGCGTTAAAACTAGCGCCCTCCGAGTTTGTCACGTTGCCCCCCAGGAAAGTTGAGAACAGGAGCCGTGCCCCGTTGGCATCCAGTTTCGAGACATATCCGGCTTCAAATGTCTCGACTAGCCGGGGCGGCGTGGGGTAAGTTGGCTGCATGACGCCGGGCGTGGTCGGAAAGCCGTCTGGAGTAACACCGCCCAAAACCACACTGCCGTCTGGGGTCAAAGCGGTTGCCCGGACGGGAGCTGGAAAATAGGTCGACCACGACAACTTCGAACCATCCGCGCTGAACTTTGCGATGAACCCGGTCGGGTTCAGTGCCTCGCATGCGCCGCATTGCTGCGCGTAGCTGCCTGGCGTTACAGGCAATGCGGTCGCCGTTGTATTGCCGGCGATGACCGCCGCGCCCGTTGGATCGAGACTCAGGGCACTCGCATCCGTAACGGCGCTTACGTTTGAGCAGCTTTGTTTAGGAAGGCAAATGGTTTGATCAGCGCCAAAGTATGTTGAAAACAAGATCTGACCGCCGTTCGGCGAGATTTTGGTAAGGAAGGCGTAATACGATGGCTGTATGCTCAGGCCGGTTGGCGGTTGAGTTTGAAATGCGTTGGGGGTAACGGGAAAATCGGTGGAGCCCGTGCTCCCGGAGATATAGATGTTGCCGGCACTGTCAATTGCCAGAGCGTTTCCGGAAGCGCCCGGAGATGTAACGCCACCCAGCAGTGTGGAGAAAAGTATATGGGTTAGGCCGGAATCGACCTTCGTGATGAAAGCCGCTGGCAGACGGGCGGAGGAAATCAGTGGAGCGACGAGAGGAAAATCAAAAGACTGAGTGGTGCCAACGATGACGAGATTACCTTGTGGATCGACTGACGCGCCGGCCGGCGCGTCAGCGGGGAAGTCGTAAGTGCCTCCAAAATCAAGACTTGCGAGCGTGTTGCCTTGCGGGTCCATTTTGACAACCCGAATCTGCGGACTGCCCCAAGGCTCTGTAACGGTGCTCACGACGAACAGATTGCCTACGCTGTCGGCGGCGAGCAATTTGGACATGCCCTGGCTGCCAATATCCACATAGTGCGCGATCACCTGGTTCGAGGCGGGAAGAGCCCCCGCAGCGAAAAGGATTCCTAACAGACAAGAGTTCAATAGACACATGAAAGACATTTCTCTCTAAGATCCCTTTGAATGGAAAAAAATCTACAGCAAAAGCTTTCCGTGGAAAAAAAACCGGGCGGGCGCAGGTAGTTTTAAAATAGCACAAAGAATTGCGCCTATTTTGCGGGGACTACTTTGATGCGCTAGATAGACGTCCAAGACCAACGGAACCCGCATCCGAAATGGTAAAGGGGCAAGGGGCGGATGGCGATCACCGAGGTGAGGTATTGTGCGGTCGCCTCGATTGGCAAGAAATAGAACGTGTCGCTCACCCGCGCGCAGAGAAAAACCCGAAAAACAAAAGCGCCTGCGCGGAGCTAGAAAAAGCAATAGCGCCCGCGCTCGGTCAATCTCCTAGCGAAGCGCCAAGACCAGGGAGGGGGGTGCACTTTTGAAGCGGGCTATCCCCTATCCCGTCAAGTGATTGACGGGGTAGGCTATACGAGCGGGAAAACTGCTACACCCCGTGGGGGCGTGTTGGGCACAGGGCCACTTAGGCGCGTTGAACCCACGCTCATGTTCGCGTCGCCCGAGTTGACACATGCTTCCAAGCAAGTTTACCGGCTGCCCAGACGCGCTAAAATAGAGAATAGAGGTGAGCTCGTCAATGATTTGCCCCAAATGTCACAGTGGCGGCCCCGATGGCAAAGCATACTGTGCCGACTGCGGATCGCCGCTAGATCCGGTAGATGAAAAAATTCGAGCTTACGTCCAGGCCGCCCTCCGCGACTCCCTGAAGGATCAGAAGTCGCTCCCGATCGAGATTGCTGATAAAGCTGTGGAGCGGTTTTGGTTCTATGCAAAGCTCATTGCAGTTCCATCGGGCTTGGTCCTATTGGCGCTAGCGGTGTGGGGAATTTCGAGCTACAAGGACGCGGTCGGAAAGATTCAAACTGCCGGGCAGCAAGCGGTGGGAAACATCCAAGCAACCGGTCAGCAAGCAGTTGGAAACATCCAAACCGTCGGTCAACAAGCCGTTGCAAAACTTCAGGATCAAGCATCAAAAGGCGCTGAACAGATCGATCAGACAACGACAGCTGTTGTCGCTAGGTTGACCAAAGTAGAAAACAAAAATCTTCCTGCCGAGGTCAGCCGAGTCTGGGAAGTATTACGTAGTACCAGCAAGCAACTGGAAACGGCCCAAGCGGAAGCTAGAAGCTATCAAGAGGAATATAGCCGGCTGAGAAGTACCGTGGCTGGCAACCCTCCATTGTCAGCTTCGTTCGTATACGCAAACCCAACAGCACAATCATTTGGATTAAACAGTGGGTTGCAAATCTCAACCCCTGTGGTACCAGCAGTACATGACGCCACATATGTATTTTCCGGCCCTGCTCTCGGAATGCCAACCTCGACCACACCCGGCCTTGTCTTTGATCGCCCATCCGGAACGGTAACAATCGGTCAAGAGAGCGACTACGTAAAGCGTATACAAAGCAAGCTGATAGAACTCGGTTGTTACGGGGGTACCGCCAACGGAAAATTCGGTCCAGAAACTAGTGGAGCAGTGATTCGATTCAAGAAGGCTAAGCCCCAGCCGTACGCCAGCATATTTGTCAGTTCGACTATGACGGCTAATTCTTCCTTGGATGCAAACGGAAATATTAGAATCGAACCAAACGGAGATGTTGATTTCTTGACTTGGTTCGACCTGATGGAAAGTTCAATTCCGCGTCTCTGTAATTGAACCGAATCGCTCGATTCCACGACGCGACGCTTGCGTGGCGGGCCGAGCAAGTGATTGCAGCAACCGCGTGGGCGCTCTCACTCTTGCGTTAGCGATTCGACGGGCGGAGGCGTCTCTGCGGTGCAGGGAAAGACTACCGTCTCTCGCTGTCCGTGCTAATGGAGTGAATAGCGTTTGGGACCGATGTTAAAGTACACCGAAATCTGCGCTCCATCCGGCCGCTCAAACAAGAGCTCGTATATACCGAGGAAGGCCACGGGTACCTGCCAGTAGAACACGCCGGCCTTCAGAGTAGAGCCGAGCGGCAGCGCCGCTGCCTCACCGGCCAGGACTAGGTAGCCTTGGAAAGCGCCCAACGACAGCTCGATGCGGCCGAGTTCTTCCATCTCGATCAAGTAAGTTCCAGCACGGTCCGGAGCGAGCTCCACCTCGGGGGCATTGAGGTCGTATCCGCTGCGCAATCGAACGGGGCCTGCCAGCGACTCTGAAGTCGGAGGCTCCTCCGGCGCTGCAGTGCCGCCGTTGGCGTTCAGCACATTAAAGTACCGGCTACCCAGGCCGTCGCCGCGACCGGCGTTGTCAAATGCATTCCAACTGATGGTATGGACCTTGTTTTGGAGCTGGGTGGTGTCGATGTAAAAGAAGCCCACCGCGCCATTGCTATTGGCCAAGCCTGGGAACAACGTGGCAATGTCGCTGCGGTACTGATTGTACGCAGGATGTCCCACCGGCACTCCATCCAAGATCACGGTGATGGTCGAGCCATCCATGGGGATAAAGTAGGGATTCTGCGTGAGCGCCCAGCCGAAATTCACGAAGGCGTTTCCAGTTGCGTTTCCCCCCTGGTCCGGCGTATCGATGGTGCCGAAAGGCTTGGACGCTTGGGCATTGTCGACCGTGATGGTGCGGGTGCCCAGGTCTGCCGCCGTGCCGGACTTGTTGGTCATGATGGCATGCAGCTTGTAGGTGCCGTTGCCAAGCGAGCCGACGCCGGTTGAGTTCGGCAGGAAGTTGGTAAGCATCAAGTATCCCCAACCGCCGCGGTATTGGTACGGCAAATTGGGGAAGGAGGCTGCCACATCGGGACGCGCGTCGGCGACGAAATTCGCATTGCCGATGAAGACCAAACCGTTAGGCCCGGGCACCTCGCCCTGAACAGGTTCGCGGTAGATGCCTACGCTGGTCACTTCGATGTTGTCCAAAGCCCAACCGGTCACCGGCACAGCGCCGGCGATCCCAACGGTGTTATCGACGGGAGTATCAAAGTACCCGAAGGGCATGGTCGGAATAACGCTGCTTACATTGACCTGAATCTGCTCGGGCGAGCCAGTGAGCCCGAGGGCGCTCACGGTGATAATCGCGTCGCTCGATCCACCGCTTGAGGGCGGAGTAGCGGTCACCTGGAAAGTGCCGCTACCGGTTCCGGAGGCAGGCGAGATAGTGACGTTAGGACTATTAGAAGAAGCAGTCCAACCCACGTTTACTCCATTCGAGATGTTGACAGTCACGGTCTGGTACGTGGTTATGAATGAAGCACTGTAGCCGAAATTCAGGCTCGTCCGGTTCACGGACAGCGTTCCGGGAAGAGGCCCAGAAATCGCGATAGTGCGGAGAGACTGTCCCGTCTCAACATTTGGATAGTAAAAGGTTGGAATCGTTCCTGGAACGACGAATTGCATTGCTTGCGTCGAAACTTGGTAATACCAGGTTCCCCCTCTCGTGGGGAGCGTTGCAGTGATCGAAATTCGATATTGTTGTGCACCGAGTGGGGTCGTCGTATTGTTGC
>Ga0210401_10005551_pt1 | contig 12954 bp, 8 predicted proteins | sample IncBWH32MmetaG_FD_150866 | JGI IMG/M metagenome (GOLD analysis project Ga0210401, IMG submission 150866) | Forest soil microbial communities from Barre Woods Harvard Forest LTER site, Petersham, Massachusetts, United States - Inc-BW-H-32-M | ecosystem: Environmental > Terrestrial > Soil >... | reverse complement strand
CTCGGGGAAATTCCGAGCGGAGACGACCTAGCCGAATTCCATCACAATCCGACGCACACCGCCCTCTGAGCTCCGCGATTAGAACCCATCTCATAAATGCCTCAGCAGAATCAGGCAGCAGGCAAGGTGAAGCATTCCCAGAAAGTTTTCAGCGTGACGCTCATACCGCACGACCAGGCGCCGAAAATTCTGCAACCAGGCAAATAATCTTTCGACTTTCCAGCGCCGACGGTATCGCCTCAAACAACGTTCGTCTTGTGTTTTGATTCTTCGGTTGCTGCGGATTCAGCCCATACACCTCTAAAGTATTGATTCTTGACGGACTGTACCGTTGGTGGGATTATGCCAAGGTGCATTCGAATCGATCCAAGAAGAACGTGGCTGAGACCCTTGATCGCCTCACTTCCGAGATTCGTCCTATTAGCAATGAGGCGATGACGGAGCGGCTGGTCCGGGAGCTCAGATCGTGGGTCTACCGAGGCTTGATCAAGCCCGGTCAGCAGCTTCCTCCCGAACGGCAATTGGCTTCCAGCTTACATGTATCTCGCACCTCTCTTCGCGTTGCCCTAAGAGCCCTCCAGTTAATGGGCGTGTTGGAAATAAGGCATGGCTCAGGGACCTATCTTGCAAGGGGCTCGGAGACGATTCTGAGCCAGCCGCAGAACCTTCTGGTTCCTTTACGTGGCGTCTCATTCGCCGAGGTGTTTGAGGCGAGGCGCGCCGTTGAGATGGAAGCCGCGGCGGCCGCCGCTTTACGAGCGACCGACGAGAATGTCAAGAAATTGAAGCGAGAACTGGAACTGATGCAGGCGAATTTGCACGATCCCGCCGCTTATTTGCGCCATGATCTCGCCTTTCATCGCAACATTGCGATTGCATCCGGCAACAGTGTTTTTCTTTGGTTTTTTGAACTGGTTTGCAAAGTCATTAAAGCGGCTTGGCTGGCAAGGTCTAGAACCAGGAAACTTCCAGAGACTCTGGCGGAACACCGAATTATCGCGAAGGCAATTGAAATGCGAGACCCCGATGCAGCGAGGGTCGCAATGCTCAAGCACTTGATGTTAAGTAAGTTTTATTCCGATGAGCAGCTCGAAATCGAACTCAGAGTCGTGTCCCACGGTAAGATCGGAGACAAAAAGGGAAAACAGCTCAAAGACTCGGATGATGAAGACGATTCCATCCAAGATCAGCTTGACGAAGCGGATAACGATTCCACCTTAAGCTAGCACAACTCCTCATACGTGCGTATGGTTCCTGTTCGATTCACTCTCACGGTATCCTTCGTAAGCCTTCAATAGCCTCTTGATTGGTGGGATCTAACCTCAGACTCCTTTGAAATTCTGCTCGCGCTTTCTGCGGTTGGCCGAGCCGTTCGTAAAGCAACGCGACGTTCGCATGAATAGAGGCATCCGAATCGTTTAGCTTGAGCGCCCGTTGATATTCCTCGAGCGCACTATTTAGATCGCCCTGGTAGAAATCCAAGGTTCCCAGCGCCTGGTGAACCGCACCGCTGTCAGGATTCAGGGAAACAGCACGTTTCAGGTCCTGACGAGCATCGAGCCAGCGAGAAGTCATGGTCAATAGCTTCCCGCGATTGAGCAATGCGTCGAAGTCTTCCGGGTCAAGCTGGATCGCCCGGTCGAATGAAGCCTTAGCGAAGGTCATGTCTTGCACCCGCGCCGCCGCTAATCCCTGAGCTGTATAAGCCTGGGAGAACCAGGGCTGGAGTTTCGTCGCAATCAAGAACTCCGGCATCGCCTCCCGGTCTCGATGCAGATTGCTTAGAGAAACTCCCAGATGGAAATGGGCAAGGGCATTACTCGGATCAGCCCGCGCCGCAGCCTTAAAGTGCGAAAGGGCGGACGCCTCCTGGTGGAGACTCCGACGTGCCAGGCCCGCATCAATCTGCACGTTGACCAGGGCTGGATCGAGTTTGGCGATCTTTTCCAGCTCGATCGCGGAGCGAAGGTTGCCTTCGTTTCCCATTGCCAGCGCGTCCTGATACCTGCCAAATAGCCGAATGCGGTCCTTGGGATCGGGAAGATGGGCAATATCGACCGGCGAGCCGGCGCCCGAAATAGAACCCACATAACCGAGGCTATTCAGCGCCCTCATCGCCTCCGGGCTCATCTGCGCGGTAGCTTGTGGCGCCTGCGGGCCGGCAATCTGCTTCAGATCACTTTCCAGGCGATTCGCCACTCCGGTGGAACTGAGAGCAAGATTGTGAGTCTGTTTTGGGTCCAAATTCAGATCATAGACCTCCCGGCGGGGCGCCGAAATGAAGCTGTAGTGTTCGGTCTGGATGGCATAGAGCGGAGCGGTATGAAAGTGCCTGTAGGGATAAAGCGTTTCGGAATATGCCGGCTCTGGGGAAAGTGTTTTTCCTTCCACTTCCGGCATCAGGCTGTGCCCTTGAAATGTGGGCAACAATGGCACGCCCAGAAGCGAGCAAACGGTTGGTGCGATATCGGTGAGCCGAGCGACATTCTGAACTCTCGTCCCCCCAGACGCGCCAGCCGGGAGACGAACGATCAAGGGAATGTTGATGGTTGAGTTGTAGAGAAAAAATCCGTGGTGGCGTTCGCCGTGATCACCCAGGCCTTCGCCGTGATCGGCTGTGACAATCAGAGCCGTTCGATCCGCCAATCCAAGCTTCTGCAGGCCCTTCCAAAGACGGCCAATCAGGTCATCAGTATAAGCTAGCTCGCCGTCGTACACATCTTCCCCGAAGCGGCTTAGCCATGGCTCGGGCAGAAGATAAGGACCATGCAGGTCGTAGAAGTGAACAAAAGCGAAGAATCGTTCCGAACGGTGCGCGGTGATCCATTCTTCTACCGCGGCTTCCACCCTATCGCCACGGATTTGAATCATACCCGGATCTTTACCCTGGTATCGAAACAGTTGGAAATCACCCCAATAATTTTCGAATCCACGAGCCAGCCCGAAGCGGCGGTCCAGCACGAAAGCGCCGACAAACGCCGCGGTGTGGAGACCATTTTCGCGCAGACGTTCAGCCAGTGTGGGCGCTGAAGCTGGAAGGGCCTCCCCGTTGTCCCGCACGCCGTTTTTAGGCGGATATTCGCCCGTCAAGAGGGAGGTGTGCGCCGGGAGGGTAAGCGGAACCGGAGTATAGGCATGTTCAAACACGATGCCCTCTCCCGCGAGTTGGTCAAGGTTGGGGGTAACTGATTTGCGATAACCGTAAGCTCCCAGGTGATCCGCTCTTAGAGTATCGATGGAGATCAGGACGACGTTCGATATTGGAGTCGAACGCGAGTCGTCGCTTGCAACTAACGATAGCGGAGCATAGAAGAAGCACGCCGCAATTGCGCAACGAACGAGTTTGCCAGCTCCATTGATTCTGGCAGGACAGACGCCGCACTTCACCTCATTCCGCATTTCGGTAATTTCAGCCGAGCCCTAGGCAAGATGTTGATCCATCCATTCCAAAAGTTGCGCCCGCATCTCATGGGTTTCTACGTGTGCGCAGTCGAATAATTCGATACAGCAATCCGACTCCTTCCCGTAGGTGCGGTACAGCGGCAAGAGATAGTCACGAATCTTTTCCACGCCAGTCGGAGGCGTCAATGGATCCATGCGTCCATTCACGCTCAGGCGCGGCCGCGGCACGATCAACTCGTTGATGGTTGCGCTTTGAAAGTGCTTCAGCAGCGATGGCACATAATAGTAAATGCCGTGTTCCTTCAGAGCCTGTGTCTTGATCAGTTCCTGGTAGTCAGTCAGACAGCAGATGTCCATGCAAACCTTGACCCGCGGATCGAGCGCCGCTAGCCACCAGGCTTTCGTGGCTCCCATAGACATTCCCAGGGCTCCGAGCCGCCTAGCATCGACCTCAGACCGACTAGCCAGATAGTCTAAAGCTCGGAACTCATCGAACATCATCATTCCGAACAAGACTTGGCCTCCCCAAAGCATGAGCTTAAAGGCATCCTGTTCCCCGGTTTGCCCGTCTGTCTCATGTTTGCGCTCTCCAAAGCACCAGCTATCGATCGCCAGCGTAACTACCCCTTTCTGGGCGCAGACTGGCGCGTAGGCGGGTTGGGCTTGGACCCCCCTCAGAAGCTGCTCTTTGCCGAGATCGTACATGCCCCCATGCCAATGAATAAAGGTCAATCCTGGAGCGGGTGTCTGACGTTTGTGCGGGATCACAAGGATAGCAGGCACAGGCTCAAGGCCGTTCAGATCGAGAATCAGCCGCTCCAGCGTGTAGCCTTCGCACTCTTCACGATTCAGCAGTGTTGCTGGCCCTGGCTGGTGGTGCCAGGGAAGCTCCCCCAAGCAAGCCCAAAGGTTCCTGCGACGTCGCTGCTGATAGGAGGAAAACGCCGTCCCTGATCGCAAAGACGCTTCAGTATTGAAAGAATAGCTCGTAGACGAGGCTCCCGAGGTAGGCTCAGTTGTGGTCAGTGGGCAAGTGTTCCTTCGCGGCCTGGGCCTCTTTCTCCATACGTTCGAAAATAGCATTTTCGGTCTGTGCTTCTCGAGTCATACCAGCCTCCCGATAGGCTCGAGCCAGCTGGAAGTGTGTTGCGGCATCTTGCGGATTCACCGAAATCGCCTTCCTAAGGTCTTCGATGGCTTCTCTGGGTCGTTGTAAAGAGATCAATGCTCGACCCCGAATGGTCAAGGCATCGGCAACGTCTGGCTTTAACTCCAGAGCAAGGCTCGCAAGGCTCAAGGCCTCCCGGGGATTGTCGGAGACCAAGATGCGCGCAGACTCCCATTCTGCCCGGTAATCATAGGGATTCCGATCGAGCGCATGTCTGTACTGGATTAATGCGTTCTCCGAGTCGCCCATGGCCCACAGCGCGTGGGCGTATCGATAGTACAGGTCAGGTACATCGGGAGCGCGCTCTATAGCCCGCTTGTAGTGGTCCGCAGCGTCCGGATAAATCTGCTTCGTCTCCGAGAACCTCCCGAGCAGAACCTCAATCAAATACGAATTCGGGTCTGCGGTTTGGATTTGCGAGAGTGTACGATAGGCCAGGATCGAATACACACCTCCTAGCGTATATAGAGCCTCGGTGTTCTTCGGATCTTCTCGCTGCAACTTATCCAGTATTTCTACCGCACCGCTAAGATCTTGGAGTTCTACTAGACTACGAGCCAGAAACAACTTCACATTCAAATCACTTGGATCCAGTTGCGAGGCTGTTTTAAATTCCCGTCGAGCTCCGGCGAAGTCATCCAGCTGAAACAACACGAATCCCAACAATGCATGAGGCGGCTCTAATTTCGGATTTAGCTCGCAAGCGCGCTTGAGAGGTTTAATTGCATCATGGAGGCGCCCACTTTGATGATACAGCCGGCCGAGATTGTTATAAGCATAGGCTTGCGTCGGGTTCAGGCGAACTATTTCTTCGTATTTCTTGATTGCTTCATCGGTGTGGCCTGCCTGTTCTTCAAGCCTGGCTTCTTCGTAGAGTTGTGGCGTACGATCGGTCCCTTTTTGGGAAATGGATCTGGTCGTGAAAGCCAGAACCACGAAACAAACGAAAACTCCACTTCTCAAGCTACCCTGCACGTCCCCTCCCGCCCTTATCTGGCAAATATACTTCACGGGAGATAACCGACAAAATGCCGACGGGTGATCGAATGTCCGAACACAACCAGACAGGTCTGCTATCGCCACCTCTTTCCCCAGAAGTTGCAGGCTGAGATCGGCTCAGGTTGCTAGCAACAATCCTCGGCTCGCTAAGCCAGTGAGGCTCTCCCTTGATGCTTTCCCACGCCGTCAGAACTTATAGATCAACGCCATTTGAATGACTCGTGGCGTCCAGAGGTTCAGAGATCCAAGGCCGTTCAACGGGACTAAGGACCCAAAGTTACATGTGCCGCTCGGTCCCGGAGTGCAGCCTGCAGGGCTATGGGTTACATTGTTATCGGGAATTACCGCTCCAGAATGCCAGCTTGACAGGAAATTGAAGATTTCTAGCCGATACTCGAGTTGTTGCTCCTCCCTCACGTTAAAAGTTTTCCTAAACGAGATGTCCGCGTTCCTTTGGCCGGGCGCGCGGAGAATGTCCCGACCAGAATCTCCAAACCTGCCAGGAAGAGGCGCGACAAACGCCGCTGGATTAAACCACTGAAGCGCAGACTGGCCTCCCGCGGATGGGTCGCCAACAAGATTGGCGCGGAGATATTGACCAAACCCTACACCGGTTTGGTCGGCAGCAGCGGAGCTCGCACCGACTGCGCTAAAGGGAACGCCGCTGGCAAATGTGATTATACCCGCAGAGTTCCAGCCGCCCACAAACCAATTCCCCACGCGGCCAGCATCCCACTTCTGTCCCTTGCCTACTGGCAGATCGTAGGAATAACTGAAGTTAAAACGGTGCCTTTGATCAAAGCTTGAGGGACCGTAATCACCGCGTTGGTTGTGGGAGTCTTGCGGTATTGAAATTGCCTCGCCCACGAAACCCCCACCGTTTTGAGAGATCTCGTCATTGGAGTGTGAGAATGTGTAATTTGTCAGAAATGTCAGCCCTCGCGATACCCGTTGCGTAGCTCGCACTTGCAGCGAATGATAGTTCGAGAACGATGTATTCGCGGTGCCTTGAACTCCGTTGCCCAGATTCGGGTAGGGTGAACGCTCGAGCGTGGGAACAAAGTTGGGATCGGTCAGGCATGGACTTCCAGCGGGCACCAATGCACGGCTTTTGAAAACATTGCAGGGATCTCCCGCCACCGCAGGCAAGAAAGCCTGATTGAAGAAGAGTCGAATCGGTAGGTGTACCCCATGAGATCCGACGTAACTCACGTCAAGCACCAGCGCGGAGGTTATGGAATACTGCGTACCTAAGCTCCATTGTTGACTATTTGGAGTCTTGTTACCCGGATACTGGTAAAAATTGAAAGGTTGAAAGCCACCCGGACTTGCCGCGAAGGCATCGAAGGGGTGCGTCGTTACGGGCGGGAGCCACAGGTTCTTCAGCGGCAGTGGCGGAGCGCTCTCCGCTCCAGTTGGCTGCGGGTAGTTCGGATTAGCCGCTTGTGTCAAAAGTACGTTTTCATTCAAATCATAAAAATCGAAATTATACGAAAGAGTGTCAAAGAAATATCCAGCACCGCCTCGGATGACAAGCTTTTCTGTCCCCGGGGGGCGCCAGGCGAAGCCAGCTCTTGGGGCAAAGTCATGCCGCGGTACTGGGTTGATAGTGTTTGGCACGCAGCACTGAAGAAAAGTCGCGGCGACCTGGGGGCTGGTATCCGCACTTTCAGTAGTCGTAAATTCTTTGCTTGCCCAAATAACTCCGCCCCCCGGATAGTTAAGGTTCGGCAACCGACCGCTATCAGTCTTACTCGAAAAACCTGGTGGGATCTCGTAGCGCAATCCAAAGTTCAGCGTCAGTCGCGGCGTCGCCCGGAAATCTTCCTGAACGAAAAAGCCCATGGGCTTCCCGCGCATGTCCCAATAGAAGAACGGCTGAGGAAGGACGGGGAGGATCGTCGTATAACCCCCTAGCAGAAAGTCGGCAAGAGGATTTCCGAAATTAGGGCCAATGGCGCCTTGGGCGCCCGCGGGATCCGAAGCGGTGTAAGCACCGTTAAACGTGAGAGCACCATTTTGCAGAATGCCCGAACGGCTAAACAATATGGCCCTCCGAATTTCAGCACCCAGCGAGACGGTGTGTCTCCCATGAACAAGCTTAAAGTTGTCCGAAACCTGATAAATATTATGTTTCTGAGTCCATCCCTGGCTGTACGTTCCGATACCGCTGTAGCTCTGTCCGAATGACGTGCTAGGGAGGTTGTAGAAAGCTGGGAAAGTGGTGGTGCTCTGGAACCCTACGTCACTCGATAGATTCGCACCGTTAGACGTAACTCCACCGTTTGAGAAGTTCTCGTGGTTATATCCGAACCTGATTTCATTGATCTTGTTCGACCCGAACGAATGCTGCCATTCCAGACCATAGAGCTGGTCAAACTGTTTGTTTTCGCTGGCGTCGATAGGCACTGGGTCGGGCAATTTCTGGTCGAATCGAGTTAAATTGCCCGTAAAGAAAACCTGATCACGATCGCTGAAATTTTGATCGATTCGAAAGGTTTCCACATTTGTGTCGTACCGCTGTACCGTCGTTGTCTGGAAGTTTAGACAAGGGAGATTACAATTGACGTTCGGGGTTGGGAAGAAAGTGAGGAATTTTACCGCGACAGGGTCGAAACGGCCGGACGGAATTGTATTGTTCGGAAATGGGGTCCGACCTGAAGGATTGTTAGTCGTAGCTGGGACAGAACCGTTGGTGGCGGGGTCAAAGATCTGGGCTGGCCAATCGGAAAAGTCGCCGCCCCTCTCCGCCTGGGTTGGGACCTGAAGAAACTGGGTTCCGGCCCCCTGGCTTCGCCTGCCTCCTTCATAGTTGAAAAACCAGAAGGTTCGGTTTTTTCCATTATATATTTTCGGCAATACGAGGGGTCCCCCCAGGCTGAACCCGAACTGGTTCTGAACGAACTGAGCTTTCACGGGTAGGTTTGTGCCGTTCATCGCATTCAGAGCCTTCACCCTTGGATCTTCAGGCTGGAAAGCGGCGTTGCGGATAAAGTCGTAAGCGTTTCCATGGAGTTGATTTGTGCCAGACTTGATCGCAATATTCACCTGGGTCGTTCCGAAGCCGTAGTCTGCCGAGTAGAGTCCACTTTGTAGCTTGAATTCTTGGATCGCGAATTCAGAAGGAAAATTAGTAGGCTTAGACCAGAAGTAGTCGATGTCTAAAATGCCGTCGATTAGGTAGTTGAGGGAGTCTACCCTTATGCCGTTAGCACTCGCCGAACGATAATTGTCGTTTAGCCCGTGCAACGCGAAAGTTCCGCTTGAAGCAGCCGATCCAGCCTGGTCTCCGCCCACGGGCTGCCCCACTCCCGCGTCAATGGCAATTAGACTTGTGAAGTCGCGTCCATTCAAAGGAAGGGCGTCAATTAGTTGATGTGAGACGACACTGCCAATTTCGGCGTTTTCCGTCTGCAGCGCCTGAGCTGTACCCGCGACGGTGACGGACTCGCTTACTCTTCCGGGATCAAAACGAATGTCTTGTCGTAGCGTTTGTTCCACCTGCACATTGAGACCGGTGCTGTGCACAGTCTTGAACCCTGGAGCTTCAAACTCCAGTTCATAGATTCCCGGAATCAAGTTCACAAAAACATAGTCTCCGGTGGCGCTGGTAGTAAAGGTTGTTGCTGTTCCTGTATTCACGTTTCGGAGGGTGACCTTAGCTCCCGAGACGATTGCTCCCGAACTATCCGTGATGTGGCCCAGAACAGTCCCCCGCGAAGTTTGCCCAAAGAGCGGCAGACTCAGAAAAAGCCCGAAGAAGCCAAGGCACAGACTCAGATAGATTGGAATACGAGCTAACTTCGCGCTGCCCCTCATTCGATCAACGCTTTCCTTACCAACAGCTCGCTCAAGCGAAATATAGAGACCGCGAATATGACCGACCATTGCAACACCTCCAAGCGAAGCTACCTGTCCGCGATTCTGCGCACTTTCGATGAAATCCACTAGATTACGTACTAAGGCCTAGAGATTGCGCCACTGTACCACTTAGGATTTTGTTGTCAACAAGAAATTCAGAAAATTAATTAGTTTTGATGAGTCCCCGCCGATCCCGCTGAAGAATCACATTGGCCCCATCGTTCTTTAGAATAGCCAGCTAATCAACAGCATCTCTCGACTGACTCTCCGGCAATCCAATCCTGCAAAGCCTGCTGGAAAAGGTTCCTATTGACAGAAACAGCGATTGTGTTAACGTTCTTCCTGTGGCTCAGTGGTGCAACCACTTTGGGGGGTAAGATCCCGCCTGCCAGCGATGGCAGCGAGTTTCCCAGCACCGGAATCACTTCCAGGCTGTCCGGTCATTACACTGGGCTCGGCTTACATTCCTAAGCAGCCGGAGTTTGCACACGTGAGACTTACAAAGGATGTATACCTGGTAGGCGGGGGAAACCTAGCATTCAATCTGTCCTATGAAGCTGACTGTCACATTTACGCGATCGCCAGCCAGGATCAAATAGCTCTGGTGGATTCAGGCCTGGGCCCGGGCACCGATCAGGTTCTTGAGAACATGCTTGCAGATGGATTGGATCCGCGGAAGCTCAAACAAATTTTCGTGACCCACTATCACGCGGATCACGCCGCCGCCCTGAACAAATGGCGGACACTGACCGAGGCCAGAATCTTCGCCTCGCGCCTTTCGGCCCCGGCAATCAAAGCGGGAGACGCCGAGACCGTAGGACTGGTCGCGGCAAAACGAGCCGGATACTACCCTGTCGACTTCCAGCTTGAGGCCTGCGCGGTCGACGTCGAATTTGATGAAGGACAACAGTTCGAAATCGGAAACCTGAAGTTGCTTCCCTACGCCACCCCGGGTCACAGCCAAGATCATTTCGCCTTCCTGCTGAAAGGAGGCGACCGGGATTACCTGTTCAGTGGCGACAGTCTGTTCTGGGGCGGAACGATCATTCTGCAGAATATTCCCGACTGCAATCTCCAGGCTTGCACGGACTCGATTGAACGCCTGGCCCAATTGTCGTTTGAAGCACTGCTGCCGGGACATTTGACCATCAGTTTGAGAAACGGAAAACGACATGCCGAGGCTGCACTGAAAACGATTCAGGGGCTCGGCATACCCAAAAACGCGGTTTAGGTCGAAGTGCGAATGGAACAGAAAAAAAGAGCGCGCGCGTTTAGCCAAAAGACCACCTACGCGCCAGGTTCCGGCGTCCTCTCACCGGAAGAACTGAATGACTTCCTCGGGAGTCCGGACAGCATGTGGCTGATCAAGGTCGCGTTCCTTGACGAAAATGGTTGGCCCTCCGTCATCCCCTGCTGGTACCAGTGGGATGGCAACGATTTCCTCGTAGTAGGGCGCAAGAAATCAGAGTGGGTACAGCGTTTAAAGCAAGATCCTCGTTGCGCCATCTGTATCGAAGAAAAAGAAACGCCTCCGAACGGCGCGAATAGAAAGGTGCTGGCGCAGTGCACCGCCGAGTTAGTGGAGGGACCGGTGCGTGCTGAAGGTTCGAAGTGGTTGCCGGTGGCGGAAGAAATGGCGGTCCGCTACCTGGGGAGCAAAGGCGCCGAACTGCTTGCGCCTTCCCACGAATGGGAACGATACCTGGTGAGGCTCAAACCACGCGACGGCAAGCTCACCACCTGGCAAGGAACGGATTGGCACAAGCGCTATTTCCAACCGGGCCAACGCCCTGATCTGGAGAAGAAGTAGAGAATTTTCACCGAGAAGTATTGATTCGTCAGCAAAACCTGTACAAGAGATCTGGAGAGTAATCAGGTGGCGACGTTGAAAGATCAAAAAGCGGTGGTTGTGGGCGGTGGCGGATTCCTAGGGCGGGCGATTTGTAAGGCCTACGCCCGCGAAGGGGCCACATTGATCGTGGGCGATATCAGTCATGAAGCCGCCGTCGAAACGCTTCGCTCAACGGCAGGAGAGGGTCACGGTCTCGCGCTAAGGGTCGACGTATCGGATCCCGGCTCATCGCAGGAGATGATCGATACCATCGTAAATCGCTTCGGACGCCTCGACATTCTTGTCAACTGTGCCGCTCTCTGCCTGGTCGACGAACTGACCAAAGTCACTCCGGAAAGATGGGACAAAGTTTTTGCCGTGAATGCACGCGGTGCGTTCTTTTGCATGCAGGCGGCGGCAAGGGTAATGATTCGGCAAAAATTTGGTCGAATCATTAATATCTCCACGCCCGCCTCGCATGGAGGGTTTCCATATTTCGCATCGTACGGAGCCAGCAAGGCGTCCGTGGATAGCATGACGCGAGCCGCGGCGATTGCGTGGGCGACGCACGGCGTCACAGTCAATTGCATCGTCCCTGGCCGCATGACCGGCGGAATGGTCGATACCTTAGCGGACGACTTGGCGAAGCTGAATGGCAAGTCCCCTGAAAATGTCAGAGTCGAACAGACGGCGAGCCTGCCAATGCAGCGTCGGGTCGAACCGGAAGAGGTGGCTGAGGCGGCCGTCTGGTTGGCCTCCACTGCCGCCGCCTACGTAACTGCGGAGCGTCTCAATTTCACCGGCGGACAAGAACTTTCCTGAAGATTACGTGAGGAAATTCGCCCGTCAGTTTGGGATTTGCCTCAATCATGCCGAAGAGTTCCATGAAGCCCGGAACGCTACGGGCGCTGAAGGATCGAGCCGCGATGTTGCGCCGCAATGTGCTTCGAATGGGAGAGCGCGTCGGCCAGGGGTATGTGGGGCAGGGCCTGGGCATTGCCGATTTGCTGGCTGTTCTCTATTTCCATGAAATGCGGCACGATCCCCATCACCTTGATTGGAAAGAACGCGACCGGTTCATTCTTTCTACCGGTCATTATTCAATCGGTCTCTATGCGGCCCTGGCAGAAGACGGAGTGATTCCGCTCGAGGAGTTGGACACCTACGGCGCTGACGGTTCGCGTCTTGAAATGGCCGGCTCGGATTTCACTCCCGGCTTCGAAATGACAGGCGGCTCCCTGGGTCACGGCTTGCCCCAAGCGATCGGCATGGCCCTGGGTCTTCGATTGGGTGGCATTGATGCCCGCGTCTTCGTCATGCTTTCCGATGGCGAACTGCAGGAGGGAGTCACCTGGGAAGCGGCCATGGCAGCCTCGCATTACGATCTCGATCATCTTTTCGCCTTCATCGATTGCAACAACCAGCAGGCGGATGGCGCACCCTCGGAGGTTTTGAATATTGAACCCGTACACGAGAAGTGGAGCGCCTTCGGTTGGGACACGCAGCGCATTGATGGAAACGACATAGACGCCATTGTGTCAGCAATTGAAAACGCCCGCGAGGTCAGGGGACGACCTCATGCGATCGTGATGGACACGGTTATGGGGAAAGGAGTTCCGCTCTTCGAACGAAGAGAGAAAGCTCATTTCATTCGTGTGGATGCCGGCGACTGGCAACTGGCGCTACAGCAACT
>Ga0210401_10005548_pt1 | contig 12961 bp, 5 predicted proteins | sample IncBWH32MmetaG_FD_150866 | JGI IMG/M metagenome (GOLD analysis project Ga0210401, IMG submission 150866) | Forest soil microbial communities from Barre Woods Harvard Forest LTER site, Petersham, Massachusetts, United States - Inc-BW-H-32-M | ecosystem: Environmental > Terrestrial > Soil >... | reverse complement strand
GGGTGCGACGAGCACGATGAAGCGGCACACCGAACAACCCGCGCGCCCCAAATTCGTGGGATTTTCTGACTCGTTTATCGCCTCTGTTCCATTGCGGAACGATGCCGGCGACTTGCTGCCGATCGTGACAGGTTTTTCAGCGCTGTCGGCTGCTGCGGTTGTGATGATGCTGTCGTTGGCCAACAACCATCCGCTTCGTGGAGGAATCGACGTGGGTCTGGCTACGGAGATCGGGCCACAAGAGATTTATGGCTGGGCACTCGGGAGCGCGTATGTGCTGGAATCGGAAGAGGCCGGATATCCAAGGATCGTTATTGGGGACGAATTGTGGCGCTATTTCAATGCCGCACTTGCAAACTTTCGGGCGCAAGCGACACCCGCCGCTCAGGCGCTGGCGGCGATTACCGAGAGGATGATGGGGCTCATTGCCACCGACACCGATGGAAAACGAATTCTGGATTATCTGGGGCAGACCATGGCGCAGCATGCCGGACCCGGAGGAGGTCAGAAGGACGTGCTGGTGAGGCGTGCCTACGATTTTGTTCTCGCGGAACAAAGGAGAATCGTCGAGAAGAAGAACTCCAAATTGATTCCGCGCTATGAGGCACTTCGCCGCTACGTTGAGTCCCGTCTGCCGCTATGGGGCATCGAGCCGGAACGAGATTAGTCGGCGGGGTATTCTTGACGTATTTCGGTATACCGAGGACGCTGCGGGTCGTAGCGCGTCTTGTGTATCAGCGATGGAATTGCTTTGGGCGGCATCGTGGCAGTTTGCTGAAACTTAGCGATACTTAACGGCCCGTACAGCCCGTCATTGGTATTCGAAGGAATCCTTTGGGACGACTTATTGGACCCTAATCACAAGGTCAGGTCCCGAATCTGTTCACCGTAGGTAAGTTCATAGGCGCGTAAATGCCCAAAGTCGTCGGCGATCGTAAGCAAGGGACCGTCGAACCGCACGCTCGGATTGCACTTTCCCTCAATTCGAATTTCAAGCCGGAGGATCGGTTTCGCACCTTTGGAATAGCTGTAGATCAGGATGCGCGTTGCCGCCTTGAATGCGAGGCAAAGAGCCAACCAATTGGCCGCAATGACGGGATCAGCCAGTACCTGTTCGTCCGCTCCAAGAGTTAAGAATTCGATCCAACTGCCATTGGTTTTTCTAAATAGGATTTGACGAGCCGACGCACTCTCAGTTTCAGTGCCGGTCGTTGGTTGAGGAGCGAGGACGGCAGAGCAATCCAGAACCCCACTTTCGGAACAAGAACCCAGTCGAATCTCTTTAACGGTTTCGAGCGGTCTTGAGAAAGGCAAAAGAGTCTTGTTCTTGAGACGCAGTTGAGGCAACTGATACTCCCAGAGCCAGAAGTTCTTGTCTTTGCAAGTTAAGAACTCCAATTTCGTTGAAGCGAGCGTGAGAGGGCCCACGAAATGGCCCAGATCTGGGATTCGCCACAACGCGTCGAGCCGCTGCGACGTGGCGTCGATGGCATACAAGTCTTGCCCGCAGGCCATGTACCACGTGACGCCATCAAAGGTTGTCGTAAAGCGGTTCATCTCAGCATGACACCATGGAGCAATCCTGCAAGATTGAACATCCGCTCTTGAAAGGCACCACACACTGCCTCGACGGGCCATCGTGATGAACTTGCCGCCGCTGTCCGAAACCACAACGCGATCTGCCGGTTCGTCAAAGTGGGCTATCGTGCGACCGTCCCTCGTAATTAGCTTTACGCCTAGTTCTCCCATTGCAACCGCGCAAGTTCCGTTTGGAAGCAGCACAGCTTCTGATATCTGCGTCGAGCCTCGATCGTTTGCAGCGATGGAGTATTGTCGGGCTGCACCTAAATCGTTAAGTTCAACCCTTCTACCGGGAGACCGCGGCGGAACATCCGCGCGCAGCGCTCCGTCACCGGAATAGTCGATAAGCTGCCGCAACGGAATGGGGCCAAGCGATTGCAGTCCCTGTCCGACATCGCGCAAAATGGCCCGTGCTGCGAGCCGCGCCAAAGTCTGTGTCTGCGGGGATCTGGGTTCCTTGCGGAGAGTTTCTGCAAATTCCGTTCTTACGGGAGCCTCTTCCACAGAATCACTCTGCAGGAGCTCAAACGCCTGTGTCCGGAATTCCGTATATCCATCCTGCGCTACGCTCATGAGTCGAGCCAAAGATCGCGCCCCTGGTCGCCCCCCGATCGCAGCTACTCGCTTCATCCATTCGACGGCGGTAGACCTCTCGGATTCCAGTGGCCAGAGAACGTCAACGGCGATTGCTACATTGCCCGCGTCCGCCAGCGAGTGCGCCCAAAGCTTTCGCAGTTCAGGTGCGGCTGGATGACGCGACTTCTCGAGTCGTAGGACCGCTCCGTGGAATGCTCCTGTCTTGCGTGCAACCTGGATAGCCCTCTCCTTTTCTCCAGCTACAAACCATTGGCGAACGATGATTTCGGGGGCCAGTTCCCGAGCTTCTGCTATTTCGGCAGCTTCGCGCAATCTACCATTACGTTCCAGGAAAGCGACCGCTTCTTCGTTTGCTCTCAGAAGTTCCGCCAAAACGAATGCGGCCTCCCCGATCCTGCCTTGAGCTTCCAATCTCTTGAAGGTTGACCGATAGAGCTGATTTAGATGGGAATACAGAGACTGACCTAACGCCATTGTCGAACTGGGGCGGCGCCCAAATGGATTGAGTCGCAGATTCTGTCTGACTCCCGGCAGCCCAAGAGTCATTCTCAAGACAGGAGAGTCAGAGATTGAAGACAGCGGAATCGCATGTCGCAACGCCTCATCCACGTCGCCCTGCTCGAACATTTGCATAACGCGACTCAAGTAGCGTCCCTGCCTCCAGCCAAGAGCGCGCGCCAGTCGGGTCACCATGACGATCTTGTTGATCGCCGAGGTCAACCACAATGAGAACTTTGAGGGTGCTCTCGTGGCGAACACACTCTGTTGCGATCCAGTGAGGCTTTGGGGCTGATCGCTGCTTCGAGGCCAAAGACCTCCAAGTCCTCTTATGAAACCCCGGACAGCGACCGTTAGGCTCCGAAATGAAATACTGCGCAGCCAATCTAATTTTTCACGCTTATTCGATTCAGGTTCACCTTTCAATCGAGCCAATAGATTCTTCAGTTCCAACGGGGGGGCTGGAATCCGTCCAAGTGTCTCGCGGATATTGGGCAGCTTCGCCGGCTGTGCAACGAGCGGTCCAGCCGGCTCGTTGCCGAGAGAACGCCCTCGAACAAATTCCAGTCCGTCTGTATCAATCCATTTGTGGGCTGCCTCCCGGCTCTCATCGCTCAGCTGCTCCGCTGAGACGGTTCCCCCTTCTGAGATGATCAGAGTTTCTAAAAGCTGAACGATGGCACGCACTTCTTTATCTGTCAGTGGCATGCCTGTAAGGAGCCCTCGGTTTCGAAGCAAAGGCAGGCCAATTGTTTCGCCGACAGACACAAGCACAGGTTTCGGTAAAACCAGCAGAAGTCCTTTTCTAAATCGATACACTCGGCTGTTTGGCTGCCATATCGAAAGGATTCGCCTTATAGCTTCGTCTTCGCTTGTGATTCCGAATGCAAAGAAAAAGCCAGCCGCGGGAACTCTGCCGCGGTGAACAACCGATGACGACCTCATGTCAGTCATTTCGATCCCCATTCATGTAGCGGCAAAGACTTCGCGCCAGGGGGAGCGAGTGGACGGTAACGTCGCCTTTTGTCGTCGAGTAGGCAATCCAGGGTTTGCTTTGGGAAACGGTCAAATGCGCGATGGAATCAGGACTCTCGAAAAGCGTCCGCTCCCAGTCGGACCCCTTCAAGGTGACTACGTGCCTATTTTCTCTGAGCGAAATGAGCGCCTCGGCGTAGTTGGGCTCCTGAATCACGCCCACAATTTCTTGCGCCTGTTCCGTTCGGATTTCGTTTGCTCGGTTCTTGCCGGAGACCACTAACCACGAAGATGGACTTTTCTGGATGGCGAGCAAACAAAACGGAGGTTGGGTGTGCGCGCCAAATCCAAAGAAAGCTTTTTCGACTAAATCGGAATCACTCGATACCACAGTCCGAAACCGCTCGCGTCCTACGGACGTGTACTCAACAGTATGTTTGACCTTGTCTGAACTGAGATATGCGGGAATGCCTGCCAAGCTCGTGAGAGCAAGCACGCTAGATTCTTCGAGGAGCGCCACCTGTTCATCCCCTGCTGGTTCGAGGCGAAACAAATTCCCAGAAGCATCCAAAACAAAAACGCTCGACTTGTCGCCTTGTGGCACAGAGGGGCGAACACAGGGGGAGAGCAGTCCTTGGTCGTTTTCCTGCGGCCAGACAAATTGATCAAGGCGAAGGAAGTAATGGCCAGCTGCCGGGTAACTTTCCTTTCCGACGTAGGATATCCGCAGTGAAATCTCTTCCAATGACACAATCATCGTGGAACGACCCAGGCGATTGGCGGCCACGATTTTTCCAATGTTTCCCAATGCATGTCGTTTCGCATTCCCAGGCGTGTCCCAAGGTGAGTTGGGCACCGGGAACGACATTAGGGTGCCGTCGCTAGTCGTGGTGAACAAACGTCTGCCACCATGTGCAAAGATGAGCCCCGACGACCTGGCTTTCGTCGAAAGTTTACTTGGGACGCTAACGCCGATTTGATATGGATCTCGGAGTAGCCGCGCGGACGCACTGTTGTCCGGGAGATCCAACAAGACCCTTCTAGGTCTGCCCTTCGCGCGGTGGATTTCAACAGAGACTTGTCGCACTTCTGGTTCAAGGACGTCCTCTACCTTTATGCGAGAAACCACATGATGCGGTGAGATTTGGTGAAGCCTTGCGCCCCCAATCAGCCATATCTCCGCAGGCCTAGTTGTTTCCAAAGAACGCCCAATCCAATCATTCATCACGGAAGCAGATACGTTTTTGGATGTCCTTGCGCGCAGCAACTCCATTATTTCTGATTCGCTCGAACCATGGAGCAATTGCATTCCGGGGTTTTGTAGAATCCCCCATGAGAAATTCGCAAACGCACGGTGAGCGCGGCGAATGAGCACAATTAGAGTCGCCAGGTGCGCCAAACGGGGAGACCCAAGTTGGTCGGGTCCCGAGTCAAAGAGAACAATAGAACCAAGGCCATGTGCGCGGTCGCGTTTTGCAGTCTTTAGAAAGAGATGCTCGCGCATCGTTGCGCGACGTTCGAACTCCTCTGGAATCTCATCAGCAAGTAACCAGTCTGAAGCGATGAGGCGTTCGTAGCTTCCCCGATTGGCAAGTCCATCAAAGCCGTCCGGGTCGTCGTCACCCGACACGTCTTCAAGGTGGAGAGGGTCGATCGCCGCTGCGATTCTCTGGACCAAGGGACCGATTGCCATACTCAACTCCTGAGGGAACACGCTGAGTTGCTTCGACCACGGAGTCAAGGATGCCGGCAGGGAAATCATGTTGTCTCAAGAAGCCAGGACTTCAGCACATCCCGAGAGAGCTCCCTTGCCTGCGATAGCGAAACGACCATATCCCTGGTTTCGATCAATGCCAACGGAGGCGGAAATGGACTCTGCTCGATTAGTGCCTGTTGAAGAAGGTCCACCGGGACATTGGGTTCGCGATTGGTAGGCAACAGCAGATGGGGTGCGCGTTCGTCTGAGCCTAGATAGGCTACTCCGTCCACCCACGGTAGTGATTCAGCTTCGCCAAGAAGAACGATGACGTCCGATGTGGCAACCCCTTTCCAACTTGCCCACTTTGTGTGGTCGGATGCTAAGAGCTTCCCCGCTAGTTCTTTAGCAGTGTCCCCCGACGCAACGACCGCGGCAGCCACGCGAGGCTCTTCGCGAAAATGCCAGTTGATCTTAAGAGAATTCGACTTCAACTGGAGACCTCACTGGATGGCTTGAGATGTCCCACTATTCGAGCCCGCGCCTCGCTCAGGTCGGGAGGCATTGCTTCCGCAGTGAAAGAAGCATCAATCTCACGGACGACGCCTTCTAGTTTGAGTCGCCAACTGTGCGCCATGTCTGCGTCGCCATCCGGCGGTGTTGCGAGAAGCTCGTTTGCAGACAAAACAAGTCGTCTTGCCCTGACGAGCGGGCCAGCAGAGGCCTCCTCTGCCGCAGCGGGCAAGGTCATGTTCTCGGTGTGCCGAAGCAAATCGCGGAGACTCTCTCTCGCAATCTCTTGTTGCTCCTGTGTCGGAACAACATAGATCAAAGGCCACAAATCGGCGTCGCTAGGTTTCGAACGACCGGCCACTACTGCAGCAGCCGCAATTAGGCTTTGCGCCTTGACAACTCTGCGGTCCGAAAGAACGATTCCGGCGCTTCGCAAGATTCGCAGCAAGTCAGCCAATTGCGGACGAACTGAGCTGAGGTCAGCATTTTGTGCCACCTCAGCCAGTGCATCAATGTCGTCCATGGATGCAAGTTCTGAGAATTTGGAATGATCGAGTTTCCAACCACTATCCAGCAAAGTTTCTAGTTGTGGATCGTCGATGGCCTCCACGAAAACGCGGACTAGAAACCGGTCGGCAAACGCAGCTAACGACTCATCCGTTGGCAGATTGTTTGAAGCACCCACACAGATTCGTAAGGGGCACTTCAATTGTGTATGCCCCCGACGAAAGACTCGTTCGTTCAAAATACCCAAAAGGGTGTTGAGAATCGCGGAGGAGCCTTGAAAGATTTCATCCAAAAAAGCAATCTCAGCCTCAGGCAACATCCCACTGACATCTGTCTCCACCGTGCCCTCGCGCAATTTGCGAAGGTCCACGGGGCCAAAAATTTCGTTCGGCTCTGTAAATCTGCCTAGCAGGTACTCAAAATACCGTCCACCAGTGGCCTGTGCGATTCGCCGCACCGCGACGCTTTTCGCCGTCCCAGGAGGTCCGATTACCAGCAAGTGTTCGCGCGCCACTGCGCTGAGCGCAACTAGTTCTACAAGCGGCTCTCGATCAACGAGTCCACGAGAAGCAGCTGTAACCGCCGAGCGCAGCTTGGATGAGGCAGCTAATGGGTTGGGGGTCATGGAAATAATCTAATCTAATAAGGCATTTCACGCGAGGGAACGAATTGTGAAAGCCAACAACCGTTGGTCGTCGGATATCCAAGACCATCGCTGTGACAGCTCGGCGCTCAGAGGTAACTGATTGAAACTTTACGGCACCGGTCGCCACCTCTGGCGCTGAAAGTAACACGCAGGAAGTCTTATTGCACCCTTATTGCGCCCAGATTCGAGACTTTAGCTGGAGACCTTTGACAGTGGCGCGGGCGATAGCAGTGGGGGGAGTCGAAGAACTTGCAGTATGGAAATTTGAATCGAAGAACCCGCAAGCGTGGTCCCGACGTCTGGCAGTTTAGGTGGTCTGAGAAAGACCCCAGTCTAATTAATGTCATTGTCAGGCGTCGGCAAAGACACCTGGCTTGAACCAACCTGAAGCTCGGTAGTCCCATCTTCGAACTGGTATGCCCTGCGCCTCAAGGAGGGCCGCTATCGGCTCGAAGTGATCGAAACCACAAATGACTATGGCATTTTCGAACTTGCCTCGATGCTTGGCGATCTTTCCCACCATAAATACATCGCGCTGGCAATTCCATTCACGCTTCTGATCATCGCGGTTAGCACCACTGAGATAGTCTCTGGGAATCCCCATTTGATCCTTGTCTTCATTGCTGGTGTTGATGTTTTCCCACGAGACGTCCCGCTTCCTGGCGATCTGCTGCGCCGCAGTCTCTTCTAGTGTCCCGTCTTCCTCAAGGAAAATTTGAATCGCACCCTCTCTAAAGATGTCCTCTATTAGTGCTCGAAAGTGCCCTCGCTGTTCATTCGCATCCGCACCATCGAGGTCGGCAAAGCCCCCTGCGCCAATCTGGATTCCATGATTGCATCCCACGATGTGGTACAAATCGGTGTAACCTCCATCCGTCATCTAAAAACAAGCTCAATCATTCTAGCCCAGCGATTCACGGTAACCCGAAGAGCTCAACTGCGTCATCGGGCGGAGTTTGCTACGGAATTTCACACAACCAGAGATTTGGGTTCCTTATCTGCCCCACCAAATCTCTGAAGAGCACGCCAATGCAGTTCCTTCTGCCGCTAGACGACTCGCTCCAGAGAACTTCGTCGAGCAGTTTTGAACCATTCGCTACCGAGGAGTGCGGCGCTTCGTCGGTCGCCAAGTTCAACAAGCATATCGAGGAGCTTAAGCAGCTTTGCACGAAGATTCTCTAATAGCGGGTGTTCACGAGACGCCAGGGTCTGGACAATTGCCGCCATCCGTTCCGGTGCTGAAATTGACCGCAGAGCCGCTGGCTTATTCTCCTGGGCTACGAGGAAGTTCGTAAGCGTATCGGCCAGAGCGTCAGCCGGATACTGGTCAATACTGCGCTCAGCCAGATTCAGAAAATAAAGTAGCCCTCCCGTTACGCTGGCAATGCTTTGAAACAGTTTCTCGAGAGACGGAATCACGACGGCAATCTCCGACCAATTGCCGTTTGCAAACCGACGTGCTCCATCCGCCTGCACAACATTTACTAAGAGCAGGGCCTTTAGAATTGTGTGTTTTTGTCGTGTCAAATTACCATTGACTCGGCTTGCGTCCCAACGCCAGTCTCCTGCTGCAACACGGTCTGCGATTGCCTTCACCATTACCAACGTCCCTGGTGACAGCTTTTCCGCGTCATGTACCTGCCGACAGATAAAGTGGTCAACGAAAGAGTCCAGCAGCTCGAAGCAGCTTTCATCGTCATCGATTGCAAGAATCACATTGACGTAGCGGGCGAGTGCTAAATCGGATGGCAGAACAGAACAGAGACACGCGAGCCACGTCATAAATAAATGGGACCATTCATAAGGAGGTGTGGATCTCGGCACCCTTCGCCCTCGTTTCGTTCTCTCCTGCGGATGCGCGCTAATCGTCCATGCGAGCAGTCGGTCTGCAAGCCTTAAGAAAGGCTCCATTGCCTCGCGCGAATGGACGATTGATTCAATCGGCGTATGCCTGATGACCCGCTTTGCGAGATCGTAACGAAACAATGGTCGCACCGCTCTGGATTGTCGCCATTTGGCCGCGTCGTCCTCCGGTTCAGGAGCCGGCATGGCTGGAGCAGGAGCATCCATCCACGGCGATGCATCTTCTTTGAGGGCGGCCAAAGCGTGGTCTAATTTCTTTCGGCGATCCGTTTCTTGTCGTCTCGCGGTCGCTTCCTGATTTTTCCAATCATCCGGACCGCTGTCTTGATCGGCCAGAGCAAGCCCAAGGCAGAATGCAATCCAGCTAAATCTTGAATCCCGAGCCCAGCAAGCGAGACACGAGGCAACCACGCTCTCGTACACCGCCTCCAGAGGGTGGAGCATCAGCCGCAAGAGCGCTTCCTTTGCCCAACGCTCGTCGATGCCTGCCAGAATCAGATAGGAGAGACCTCTTGCGGCCATACTTCCCGGATGATGCATCAAGACCGATCCGGGGTTTGTTCTCTCATCCAGTCGGTACGACCTCGTCGCCCCTTCTTGCAGGAGTTTTTTTGCCCATTCAATTTCCTCTGGTTGGACGCTGCTATTGTTTTTCGCTACCACGGCGGCCACTCCGACCACCGCCCCTTGTTTTATTGCCACAAGCGGGTCGTCTGACTCTGAGTTCAATAGAGCGGTCGCGTCCTCCTTTTGAACTTTTGCAATCGCCTCTGGCAACGAAAAGCTCGTCGGGAATTCTGCGCCCTCCAAAATCTTTTGAACATTCGCTTCTAGTGCAAACCAAGACAGTGATTCTTGGGCCGCATTCGCACGAGCAAGCCTCTCAGGGTTGCTTGCTTCCGGGTTTTCAAAGCCAATCGCGATTTTGTCAGGTTCATCCGTTTTGTAGAGCCGATAGTGCGAAGGATCGGCGAGAAGCGTCCACGACTTTGCTTCGCTAGCCAGATAAGCGGTGGCGTCGGCTGACTTGGCATCTTCCTCAGATTCATATGGAAGGGCTTCTGTCAGTCTCAAAATTGCAGACTTGGCTGCTTCCCGTAACTCTTTGTTTTGACCGACAACAAACATCATCGCGAGTGTCTGGACATCTTGTTGCCGAACTGCCCGCCCATTCGCCTTCTTCACGGCCTCGTGCTGTGCCTGATTTTTGGAGCCAATTGTGAATCCGAATTCATTCTGCCTCAGGTTAATGAGATCGGCCCTACCCCGGGCGATGTCCCAGAACCAAACATGGCTCGAACCGAGAAGAGCCAGCGATACGTTGGTTGGCGTACTGCTCTGAATGGCGATTTCCAGTGCAATTCCGAGAGCCGCACAACATTTGTTCTCCTTTAGCACGTCGAAAATAATGTCATCCGCACCTCTTCCGTTCTCCAACTCGGAAAACGCCCATTCTTCAAGCGCCATCAGGGCGCTATCCAAAAGATGAGGTCCGTGAATTGCCCGGTAAAACCCGTACACGCGCATGTTGCCCCAAAATTCTTGTTCGCCCCATGGGAACTTGATGGCTAGCACCCGCGGCGTGCGTCCAAATTGCACGTCCATCGCGTTTAATTGTCTCCACGCGTCCATTGCGTGATTGCATATCGCACGTGTCAGCCTGAGCGCCTCCTGCGGCGCAGTTTGAAAAAATGTCTTGAATGGTTCGCGCGCCGGTGAGGGAGGAAAAAAACTCGCTCCGCCCTCTCCAAGAGAAAGCTCGTCCCAATCGCGGATACCTCTGCCACCTTCGAAGGCGCGGCGATTTCGTTCTTCGTCCTCCGGCAACTCGTCAAGGAATGCCTCGATACACACGTCTACCGCCTTAGGAATTGCGGCTGCATGAATCAGGGGAGCATATTCGGCGATGAATGCAGCCCCTTCTCGTAACCGGTCACCCATATCCGAAAGATGTTGAAAGTACGCTTGCTGCAATTCTGGATCACTCTTGGTCGCCACAAAAAATTGGAAGCGGAGAGACCGTTCCACTTCCTGGAGCTCGTCATCCGAGATTGCTCCCCACCCCTTCTTGTAGTCACGCGTCAAAATGTCTCGAACGTTCTCGGGATAGCGATGAGCCTCGATCGCCGTCAGCCAGTCTGCGATTGCCTGTTTCATCGCTATCGGGATGCTCGCGGGGCTTTGCGCAAACGCAGTAATCCACGCTTCAAAGACTGGCAACGCGTCAGCCACTAACTCAGGGGGAAGCACCCCACACTGGGGCAACAACCATGCCACGAACCGCCACCAGGCAAGAAGATCGGACGGCCAGGACAATTGATCCGCAAGGCGCAAGCGAGCAAGCCGATCCAGATCCTGTCCGGCAAAGCCCCCTAACACCAGGGGGTTCGGCTGTGTCTTCTCGGCCTGAAATCCCAGAAGCAACCGCCTGAGTCGCTCCGGATTCTGGTGCAATGCTCCATCAAATCGTGCGTGATACCTCGAGAATAAAGGCGACGAAAAAGGAGCAATCAGCCACGCCCGCCTCCACTGCGACCGCGCGCTGGCGCTTTCCAGCCCTTCAAGTCCTTTCTGCCAGCCTTCATCACGTTCAAAGGCCCGCTGAGAAAGAAGGCTGACGATGCGTCCGAAGAATGGTGGCTCACCGGCATCTTTCACCAGCTCAAGCCAGCTAGCGCCCCTACCCCGAGCCAATTGAAACAGAGACCATTCAAAGAACACGTCGTGCGTAAAGCCGATGGTCAGGCCTGGCTCTACATCCCGGATGACGCTGTCCTCCACCAAATCCTGTACGACGTTCGCATCCAACCCGAGAGCATCGATTTTTCTTCCAAACGAAACAACACCCCTATCAGCGGCCGTCAGCAATATTTGCTGGCGCCGCCGCGCATCGGCGCGCGCCGCATCGTATCCGCCCCTAGACCACCAAACGTCAATGAGTTCGATCTCAGATTGCGAAGCGCTTACGCCACCTTGGCGACCAACTCCTTCGGCCAGAACTCGAAGGAAAAACGGCCTGCGGGCGATCTCCCTCGCCGGACCAACCGCGTTCAGAAGAGGAGCAAGAGTAGGAAGAGCTTTGCCAATTTGCGCAGCTTCGTCGTCATCAAAGAGACCTACTTCTATCGAAGCAACACCGCTCTGCGCCAGAAATTCGGTAGGCATCCAGGTGCGAACATGCTCAATATTTTCATCTCGCACGCTGGCGACCACCCGCCATCTTGCGCAGGCTGGCTCCGTCGCAATAGTCCTTAGGATATCGGCGACAACCTGTTGGGCCGACTTCACAACGATTCGGTCTATTCCATCGATAAACAGAATCGGGTTGCCCGATGCGCCGATCTCCGCGAGCAATGCTGTCGCTGACGGCGACGTCAGTCCGTTCGCAGCAGCAAACCCGGCCCACCCGTTACCCTCAATGCGCTTCTCTGACAGCACAAAGATGAAGCCGTTCCGCTCCTCACCCTCCGCTATTGACCTCAACACCGCCGATTTTCCCGTGCCCGGCTCACCGGTGATCTGCACGAACCGAGAGCGGGTCAGAGCCCCGGAAATCTTCTCGGTGAGTGAAGAGCGGTGAAGGCGATAGCCACTAACGTCCAATCGAATGTCACCTAGGGAGGCCTTAGCCATCGCGGCCAGCCGCTCCAAGTCCGCTTTCGCGCTGCGAGCCGCTTCAAGTGTGAACTCAGGAGTCAAGAGTTGCAGTAGGTCGATGCGATCGACAGAACCACCTGCATCGCCAACGTTCTTGGCAACCTCAAGAAGCTTGCGCCAGAGGTGCGCCGCCTGTCCGGCCGCTTCAGGTCTTAGTGCGGATTTCAGATGCTCCACCGCATAGAAAACGTCTTTGCCGTCGGCTTCATGAAGGTCAAATTGAAGTACGACGAAATGTTGGAAGAAATGCCAGAGTCGCTGACTGTCCGTTTGTACCGGATCGATCTCTTTAAGAATCGTCACGACGGAGTCGCGAATATTTCGCGCTTCCTGGTTTGTCACCCCGTCAAAGCGATCCCAGAAGTCATTTGCGGTCGCGCTATTGAACGCAATCTCCTGTATTCGGCGGAGAGCTTTCAGACGCTTTT
>Ga0210401_10005547_pt1 | contig 12961 bp, 12 predicted proteins | sample IncBWH32MmetaG_FD_150866 | JGI IMG/M metagenome (GOLD analysis project Ga0210401, IMG submission 150866) | Forest soil microbial communities from Barre Woods Harvard Forest LTER site, Petersham, Massachusetts, United States - Inc-BW-H-32-M | ecosystem: Environmental > Terrestrial > Soil >... | reverse complement strand
TGAAAGATGCTGCCAAACCTTTGTCCGAACCCAACAAACTGCAGAGATTGAGCCAGGCCGCCGTCACGAGTTTGCCTTATCACCCCGAATACCTCAGCCAAGGAACAATCTTCGATGCAACACTCCTCGATGCTGTTGAAACAACACCGCCGGTCGATCAGCCTGACACTCACTCTCCGCTCGACGACGGCTATCTTCACGTTCGTCTCTTAACGCCTCTGAACTCGGCGATGAGCGCTGCTGGGTCACCGATCGAAGCCGTGGTGCCTCGTCCGTACTACAACCAGGATCACGTTCTGGTCTACCCGGCAGGCACAAAGCTTGAGGGCACTGTTACCAAAGCCGTCGCAGCTGGCTGGATGAAGAAGAATGGCGGACTCTTGTTCTCCTTTCATTCAGCACAGACTCCTGACGGGACCACGACAGAGATGTTCGCAACCGTCGCCGGGGTCCAGGCGGCGGGCGGCCAACGGCTCTCGGTCGGACTCGAAGGTGACGTGAAAGCGACGACCTCGAGCTTCTCTCGTTTGCGAGCCCCGATTTCGCTTATCGGCCCCTCCAGGGCTGTTGCCGATAACACCGTCGACAAAACCGCCTGGTCCCGAGCGGGAGAAGGGAACAAAGGATTCGGACTGCTTGGGGCGGGCGCTGCGCAAGCGTCGGTATCTACCGCCATCGGCTTCGGTTATTTCGGCGCAGCTGTGAACGTATACGACGCTTTTTTTGCTAAAGGTTCGAATGTGGAACTGCCTCTAAATACTCCGGTGTTCCTGCGCGTTGATGAAACCGCACATCGATCGGGTGGGACCGATTCAAGCGTGGTCACGTCGGCCAGTATCAGGAAACAGTGATAAGTCGCGCATGGGAAAGCGCAGTCAGCTGGAAAGCGCCACTTCTTTTTCTAATTCTCGAATTCGAATAAAAACGCGCTGTTCCGCAACGAATTGTATGGCTGGCCGCAACAGAAGAAGGTGGAGAAGTGACAGAAAAGTACAAACACACGATCAAACGTATATGCCACCCGTAACGATTGCTGCCACATATACATCGAGGAGATGAACGGTCTTTTCTTGCTATCTCTCCTGCTGACCGGAGATCCTCAGAAGGCCGAGCAATGCTTCCTCTCTGGATTTGAGGATTCCGTGAGGAATAATTACGTTTTCAAGGAGAGGGCGCATTCGTGGGCTCGGCGCAGCATCATGCTTCAAGCAATCCGGTTGCTTTGCTCTCGACCGTTTTGTATTCATCATGTCAATCCTGGAGAAGTATTCCGCGCAGGAGTGCTCCTTGCTTCTGGGCTGTTCTCGGAGGGATGTCATTAATGCACAGGCGGCTGCGGTCCACCATCTAGCCAGCGCGGTCATTACCACGAAAACACGACCCGAGAACGATTTCGTCTCCCTTGCAGGGGCCAAGTAGACAGATTAGCGTCGCCACTGGGATTCCCGACACAACACACAAGCCTCTCTAGTGTCCTTTACCCGGAACCATACAAATTCTTACAAACACCCCACGCATCCTGACGGCACACTCGTCATGATCCCGGTACTTTGAAGCAGGAAAACCTTTCCTGCGCGGAGAACCATGACCAGTCATCGCCTTAGATTTGGAAATTTGTCGGGCATCCTGTTGGCGGCCACTGCGATAATTTCTGCTGACCCTTGCGCCCTCTTCTCACAAGATTTGGAAAGCCGATCCCCATCTACCCTACGTTCACAGGATGATTATTCGGCTGTGTCCGACCGGGCCAAGAAGCAGATGCTCTCTGCGCATGATGCAGTGATCGTCACTCTTCCCGATGCCCCCAAGCCGCAGGATCAGTCCCAGGATCCACTTCCACAGGCGCCTGCAGTCTCCGGAACACATCTGAATCAATACCCAATTTTGTCTCCCGGACTGACCAGAGCTCCGATGACCATTGAAGACAAATTTGTTATCTATGCCCACAAATCCTTCGGCCCACCCGCCGTCATTCTGCCTGCTTTTGGCGCAGGATTGGCAATGGTCAATCCACCGAGCAAATATCCCAAGGAATGGAAAGATGGCGCCGGCGCATTCGGCAGAAACTATGGGTACAGACTGGCAGATCGTACCTCCAGAAACACCGCCCAATTTTTGACAGGCGCCCTTCTGCGCGAAGATCCCCGCTACCTCCGTTCCACCAGCGCCAATCCGTTCGCCCGGACCGTACATGCGCTTGCCTTCACGATCTTCGATAAGACCGATTCCGGAAGAACTACCTTCGCCGCAAGCAATTTCGCTGCAGCGGCGGCCGGCGGGTTCGTTGGGATGGGGATCCTTCCGCATGGCTATAACGACATTACACACGCCGAACAGCACATGGCGAGCGAGTTCCTGCAGATTGGTATCGGGAACGTCCTGACTGAGTTTGAACCCCAATGGGGACCTTGGGCCAAAAAACTACGCATTCCCAAACTCCTGCCCGGTTGGTGGGTTCCAGAACATCAACACCACCCGTAGCATTGTAGTTGGGATCACATCTCGGTTCTTCCGACGCGCCTCAACCTTGGAATTTTAGACACACGCTCGGCTCCGCGCTTCAACGGACACTGCGGGTTCAGCTATGATTGCACGGTGAAGAGGGCCCAAACGCTCTCGTGAATTTGGCGTGACGGATCCACTTTTTTCGGTGAGTGGGATTTACACATGGTCGAGGTTGCAAAAGCGGAAGAAGCGATGCGAAAGCATCCGCGTTTGCTGATCGTGGACGACGACCCGGATCTGTGTGACCTCGTACAACGTTACTTGGAAGCTGAGGGGTTCGTGATATCGGTCGTGCATAACGGTGCTGAGGGCAGCCACGCGGGGTCAAGCGGCACCTACGATTTGATCGTGCTTGATGTGATGTTGCCCGATATCAAGGGTTTTGATGTCCTGCGAGAATTGCGCTCGCGGGTCCGTACACCAGTGCTGATGCTAACAGCCAAAGGGGACGAGTTTGACCGTGTTCTGGGCCTCCAAATGGGGGCGGACGACTACTTGGCAAAGCCATTCAGCCCGCGTGAATTGATTGCGCGCATTGGGGCCATCCTCCGCAGATCGGGTTGGCAATCGGAGCAAGCCAGCTCCCCTCGGCCACTCTCAATCAAGTCGGCTGATTTGGAACTGGATTTGGCCGGACATTCGGCATCCAAGTCGGGAAAGCCCTTGCACTTGACGTCGGCAGAGTTCGATCTGCTTCGCGCGTTCCTGGAATCACCCGGACAGGTGCTTTCTCGGGAAGGTTTAGCGGAGCGGGTCCTGGGTCGAAAATTTTCGCCTTTTGATCGGAGCATCGATCTTCACGTGAGCAATCTTCGTCAAAAGTTGGGTCCACAGACCAATGGCGCGGAAAGAATCCGAAGCGTACGGGGAGTTGGCTATTTGTATGCTTGGCCACTGTGATGCGATGTCATAATGTTTGTGCCGCTTACGATTGGGCCACATGAATCGGCAGCGTGATCTTAACTTCAAGGCCGACCGGATCAGCGTTCGACGCGTTGATTGTGCCCCGGTGTTGACGAATTGCCTCAAGAGCAATCGCCAGTCCAAGGCCAGTGCCATTGTTGGCCCTCGAATCGCCTTTTGATGCCTTTGCACGGAAGAATGGTTCGAAGATCTGTTGCAGTAACTCTGGGGGCACCCCAGGCCCGTAATCGCGGACTGAAAGAACTGCCTGTGATGACGAGCCCACTTTCTCGATTCTAAGAATCGCCTTCACTTCGCTTCCTGGCACAGTGAACCTAATTGCGTTACGAACGATGTTCTCACAGGCGCTGCGCAAGGCCTGCTGATCAGCCCTCTCAATGACGATGCCTGCTTCGGCTTCGAGCCTCACAGACTTGCCACAAGAGCGTGCCTCGAAATCGCCGTCAGCCACCACTTCCTGAAGCAGTTGAGACAAGTCCACCAAGTCTCTGTCCTCGGACAATAGACCTGTTTCCAAACGCGCAAGGGTCAAAAGCTGCCCCATTAGCGTGTCAACTCGATCTACATCGCGCTCCATCCGTTGCAATAACTCTTCGGATTCGGGTGGTGCCTGTTTTCGCAAAAGAGCTAAAGACATAATCAATCGCGTGAGCGGGGAGCGTAGCTCGTGCGAGACCGTGCTCAACAGATCCTTGTGAGAGCGTACAAACGCTCCCATCCTTTCCACCATGACATCGAAATCTGCCGCCAGAGCCGCCAGTTCGTCGTGCCGCTCGGATATCTCGGCTGGGGCTCTCACGGTCAGATCGCCTGCTGCCACCATTCTCGCAGCGGATTGAATCCCCTGAATCGGTGCAACAATGTGATGGGTAAGCCAGAAACAGAAGAACGTCACCATGAGCAACACCGCTCCGAATAGTGGAAGCCCACCCCCAGCCGTACTGTCCAGGAATCTACCCACTAGCAAGCCGGAACGCACGAGAAGAACGTAAGGATGTCCTGACTGCGAAGTGAATTTATAAGATGAGCTGTGCGACCGGAGCCCATAGCGGGAAAGAACGCGTCCATCACTCCGGGCGGCACGTACTATAGACAGGCTGTCCGGGGGAATGGATCTGGACAAAACCTCTTTGCCGTACCCATCGATTAGATAGAGCTCAATACCGGATTTTCCAATCAGCCCTCGCTCGAATTGCTCGAATTCTTGTGGACCTCCCGATTCATAGGCGTGTGCTGCCTCGTCCGCTACTTTGGGAGCAAACGAAGCAATGACATCCGTAGGTGGAACTACACGGGTGCCAAGCATTCGGCTAGCCAGAAAGATGGCGAACAAAGCTAGAACAGTTAACCAAAACCAGAGGAATACCTTGATAAATAATCGCCCAATGGGCGCCCGTGCGTTCCGCTTACTTGTGGATGATTGAATCGTCACAGACTAGATACCGCCGGATCTTTTCCCTCAATAAGGATATACAGCAACACGCCACGACTCACCAGCCAGAACGACTGCTCCTTACAAATCCATACAGATCTCTGACACATCCCGTCAGCGTTGCACGTTGACCTGCAATAGCCTCGAATTATGCAAAGAGTCGCGGCAAAAGTCAGCTGCCCGGGATGGAACCGGCGTCGATCCGCGTAAGAAATGGCAACCGATAAATTCCAACAGATTCGATTCATATCACCGGTCGGCAGTGTAGGCGGGGGCATCTGTAGCGATGCTTTGGACGAGGCGCTGGCACAGGCACCGCACTTCATCGCCTGTGATGCGGGCACCACCGATGCAGGTCCTTTTTCACTTGGAATGGGAATACCGGGTTTTCCCCGGGAGGCTGTCAAGCGCGATCTGTCGCTGATGCTGCGTGCTGGTCGAAAGGCGCACATCCCGGTAATCATTGGGTCTGCTGGCACGGCGGGTGGTGACGTTCACGTCGACTGGGTTCTGGAGATCGCGCGCGAGATCGTAGCCGAACATCATTTGTGCTTGCGGACAGCCATAATCTATGCGGAGCAGGACAAGGCTTATCTCAAGCGGCTGCTGCAGCAGAATCGAATTCTCCCCCTCGATCCCGCGCCGCCGATAAGTGACAGCGTCATCGACAGCAGTAGCCGCATCGTCGGCATGATGGGCGTGGAGCCGCTGCAACAGGCCATTGCGGATGGGGCCGATTTCGTGCTGGCGGGGCGGTGCAGTGACTCGGCATTGTTTGCCGCGATTCCGTTGATGCACGGTTTCCCGCCGGGGCTGGCGTGGCACGCCGGCAAAGTATCGGAGTGCGGAACGCTAGTCTGCGAGACGCTCGGCAAAGGCGTCATCTTCACCACTATCAGCCAGGACGAAATCTCGATTCGTCCCTATGGCGACGGCCTGCGTTGCACGCCGCTGAGCGTGGCTGCGCATAGCTTGTATGAGAACTCCAACCCGTACCTGCATCGTGAGTGTTCCGGAACTTTCGACCTGACGAACTCCACCTTTGAAGCGATTGACGATGTGACGGTCGGGATTCGGGGCAGCGAATTCATAGTCGAACCGTACACAGTGAAGCTTGAGGGTGCGGCGCTGGCGGGATATCAGAGCATTATCGTCGGCGGGATCCGTGATCCTCACGTCATCCGTCAATTGGAGAGTTGGCTCGCCGGGGTGCGCAGCTATATCGACGAAAGCATATCTCATATGCTCGGGGACGAGCTAGACAAGAGTTCGTACAGTCTGATCTTTCATACCTACGGTATCAATGCTGTGATGGGCTCTTTTGAGCCGGACCAGAGGCATCTGCCCCATGAAGTGGGCATCGTCCTTGAAGCAACAGCGCCGACACAAGACCTAGCGCACAAGCTTGCCCAACTCAGCCGCCAGCCGCTACTGCACTACCCAATCAGAGAGTGGAAGGGATCGATTACTGCATTTGCATGTCTTCACAATCCCGCAGTCGTCGACCGAGGCCCGGTATATCGCTTCACCCTGAACCACGTCGCCGTTCCGTCCACTGCCGTCGAAATGTTTCGGACTCACTTTATTGACTTGTGTGATTCAGAAAAATAATGGTCTTAGCTGATATCGCAACGCTGATTCGTAGCAAGAATGCAGGTCCCTTCATACTCACCTTCGACATTCTGTTCGCCGACCTCGCAAGCTATCGGCGCGTCAAGGATTCCGGAGCGCTGAATCCAGCAGCTTTTGCCAAACTCTACCGCTGTCCCATCGAGAAGGTGCGGTTTTTCGAATGCGAGAATGCCCTTGCTTTCAAATTCAGCATCCCACGGCCGCTTACGCAGGGTGAACTCGGTGATGGCGATATGCACGGCGGCCAGCAGTTCATTCCCCTGATAAACCTGGAGATACCGTGATTGCCTCGGTGATTGTTTCCGAGACCGATGTGGAGCGAACCAACATCGAGCGCGGAGCAGCGGTGGAAGCTCGGCTCGACCGAATTCCAGCAAGTCCCTATCTTTGGAAACTGATCGCGGTGCTGTCTCTCGGGGGCTTCTTCGAGTTCTATGAACTCTTCATGACAGCCTTCATCAGTCCAGGTCTTGTTCGCAGCGGCATCTTCCATGTAGGATCGAACGGTCTCTTCCATCTGCCCGACCAGGCCTCGTTCGCGTCCGTTACTTTCCTCGGTCTTTTCTTGGGAACGATCACTTTGGGCGGAATCGCGGATCACTGGGGGAGGCGCGCAGCCTTCCGATGCTTTGCGTTCTGGTACGCTGCGGCGACAGCCTTGATGGCCATGCAGAATACGGCCATCGCTATTGATACAGTTCGCTTGATGTGTGCGATTGCGATCGGCGCCCAACTGATTACACTCGATACCTATGCGTCGGAGATAGTTCCACGCAATCTCCGCGGACGAGCGTTTGCCCTTTCATTCGCGGTCATTCAAACGGCGGTCCCCGTACTCGCCCTGCTGGGCTGGCTGCTTGTGCCTCACGCTCCTTTACACATTCAGGGGTGGAGGTGGGTCGTACTCATGGGCGGAGCGGGCTCCTTCGCGGTTTGGATACTCTGCCGCTACCTCCCCGAGTCCCCACGGTGGCTTGCTAGAAATGGCCTCCTGGAGGACGCCGAACGGGTTACCTCAGTCTTCGAAAGGCATGCAGAAACGCACCTTGGCCATCCGCTGCCGGCACCGAAGGCGTTGACGCTCAAGGGTGTGGTCAAAAACAATTTTGCTGAGATATTTCGTCCTCCGTACCGCAGCCGCACCATCATGCTGGCGGTCTTCCATTTCTTCCAGGCGATAGCCTTCTATGGTTTTGGAAACTGGCTGCCAGCACTCGTCAACGCACAAAATCATAACGCCCCGCAAAGTGCTCAGGTCTCGTTTCTTATCACCCTCGCTTTTCCCATTGGACCATTGCTCTGGAGCACGATCGCGGAAGAGTATGAACGCAAATGGCAGATCGTTGGCGCTGCAGCAGGCACGGCTGTATTCGGCCTGTTGTTCGCGGTCCATACCGCTACGCTGGGACTGGTGGCGCTCGGGATCCTGATCATGCTGATGAATAGCTTATTGGGCTATAGCTCGCACGCGTACCAGGCGGAATTATTTCCAACTCGCATGCGGGCTCGTGCGGTCGGGTTCGTTTATTCCTGGGGACGGTTGTCCACAGCATTTACCAGCCTCGTCATCGGATTCCTCTTCCAACGTTTTGGCACTGCAGGGGTATTCGGTCTAATCGCCTTCTCCATGTTCATGGTCGTCATCGCGGTTGCAGTCTTCGGGCAGCACACCCGTGGTCTCGCGCTCGAACAGATTTCTGATTAGCGTCGGCTTCCCCTACAAATTCATACAAGCGACTAACTGTTCCTGACGACGCTGCGATGTCGTTCTCCGCACAATAGAAACGTGGAGAGGTAAAGATTGCAATGCCGAGAGGAATCAATCGTCGCGACGCGTTGAAACTTGCCCTCGCGGGAGGAGTTGCGTCGATGCTCCAGGGGTGCTCACTGCACTCTCATTCGGGCGATTCCGCGGCGATGCCTCGATTCGCGACGGCTCTGCCAATTCCTCCCGTGCTTGAGCCGATTCGTTCTGACGAGCGCGCGGAATATTACGAGATCGAAACACGTGAATCCACTGCCCGGATTCTGCCGGGGAGACAGACGATGATCCGGGGATACAACGGCATCTTTCCAGGACCGACGATTAAGGCCCTGCGGGGACGAGCGACTCACGTCCGATTCACAAACAAGCTCCCGACTCCGGTGGTGACGCACCTTCATGGCGGTCACACTCCCTCCGACTCAGATGGGTGGCCGACGGATGTGATTTTGCCGGCAGGATATCCAGTACGGCCAACTTCGATGCAGATGGATCACACGAGAGATGTCGGGTCAGTGGCTCCGCCGTCCTCGTCGACGTACGAACACAACTACACGTATCCGAACGATAGACGAGCAACCACACTCTGGTACCACGACCACGCGATGGGAGCGACCGGTCAGAATGTCTACATGGGCCTGGCGGGGTTCTATCTCATTGAGGACGAAGAAGAGCGCTCGCTGCCACTGCCCCGTGGGCATTACGACATCCCTCTGATGCTCTGCGTAAGGCAATTCAATGACAACGGCTCGTTTCGATACAACCCGCACGGACACGCGGGAGCGGAGGGCGACGTCATTCTTGTAAACGGCGCGCCGTGGCCTGCCTTGCAAGTGGAGCGACGGAAGTATCGCTTCCGCATTCTGAATGCCTCCAATGCCACTACCTTCACTCTTGCGCTTAGTTCCGCGGTTCCGTTCGTACAGATCGCGACCGATGGCGGCTTGATCGCGCGACCGGTCGAAGTACCGAGCATCCCGATGGCGATGGCGGAGCGTGTCGAGGTTGTGATTGATTTCTCGGCATACGCTGCGGGCGATTCAGTTGTCCTTCGAAACACAGAGAAACAAGGACCGCTTGGAGAGATCATGCGTTTTGACGTCACCGGTCCAACCGTTTCGGATCATGGCCAAGTGCCGGACCGCCTGAACGCGATCGAAACCCTAACGCCCGAGCTGGCTGTCCGGACGCGGACGTTCACCTTCGGTCCCCGCCCGGAGTTGAAGAGCCATTTTCCACCGATCTACTGGGCGATCAACGGCAGCAGATTCGATCCGGAGCACGCGCAGGCGACTCCGCGCCTCGGGGATGTCGAGATCTGGCGCTTCGTCTATGAGAAAAGCCCGTGGAGGCAGACGCATCCGCCTCATATCCATCTGGTGAACTTCCAGATACTCGACCGCAACGGTCAGGCGCCCCGCGACTATGAGCGCGGCTGGAAGGACACCATGCGGCTCGACTCAGGCGACGAGGTCCGCGTCATCATGCGATTCGACGGCTATCGGGGACGTTATTTGATGCACTGCCACAACCTTGAGCATGAAGACCACGACATGATGATGCGCTTCGATGTTGTCTAAGTTCGTGCATCGGTCCGTTCGGGCACCAGATTCGCGGATCAAACGGGTCTTCGCAGTTGGAGAGCTTTAGGAGACTGTCAATTATGACAATGCTGCACACTTTACGAGCGAATTACACGTTGCTTGCATTGGTCGCCTTCTGCGTACCGTCGGTGCTCCCTCGGCTCTCGGCCCAAACTCCGAAAGAGTTAATGACGGCCGCATGTGACAACGAAATCCGCCAGCGCAAACAAAATGCGTTATGGGCCAGCCAGGTGGAACGTCGTATTGCCGGGCACCTTTATCGCGAACGGGAGATTGACACCGTGGACGGCCCAGTCCATCGCCTGCTTTCGGTAGATGGTCATGCCCCGTCACCGTCGGAGCTGAAACAAGACAACGATCGACTGCGTGATCTGAGGGAGAATCCGAAGGCACGACTGACATTGAACAAGAATCGGAAAGCGGAGGAAAAGAAGGTTGACGATCTTCTTCACGTGATCCCGGATATTTTTCTCTTCGAGGATCAAGGCCCGCAGGGAGGCTTGGAAAGGCTCACGTTTGTTCCCAATCCAGCGTACAGACCCGAGACTTATGAGGAGACAGCACTTCACGCAATGAGTGGCCTGGTCCTAATCGATCTTCGGGAGAAACGACTTGCTCGATTTTCAGGGACCTTAACGCAACAAGTGAATTTTGGCCATGGGCTACTGGGTCACATCAACAAGGGAGGCACGATCGAAGTCAACCGGGTCCGCCTCTCTCCTGCCCTATGGGGGACGAGTCTATTTCGGACTGATTTCGATGGCCGCTTCGCGATCTTTAAGAACATCAGTAAACACCTGGACGAAACTCGTAACGACTTCGAACCAGTGCCTCCCGATACTGACATCCAGCGTGCACTGGAACAGATTGCGCATAAATCAGCAATCTTCTCTCAGAAGACAGGAGATATCGAGCAATCCCATGAATCGGAAAAGGCATTTTGAAGAAACTCTTGAGATGTTTGCTGAATACACCACCGCAGCGGACACAACTGCTCATGCAAGTCGAAACAGGCTAGCGATGACCAATATCCGTAAGATATTCCTCACGTTTGCTATCACATTGATGGGTCTCGCAGCCGTAGTGTTCGTTTATCTAGTCTATCCGGGCACACCAAGTAAATCGAAGGTGATGACTTTCGAGGGTTTCATTGAGCTTCCGAGAGGCGGTCTGCTCACAGTTCTCGATTACCTGACGGTAAGCGATCACACTCTGTTTGTTACAAGTGAGTCGTCCGGCGCCTTGTTGAAAATCGCATTCGACCCCGGCGACCTCAAAGCAAGCACTGTATCAGAAATGCCTGGAGCCGGCGCTGCGCACGGCGTCGCTGTACTGCCCGATGTGCATGTCGCCTTCATCACGCGAAGCGAAGCGAATACGGTGGATGTCTTCGATCCGACGTCTCTTCACCAGCTTGCCAGCATCCCGGTTGCAGATGACCCAGATGCCATCCTTTACATCCCGTCGGCCAACCTCATTTATGTAGCCCATGGAGACCCGAGCATGGCGACCCTAATCGATCCTCAGATGCGCACGACGGTCGGAACCATCCAGCTTTCTGGCAAGCCAGAGTTTTCTGCCATGGACTCCGGGAGCGGATTGCTCTTACAGAATCTAAAAGACACAAACGAGGTAGCTGCAATCGATGTTGGCAAGCGGTCGGTAGTTGGGCAATGGCCTCTTGCACCGTGCGTTGGACCATCTGGCATGGCAATTGATGCCGAGCAGAGACGGCTCTTTGCGGTCTGTAGCGGAAATGCCAAATTGGTGGTGTTTGACCTGGAGAGCGATCGAGTAATTACGACGCTCGGGGTCGGCGGCGGGCCTGACTCGGTCGCATTCGACCGAACTCTTCATCGAATTTACGTAGCCGGGAAAGCCGGACAATTGACGGTGATCCAGCAGGACGGACCTGACAATTATCGAGCCTTGGATGAGATCCGCACTCACTACGGTGCTCATACCTTGACGGTAGATCCGGTGTCGCACAAGGTTTTCGTGGCATATGCCAGCCTTATCACGCATCCCAGAATTGCTATTTTCTCCCCAACGCGGTGAGGATCGTAGGGCGTTCGAAGTCGAGATCTCCTAACGATCACGTTTCGCCGTAGGTCATACAACGCTGCCATTCCGACAGCGGCGTCCGGTACTCATCAGGAAACTTGAGGCGTATGGTGTCGAAAATCTTCGTGTGCCCAGACGGCTCGATCCCGCCGCAGATAGCGACCGGAAATACCATGGCTCCTTGCGTCATCATAGGCGAGCGCGCGGCGAGATCGGCCCCGAGCTGGCGTCAAACAGAACATTTGGAGAGTAAACCGTGAATGAGGTTCGTGATGTCGTTACCCTTGCTTACGAGTATCAAACGTGTACGCCCCGCCGTATTCGGAAAGACTTAGGGTTGTTGTTTCGATCCACTGGTATTGATGCAAGAGTTTCTCATTTTCAGCGGCGGCTTCCTGCAGCGCCTGAATCCTCTGCTGCGAACCAACAGGTGCTGGCGCTGTTTGAGAAATGCAGGGATTGGGCAGGACAAGTGCCACGATGACCGAGAGGGACCCGATAGGGGATTTAAACTGGTCTCATCTGTTTCTCCACAAATAAGAATTGCGGCCCACACGAAACGGCTGGCACTGATGTGAGACTTGCCTTGGTTTGGATCCTCGTGAGCGACAGCCGAGGTTTCAGTCCCCATCTGGATCGCGTGGCCTTATGCATCCTTCCAAAAATTCTCGGGATCAGGTGCTTAATGCGCGTAGTGCGGAATTGGGCGTATCAACGCAGGTCTATGAGCCCACACTTCATGCGACCACACCGAAATGGAGGCTGGGAGAAAAGCGTCTTGAACCGCATCTTCTGCGTCGGCAACGTTGCCCAAACGCACCAGGCTGGCTACATCTGGATTACTTCCGCGTCGCTACGATTCGGACGGAGCAGCTGGGGGAAAACATCCGCAAGGCCACGGAGCTAATCTGCCGCCCGTGATACGAAGGCATCAAGTCGTGGGCATCGTGCCACCGTCGATAATGTAATCAGCCCCGCTGATAAACGCGCCTCGGTCTGAGGCCAGGAAGGCTACCAGTTCCGCCACTTCCTCGGGTC
>Ga0210401_10005546_pt1 | contig 12965 bp, 10 predicted proteins | sample IncBWH32MmetaG_FD_150866 | JGI IMG/M metagenome (GOLD analysis project Ga0210401, IMG submission 150866) | Forest soil microbial communities from Barre Woods Harvard Forest LTER site, Petersham, Massachusetts, United States - Inc-BW-H-32-M | ecosystem: Environmental > Terrestrial > Soil >... | reverse complement strand
CGCTGCTCGGCAACGCGGTGGTGCTGCCGATCGGCGGCGCCGACATGCCGGTGGTGATCTCGATGCTCAACGCCTTCACCGGCCTGTCCGCGGCGGCCACGGGGATGGCGCTCGACAACCCGGCGCTGATCGTCGCCGGGATGATCGTGGGCGCGTCGGGCTCGATCCTCACCAACCTCATGGCAACCGCGATGAACCGCTCGATCCCTGCGATCGTCGCCGGCGGCTTCGGCGGCGGCGGGGCGGTCGAGGGCGCCTCGGGCGCAGGCGAGCACGCCGGCACGGTGCGCTCCACCACCGCTGCCGACGCCGCGATCCAGCTGGCGTACGCCTCGCGCGTGGTCGTCGTCCCCGGCTACGGCATGGCGGTCGCGCAGGCCCAGCACGCGGTGCGCGAGCTTGCCTCCGAGCTGGAGACGCGCGGGGTGGACGTCAAATACGCGATCCACCCGGTGGCGGGGCGGATGCCGGGGCACATGAACGTGCTGCTCGCCGAGGCCGACGTGCCCTACGACCAGCTCAAGGAGATGGACGACATCAACCCCGAGTTCGCGCGCACCGACGTGTCGCTGGTGATCGGCGCCAACGACGTAACCAACCCGGCGGCCCACAACACCCCCTCCTCGCCGATCTACGGCATGCCGATCCTCGAAGTGGCCGACTCCCACTCGATCATCGTGATCAAGCGCTCGATGAACCCCGGCTTCGCCGGCATCGAAAACGAGCTGTACTTCGACCCGAAGACCGCGATGCTGTTCGGCGACGCCAAGTCGGCCGTCAGCGAGATCGTCGGCGAGCTCGGGCAGCTGTAAGCGCCGCGCCCGGCTCAATCAACTTGACCCGTTCGCGGCGGGGCGGCCGACTACGGTCGCGCCGAGGTAGCCCGCACGGATTGCAGACGGCGGTGTCTCGCCGACCCAATGAAGGTGAGAGACCCTCGACGGCGAACACGGCGTTCCGCGGCGACCACGGTTGCATTTATACTTGCCGTACTCTATTCTCAACTGAGAGGGATGAACGGTTGGGGTTCCGCACTGCGGCGTGTACGCGCTGCGGGGGCGGTGGCCGCCGTGCTGTGGGCTTTGGGAGAGGGTGCGCTCGGTCCGGCGCTCGCGCAGGGGGCTTCCGCGCGAACCGCGCGGAAGCAGACCTCCGCACAGCAGGCCGCTCCACGCGTCTCCGCGCAGTCCCGTGCCCCGTCGCGGCACGAGCCCGTGGCGAATGCCAGCATCGTCGACGGCGACCCCGCGTCGATCGGCGAATTCCCCTTCCAAGTGGCCCTCTACAACCCCCGCGAGGGAGCGCCCGCCAAGGGCTTCTTCTGCGGCGGCGTGATCATCGGCCCCACTCGCGTGGCGACCGCCGCGCACTGCCTGCTCGGCGAAGACGGCAAGCCCACCCCGCCCGCCGAGCTCGAGGTGCTCGCCGGCTCCGCCTACCTCGAACCGGTCGCGCCCGGCAGCGTCAGGGACCCGGTGGCAAGCGCCACCGTCGACCCCGCCTACAGCCCTGCCGCCAGCGACTACGACATCGGCCTGCTGGTGCTCGCGCATCCGCTGTGGAGCGGCCCCACGCCGGCGCTCGGCGGTGGCGGCGCGATCGCCCCGCTCGTCCCCGACATCGCGCAGGCGGCGGCGCGCACCGCCGAAGCGTCGCCCGCCGCCGCGCCGGCCGGCGAAGGCACGACGGCGAGGCAGGCGCTCGTCAGCGGCTGGGGCGATCTCACTCCGCAACCTGGCGGCACCCCCACCTACCCGCTGCGCCTGCGCAGCGCGCGCGTCACGCTCGTGCCCACGGCGTTGTGCGAAGAAGCGTATGCGCGCATCGAACAGCCGATCACGCCCCGCATGCTGTGCGCGGGCGGCGGCGGCGAAGAAGCGCAGGTGCACCCGGACTCCTGCTACGGCGACAGCGGCGGCCCGATCGTCGCCCCCGGCCCCGCGGGCGGCTCGCCCGCCGGCGACGTGCTGCTCGGGCTCGTCGACTTCGGCAACGGCTGCGGCCAGCCCGGCTACCCGGGGGTCTACGTGCGGATCGCCGACCCGGCGGTCGCCCACTTCCTCGGCGCCGGCGCGCCGGTCGCCTCCGCGGGCGGCGTCCACCGCGGGGTGTGCCCCGTCGTGCGCGCGGGCCACGGCCACCGCCACGGCCGTCGGCGCGCGGATCGCCGCCACGTGCACTCGCGCCGGCCGGTGCGCCGCGCACGGAGGTGCGCGGGCTGAGCCGAAACCCCTGGGCGCTGTGCCGGTGCGCGGGCTGAGCCGAAACCCCCGGGGCGCTCTGCCAGACTGGCGGGCGTGATCGAGCGAGCGCAGGCGCTGCAGGCCTTGGCCGGCAGCGAGTTCGACGTGGTGGTGATCGGCGGAGGGATCACCGGCGCCGGCGTGGCGCTCGACGCCGCTTCGCGCGGCTACTCGGTGGCGCTGATCGAGCGGGGCGACTACGCATCCGGGACCTCCAGCCGCTCCAGCAAGCTGGTGCACGGCGGGCTGCGGTACCTGCAGAACTTCGACCTCGGGCTGGTGCGCGAGGCGCTGTTGGAGCGCCAGCTGCTGGTGGCGCTCGCTCCGCACCTGGTGCGCCCGCTGCCGCTGGTGGTGCCCGCCTTCGAAGGCGCGCGCCCGGACCGGCTGATGGGGGTGGGGCTGAACCTGTACGACGTGATGTCGGTCGATCGCGGTCGGCTGCGCCGCCGCCGCGCGCGCCGCGGGCGCTTCGGAAGGGGGGGCGAGTCCGAGGCGCCCGCCGCCCAGGAGCAGAGCCGACCGGAGGGCCCGGCGGCGGGCGCCGCGCACGTCGCCGCCGTCGAGGACGCCGCTGAAGGTGGGTGGAGCCCTGAACGCCACCGCACGATCACGGGTGAGGAGGTGCTGGAGCTGCTGCCGGCGCTGGCCTCGCGCGAGCCCACCGGCGGGTACCTCTTCTACGACTGCCAAACCGACGACGTGCGGCTCGTGCTGACCGTGCTCGGCGAGGCGGAGCGCTTCGGCGCGGTGTGCGCCAACCGCGTGGAGGCGCTCGGGCTGCTCGAAGCGGACGGGCGGGCGTGCGGGGTGCGCGCGCGCGAGCGCGAGGGGGGCGCGGAGCTCGAGGTGCGCGCCGCCAACGTCGTCAACGCGACCGGCGTGTGGGCCGACGAGCTGCGCCCCGCGGAGCTCCACGACGAGGCGGAGCTGCCGCGCATCAGGCCCTCCCGCGGCACCCACATCACGCTCGACCCCGCCGCGCTGCCGCTGGTGGGCGGCGCGATCGTGCCCGCCGGCGAGGGCCGCTCGATCTTCGCGCTGCCATGGCTGGGGCGCACGTTGGTGGGCACCACCGACAACGACTACGAGGGCCCGCTCGAGCACGTGCGGCCCTCCGCGGAGGACGTCGCCTACCTGCTGGACGCGGTGAACACCTTCTTTGCCACTTCCTTGCAGCCGCACGACCTGACCGGCGCGTACGCCGGCGTGCGTCCGCTGATCTCCAGCGGCGACCCGAAGAAGTCGGTGGACATCTCGCGCAAGGCCGAGCTGTACGAGACCTCCAGCGGCATGATCACGATCACCGGCGGCAAGCTCACCACGTGGCGGCGGATGGCGAAGCTCGCCGTCGATCGCCTGGTGGAGCGCGAAGCGCGCGAGGCGCCGTGCCGCACGCACGAGATCCCGCTCGGGCAAGCCGTCGCGGTGGGGGAGCTGGAGCGCGTCGAGGGGGTGCCGGAGGACTCGTACGCGGCGCTCGCCGCGCGCTACGGATATGCCGCGCACGAGGTGCTGGCGCTCGCGGCAGAACGGGGCGAGCTGGCGCAGCCGATCGTGCCCGGCCTGCCCGACCTGCTCGCCGAGGTCGTGCTCGCCGCCCGTCGCGAGCAGGCACGCAACGTCGGCGACGTGCTGCTGCGCCGCACGCGCCTGTGGCTGCTCGCCGCGCGCGCGCTCGACGGTACCGCCGGGCGGGGGATTGCCGCTGGCGAGCCTCACGCCGACGGTGAGCCCACCGCCCCGGTGCGGCGCGTCGCCGACGTGCTTGCCGGGGAGCTCGGCTGGGAGGCGCAGCGCACGCGAGAGGAGATCGCGCGCTTCGCCGAGGAGGCCTGCGCGGAGGGGTTCGACGCCGCGTGAAGCGCCTTCGCCTGCGTGCCGGCGATCGCGTGCTTGACCTCGGCGCGCGCCCGCTGCTGATGGGCGTTGTCAATGCCTCCCCGGACTCGTTCAGCGACGGCGGCCGCTATCGCGATCTGAAGGAGCGCGTGCAGCTGGCGCGGGCGCACGTCACGGCCGGCGCCGGCATTCTCGACATCGGCGGCGAGTCGGCCACGACCGGGCGCTTGCCGGTGCCGCCGGCCGAGGAGATCGCGCGGGTGGTGCCGTTGATCGAGGCGCTCAGCGCTGAGCTGGAGCCGGAGGGGCCGCTGATCTCAATCGACACCTACAAGCCCGCGGTGGCGCGCGCGGCGATCGCGGCCGGCGCGCGGATCGTCAACGACGTCAGCGGCCTGCGCGACTCCGAGTTGGCAAGGGTGTGCGCGCAGACCGGCGCGGCGCTCGTCGTGATGCACACCGCCGCTGCCCCCCGCGAACGCAGGCAGGACCCCGAGCTGTACGGCGACGTGGTGGGGGAGGTGCTCGCGTTCCTGCGGGCGCGCACAGCCCTCGCGTTGCGCCACGGCGTCGCCCGCGAGCAGCTGATCATCGACCCCGGCCCCGACTTCGCGAAGACCCCGGCGCAGACGATCGCGCTGCTCGCCGGGGTTGAGCGCCTGCACGAGCTGGGGCTGCCGCTGCTGCTCGCGATCTCGCGCAAGGACTTCATCGGCGCGCTCACCGGGCGCCCGCCGCGCGAGCGCTTGGCGGGCACGCTTGCCGCACTCGCGCACGGGGTGGACGCCGGGGCGCACATCTTCCGCGTGCACGACGTCGCGGCGGCGGCGGACTTCATCGCGGTGCGCGCTGCGCTCGCCGGCGAGCACGACGTCAAGAGGAGTCTCGCGCTCGCCGAGGAATTCAGACACGAGCCGCCGATTGCATAAGCTGGGTGGCGCAGGGTGCCGGCCGCTGTTCAACGCGGCCGGGCGCCAACCGCCCATACGACCAGAAGGGATCTCAGATGACCGTACTCGAGCGCTCCGAGCTTGACGCGAGCCCGCTCGCCGACCTACACGCGATCGCCGACCAGATCGGCCTCGACGGCTTCCGCCGGCTGCGCAAGGCGGAGCTGATCGATGCGATCCTCGCGCGCTCCGGCTCCGGCTCTGGCTCCGCCTCCGCCTCCGGCTCTGGCTCCGGCTCTGGCTCTGGCTCCGCCTCCGGCTCTGGCTCCGGCTCCGGCACTGGCTCCGCCTCCGGCACTGGCTCCGGCCCGGACGTGGGCGCCGACTCCGGCTCCGACGTGGGCGCCGACTCCCAGGCTGGCGCAGCGCCACGCGCACCGCGCCGTCGTCGCCGCGCCAGCCGTCGCACGGAGACGCCATCCGGCGAGCAGGAGCGCGAGACGGGTGAGGGGGAGGAAGAGGGGGGGGGTGCACCGCCCGCTGAACCTCGCCGACCGAGAGGCCGGCGCGCGGTGGGCGCCACGCAGGAGCGCACGATGGAGGGCGTGGTGGAGCTGCTCGGCAACGGCTCGGCCTTCCTGCGCGTCTCCCCGCCGGACGCGTCCGACGAGGACGTGTACATCTCCGCCGCGCAGGTGCGTCGCTGCGAGCTCGTGTCGGGCGACCGCGTGAGCGGTCCCGCGCGCACGCCGCGCGCCTCCGAGCGCTATCCGTCGCTGGCGCGCGTGGACACGATCAACGGCGCTCCCGCCGAGTCGGTGGCGAAGGGCACTCGCTATGAGGAGCTCGCCGTCGCCTATCCCCAGGCGCGGTTGGAGCTCGACCCGCAAGACCCGACGCTGAGCGCGATCGAATGGTTGACGCCGATCGGACGCGGCTCGCGCGCCGTGATCGTGGGCGCGGCCCGCGCGGGCAAGACCGAGACGCTGCGGCGGCTGCTCGGTGCCCTCAGCGGCCGCGAGGGGCTGGAGGTGATGCTTGTGCTGAGCGGCGTGCGCCCGGAGGAGATCGCCGCCTGGCGCGAGGGCCCCGTCGCGCCCGCCGCCGCCCTCGACCTCGCGGCGTCCGCCGAGCTGCAGAGCCAGACGGTGGAGCACGTGATCGACACCGCCAAGCGCACCGCCGCGCGCGGCGGTGACGTGGTGGTGCTGATCGACACGCTCGACGGCCTGCCGCCCCACGTCGCCCGCCGGCTGCTGGCGGGCGCGCGCAAGCTAGCCGAGGGCGGCTCGCTGACGCTGATCGCCACGGCATCCCGGCCGCTCGGGGGAGAGACCACGGTGATCGCGCTCGATGTCGCGCTCACCTCGACGGGACGCATCCCTGCACTCGACCTTGCCGCCAGCGGCACCGTGCGCCCGGAGCTGCTCGTTGGCGAGGAGGGCGCCGCGGCGATCCTCAAAGCGCGCGCCTCGGCGATCGGCTAGACGCTGGCGGCAATCGCCACGCCGCCAGCGTCACAGGTGGCAGCGGGTGCCGCAGGACGGGTGCTCGGCGACTTGTGCGGGCGCCTCAGCGCAGGTAGGCGACCCGCGCCCAAGAGGGCTCGGGCGACAGCTCGATCGGGGCGCCGCCGCCGCCGGCGCGGTCGCCCTCGGAGCCGAGTGCCGGCTGCACGTACACGAAGCTGCACGTCTCCTCGACGAACGCGATCGCCAGCTCACCCTCGTTGACGCGCTGGTCGAGCCACGCCCCACGGAACACGAGCCGCCGCAGCCAGTGCACGAGCGAGCGCTCCGCCGGGCCCACCAGCTGCGCCCAGCACTCGTTGACGTGCTTGCCAAGCGCCGAGGCGGGGTCGAGGATCTCGCCGTTGACCGCGAGGTTGACGAGGTCTTCGAGCTCGTCCTCGCCGAGCCGGCCGCCGACGAACCCGAGCTTCAGCGCGGCCTGCTCGCAGCGCTCGCGGAAGTCCTCCTCGTTGAAGGTGAAGCGCAGCTCGCCGTATTCGAGGACGAAGTCCTCACCTGAGTCGTAGTTTCCGCGGCGTGTCGTATCCATGACGTGAGAGCCGGGAGTTGTGTGTTGGCCTCCGGGCCGTCGCAATCATAAGCCGAGTTCCTTCCCCCGTGGAGGCGGTGCACGGCAGATTGCATGGCCGCCGCGGGAGAGACGGATGGAGCCCGCCAAAACTTGCGCGGGCCGGCGGAAGTTGGAGGAGCGGGCGGTCGAGCGGCGGTGGTGGGTGACGCGTAGTCGTTGGCGGCGGTTGCATCCCATCCGCGAATCGACCGGGTGGGCGGGCCTTAATCCGCCATCCACATTGTCGTGGTCCTAACCTTCAGCCAATGCCCCGTCCCGGCGAGCATGCGCCCCCCGCGGCCAACGCCCCGGGGTACGGCACCGTGCTGGTGCCGATCTTCGCCGACGACGCCGCCGCCGCCGCGATCGGCCGGGCCGCCAAGCTGACCGAAAAAGGGGGGACGATCCACGCGGTGTTCCTGCTGGCGGTGCCGCCCGAGCTGCCGCTCGCCGCGGAGTTGGAGCGGGAGGAGGCCCAGGGCCGGGCGGTGCTCGAGGGCGCCCGCATCCAGGCGCGCCGTGCCGGCGTGCGCATCCGCAGCGGCGTGATCCGCACTCGCAACCCCGGCGCTGCACTGGTGCAGGAGGCGCGGCGCCTGCAGGCGGACGCGATCTACTTCTCCACGCTGCACGCCCCCGCGGCCGAGCGGCGCATCGGCCCGACGGCGCTCTACCTGCTGAGCCGCCGGCCGTGCTGCGTGGTGATCGAGACCGAGGGGAGTGCCGGCGCGGCGGCGGCCCCACCTGAGCGGAGCGAGGTCCGAGGTTGAGATTGAGGTATGACGAGCGTCAGCCGCTCGCGCCGGATTCGCTGCTGGTCGGTTGCAGCTGGATCACCACACGCGCCCGTTTGACCCCATTCGGCAGCGACTCACCGCCGCCGGCGGTGACGAGGCCGAGCGGCGCGATCGAGGAGGCGAGGCCGGAGATGCTGGGCGCCTGGTTGAGGCTGAGCGATTCGAGCAGCCCCGAGAGCGTGTGGGCTTCGACCAGCGCGCTCGGCGCGATCCCCTGGCCGAGGGCGCTGGCGGCGGCGCCATAGAGGGGGGAGCTGCCGAGCGTGCTCTGCGGGTTGAGCGCTTCCTTGACCGAGGCCGGCCCGAGGCCGGCGACGAACTTGCCCTGTCCGGCGGCGAGCGTCAGCGCGATCGGGAAGTTCACCAGGCGCATCGTGACGGCCGTTTCGGCGCCCGCCACCGATGTGGGGGAGATCGCGGCGCCGGCTTCGCGGTAGGCCTGCGCGAATTGCGACACCGCCGCGCGCGAGCGGGCGGGGTCGTGAGAGGTGATGACCAGCGCCGCCTGCAGCTGCAGCACGCTGGCGCCGCTCACGTACACCCCGGTGGCTCCGGCCCAGCTGAGCAGGTCGCGCCGCAGTTCGACTGAAGGTGAGGTGAGCGGAGCCAGCAGCTTGCCGAAGTCGATGCCGTCGAGGTTCACCGCTGAAGCCAGCGAGGCGAGCAGGCTGAAGACCCGCGTGTTGTTGCCGAGCGCGCGGCCGAGGTCGCCGACGCCGAGCGCCAGCCACGAGTTGCCGGGCAGGCCGCGGAGCACCTGCGCGCCGCCTCCGCCGAGCGCCGCGCCCGCTTCGCCGCCGGCGGCGTGGGACTCGGGGGGCAGCGTGTCGAGGTCGAGCGCCACGGACTTGGCGCTCGGGATCAGCGATCCGTAGACCTGCCCGGGGTTGCCGAGCAGGCCCTCGAGCAGCGGCAGGATCGATTCCGTGCTGGCGCCGTGCGCTTCGGCGAGCGCGTGGGCGAGCTGTTCGGAGCTCAGGTAAGCGTTGGCTAGCGCGTTCTGTTCAGCGGTGGAGGTCAGCTTTGTATAGCCGCTCGCCCCCGCCAGCGAGGACCCCCCGGCGGCCGTGTCGATCACGGCCTTCATCCCCGCTTCGCTGCCGATCACGGCGAAGTCGTGCACAACCCCCTCCGCGACGCCGCCGGGGGAGACCTGGAAGGTGACGCCGCGATAACTGACGGCGTGCGCGCCGACGCTGTGCGCCTGGCCTTCGAGGAACGCCTTGGCCGCGCCCGAGTCGCTCGTGTCGAGCACCAACGCGCCTTCGGCCGAGCTCGCGCCGAGCGCCCCCGCCAAGCCGTTCTTTTCAAACAGCGTCGCTTCGAGGCCGGTGAGCCCTTCGGACAGGAGCTTGTCGAGCGTTTCGCTGCCGAGCAGCCCCTGCGCGTGGGCGAGCGCGGCGCCGCCCAGGAACGCGCCGGCGTGGGGGCCCAGCCACGGCTCGACTTCCTTTTCGTAGTTGGGTGTCTTGCCGGTGGGGCCGGCGAGCAGCTTCAGCAGCCCTTCGAAGGGGTGCTGGCGGCCAGTGAGCGCGTGTGCGGCGGCGGTCGCGTTGCTCTTCAGCGCGCCTTCCGGCTTCACCACCGCGTCGATGTACAGCGGCACGGAGGCCGGCGTCACGGTCGCGGGGCTGGCGCTGGTCCCGCTCGGACTCGACCCGCAGCCCCCGAGCGCCACCGCGAGGATCACGGCCGGCGGCGCGAGCAGGAGGGCTATGGCTCTGGCGGCGGGGCGCGCGGCGGCTCGGAACTGCACAGCGAAGATCGTATGTGCAGCGGCGGCGTCAAGGCAAGTCGCATCGCGCGCACGCAATTTCCGTCGCAGATCGCGGCCGTGAATCGTCGCTTGCGCTTTTGGTGGGTCGCGACGGCGCCTTGGGGGAGTCTTGAAAACCAACCTGTGTGCAGGCACTTTGTGCTCATCCAAGGGTATCGAAAGAGAAAAGTGGGGAAAAATGTGCAACTAGGGTTGTGTTGTGGGAGAAAGTGGGGTACGGTGCCGTGCACGAGCCGAGGTGGAGAGGCTCCTCCCACCTCTCCACCTCGGCTCCTAGAGGTCTCACGGCCGCCGCCGCAGGCGCGCCTGGCTCCTCTTCAAGACATCGGAGGCGGCGCGGCCGGCCCCGGGCAGCCGGGCCCCTCACCCAGTCGGACCAGCTGGAGCAGCAAGTGGCTTTTCGTGGCACCTTCGACCACACGCTCGACGCCAAGAACCGCCTCACGGTGCCGGCCCGCTATCGCGCGACGCTCGCCGAGGGCGTGGTGATGGCGATGCCCGTCGACCTCGAGCCATGCGTCGGCGTGTGGCGACCGCACGATTACGAGCGCTACACCGAGCGCGCGTTGGCCGAGCTGCCGCCGCTCTCGCCCCGCCTGAGCGAGCTGGAGCGCTTCTTCTACGGCAGCTCCCAGGACGCCGAGCTGGACTCCGTCGGGCGGATCATGCTGCCTGGCTTCCTCGCCGAGCACGCCGGCCTCAGCAAGGAGGTCGTGGTGGTGGGCGTCGGCGACCGCCTGGAGCTGTGGGACCGCGACCGCTGGAACGAGCATCGACCGACGCTGCTGGGCGGCGTCGCGGAGATCACGGCACGTGTCGACCATCCTGCTTGACATGCCCGCGATCCACATCCCCGTGCTCGCCGCGGAGCTGGTCGACCTTTTGTTCGAGAAAGAGGGGCCCGACCGAAGCCGGGAGACACGCGCCTCCGGCGCGCATCCCCGTTTCGGCCAGCCGGCTTCCCGCCGGCTGCGCCACCCTCTTGACCCGCGGCCCGGCCAGATGGCGATCGACTGCACCTTCGGCGGTGGCGGCCACGCGCGCCTGATCGCCCAGCGCCTCGGTCCGACCGGGACGCTCGTGGCGATCGATCGCGACCCGCTCGCCGAGCAGCGCTTCGCCGAGCTCGCCGAGGACCTGCCTTGCGCGGTGCGCTTCATCCGCGGCGACTACGCCGAGGGGCTGCAGCTGCTTGCGGAGGAGGGGGTGCACGCCGACGCCGTCTATTTCGACCTCGGCATCTCCTCGATGCAGGTGGACACGCGCGAGCGCGGCTTCTCCTACTCCTACGACGCGCCGCTCGACATGCGCATGGACCCCGAGCAGGAGCTCGACGCACGTGAGATCCTCGCCACTTGGGACCAGCGTCGCCTGGCGGGCGTGCTGCGCGAGCTCGGCGAGGAGCGCCACGCCGGCGCGATCGCGCGGGCGATCGTCCGCCACCGCGAGCGGGCGACGATCGAAACCACCCAGGAGCTCGTGGAGATCGTCGCCGCCGCGATCCCCGCACCCGCCCGCTTCGCCGGCGGCCACCCCGCCAAGCGCGTCTTCCAGGCGCTGCGGATCGCCGTCAATGACGAGCTCGGGCAGCTCGACCGCGCGCTGCCGCTCGCCTGGACGCTGCTGCGCGAGCGAGGCGTGCTCGGCGCGATCTCCTTTCACTCGCTCGAGGACCGCCGCGTCAAGCGCTTCATGGTGGAGCGCGCGCGCGGCTGCATCTGCCCACCCGACCTGCCGGTGTGCGCATGCGGGCGCACACCGCAGGCCACGCTGCTCACCCGCCGCGCGATCGTCCCCTCCGCGGGCGAGCTCGCCCACAACCCGCGCGCTTCCTCGGCGCGGCTGCGCGCCGCGCGCAAGCTCGCGGGCGAGCCGGGGGGAGCGCAATGACGCCGTCCCCCCCCGCGGCCTCCGCTCCGGCCGTCCGTCCGGGCCCCGCCCGTCACGGTCGTCCGCTGCGACCCTCCCGGCCGGCGCCGCGCCCACGGCGGGTTTCCGGTCCCGTTCGCCCGCGGGCCGCGGGCGCCGGCGCGGCGAGCCTCCCGTGGCCCGGCAGGCGCTCGGCTCGCGCGGGGGCAAGGCTCCCCGATCGTCTGCTCGAGCGCCTGATCGGCGGCCGGGCGTGGATCGCGGTGATCGCGTTCGCGCTGATCGGGATCGTCGCGATGCAGCTGTGGGTGATGAAGCTCGGCGCCGGCATCGGGCGTGCACTCGATCACACGCAGCTGCTCGCGCGGGAGAACTCGGCGCTCGAAATCGAAAACTCGGCGCTCTCCTCGGCGGCGCGGATCGAACGCTTGGCGCTCGCCAAAGGCATGGTGCCCGCCTCGCCGGGAGCGCTGCGCTTCCTCACGCCGCGGGGCCCGCTCGACGCGCGTCTGGCGGCCGCGGCGCTCGCCAGGCCAACCCAACCCTCCTCCTCCTCCTCCTCGACCACTTCGTCCGAAGAAGCGCCCGCAACGCCTGGCAACGAAGCCGCCGCATCGCCCGCCGAAGCGACGGGCGCCGCCGCGACCGGTGCGCAGGGGCCCGCAACCGAAGCGCCCGCGGGAGGCGGCTAGCGGACGTGCCGCGCGTGCAGAGCCGCATCGGCGTGCTATTCGCGCTGTTCTTCCTCCTGCTCGCGCTTGCGGCGGCGCGCACGTTGTACCTCGGGGTGCTGCGCGGCGCCGCGCTGCGCCGCGACGCGCACACCCAGCAGGTGATCGTCGAAGAAGTGCCGGCACAGCGGGGAACGATCACCGACCGCAACGGGACGGTGCTCGCGATCTCCGAACCGGCCGACGAAGTCTCCGCCGACCCCTACCTGGTGAAGAACCCGCTGGAAGCGGCCGTGCGGCTCGCGCCGCTGCTCGGCGACACGCAGGCGGCGCTGCTCGCGAAGCTCAGCGAGCGCAGCGGCTTCGTGTATCTCGCGCGGGCGCTGCCGGAGGCGCGGGCGAAGGCGTTGTTGGCCCGGGCCCAAGCGCTTGAAATCGCCGGTCTTAATGCCACCGCGACGATGCGCCGGGTGTACCCGGGCGACACGCTCGCGGCGCAGGTGCTCGGCGTGATCGGCGGCGAAGGGCACGGGCTCTCCGGGCTGGAATACGCCGACGAAGCGCTGCTGCGCGGCCGCGCCGGCGAGCGGCGGGTGGTGAGCGCCGCGGACGGCGAGCCGCTCTCGATCAGCGACGTCCACCACGAGGTGCCGGGCGCGCGGCTGGCGCTGACACTCGACGCCAACATCCAGCAGCGCACCGAAGCGGTGCTGAGCGCGGTTGGGAGCGTGTTTCACCCCAAAGACGCCACCGCGATCGTGATGGCGCCCGACACCGGCGCGATCCTCGCGATG
>Ga0210401_10005539_pt1 | contig 12972 bp, 11 predicted proteins | sample IncBWH32MmetaG_FD_150866 | JGI IMG/M metagenome (GOLD analysis project Ga0210401, IMG submission 150866) | Forest soil microbial communities from Barre Woods Harvard Forest LTER site, Petersham, Massachusetts, United States - Inc-BW-H-32-M | ecosystem: Environmental > Terrestrial > Soil >... | reverse complement strand
TCAATACGTATGTGGCTGGATTGAGGGAAGCCAGAACGAACGAGCCATCCGTGTTGGAGATGGCGACACGCGAAAAGCTTGTGGCCGCCTGCGTCGCTGTGACCTTGGCAGATCCAATGGCTGCACCGGAAGGGTCAGAAACCGTTCCGACGATACTTCCCAACCCTTGTGCAAAGGATGATGTCGGCGACAACAAGAGCACAAGAAGGAAAATCGTTGCGTTACGCGTCATGTCTGGTCTCCTCGGTTGATTTCGGAACGGCGCCAAGAGGTGGGCACGACAAGCTTTCCGACCCGAGCCACTGTTGCGGGTTCTGCATATCGGAACTGCAGGAACTTCCGCACCTTCCCCATCAGATTTCGCGATAGCCCGAACTCGTTTCATAGATGGACACGGCGAGGGAAAATGACTTAGTGCCGACGGAAAGTCAAACAAGAAATCCTGAAGGATTCTTTTAAATAAGGCTTGTGAGTGTGACGGAAGAGGCGGCGGGACCTCGCGACATGGCTGCAATCAGCGCGTACGAATCCCGCGAAAGAACGCACCAGCAAGTCCTACATCGCGAGGAAAACACCTTGCTGAATCGAGGTTAGCTGGTGAGGAGTCCCGCTAAGTAACAAGCCATCGAATCCGTCAGTCTACGTGGATACTCAGTCTCGACCGATGCGAGTGCGAGAGTTCTTTTGAGGCTGTGGCCATCGATGCGAGAAGTACGAAAGAAACGAGCACGTTCCTGAAGGGCGTGTTCCGGCAGGATGGAGTAGCCGAAGCCGGATTCAACCAGGCTCTTGATGGTTTCCGTGTCGAAAGGTTCCATCACCACGTGCGGTACGACCCCAATCTTCCCGAAGAATTGATCGATCACCAGCCGCACATTGCTTCGCCTTGGGTAAAGAAGGAACGGGGCGGAGGCCAACTCTTCCGGACGAACCGAATCTTTCGGTCCACCGCTTAGAGGTCTGGGAGATGGGCGCAACAGGAGGAGTTCTTCATCGAACAACGGCAAGATCTTGAGACCGTCGGAAGCAACCGGAAGTGAGATCAGACCAAGATCAAAGCGCCGCTCATGCAATCCCGCGACAATCTCTTCCGTGACACCCACCGTCACGCGAATATCCGCCGCGGGATATTGTTTTCGCAATTGCCGTAGAGGCCTTCCGAGCTGATAAATCAACGTCGTTACCCCCGTCGCGAAATGAAAAGGACGTGTGTCCTTGCTGGGGTCGTCGTCAAATTCCTGCTTGATTTGGCCCGTCAATTTTAAAATTGTCTTGGCATGCTCGGCCAAGCGCACCGCCGCACGCGTTGGAGTTACTCTCTTTCCCTTGCGCACAAAGAGCTCACTGTTGAGCTCCCGTGCCAGGTTGTGCATTTGAAAGCTCACGGCGGCAGGTGATAGGTAGAATTTTTCGGCGGCTGAGTCATGCTGGAAGCGTCCATTACCGCGAGGAAAAGTTCCAGTTGATGAATATCCATCGTCTCGTATCTCAACAAAGTGAATCGCGGCAGGAAATCCTACATGCAAAAGACGGCGGAAGGCCCTTTAATCGTTCTGAAAAATACGTTTAAGATTTTCTGTTTGACTCTGAATTCGATCGTTCCTATTGTTTCCCCGCTTGGAGCGTCACTTTACCAAGAAACTCCGCTCTTGTGAGTAAAAGTTGAATTCTGATGTTGTACCCGTCCCTGCCGCTGTCGCTCTTGAACTCCTATGACGAAAATTGCGTTGCGAGAAAGCCTCAGAGTCCTGACCTGGATCACGCTGCTCTGTGCATGTACCAGTTGCTGGGCAGACGAAACCCTTGAATCGTCTTCGTTGCGTCTGGAGATTTCGGCGACTCCCTATTCCTATCGCGTGATTGAAAGATCGAGTGGAGAAACTCTCGTCGCTCTGGATTTCACCGGATTGTCTCACGGTGCTGAGTTTTACCCGATTGCCGAAGGCGCGAAGTTTCTAAAGAGCGGGGACAAAATCGAAGGTGATCTGCGCCTGGAAACGTCCGGGCGGGACCATTTACCGAACGGCAGAAAAAACCGGGCGCATATTGTGTTTACGTTCGTGAAACCGGAAGTGCTCGAAGTGCACATCACCTATGATCCCAGTCTGCCGACCGAGATCTCGGAGACATTCAATGATGAAGGCGAACACTATTACGGAATTTGGGAGTATCCGTATGGTGGGCATATCGACAATCGGGGGGCGGATGCCAATTTTCTCGGCCTCGACAATGCGACCCCTTACGTGCATCATTCCAGCGCCAGAGCTCCGTTCTACGTAACGTCGCACCGCTACGGGATCTATGTGCAAACCCTGGCGCAAGGCCACTTCTCAATTGCACAGGCGGGCAAAACATCATTTTCCTTCGAGGACTCGGAACTGAAGTACGACATCATCTACGGCCCGACTTACGCAGACGTTTTAAGGCGTTACAACGAAATGGCAGGCCCAGCCTTCATGCCTCCCCCCTGGGCATTCGGCACGATCTGGTGGCGGGACGACGAACACGATGACCTTCGCGACGCACAAAATGCTCAGGAAAAAGTTATCGATGATGCAGATCGTCTGCGCAAATTGAAGATACCTGCTGGTGCGATCTGGCTCGATCGTCCCTTTGGCTCTGGAGAACTGGGATGGGGAGGAATGGATTTCGACTCATCGTTTCCCGATCCTCCGAAGATGATCCGTGAACTGAACGATCGCGGGATGAAGCTGCTCTTGTGGAGTGCGAATCGATGTTCGGGAAAGATGTTTCAAGAGGGATCCGACAAACACTATCTTTTTCCGGCCAAATGGCCGGCCGCCGACATCAGCCGACCAGAGGTCTATGACTGGTGGAAAGAAAAGCTCAACGAATACGTCCGCCTCGGCGTGAGGGGATACAAGATCGATCGGGGCGAAGAGAATGAAATGCCGGATGCAGTTCAGAATCAGTTCGCTGTCCTCTTCCCGAAGCTCTCTGCGGAGGGACTGAGCGCGGCATACGGCAATGATTACTTCATCTTCACTCGCAATGTGAATGATCTATCGCGCAAATTTACCGCGGTGTGGAATGGGGACTCGTGGCCAACGTTCGGAGGGCTGCAAACCTCAATCAAGAATGGACTGAGAGCCGGGCTGATCAATTTCCCCATGTGGGGATCGGATACGGGCGGATACTTCGCTCCCAGCCACAACACGAAAGAGCTGCTTGCGCGGTGGCTGGAGTTCAGCTCTTTCAGCCCGATGATGGAAGTAATTTTAGGACCGAAGCGAACCGTCTGGTACGACTACGATGACGAATTGATACGCATCGCGCAAACGTTCACAAGAATACATCACGATTTGATTCCCTATACAAGATCCTATATGTACGAATCGACTCGCACGGGGATGCCAATCATGCGGGCGCTTGTGCTCGCCTATCCGGACGACGACAGATTCAGCGACTTATGGGACGAGTACCTCTACGGGGCTGACATTCTGGTGGCTCCTGTTGCAACTGCCGCCGCAAAAGATCGCAAAGTGTACCTGCCCGCAGGACGTTGGATCGATTACAACGACAAACGCACCGTCCATGACGGACGAAGCACGATTACCGCCACTGCTGCTCTCGATCAACTTCCGCTGTTCGTCCGTGAAGGTGCGATTATTCCCAGGGGAGATATCGTCAAGCTCAACAATAACTGGGATTCAAACTGGAAGCCCGTGTTAAGAATTGAGATCTTTCCAGCCCGGGACAAAGAAAGCGAGTTTCGTTATTTTACCGGCAACGCGACGCGGATCATAAAAGCGACGCCGAAAGACGGCGGGCTCGCAATCACCCTTGATGACTTGGGCGTGAACGGCTCGGTCGAAGTCTACTGCAGGAAGGTGACCGAAGTACGAAGAAATCACTCAATCTTGCGTGCCGGTGAATACCACTATGATGCCGAGCACCAGAAACTCTCCATTCCTTTTCAGGGCGCTGCTTCGTTGGAGATCAACGGCGCTGAAGGCCTCTTCTGATGTTTACCTATATCCGAGTCTTGCTGAATCGTGAGGGTACTCGCCGCATTGTCCTAAGTTTTTGAGCGCGCCTGCTGGACGACAGCGACATACTTTCTGGTGTTTTCAGTGATGACGTCAAGATTGCCTTTAGCCAAGGCAGAACTATCGACAAGATCGCTGCCCGCGCCCAGCGCGCAAGCACCGGCTGCCAGAAAATCTGCAGCGTTCGATAGAGAAACTCCACCGGTCGGAATCAGTTCGATCTGCGGCAGTGGGCCTTTCAAGGCGGCTAAGTATTTTGGTCCGCCTAGCGAACCGCACGGGAACACTTTCACGATGTCGGCTCCTGCCTCCCATGCAGTAACGATCTCCGTGGGAGTAAGCGCCCCGGGAATCACCGCGATGGAATAGCGGCGGCACACTTCGATGGTTCCCAGATTGAGTGCCGGACTCACGACGAACTGGGCGCCTGCAATGATGCAAGCACGTGCCGTTTCGGAGTCAAGTACAGTGCCGGCGCCCACTACAACGCGACCTTGAGAACTCCTGATGACGGCGCTGATTACATCGATCGCGCCCGGCACCGTCATCGTCACCTCGAGCAGGGAAACCCCTCCGGCCTCGATTGCCGCGGCGGCCTTAATCGCAAGTTCTGCGGATGTGGCGCGCAATACGGGAACGAGCGCAACCTTTCGAATCTGCTGCAGGACCTCTTCTCTAGTCATAGCGATTTTGAATTCAGAACAACCGAAGTTTAGCGCTGTACTCGCGCCGTCCCTCCTCCCATCACTCGTTGCACCTCGGCAAACGTCGCCATGGTCGTATCCCCCGGAGTGGTCATGGCAAGGGCACCATGGGCACAGCCACAATCAACGGACCATTGCGGTCCTCGATTCGAAAGAAAGCCATAGATCAGCCCGGACGCAAACGAATCACCACCACCAACGCGATCGTAAATTTCCAGATCGGGTATGGGTCTTGCCTCAAAGAACTCACCGTCTAGGTGGCAAATGGCTCCCCAGTCGTTGCGAGTTGCTGTGCGAGCGACGCGAAGTGTTGTGGCCACTGCTTTCAGGTTTGGATACCGTCGCAAGACTTCTTGAATCATGCTGCGGAAACCCGCACTCTCGAGTTGTGACAGGTTTTCATCAACGCTTGGCACTTTGAATCCAAGAGCCGCCGTAAAGTCTTCTTCGTTACCAATCATCACGTCGACGAGCGAAGCCAGTTCGTTGTTCACTTCAATCGCCTTTGCTTTCCCACCAACCGACTTCCACAAGGAAGCGCGATAGTTAAGGTCATAGGACACGATGGTATTGTGCCGACGCGCACGCTCCATGGCCTCCTTCGCGACGAGTGGTGTGCTCGAGGAAAGGGCAGCGAAGATACCACCAGTGTGGAACCAGCGAACGCCTTCATTGCCGAAAATCTTCTCCCAGTTAATCTGTCCTGGCTGCAGTTGGGAGGTGGCCGTGTGTCCCCGATCGGAGCACCCGAGCGCAGCGCGCACGCCAAAACCTCGTTCCGTGAAGTTCAGGCCGTTGCGCACCGATCGCCCAACGTCGTCATAAGGAATCCAGCGCAGATGCGAAAGATCCACTCCGCCCTGCAGCATCAGATCCTCAACCAAACGGCCCACAGGGTTATCAGCGAGCGCGGTCACGATAGCCGTCCGCATCCCGAAGCAGCGACGCAGGCCTCGGGCAACGTTATACTCACCGCCGCCCTCCCATACCCGAAATTCGCGAGTGGTCGAGATGCGAAGATCGCCTGGATCCAGGCGGAGCATCACTTCTCCGAGACTAAGCAGGTCCCAGCGGCATCCGGGCGCTTCTCTTATTTGCAATGATGAGGTTGTTCCAGTGGCCATTTTCGAATTTATCCGCACGCTTGGAACTCCCGCACTGCGGGGCCCGGAGTCAAGATCTCGGGTGTTTGTACGATACAGGATTCGCGCGGCACGAACATTGAGTCTTTCTAAAACGATTATTCACTACTCTTGATTTGACACGATTTGCAGGCAATCGTACAAACCCAAGAATCTCCGCGAGTCCCTATAGCGTGCGGCAGATCCACAATCTTACGATGAGGTTAACATGGCTATTACGAGACGTGCTTTGTGTTGCTTATTGCCTGCGCTTTTGCCAGCTACGACACACCTTCTGGCTTTTGCCGTCGCGGACCAGTCCCTGCCGTCCGCAGCATTCACATTTGACAAGATGCCGGTGCAGACGCTTGATCACGCCGAGATGCGCAGAATCATGAAAGGAACGCTTGCGACTTCCGAACACGTCGAAGTCCACGAAACTACTTTACCCCCGAACGGATATCCACACGCCCCGCACCATCACACTCACTCTGAAATGTGGCTCATCCGCGAGGGAAAAGTGGAACTCACCATCAACGGGACGGCGCATATTCTTGGTCCCGGAGACATGGGTTTCGTCCACTCGAACGAAGAGCATGGGATCAAGAACATTGGGTCTATGCCCGCGACCTATTTTGTGGTAGCCATTGGTCGTGGCTCAGACACGCAACCGTAGGATCACGCGCGTTGTCGGTGTCGGCCACTGTTAGATTTCCACGATGACTCACAGCATCGAAAAAAACGGGCTGGCGGAATTACCTCAGGTGGTACCGGGTGATCCTCTGATCGGAACGGAGCAGAGCGACGAGAGGCGCGGCTCCGCACCTGTGGTCGCCGCCTCGTTTTTTGCCATGTTCTGCCTCGTTGGCATCGCCTTATGGGGTCTTCCTTTTTACTACGACTTCATGGTTCAGCAATTTGGCTGGACGCGCGCCCAAGTCACCTCCGGCAATGCGTTGGGCAAACTGCTGATCGGTCCGCTGTTCGGATTTCTCGCAGGCTGGATAGTCGATCGGTTCGGTCCCCGCCGGCTCATGATCGCGGGAGTCTTGATGGGTGGGATCGCCGTCGCGGGGCTTGGCACAATAACCACGCTATCTGGCCTTTATTTGTTTTATTCCTTGAATGCGCTGGCATTTGTTTGTGGAGGACCGTTACCCGCCCAGGTCCTGATCTCGCGCTGGTTTGTTCGTGCTCGCGGTAAAGCGATGGGAATCGCGTACTTGGGTATCGGTGTCGGAGGCGCTGCTGTGCCGTGGATCTCGAACATTCTCGTAAAGCAATTCGGGTGGCAAATCGCACTTCGGGTGCTTGGCGCTCTGATCGTTGTGATCGCCCTTCCATTTGCTCTAATAGTCAAGGAAGCTCCGCGAAACGCGACACTTCGAATCCGTGGTACGTCAACAGACGTGCGACGTGCACTGAAGACGTTGCCGTTTGCTCTGCTCATTCTGGGCAGCATGTGTTCCATCGCCGCTGTTAGCGGTACCCAGCAAAATCTAAAATTGTTTTTGAGTCTTGATCGACACTACACGCAATCCGGTGCTGCCCAGGTCATCTCCCTGGTGTTGGCGTTCAGCATTTTAGGTCGCATCCTGATGGGTTGGCTGGCAGATCATTTTTCCAAAAAGCTTGTCATGTTGCTCATTTATCTTCTCGTGGGAACAGCGATACCGTTCCTTTTCCTTGGCCCTCGACCGATGGTTGTCGCGTCGGCGGCGTTATTCGGGATCGGATTGGGAGGGGACTACATGATCATTCCCCTGGTGGCCGCGGAAATTTTCGGTGTTGAAATTTTGGGAAGGCTGATGGGGATACTCCTGGCCGCCGGCGGAGTCGCCGAAGCGGTGTCGCCGTGGTTGATCGGTCGACTACGCGATACCAACGGAAGTTATGTGAATGGATGCTTCGTATTAATTGGCCTTGCCCTTCTTGGTGCTGCAGCCGCTCTGGCATTGCCGAAAGGGCAAAGTCCGGCATGACTACGCTGCCCGTAGTTCGTCTCGCCAGCTTGAAGAATGTAGATCGTTTTGAAGAGCATCTACGATCGTTGGGTGTCTCTCTTCCATGTGATCGCGGGGTTCTCACGGGCAACGAGTCTCCGTTGCGGCAGCCTTTGGTCTGTGGCAGGCTGCGCATCCCCAATCGCATTGCTGTCCACCCCATGGAGGGTTGGGACGGCACGACCGACGGAAATCCCACCGAGCTAACGATCCGACGCTGGAAGCGTTTTGGTCGCACAGGCGCCGGCCTCATCTGGGGCGGGGAAGCGGTCGCTGTCTCTCATGAAGGCCGTGCCAATCCCAATCAACTCCTGATCGCAGATCACACGCAAAAGGGCCTTGCTCGTCTTCGCGCAAGCTTGCTCGAGGCGCATCGCACTCTGGTGGGTGGCGATGCCGGCGTGATTGTCGGCTTGCAACTAACACACTCTGGCCGATTCTGTCGACCAAATGTTCATCATCGAAATGAGCCGCGCATCCTGTATCACCATCCAATTCTGGACCCGCGCCTAGGCTTGTCGGCAGACTATCCGGTCGTGACAGACGCTGAGATCGAATCCATCATCGAAGACTTTCATCGTGCGGCTCTGACGGCTGCGAACCTTGGGTTCGATTTTGTGGACATCAAGCATTGCCACGGTTATCTCGCGCATGAACTGCTCAGCGCACACACCCGCCCCGGACGATATGGTGGAAGTTTCGAGAACCGGACCCGTTTTTTACGGGAGATTGTGGGAGGCCTACGATCTCTTGCGCCCGGTCTTGAAATCGGTGTGCGGCTCTCTGCGTTTGACAGCATCCCCTACCATCCTGATCCAAATGAGAGCTCGCATGGCAAGCCGGGACGCGGTGTTCCCGAGCCGGCCGACGGGTTGCTCCCGTATCGCTGGGGGTTTGGAGTTGATCGGAATCGTCCCACAGAAATGGATCTGACAGAAACGGTAAAATTTCTGTCGCTACTCCGAGAACTCGACATTAAGCTCGTCAATCTTACAGGTGGTAGTCCGTATTACAACCCGCACGTCCAGCGCCCAGCCTTATACCCTCCTTCAGATGGATATTTGCCTCCCGAGGACCCGCTGGTGGGCGTCGTTCGGCAAATGAAAATGACTCATGAGCTAAAGAAACAATTTCCTGATCTGCTCTTCGTGGGTTCGGCCTACACGTATTTGCAAGAGTTCTTGCCGGCGGTGGCGCAGGCAGCCGTGCGCGAGGGATGGGTTGATGTTATCGGCCTCGGCCGCATGGTTCTGACTTATCCTGAAATTCTATGGGACGCAACCGAGGGTGGGGCGATTCAGCGCAAGCGAATCTGTCGAACTTTCAGTGACTGCACAACCGCCCCGCGCAACGGGCTTCCATCGGGCTGTTATCCGCTAGATAGCTACTTCCGGGATTCGCCTCTGGCGGAACAGCTCGACATCGCGAAAGGTTCGACCTCACGAAAGCCAGCTGGAGTCTAGCGGCTCAAAAATCAGGGAACCAAGTATGCACGGAACAACGATTGAAGCGTTCTCGGGTCGCAGGCAACTTCGCCGCAGGGTGCATGGAATTGCGGCAGCGTTGTTGCCGTTCAATGCCGATGGGAAGATCGCGGTTGAGGCATTTCAGCAGCATTTGCGGGGGACACATCGCGCTGGATTGACGAACGCAGTGAACATGGACACTGGCTACGTGAACCTGCTAACGGAATCCGAGAGGTTAGATGTATTGCGCTGGACCCGTGAAGCGCTCGGCGCCAATGTTCCCTTCATCGCCGGGGCGTATATCGAGGAACAAGGCGGTGATGTAATCACCTTGTATCGTCGTCAGATGGAGTTCATCGCGAAAGCGGGAGCGCTCCCGATTCTGTTTCAGACGGAGCGCCTTCACGGAAAATCCTCCCCCGAGAAAGCCCATGTCTATCGCACGATCTGCCAGGGATACACAGAGGTCCTTGCCTTCGAACTCAGTCCGCGGTTTGCTCGAAATGGCGAGATTTTCGATACAGAGACATTTCTCCGTTTGATGGAGATCCCCGCGATTAAGGGGTTGAAACACTCTTCTCTCGATCGTTTACTCGAGCTTGAGCGGCTGAGACTGCGTGATCAGTACCGGCCTCAATTCTCAATCTATTCGGGCAACGATTTAGGAATCGACATGATCGAGTATGGATCTGATTATTTGTTGGGGCTGGCAACGTTCGCACCAGAAAAGTTCGCAGACAGGGATAAGCTCTGGGAGCTGGGCGATCCTGCGTATTATCAGGTCTCCGATGCCTTGCAAAATTTGGGGAATATATCGTTTCGAGATCCGCTGCCGGCTTATAAACATTCCGCAGCCGTCTTTCTCTACGCCACTGGATCTATCCCCACACCTCTGTCTCATCCGCGAAGTGCTACTCGACCATCTTGGGAAATCGAAATTCTCAAAGACTGCGCAATCCGATTGGGACTACCTCTAAAACACAAAACGATGGAAAGCACCGTTTTAACGACCTAGAAGCCTTTAATTTTAACTACGAAATAATCGAATTCTGGTGATCCATTCAACAACACCTGATGCGGTGTGCGGGGCGGAATGCGCACGACGTCGCCCGCACCGAGGGGCCGGCGAATGCCGCCGACGATCGACCCGTTCCGTTTTTCGTGCGGACCCACGGTCTCGCCATTGACCATCTTGCCCCCGAGTAGCAGCGTTGCCGTACCAGAAAGCACGAAGAAAACATCTGCCTGGGTTTCATGCCACTCCACCTGCCCATCCCCGGCACGATGCACTAGCAGGTAGCTGTCGTTGGCATACTCTGCCAACTGATGAACAGCAAAGTGATGGGGATCCTCTGGAGCTTCGCGTACCAATTCTGCGAGCGAGGGACCGAGGCCTTTCCCCGTCCACTGCTCAAATCCGGGCGGGCTTGCTTCTTGCGCGGGCACAATCAAAGCGCAAATGAGTAGGGAAGAAACCGCGAGTGACCGCACGCTCTTCATTTTGATTAACGAGCGCAACACAGACGTATACAAATCCTGAAATCGTTGAGTCATACAGGGTAAACGAAGAGATTACCTACAAAGTGAACCGATTGCCTAACGGCAGCACACGTCTGGCACCCGCTTTGATAAAGTAGGCGTGGCACAGCAGACGATAGGAGCGGCGTCCGGGGGTGTCAACCACGAAATGCTAAAAGAATCTTTCAGGAGCACTGAAAGACGATCGCGTCCGGAACTGGCGTTCGCGCGAGAGGGCGAACCAGGGTTGACAAATGAAGTCGGGGAACCATGTCATGGATATTCATCAGCTTCAACTCTTTCTAGCGGTAATGGAGTCGCCGAGCATGACTCGCGCGGCTGAAAAAATGTGCCTCTCACCGGGAGCTGTCAGCCTCCAACTGCACAATCTTGCCGACGAACTACATACTCAGTTGTTTGTCCGTAACGGCAAGAAATTGAGCCCGACCCCGGCGGCTCTTCGTTTGGCCGAACACGCCCGGAATCTCGTACGCCTGACAAGCCAAATCAAACAGGAATTCGAAACCGACGTCAGTACCGACACTCGGCCCTTCCATTTCTCCACTGGCGTGACCACTCTCATTTATCAGCTTGGCAAGCCGCTGAGACAGCTTCGCCAGCAATATCCGAAAGCGGAAATTCGTGTCACCGTGAATCCAACCGAAGAGACAATTGAGGGACTGCACAACCGGCGGTTCGATCTGGGCCTGGTCACCCTTCCAGTTCCGGAGGAGGGGTTGAAGATCATGCCGCTATTTGAAGAGGAACTGCTTGTTCTTCGCCACACGACGAAGCGAACCCGAGGACGTCACGTCGGTGTCTTGCGTCCCGACGATCTTGCCAACGTTCCGTTTCTTCTCTATCCGCGTCGAAGCAATCTTCGGCAAATCATCGATCGAAGTTTCCAGGCGATCGGGGTTATCCCCAGAGTCGTGATGGAAGCCGACGATACGGAAGCGATCAAACGACTGGTAGAGTCTGGTTTTGGTTACTCTGTACTTCCTGAACACGCATTGCGACAGCGCGCCGGAGGGTTCTTTCAAACATTTCGCATCCAGGGACACCGCATCAGCCGGATGCTTGGCCTCGCGATGGTACACACGGACTACCCACGCAAATTGACCGAGTCAATTGCGAATTCGCTACAGCAGATGCTAAACGCCTGAAGCATCGCGGCCTTCTTTGTCCGGGTCGTCCAATTACGCAGTAGGTCTCTGTCTTCATCATCACCCACCCTACCCAAATTTTCATTGAGCGAACCTGAATTCTCTTTTCAGTTTTAATGGTTTGACACACTAGTTTGCCATTTTTATGCTGCTCGTTCGCGTCAAGCAGTTCGGTTCGCGGGACAATTGCTTTTCTTGGAGGTGCTGCGTTTTTTCCCCATCTGTCGGCCTGACCCCGACTTTCGTCGGAGCACCCCGTCGACGAAGGTCCTAACCTTGGTCGTAGTTACCCTCGAATCGCAAGCCATCTCCGTATTCTTTCGGGAGAGTGTCGATGAAGAAAGAACCCAACGCCGCTCTTGATAAGATGATTTTTCGCAATACCCACGGTCACATAGGACGGGAAGTAGCCGTAAGTCCTGACAATAGCTCGACTCGTCATTTGTGTTACGGTCGCATCATCCTCAATCGGTCTCAGCCGACCGAGTCTTTCTCTACCGGGGCCCGGGAGACTGGTCTTGTGTGTCTCTCCGGAGAGGGGCTGTCGAAGATAGACTCGAAGGAGGTTGCCGTCGGCCAATATGATGCCATCTACATTCCGCGCGATTCAAACGTGCAAATCACGACGAAATCGACCGTAGACTTGGCAGAATTCTCCGCCGATGTGGCCGGTAAATATCCGGTACAAGTCGTGCGTTATTCCGACGTCGAAAAAGACCCTGGGCTAAACTTCACCACAGGGGAGCCAGGGGCTCGTCGTCATCTGAATATGTTGCTGACGAAAAATGTTCAGGCGGGTAGACTGGTTGCAGGTTTCACGGACTCGGAGCCGGGCAACTGGACCAGTTGGCCTCCCCACGAACACGCCGAGATGCTGGAAGAAATCTACGTCTTCTTCAACATGCCCGAGCCTGCGTTTGGGATTCAAATGGTGTATAACAACACCGATCACCCGGAACTCATCACAGTAGTGCGGGATGGTGA
>Ga0210401_10005538_pt1 | contig 12973 bp, 11 predicted proteins | sample IncBWH32MmetaG_FD_150866 | JGI IMG/M metagenome (GOLD analysis project Ga0210401, IMG submission 150866) | Forest soil microbial communities from Barre Woods Harvard Forest LTER site, Petersham, Massachusetts, United States - Inc-BW-H-32-M | ecosystem: Environmental > Terrestrial > Soil >... | reverse complement strand
CGAGAACGAGAACGAGAACGAGAACGAGAACGAGAACGAGAACGAGAACGAGAACGAGAACGAGAACGAGAACGAGAACGAGAACGAGAACGAGAACGAAAGAGAAAAACTCTTTTAGGTGAAAAGAAAGAAGTGTGTTCAAAAAGAGTTTGACAGGGCCGACATTGTTAGAGATGTACGGTAACCGCGTTAATAAACGGCTTGTCCCATAGATGCGCTTGCGGCTGGCGGCGGTGGGGCAAAGCGTGCCTTCGGTCAGCGCGGCGTGATTTGCCAGTAGAGGTCCCAGCGGTCCTTGCACCAACCGTACTGGCTTTCCGTTCCGCCTTTGCCGGGGATCGCGTTCCAGTAACGCTCCGTCTCTTCCTGATTCTCCGTCGCGATTTGGAAAGAAAAGGCCTCGGTGTGCCTGAACGCCGGGCCGCCGTTGGGGCAATGGTGACGATGAAGAAGATCGACATGGGTGGACGTTCGTTGGTAGAGTGTCGAACTCTACTTCCAGCCGGTAGCCTCGCGCCGTCCTTCACTACATGGAGCGGAGGGCCTTCATGGGATCGGCGGAAGCAGCTCGCAGTGCGGGAAAGGTGGAAGCGAGCAACGCCATCAGCATCATGATGAGGACAGCTCCGAAGTACGCGAATGGGTCCGTCGCGCTCACGCCAAATAGTAAGGAGCCGATCAGTTGCGACACCGCTAGCGAGCCCAGCACACCAAGTCCGCATCCAAGCAACGCCAGCTTGCCCCCGGAAGCGAGCACCATCTGCGCGATACTCGCGCGTTGAGCGCCCAGTGTCATGCGGATAGCGATTTCCTGATTGCGCTGGGAAACGGAAAATGCAATCACGCCGTATATCCCCGTGATCGCTAGCAGAAGTGCGCCTCCGGCAAACGCAGTAATTAGATTCGTGTTGAAGTGTCGCGGCGCTTCAATGTGCGAGATCGCGTCGGTTAGCGGTCGGACGTCCTGCAAAGCTAACAGCGGATCGATCTCCGCGATCGTCGACCGAAGCGTCTGGATCATGTGCTCAGGATCGAGTGCCATCCGCATCGTGATGTAGCCGCTCGGCGGTCCACTGAGATTTCCGGGCGTTCCCGAGCCATACAGAGTGGCGGGCTGGTTCATCGGTGTGTACCACTGGTCCGTGGAGGGCACGTCGCGAGGCATCTTCGTATCAGCGACGACTCCGATGACAGTCGCCCAGGGAAGTCCCTTGCGAGGATTTCCGACATGCATCCTTTTGCCGATAGGGCTCTGGCCTGGCCAGCAATCCCTGGCCATGGATTGACTCACAACAACCACCAACGGCGCGTTGGTGTCGTCGTGTATGTCGAAGGCTCGTCCTTCAATCAGGGGAATGCCCATCGCATCGAAATAGTTCCCATAGACGCTTGTAAATGCTGCGAATTTCAGTTTCCACTGTTCTGATGGTTGGCCCTCGATAGTGTATGCCGATTGCGGGAAGGAGTCGGATACGGCGACCGCGTTGCTGATGGCCACGGCGGTCACTCCGGGTTTGCTCGACAATTGATCGATCACTTCGCGATTAAAATTGGCGACCGAAGCCGCAGTTGGATATTGCTGCAAAGGCAGTTGATATGCACCGACTAGAGCATGATCGGCGCGAAACCCGGGGTCGACCGCCAGCATCTTTTGCAAGCTGCGCAGGAACATTCCAGACACTGTGAGCAGCACAAGCGCGATGGCCACCTCCGAAACCACCAGGGCGGACCGTAGCCACGTATGGCTCGCACTGCCCGCTTGGGCCCCCTCTTTGAGGGTCGTGACCAAATTCGTTCGCAACGCTGCGACGGCTGGCGCAAGGCTGCAAAAAATGCCTGTCGCGAGAGCCACGATCAGCGCGAAGCCCGCGACGATCGGATTCACCGACACGGAGTTGATGCGCGGCAGCGAGGCTGGCAACAAGTGCAGAGTTGTGCGGATGGCAACTGCTGCGCACGCCAGACCTAGCACACCACCCGCCATGCTCAACAGCATCCCTTGCACAGCCGATTCGCGGATGATTCTGCTGGAGCTCGCCCCGATCGCAACGCGCACCGCATATTCACGCCGCTGACGGAGCGCCCTGACCAACAGCAGGCCGGAAACATTCACGCACGCCACCAACAGTGCGACAATTGCAGCCACAAACAGTGTCCGCAAAATCGGCCGCACATCTTGAACCACGACTTCGCGCAGCAGCCTCACGTCTCCTTGTATTTGGATCGCTGACATCGTGGCAGTAAAGTCGCTCATGATCTGGTGGGCTACGCGGTCTGCATCTTCAGCGGCTTGCTGGAGGGTGACCCCGTCCTGCAGGCGAGCGATCATGCGGTATCCCCAGAAACCGGAATTTTGTTCCGAGAGTTCGTCGGTAGTCAGACTTAAAGGCACCCAAACCTGCGCTCCAGCGATATCTCCGAAGTCCATAGGAAATTCAAAATCGCGCGGCATCACACCGATAACGGAATAGGGTTTTCGGTCGAGCACAATGTTGCTTTTCAGCACTTGGGGGTCGCGATGGAAACGGTTCATCCATAGCGCATAGCTGATGACGGCGACCGGCTGTCGCGCGTCCTCTTCCTCCGGGGTGAAAATACGGCCCAATAGGGGTTGAACGCCCAGAGTGGTTAACGTCGCGGAATTGAGCCGTCCGGCATCGACCTCTTCCGGTCGCTCCCCACCGGAGAGCTCAAACGATTCCGTTATGTAGCCGCCGAGAGTAGAAAACGCCTGTGTCGCGCTTCTATACGTTGCAATTTCACGCGCCCTGACAGACATACCGGGGCGGCCTCCCAGATGATCTCCTAACAACACCAGCCGTTCAGGATTTTTGAAGGGAAGCGGGCGAAGCAGCACGCCTTCCACCAGGGAGAAGATCGCCGTCGTTGCGCCAATGCCTAGCGCCAGGGTGAAGATGACGGCAAGTGTAAATCCAGGTGCTTTGCTCAACTGGCGAAGCGCCAGACGAAGATCCTGTGCGAGGCCGTTCATGTGTCCTCCTGATCCTTGCTGTTCGTGAGGAGATTGCCGTCACGATTAGAAAACATTGCAGGCTTTTCTTCAATCAAATGAGGGATCGGGTGCCGACCGTTTGTGTGACATCCCCAACTTCCCAAATACTGCTACCTGTTCGACCACCCGAGTATAAATACCGGTGATACCGTCCAGCTAGTGCACATTTGCAGGATAAATATCGAGCCTACTTAGAATCCGCACTTACGAGAAATGGCGGGGGAGGGGTACCAGCTCTTAACCAAGGCAGCCCGAGTCTTAGGCAGCCCGACGCCGCCAGAAATAATAAGTGGGCAGGCCAAGAAGAAACAGGACGATGGCAACCGCGAGATTGCGAAACTGGACCGGGTCGCGGAAGGCCAGATAGATAGCGTTGGCAACGATGGCGGCGGCCGCCAGGACGAAGATAAACGGTGTGAACGGGTAGCCCGGGACACGATAGGGAACCGGTTTGCCTTGCGAGGCGCGGCGTAGCGGGAAGATTGCGGCAGCGCCCAGCCCGTAGAAAATCCAGCCGATGAAAATGACACCACCGATGAGTTCGGCAAATTTCCCGGCGCAGGCCAGGATGGCGGACCAGAGGCCGAGCGCGATGATTGCCGCGGCCGGAGTGCGGAAACGTGGGTGGACTTCGGCGAGACTCTTGAAGAAGAGGTTGTCGGTAGCCATAGCGTAGAAGACGCGCGGCGCGGTGAGGACGACGGAGTTGGTGGCGCTGAAGGTGGAGATGAGGATGGCGAGCGCAATGATCTTGCCGGCCCATGGGCCCAGAACTGCCGCGGCAGCAGTGGCGGCGATGGCGTCGCTGGCGGTAGAGGCAACCGGTCCGAGTGCGATGAGGTAGGCGACGTTGGCGATCAGATAGAGTCCCACCAGAATTAGCGAGCCAAGAAGGAATGCGCGTGGGAACGATTTCTGCGGGTCGACAACTTCGCCGGCACTGTAGGTGCCGAATTGCCAACCTTCATAGGCCCAGAGCACCGCGATCATCGCCAGGCCAAAACTCGAAAGCAGCGCCGAGCCTCCTTGCGTGGTGCCCATGGCTGACGCGAGTTCACCGCCATGATGACCGAGAGAGAGCAGGAAACCGCTCAGCACAACGATCAGTAGGGTTTTGACGAGCGTGGTCCAGTTCTGGAGGTCGGAGCTTTTGCGCGTACCCCAAACGTTGACGGCGGTGACGACAGCGATCATCAAGACGGAAACGAGGGTCGCGCCCGTGGCGGAGAGCGGAATGATTTCGGCTAGATAGCGGGTAAAGGCGCGCGCGAGAGCGGCAATTGTGCCGCTGGCGATCACGAGGAACAGCGACCAGCCGTAGAGAAACGCGGCCATCCGGCCGAAACCGTCGCGAATGAAGCAGTATAGACCGCCAGCCTCCGGGTTCGTGGCCGACAGTTCCGCGTACGTTAGCGCGCCAAGTAGCGAAAGAGATCCTCCAACAACCCAGACCAGAAGCGAGAAGGCGACCGAACCATTGAGTTGGCGGAGGATCAGGCCTGGAGTAAGAAAAATGCCGGAGCCAATGACCGAGCCGATGAATAGCAAGAGCAGATCGCTCTGGCGCAGCGTGCGGACGAGGGCAGTCATTTATAGCGGTCGATTGTAGCGGGTGTTTGGGGCGGGGCAAGCGGAGACTTTATCGCGCCAGGTAATTACTCGATGAACGGGGCAGGCATGAAGCAGAGTATGAAAATGAGCAGCGTAAATGCGGCGGCGAAGCGGCGGCCGTCGTCGAGTGGCACGGGATTGTAAATAGGGAGGAAGCGGAAGAAGCGAATGATCAGAAGCAGCGCGCCCCAAACATACCAGCCGGCCCAGAAATGGAGCAGCGCGAGGCCCACCAGGAGCAAGGGAAGCATGATCGAGGAGTAGCGATGAGCGCGGGCGCTCAGCGAGCGAAGGATGTGGCCGCCGTCGAGCTGCGCGGCGGGGAGAAGATTGAGTGAAGTGGCGAACAGCCCGACCCACGCGGCGCGCCCAACGGGATGGAGCAGCAGACTGCTCGCGGGCACCCCAGGATGAAGCAGTGCCGCGAGAAGGCGCAAAATTAGCGGCGTGCCGAGCACAACACTCGCATGAGCTGGATCGCCGAGGCCGGGAACAAACTTGGCGTGCAGTATGCCAAAAATCAACGCGGGCACAGCCACGATGAAGCCGACTAAAGGCCCCGATGCGCCGACGTCGAACAGAGCGCGAGTGGTGCGAATGGGCGAGCGGATCAGAATGAACGCGCCGAGCGTGCCAATCAAAGTGGGAAAGGGAATGAAGTAGGGATAGCTGGAATGAATGTGATGGCGGCGGCACGCGAAATAGTGACCGAGTTCATGTGTGAGGAGTATGGCGAGCAGCGTAAGGGCGAAAGGCAGTCCACTCACCAGCGCAACCGGCTGGCGATAGAGCAACGTAAGCGCGCGGATGAATTCGTCCCAGGAGACCGCTTGATTTTGCGCGTAGGCCGCAGCGAAGTGCGTGCCCGCGACGAGACAGGTACAGAGCGTGAGGAAAAACAGCGCGCACGCTACGATGAGCGTTTTCACCGGCGGATGCCGCGGTACGAGAGAATAATAAGACGGCGGAATGGGGGCGGCGCGCCAATCGACGGGATCTGGTGGGAGAACGGCGCTGCTATCTGGAAGTGAGTTGGTCACAAGGTCCGGAGAATCGAGACAAATGCGAGAAATTGTCTCGATTAAGTACAGCACAACCCCATGGTTTGTGCAAAAGCGAAGTCGTTTAGCCTTCAGGCTGCGTTGCGCAGGAAGGTGAGCGCTGTTTGCGCGAACTGCGCGGCGGCATCCATGAAAACCGGGCCGTGGCCGCCGTTGGGAATGACCCACAGCGCGGATTTCGGCATGGCGCGGTACATCTCGACTCCCATTTCGATCGGATAGAGGAAATCGCGATCGCCATAGACGATGAGTGTCGGCGCTGTAATGCGCGACAACGACGGCGGCGTGAAATTCATGTCGTCGTAACTAACGCTCATGCCCCGCTGCCATTCCCACAGCGCCGCGATCTGGTCGTCGCCCAGCGTGTGACGCTTGCGCATCGTTTCCCACTCACTCGGCGGCTGATTTTCCACCGGGATCTGGCGCATGATCGCGCGTGCCTGTTCGGGAAAGTACATGGTCGAGCTGACCGTCACCATAGCGACGATGCGCTCGGGCTGCATGGTCGCCATGTGCAGAAGAATGTTGCCGCCCATGCTGATGCCGATGGCGCGGCAGCGTTGAATCCCAAGGTGGTCGAGCAAACCGAGCATATCCAGCGCGCACTGCCGGTGCGTAATGGTCCTCTGCGGGTTGGTCGACCGGCCATGACCGCGGGCGTCCGGCGCAATGAGCTTATATTCGCGCAGGAATTGATCGCGGCCCGCGTAGGTCCAGTTCTCGTGTGTGCCTCCGCCGCCATGCAGGAGCAATAGCGGCTCGCCCGCGCCTTCGACTTCGTAGAAAAGGTCGATTCCGTTCACGTGCACAGTCGACCCGTTGGCTTCGTTCGCCATGTGAATGCCCTCCGGGAAGCGGTAAGCGAGAATTGAACGGTAACCAGGAAGGTGATGGATAACGTGTTCGACGAACGCGTTCGATGAAAAGATTAGTTCAGATCCGAGACGATCGGCGGCTACTTCAACGCAACCGGAAAAGCTATTCCGCAGCTTTTGGAGGGGCTTCCAAGCCTTGGAGTTCCTTGCCGGGCTTGAAGCGCACGGCTTTCCCTGGCGGGATGTTCACTTCTTCACCGGTTCGCGGGTTGCGTCCGATACCGGTCTTGCGAGGCTTGACGCTGAACACGCCGAAACGCCGCAATTCAATGCGCTGCCCGCGCCCCAGGGCACTTTTTAGGGATTCAAAGACGGTCTCGACGGCCTGCTCCGCTTTGGTGCGGCTGATGTTCGGGGACGTGGCGTTCACGACCGCATTCACGATGTCTAACTTGATCACACAAGCCTCCAGCTTTATCCGATGGCAGATGCTAGAGGGTAGGCCGCGGGTTGTCAAGACGTGGCGGGTAATCTACACTGGCTTGCTTTTTAGTGGGAGAAGACGCGCGAGAGGCAACGAGGTAAAGAAGCAACGATGCAAGCTGAGGAGCCGGCAGGATGCCGGTGCTACCAGTAGTAGTGGTGATGAAGGCAAAAAACTGAGGAGGCGTGGATGTCCGTTAAGCCCGACAAGTGGATCCGGCGTATGTCGCTGGAACATAAGATGATCGAACCGTTCACGGACCGCCAGGTGCGCGAAGGTGTGATCAGCTACGGAGTCTCGTCGTACGGCTACGACATCCGAGTGGCGGACGAGTTTCAGATCTTCACGAACGTGAATTCGACGATCGTGGACCCCAAGCATTTCGATCCGCGCTCGCTGGTGTCGTACAAGGGCGACGCGTGCCTGATCCCGCCGAACTCCTTTGCGCTGGCGCGGTCGGTGGAATATTTCCGGATTCCGCGCAACGTGCTGACGATATGCCTGGGCAAGTCCACCTACGCGCGGTGCGGGATCATCGTGAACGTGACGCCGTTCGAACCGGAGTGGGAAGGCTTTGTCACGTTGGAAATCAGCAATACTACGCCGCTACCCGCAAAGATCTACGCGAACGAAGGCCTATGCCAAGTGCTTTTCTTCGAGTCCGATGAAGAATGCGAGGTCAGCTACAAAGACAAAAAGGGAAAGTATCAAGCTCAAAGTGGCATCGTATTGCCGAGACTATAGGCACTCTTAACGGTTGCCGAAACACGAGCCTACAGTTGCCCCAAAAGCCTTGCCTTTCCGTGCGGCTAGCGCAGCTCCCGTCGTGTTGTTTAGTATTCGCGGCTGAGTGGTGCATGTTTTGTACCCCGGGCGGAGCAAGCTCCGCCCCTACAAGGGCTACAAAGCGCCCACAAAGGCTATGAAACGAGCGCAGAGGCTGTGAAATGCGCACAATGAAACGCCACAAAGGCTATGAAACGCCCGCAAGGGCTAAGAAACGATGGATGCGGTGGTGGCGCTGATTTGGGTGAGCGTGGCATTGTGAACCGGATACCCGAGTTCGCGCCACGCATCCAGCCCACCCTGCAGCGGCCGGATCTTACGTACCCCTCGATTTCGTAACAGGAGCGCCGCACGGGCGCTCGTAGCTTCGTTTGGTCAAGTGCAATAGAGGATGACTTCGCGGTCGTGCGGCAACCGGTCGTTCTCCTCCAGTTCCTTGGCGTCCATTCGAAAAGCACCCGGGATGGTTTCGGGGTCCGCTTCGAAATCCAGTTCGTGTCGCAGATCCACGATAATCAAGTCTTCGCGAGCATCGATTTTTGATTTCAGTTCTTCCGGCGTGATCCGGCCGATGCGCAATTGGCGCATGAAGCGTTGCCGGGCAATAAATTTATAGGAGATATAGGAAACGAGCGTGGCGATCAGCAGCACCAGCAGCCATCCGCCCAGACTCATCGCATGTTCGGCAATGAGCTCAATCTCTCCAGTGAAGGCGAACCCGATCCCCAGGAAAGTGCCGGCCCAAAGTAAGGAACCGCACCCGTCGAAAAGCAGAAACCGGCGCGTTCGCATATGGAAAATTCCGGCCAGTGGTGGCGCGACGGTGCTCAGACCGGGAAGAAATTTTGCCACCAGCAGCGAGCGTGCCCCTTGCCTAGAGAAAACCCCTTCGGTGCGACGCACGCAGGAATCCGGTTCCATCGAAATCTTGCACAAGAGCTGAAGTACTTTGATTCCTTTGATACGCCCCAACGCATACCAGATGGAGTCCGCGGCCACCGCGGCAAGAACACACAGGAAGAGCGAGAAAAAGAAGTTCATGCGGTGCGTGCCCGCCAGTGCACCGGCCGCCAGCAACAGCGGCAGTGAAGGGACCGGTAAGCCGATCTGCTCCGCAAATACCCAGCCCAGCAGAACTACGTATCCGTGGCGTAGAAGAAATTCCAGGGTGCTGTGCATGGCGTCTGGCTGGGATTCCTCACTCGCTTGTTACTTTGGATCGTTACTTCGAGACGAAAGAAGCAGTATGCCCCCAGCCGCCCGTCATGACAAATTCGGAGAGCGATTTCCGTGTGCGAGGAGCCAACTCGCGCTCGCGTAGCTTGTCAGGCAGCGAAGCAGGGTCGCCGGGATAACCGATGGCCATGGCGGCGACCGCGTCCCAGTCGCCCGGGATGTGAAAGACTTGCCGAGCCTTGTTCGGATCGAGGCCAGCCATCTGATGAACGTAGAGTCCCCGAGCGACCGCTTCCGTTGTTAGCTGCGCTGAGGCGCTGCCCACATCATGAAACGCCCAGCGATTGGGCGCGCCGTCTTTTGGATTTTTGACCTGCGCAACGGATAGAGCCAGAACCGGAGCATTCTTAGCCCAGCCCTGGTTGAATTCCACCAGCGTGCTCAGGACTTTATCGAAGTTCTCCTGGTCGTCCTTTGTGCCTACAATGTAGGCCCAGGGCTGGAGATTTGAGCTGGATGGCGCCCATCGCGCAGCTTCGAACAGGCTGTGCAAGACCTCCGGTGCAACCGCCTTGTCGCTAAACGCACGCGGACTCCATCGTTCTCGAACAAGTTCGTGGAGCGGTACTTTCGTGGGAGCAGGACGTTTCATGGTTTTTGGACCTTTCACTTCGGATTCCGGGCTTGAGGTTTTGGCGCAAGTCGCACAGGCACTCCTGCCTGTGCCAATGTCACTTCGCCGAGCTGGAAACAAATCACTGTAGCTAGACATCAAAAGTCAACAAAAACCAAGATCGCATTCACCCCGACGCCTGGATAAAACTCCCGAAGCACATTTCCTATTGAACCACCTTTGATGAACAAAGCCCGCCGAGCGGTGCATGAATAAGACTCGCCGGACCGACTGCCTCAAACGACGATTTTGCGGCAGCGAGGTCAGTTGCCGGGCTTCGCGGCGTTTTTCTGAATCATTTCCGCGTCTATGTTGATCGAAACGTCGTCGCCGACAACCACGCCGCCGTTATCCATCGTGGCGTTCCACTTCACCCCAAAATCCTGGCGGTTGATTTTCGTGGCGGCATTGACCGCGACGCGCTGGTTGCCCCAGGGATCTTTCACCGGCGCCGTGGGGCCATCGACGTCAAGAACGACTTCTTTGGTCACGCCGTGGATGGTCAGATCACCAGTAACCTTCAACTTGCCGGGGCTGACCTGTTCCACTTTCTTCGACTTAAATGTCATCGTTGGATAGTGTTCCACGTCAAAAAAGTGATCGCTCTTCAGGTCCTTATCGCGGTTGGGTTCGCGCGTGTCAACGGTGGTGGTATCGATCGTCACATCGACCGTCGATTTGCTGACGTCCTTGTCATCAAAAGTGACCGTGCCGGTTACTTTGCTGAAACCTCCGCGTACGGTGGAAATTGCCAAATGCTTCACGGAGAATTGCGCGGCGCTATGTTGCGGATCAATCTGCCAGGTGGAAGTTGCCGCCGAAGCCGGTAGTGACAGGATGGCGGCGAGGCCTGCGGTGAGTGCGATGCGAGCTAGAGAATGGCCCATGGTTTCGATCTCCTTTTGATTTAGTGTTCCGATTTGACTCTGAGTTTGACGTCTGATTCGATGAAACGCTTACTTGTCTCTAACGACGTGAACTTGATCCAATAAATCGGAAAGAGCTTTCAGACGCGCCGCAGGCATATGCCGGAATTGACGCTTGTGAAGCTGGCGAACCGGTTGGTCCAGTCCTTTGAGCAGCTCGAGCCCCTCAGAGGTGATTCGCGTTTTCACCACGCGCCGGTCGTCCTTTTGTCTCTGTCGCGTGATCAACGAGCGCTTTTCCATGCGGTCGAGCAGCCGCGTCATGTCCGGATCGTGAGAGATCATGCGGTCAGCGATGGTGCTGCAGGGCAGACCTTCGGGCTCCGCTCCGCGCAGGATCCTTAGCACATTGTATTGGGCGCCCGTCAGCCGGTTGGATTTCAGCAACTGCTCGGCCTCCTGGCCCAGGGCGTCGGCAATTCTTTGCAGGGTAACGAAGATGTGGGCCTCCAGTGGGGCGGGCAATCGCGGGGGTGTGGCGTGTGAACTCATGCCGCCACATTAGTCGTTACAACGATAATTGTCAAGAGGGAAAAGCGCCGTGGCCAGCCATTCCTGCCTCTACTGTTCCCAGCCACCTTATGCCTTCCGCAACGGCCGCAAGTGAATCTCGCTCAAGAAGCTCTCCGGACCCTGCGTCACGACCATGGCTACCGCGTGCGCCACGTCGTCCGCCGTAAGCGCCTTGGACGGATCCTTCGGGCCCCGTCCGGAAAACTCCGTAGCGACGCTGCCCGGACAAATCACGCTCACGCGGATCCCGTGTTCGCGCAAATCCTCCGCCATGCAAGCGGATAACCCTTGCACGCCCCACTTCGACGCGCAATATAGCCCTCCTCCCGCAAACGCATTGCGCCCGGCCAGCGAGCTGATATTGATAATGTCTCCGCGCCCGGCGCGAATCATGGAGGGCGCGACCGCACGCGAGACCAGGAAGACGCTCTTCAAATTCGTGTTCAAAACGCGATCCCAATCCTCCTCGGATTTTTCGTGTGCCGGTCCGAACCCGCCGACGCCCGCATTGTTCACCAAAATGGAGACCGGCCCGAGTGCGGCTCCCGTCTTCGCGAGCAGCGACGCCACGTCGGCCGAACGTGTGACGTCGGCAACTTGAGAAAACACCCGCGCCGTCCGTCCCGACAATTCGGCTTCAACAGACTGGAGCGCCTTAAGGTCGCGGCCGCAGATAGCCACGGACGCTCCCATCGCCGCGAGCCGCAGCGCGATGGCCCGGCCGATCCCCCTGCTGCCACCGGTGACTAGCGCTACCGCGCTGGAAAGGGATGTAGTGTTCTTCGCATGGGGATTCGTTTCGGTTAACGGTGCCATCGGAATTCTTCCTCGTGAAAGTCGCTATTTTATGCGACACTCATCCTAACAACATTCGGAGCGAGAGATATTTTCGCCTTGATAATGCTTCGGGTGTGGTTGCGTGGGCGCACTAAGCTGACAGGTGCATGGACAAATACCCGTAGATGCATAGTTCCCTGTAGGGTACTGCCTTGCAGATGTCACCCTGCTTTCCCTATAATCCCGAAGTTTTATAGCATGACGGCAATTCCCGGCTGAGGCATTCCGGGTGCAATAGGAATCCATGACAAGGGCTTGGAGTTTGAGCGAGGGAGAATCGGAATGAACGGATCACGGAGACTGGCGAGCCTCGCGGTGGTTGCGGCGCTTTGCCTGATGGTCGGAAGCGTAGCCAGCGTGAAAGCCCAGGCACCAGCGGGACAGGACGCCGGCGCGAAGCCCCAGTACACTATGGCGGAGTACAACGCTTACACCGCCGCGCAAGCCACAAAAGATCCAACGCAGCAGATCAAGCAACTCGACGATTTTGTCGCCAAGTATCCCAACTCCGCGCTGCTGATTTACGTTTATCCTCTCTATTACAACGCTTATAGCCAGCTCAAGAATTTTCCGAAGGTGATCGAGTACGCCGACAAGCTTCTGGCGCTCGGCGACAAGATCGAGCCGCCGGTCAAGTATCAGGCCTATTACGCGCGTGCTTTTGCCTACAGCAACATTACTCCCCCGCCTACCGATCCGGATATGGCAAAAAAGGCGCGACAAGGGGCCATTGATGGCTTGGCGACTCTAAACTCGCTGAAGAAGCCCGACAGCATGAGCCAGGATGATTTCGACAAGCAAAAGAAAGCCCCGGCGATTTTGTTTAACTACACCGCAGCCAACGGGGCGATGACCCTGAAGGACTATCCCGCGGCGATCGAGTCCTATAAGGCGGTTCTTGCACTTACGCCCGATGATCCGATCACCGCCTACCGCATCGGCCAGGCCTATATGGCAATGACCCCGCCGCAGCAGATGGATGCCTTCTGGTATTTCGCCAAGGCCACGAAGAACCCGAATGCGGCGCAAGCCAACCAGGTGAAAACGTACCTGCGCAAGCTGATCGTGAATTATCAGC
>Ga0210401_10005537_pt1 | contig 12974 bp, 8 predicted proteins | sample IncBWH32MmetaG_FD_150866 | JGI IMG/M metagenome (GOLD analysis project Ga0210401, IMG submission 150866) | Forest soil microbial communities from Barre Woods Harvard Forest LTER site, Petersham, Massachusetts, United States - Inc-BW-H-32-M | ecosystem: Environmental > Terrestrial > Soil >... | reverse complement strand
GCCGCGCGCCCAAGGATTTTCGCAGGCCGATTTCGCGCGTTCGTTCGGTCACGCTCACCAGCATAATGTTCATGATCACGATGCCGCCGACGACAAGGGAAATCGACGCGATCGCGACTGTCAAAACAAAGAACGAACCGCTGATGCTTGACCAGACCGAGAGAAATGAATCGTTTGTCTGGACCTCGAAATCGTCAGGCGTGTCGTAACCAAGATGCCGCTTGCCGCGCAGCAGCGAACGAATCTCGTCCATGGACTGCTGCATGGTGGCGACGCCCTGCCCTTTGCCCCAGATCGTGAGCGAGGCGTCGGAGGCATAGTCTTTCTGGAACGTGGTGAGCGGGATAATCACCCAGTTGTCACGCGAAGCGCCGAAGACCGTGCCGAGTTTCTTCCCCACGCCGATCACCTGACACTCGGTCGTATCGACGCGAATTTCCTTGCCGATCGGATCGCTGCCCGGAAAGAGCTTGTCTTCGATGTCAAAACCGACCGTGCAGAGCGGCGACCGGTGCAGCACGTCGGTCTGATTGATATGCCGGCCCGAGTCCAAATCGTAGTTTTCAAGATCCGGCATTTCCGCCGTCCAGCCCATCACGCTGGTATTGGACAGGTAGTCGGTGCCGTATTTCACCTGGGCGTTGCCGTGCGTCAGCTCGGCGCCCACAGCCACGCAGCTCTTGCAGTTGTCGCGGAGGAATTCGTAGTCGTCGTAGCGCATCTTTTTGCGCTTCTGCGTCTTCATGTAGTCGTCGACGTTGAGCGTGACCAAGGGCCCGCGAGAAACCAGGAACACGTCCGCGCCGAGGTTGAAGACCTTTTGCGCCACGTAGGAATTGAGACCGCCGATCAGGCTGACGACCGCAATGACAGACGTCACCCCGATCACGACCCCCAAAAGGGTCAGGACGGTCCGCAGCTTGTGGGCCCAGAGGCTGGCCATGGCGATCTTGCAGGCTTCGCCAAACGACATGGAGGTCTTTGCGGGCATAGGTCAGGTCGACCGGCTCTTTCGATTATACATACGCGCGGGGGAGGCTGGATGTTGCAGGCGCGGGCGGGGATTTCGGGGGCGAGCCCCTGGTCCCTGAACACCCGGCAGGGCAAACAAAAAGGGCGTCCCAGGAGCACTGGAACGCCCTCTTTTGATTCGTGGCTGAATCAGAACTGGAACTTCAGCGCCAGTTGCATGACCCGTGAAGGTTCCTGACCGATTTGACCGCGGATCACACCGAAGCTGCCGGAGATAACGCCGGTATCGGGCAATCCGAAGTTCGGGTGATTAAACACGTTGTAGGCATCGGCCTGGAAGCGCAGTTTGTATTTCTCGCCGATCAAGGGGAAATTCTTGGCGAGCGACAGGTCGGTGTTTGAAAAGTGAGGTCCACGCAGAACGTCCCGATCGCCCGATTGCAGCCCGCTAACCGGCGAGAATTGCGCGGCAGCCACATTGGGGTCCTTGTAGAACTGCACAGAACCGCTCGACGGGTCCATGTGAATATCCGCAGCCAGGGGGCCTTTTTTGCCGGTGAGAAGCATGCCGGTATCGGCCGCCAGGCTGACCGTATCGTAGAACGCGATGTCGGTGTTGTTGACGGTGTAGGCAAAACCGGAGTGCCAGGATTCGATGCCCGAGATCTGCCAGCCGCCGATGGCTTCGTTCAGCAGCCTGCCCGAGCTGCCACCGAACCTTTGTCCGCGGCCGAAAGGCAGGTCATAGATGAAGTCGGCGCTGATCTGATGAGCGAGGTCGAATTCGGAACTGCCCCGGCAGGCGCGGTTGTTGGTCACATCGCACATGACCGAGGTGTCGCCCGGCTCGAAGTTTCCGTTTTCGTTCGAAATGGTCGAGCCGTTGTCGATCGAGTGCGAATAGGTGTAGTTAAAGTCGAATTGCAGGTTGTTCGAAAGCCGCTTGCGCAAGGTAACGAACAAGCCGTTGTAGGAAGAGAAGCCCTTGTTCGCAACCGGCGCGTTCACAAAGAACTGCGGCGTCAGGCCAACGTTTACCGGCAATGGAATCGAAGCGAAAATCTCGCCGGTGGCGCCCTGCTGGAGCGAGCTCAGTTGGCTGCTATAGACGTAAGCCGTGCAGCTTGATCCAAAGGCTTGCATACAATTCGAACCGCCAAAGGCCGCAGCGTTCGCAGCGACCGCTGCGTTGACCTGGTTTTCGATGACCGGCTGATTCGGCACGCTCGCGACGGGAAGACCCGCGCCGTTGTTTGCGCGCGAATCCTGCTCGAGAGTCGTGAATGCCTGAACCAGGGTCTGCTTGGATGCCAAGTCGGTAAAGTTCATGGCCTGGCCGACGTCAGCCAGGAGCAAGAGCCTCCGACCGAAACGACCGTAGTAATCGGTTTCGAGTTGGAAGCCGCCGGGAAGTGATCTCTGTATGCCGAAGCTTGCCGTGATGGAGTACGGCGTGTTCAGGACGGGGTTGATGCCGTCGTTGAACACGGCAAAAGGAGTCTCGGATTTCTGGAAAGGAGGCGGTGTGACTGTGAACGGCGCTTGGCTCACCGAGTTCATGCGCGGATCGTTTTCCAGAGCGAAGAGCGTCGATTTCTGTTGGTTGAACTCGCCGCCAACCGTGTTCGTAAACAGGTAGTTGGACTGATCTTCAAAGTTGGTCATGGCCCATGCGACGCTTTGATCGAAGACCAGACCGGCGCCGGCGCGAACAACCGTCTTGTGTTCACCAAAGGTCCTGCCAAGGAATCCATCGCTGAAGGAGGGATTCCATGCCAACGACAAGCGCGGAGAAAAGTCGTTCTTGTCGGCGTTGTAAAGCGGCGGGGCGTTGTTGCCTTTCCCGGCCAACACGTACGTCATCAGAGGTACCGCGCCCAAGCCGGATTCGCCAAGAGCACCAGCCGACTGACGGGCGTTCAGGATCTGATCGACGGTCGTATTGAAGTACTGCGCCTCGGTGCCGTGCACTTCGTACGGCGCCGCCTGATATTGATAACGCACTCCGCCGGTGATCGTGAGGTTGGGGAGCGCGCGCCAGGAATCCTGGAAATATCCGGCAATGTTCGTGATTCGCCAATCGCGGCTTGCTGTTGAGCCCGGCGCGAGAGGCGTGCCAGTGTTTGTGTAGTTGATCGAGTTCTGATAGTTCCAGATGATTCCCAGATCTCCCAGGAAGAAGTTGTCCCAGTTAGTATCGTCGGCAGCGAGTATGTTGGCCGGCCGCCACGCGCTCGGACCACCGGCGGGATTATCGAGGCCGGTGATGTCGCCGCCGAGACCTTCCTGAATGAACATCAGGTCGTTTACAAGGTAGCTGCGAACCTTGGACGGGTTCCATTCCGCGCCGAACTGGAATGTGTGAGTGCCGTGCGTCCAGGTCACGTCGTCGCGGAAGGTCGGGTCGGGGATCACGCGGCCCGACGAACCTTGGCGAACGAAGGGCGTTGCGAAGGAGTCGTTTTGCGAGGATCCGAAGAAGGTCAGGGCGTAAAGGCTCCCTGCGGCCGGCACGTTGGTCGGAAACGCGTCGTTGGCGCGCGTCTCACCATACGTGAATTGGTTGATCACCGTCGGGCTCAAGGTCCAGGTATCTCCGAACACCCATGCACGGTCCCGAAGCGTCTGCAGGGCGGTCAACGCGTCGCCGGGGAACTGAATCGGCGTGTAGCCGGGGTTGTTGTCGACGGTGCTTTCGTTTCTGAGGTTGAAGCGGCCAAAGAGCTTGTTGTTTGAGCTCAAACTGTAGTCGACGCGCGCGACGTAGCCGTTCTCGGTCAAGGGGCTCGGAGCATTGAAGCGGAGACCAGCCGTGTTGAGTCCGTCGCCGACGCTGTAATCGTTCGGACTCGGATAGCGAGACTTGAAGATACTCGCAAGGGCAGGAGCCTGACCGGCCTGGACAAAACCTGGAGCATTTGCGCAAGCACCGGCCGTGCTGCAGGGGTCAAGGCCAGCGACAGAAGGCCCGGGGAGGATCGAGACGCAATTGGTGCTCACATCGGCGGACGTCAAACGAGCGGTGTCGTCGCAACCCGCGTTGTTATTGATATAGGCGATCGAGCCGTTCCTGACATGTGGATAAGGGACAAACTGCAGCAACGATTCGGCAGAAGCGTCGCGGCGCCCGTCGTATTCAAAAAAGAAGAACAACTTATCCTTAATTACCGGTCCCCCGAGGTTCGCGCCAAACTGGTTTCTGACAAGGGCGAGGCGAGGCTGATTGGCCAACTTGTTGAAGAACGTGTTGGCCTCGGTGGCTGCCGTGCGGTTGTATTCATACGCCGAGCCGTGCCACTCGTTGCTTCCGCCCTTTGTCGACAGGATCGTCTGAGCGCCGCTGCGGCCGCCGTAGGAAGCCGAAGGCTCGGCGACCTGGGTGCTGAACTCTTGGATCGCGTCCACAGGAATCGAAGCTTCAACGTTGAAAGCCTGACCGAGAGCGAAGTCGGTCGCTTCGATGCCGTCGACAGTGATGTTGTTCTGGTCGGCGCGCGCGCCAGCTACGGCGCCGTCACGCGTGTGGTTCGGATCGATGTTTGAGGTAATGGCGTTGCCGGCCGTCGTTTGTGCGCTGGTGACGCCGACGGCAAGACGCAGAAGATTTCCAGGGGTATCGCGGAACTCATCAGGCAGGTTCTCGACCGCGTGCATATCGAGGTTGCTGCCGATCGTGGCATCGGTTGTGTTCAAGGAAACAGAGCCCGTCTCGGCCGTGACTTCGACTGTCTGGCTTACCTGCCCCAGGGTCAGTTGCGCGTCCTTGGTCGTCGCGGTCGCGACAGGCAGGTAGATCCCGTTCAGCACGTAGGTTTGAAAACCGTCCTTGGTGACCGTGATGGCGTAAGCAGGTCCGGGAGGCACATCAACAAACCGGTAGCCGCCATCGCTGGCAGTTTGCGTGGTCAATACGGCGCCGGTGCGGGTGTTCTCGAGTTTTACGTTTGCGCCGGGTACGGTGGCCCCGGACGTATCAGTGACCGTGCCATTCAAGGATGCCAAACCCTGTGCCCTCGTAGCCGACGGAACCAGGGTCAACAAAGCCACCATCAGGAAAGCGCCGAGAACAAATGGTCTGTGGATGCGATTCACGTTCCCTCCTCAAATCTCCAACTTGCAATTCAGCAATGTCGAATACCGGTTTCTTTGCGACCGGCCGCAAAATATTGAATACGTCAGCTACGACTCTTTGAAGTAGAAAAGGCGACTTCCGAGTTGACAGGAACTGACTAGAGACAACGCCCTTGATAGTGCAGGCATTTCGATTTCCATGCTCCCAAGTGGTCCCAAGTCTATGTTGAACAGAAGCTTACGCTATAAGTGGTTGTCCGCAACAGTTGTTGCATACGGTTTTTCATATACGTAAATAGGTATTCTACTTTAGTTTGGTACTAGGACCTCATTAGTCTTACGGACGCAGTTTCTGGTTTGATCAGCGAAGCAGCGATGACCCAGAAACTTTCAAAGGGTGTGTTCTGTTTTGGCGGAAAAACTTGGGCTTACAAATCGTAATGTGCGAGCATCAAAACTCGCGCGCATGAACAACGGCGAAAGTCGAGCCTTAACTCAAAACAATTGCGGAGGCGGAATGCTTCGAAAAGTGTGCTTATTGGCGGTGATGGCCCTCGCTTTCTCTCTCTCAACCGAAGCCCAAGGCGTTACCGATAAGATCGAGGCGTTCGGCGGCTATTCCTACATGCACGCGGGCACAAAACCTTCTTTCAACACGAACGGCTGGGAGATATCGGGTGAGTACAAGCTCAAGCACTGGCTGGGCGCGGTGGGCGACGTCGACGGTCATTATGGAACATTCGAGGGCGTGCGCTCGACCTCGTACAACTTCCTTGCCGGACCACAGGTATCCTGGAGCGCCCGCGTTTCGCCTTTTGCCCATGTCCTTGTGGGCGGGACCCAAATCAAGGCGGCCGGTGCGACAAGCTCGTCTTTTGCGACCGGCTTTGGCTTCGGCATCGATACGAAAGTAGCGCCGCAGCTCTCCTGGCGCATGGTCGAGTTCGATGTGATCCATTCGCACATCTTCAACGCCGCCCAGAACAACGTCCGCCTTTCGACCGGAATCGTAATTCGCTTCTAGACTGAGGAGCGAGGAGTCCGGTCCCCTCGCCGGCGATGGCTCGCTAGTCCTGCAAGATGAATCTCACCGTGACCAGTGTGTCGACCTCGACCGGCTGACCGTCGAGCGTCGTCGGTTTGTAGCGCCACTGGCTGACGGCATCGGTTGCAGACCTTATAAGCAGCGCGTTTCCGCTCACTACGTTCAGGCTATTGATCGTGCCGTCGGTCGCGATGATTGCGTTCAGCACGACATCGCCTGAAGTGCGCGTCGCTTTTGCGATGGCCGGATACTTTGGTTCGACGCGATATATCAGAAGTGCCTCCATCACTTTGCCCCCGCGAACCACGGGACGATCAGGCCCGCGGGCGGCGGGGATTTCGGGAGGTTCAGGAAGACCGGGTTGTCCGAGAACGCTGGTTGCCTCACCCGCAGTACCAAAACTCCCAGGGTCAAAGTCGATTCCCGCTGCATTTGCGATGGTCGACCCGTGATGGAGGGAGGGTGTGCTGTGCACAGACGGCACCGGATAGACGTTCGTGCGGGTCGCCGGCCGGGACGCTGGATCCTGGGAGGCCGGAATGCGCGGCGGCACCTTGAGAAGGGGAATCTGGTTAACGTTCACCAGCGGCGGAACCGCTTGCGACATCAGGGGGACCAGAACCAGGGCCCCAAGAACGGCCACCTGCAAAGTAAGTGAGAGTGCCAATCCGAAGCGCCGATTCTTGCGCTCGCGGCGAAGCGATTCGGGATCACCATCCACCATGCACTGAGTAAACCCGCCAAACGAGTCCATAAACACACCTCCTCCAAGGCATTCGAAATACGGGGATTCCGGCTCGCGTGGCGCGCGTAAAAGCCGGCGTTTCAGAGGGTTCGAACTCTCTGGCTAGATAGACACCGAGCGAGGCGAACAGTTCCCCTGAAACGCGGAGCTTGCTTCGGCCAGGTGCCTGGAGGTAACCGATGAATTCGCAAGCCGAGCGTGGATCGATTTTCCGTTCAAATGCGTCTAAGGGAATGAAAGCGGCCCGATCGGGCAGCTGAGGTGGCCATCATGAACAAAACTTCATTGGAAACAGTGGGAGTCAGATACACGGGCTGGGCGGCACTTGACCGCGATCCGCTGGACGACAGCGTCGAGTACGACTGCCCCGAGTGCGGCGCGCACGGGAGCAAAGCGGCCCGGCGCCCGCGTTCGGAGTACCATTTTACTGACGGGTTCGTGCAGGATCTGCGCGGAGAATCAACGACTTGCAAATCGTGCAAGCGTTCGCTGCATATCTCTCCGGTTGTGCTTCTGCACAACCACGGCGAGGAACAGCGGTTCGACGCAATTTTCCGCGCGAGCCAAGACGTCTCGACCAATTGAGCCAACCCCAAGCAAGAACAGGAAAGGAGGGGGTTTGGCCCCTCCTTTTTTGCAATAACTGCGCGAAGCGCGCGCAGAACATCCCTTAAACTTCACTTTTGATCGCAAAATGAGGCGATTTCTCGCTTCCGGCGAGACCGGCTCAGGCCGGAGACCAAGACTCATCGAGTTCGAGGTGGTTTTCCTCAAGGTCCTTTCGAACCTGGTCGAATGCTTCGTCGACCGTATCCGCAAAGCAAAGCATCTTGTACTCGGACTCGCTGATTGTCCCGGACTTGATCATGTGGCGCCAGTTGAGAACCTTGTCCCAGTATTCGCGGCCATAAATCAGAATGAGGTGGCGCGAAGAGAGCTTGCCGGTCTGGAGCAAGGTGAGCATTTCCCAGAGCTCATCCATCGTCCCGAAGCCGCCCGGGAAAACGATTAGCGCTTTTGCCATTTGCGCGAACCAGAGTTTGCGCATGAAAAAGTAGTGGAAGCAGAAATTCAGCTCCGGCGTGATGTAAGGATTCGGGCGCTGCTCGTGCGGTAGCTGAATGCTGAGCCCGACCGATGATCCGCCGGCTTCGGCGGCACCGCGATTGGCTGCTTCCATGATGCCGGGCCCGCCTCCCGAGCAGATGACAAAGCGCTTGGGAGTCGTGCCGAGCGTCATCGCCCAGGAGGTGATGCGGTGCGAAAGCTGGCGTGCCTCCTCGTAGTAACGGGACATCGCCACGTCGCCGCGAGCAGCCTGCAGCTTCGAGCGCCATTCACCGGTTTTGCGTCCACGCGCTTTTTTCTGGAGACGCTGGAGCTCGGCGAGCGCCGAATCGCGGGAACGAATACGCGCCGAGCCAAACATGACGATCGTATCGCCAACGACCTGCTGACGCAGGCGATAAAGCGGATCGAGATATTCGGCAATAATACGTAGCGGGCGCGCTCCGAGACTTTCCATGAATTCCGGATCGTTGTACGCAAGTGGCGCCATCGGCAAATGGCCGGAACGTCTCATTCTTCCTCCCTCAGAACGACAAGCCAAATATTGTAGTACGGTATCGAGTTAACGCGGCGTTAAGGCGGGGTTTTTTGGGCGAATCATCTTTCGACCTGTGTTTCGATCCGGCCAGAGCGTCATTGGTCTCGCTTTCCGGATCTTCGGCGGGCAGGAGGCACCAGGCGGGCGCGACAGGGCCGGGTTAGCTTGCGAGGATGGCCATGGCGGCGTTTCGCCCATTGATGCCGATGACGCTGCCGCCCGGGTGCGTGCATGCCCCGCACAAAAAGACACCCGGCATGGGCGTGCGCGGCGAAAGGCGATTTGACCACATATAGGGCGGGAGGCACTCGCCCTGGAAGATATGGCCGCCGGTCAGTCCGACTTTTTGTTCGATATCGGGCGGGCCGAGCACTTGCGCGTCAATGACGGTGCTTTCGATATTCGAGCAGAAGCGCGAAATAGACTCGAGGGCGAGGCGGCCGACTTGGTCCCGGCGCTCGTCCCAGGTGCCTTGCGCGAATTTATAAGGAACGTACTGCGCAAAGACGCTCATGGTGTGCTGCCCTTCTCTCGCAACGGACGGATCGTGAACGCTCTGGAAGTAGAGTTCGCACCAGAGATGATCGGGCAATTCGCCGCGCCGCGCGTCGGTGAAGGCGGATTTCCATTCCGATTTTGTGAGCGGCGTATTGATTTGGCCGAAGTGGTGCGGCTGGCGGGTGCCAGGGCGCGCAGTGAAATTCGGCAGATCTCTGAGAAGCACATTGAGTTTGACCGTCGAGCCTTCGATGGGAATCTGTCCTACGCGCGCGCACCAGGCGGGATCAGCGGCCGAGCCGAGCATGCGGAGCGTACGGCGCGGATCGGCGTTTGAAACAACGACCGGAGCCAGGATCCTTTCGCCGCTCTCAAGCAACACGCCTTCTGAAGGCACGATCTGCGCGACCGGAACGCCGGCCGCGACAACGGCTCCCGCTTCGCGCGCCGCGTCACAGAAATAGAACGAGATCATGCCCATCCCGCCTTTGACGTAACCCCACATACCGGGCATTCCACCGAGACGGCCCGAGCAATGATGGAAGCGAATGCTCGCCGTGCCTGCGTCGAACGGACTTGCGTTGGTGCCGATCACGCCCTGCCCGGGGTAGGCGGTTTGCAGGCGCTCATCGCGAAGATAGTGCTCGACGAATTCGGCCATCGACCATTCAAACAGCAGTTGTCTTGCTTCTTGGTCGGCGCCGAGGCGAGATTCGATTTCTTCACGTGTGGGCGCCTCGCCAATCCAGAGATCACGTTCACCGGCCGGGCGCAACGCGTCGCGAAGCCTCCGGATGACGTCCGACATGGCGAGCCACCCGTTCGCGTCCTGCGGGGCGAAGCTGCGAATTTCCGCTTCGCAGCGTGCGTCGTCGTCCCACAGCTGCGCGCTTGAGCCATCAAGGAACGGCACAAACAATCCGTTCACTGCCGGAATCCACTCGAAGCCGCGTTCGGCAAGATCGAGTTCGGCAACAACCAACGGATGGAGAAGTCCGGCAAGATAAGCGCACGGAGACATGCGAACACCTGGAAAAGGCTCGTCGATCGTGCAAGCGCCACCGACTCGATTCTGGCTTTCGAGCACCAGGACGCGTCTGTCCGCCCGCGCGAGATACGTGGCGCAGGCAAGACCGTTGTGACCGGCGCCGACAACGATAACGTCCCAGCGGCGCGAGGCGAGCTCGCGGACCGGAGCGGGCAATCCGATTTGGCCTAGGACGGCGGCGGTTGGCGATGGGAAGGGCAATCGAAATTTACCCCGCCGCCATTGAATTCACGCGGGCCCGCTTGCGCTGAGCCTGGACAAGATAGAAGAAAGTGCTTACGGCCAGAAGCACGAAAAGGCCGATGATTTCCTGGCGCGAAGCGAGCGCGATGAAAACCAGCATGCTTGCGATACTGGCGACGACAGCCGAGCCGAGCCATCGAAAATTGAGCGGCGTGCCGGCGAGCGCGACGCCGCGGCGCGCAAGTCGCCAAGCCGCCGCAGCTCCCCCGATATAAAGGATGGCGCTTGCGAGTGTCGACAGCACCGCCAGCTCGGCAAAAGTTCCCGTCAGCGCCAAGCCGAGCGCGATCGTTGCGTAGCAGAGAATCGCGGCGTAGGGCGCGTGGGTGCGCGGATGCAAGCGACCGAGAAAGCGCGGCAGCAGACCGTCGCGCGCGAAGGCAAAAATCACCCGCGGACTGGCAAGAATGTCGCTGCCAAGCCAGCCCGCCATGGAGATTGCCGCGCCCGCCAGCATCAGCAGGCGCAGCGCCGGGCTGATGCGCGCCATGGCGTCGGCCAGTGGAGCAGTTGATTCTGCGAGCGCCGGGCCGAGAATGCCTTGCGCGATGACTTGAATGGCGATGTAGAGCAGCGCCGTCGAGCCAAGGCCGATGCCGAGCGCTCGTGGAATCGAGCGGGCAGGTTCTGCGACCTCGCCGCTCGCAGAGAGCGAAACTTCCATACCGGTGAAGACGAACAGCGCGAGAATGAGCGCGCGGCCGAAGCCGGCTGTGCTGGGCGCGACGGTCTGGGAAAAATTGGCGCTATCGGTCGCGTGCGCGCCGGCGATTACAAATATGGCGAGCGGAATGAGTTTTACCAGAGTGGCGGCATCGACCAGACGCGCGCCTTTTTGGACGCCCAGGATATTGATGAATGAAATTGCGCCGATCATGACGATGACGACCGAGGCATGCACCGGCGTTGCAAGTTTGGACCGAACGACGCTCGCAACCACATCGGCCAGAGCCGCGGCGACACCGCCGCAGGCGAGGACGTTACCAAACCAGAGGGCCGTGCCGGTCACATAGGCCGCCAGAGGTCCGAAGGCAGCGGCGATCGAGCCGTAGATTCCGCCGCTGGTTGGCACGCGGCTGCCGGCTTCGGCCAGGCAGATGCCGACCGCTCCAATCGCGGCGGCGCAAACCAGGAACGCCAGGGGGCCGTAAGAACCCATGTTCGCTGCGACGGCCGAGGGAGCGGCAAAAATGCCGGCGCCGACGACGATATTGACGATGTTCGCGGCAAGAGCCCAGGTTCGGACGGCACGGTCGAGACCTGCATCGCGTTGGCTTTCGTTCACGCGAGTAACCTAACATCCGGGCGCGGGTTGTGAACAGCGCGTTTGGTTCAAAATGAGGCGACGAGGTGAAATTTGCTCAAGACTGCGATTGTGCGAAAACCCGGACTGAACTTCGCTGAAGGATTGACGACATTCGCTGGCGGTGCGCCGGATTACCAGAAAGCGATCGTGCAACACGACGCGTATTGCCGTTCTCTTGAGCGCTGCGGGTTGGACGTCGTGCTACTTGAAGCCGACCTTGCGCATCCGGACTCGACGTTTGTCGAAGACGTGGCCGTGGCGACGGCAGATTTCGCGGTTGTGACGCGTCCAGGAGCAGCTTGCCGGGCTGGCGAGGTCGAGGGCATACGCGAGCCGCTCGGACGATTTTTCCGCGTGATTCATGAGATAGCGGCTCCGGGAACGCTGGACGGTGGCGATGTCTGCCAAGCCGGGCGCCATTTTTTCATCGGGATATCGCAGAGAACCAACGAGCGAGGCGCAAGCGAACTGGCGACGATTCTTGAGCGGGAGGGTTACAGCACCTCGCTTGTGGACATTGATGGGATGAAAAACGTTCTTCATCTAAAGAGCGGCGTTGCGTGCGTAGCGGAAGGGAAACTGGTGGTGTGCGAGCAACTCGCCGGGCGCGAGGAATTTCGCGGATACGAATTGATTCGCGTTGCGCCGGAAGAAAACTATGCGGCAAATTGCGTACGCGTGAATGATCGCCTGCTGATTGCGGCGGGATTCGCGAACTTCGCTGCAGCGCTTGATCAGCACGGATTGGCGACGATCGCGCTGGACGTTTCAGAATTTCAGAAGATGGACGGTGGGTTGAGTTGCCTGTCGCTGCGATTTTGAGTGCAAGCAGCATCGCCGGTTGTGGCGCGCGGCGAACCATCCCCGATCGGCGCCAATTGTGAGATAGTTTCGGGCTAGAGTGGAGGTCGATCCGATGAAATTCGAGAATTCGCAATTGCTCGACCGGCGCGGGCTGCTCAAGGGAGCGGCCTTGGGTGGCGCGCTGCTCGCCAGCGAGCCGATGGACGCCTATCCGCAGGGAGTGAACACCAGTTCCGGCCCCTCGGCGCTGCGCATCACGGATTTGCGCGTGGCGACGATTGTAAAGCCGGGACCGAGTCCCTGCCCAATCATTCGAATCGATACGAACCAGGGAGTCTACGGACTCGGGGAAGTTCGCGACGGCGCGAGCCCGACCTACGCGTTGATGCTGAAGAGCCGAATCCTCAATGAGAATCCCCTGCAGATCGACAGAATTTTCCGCAAGATCAAGCAGTTTGGTGGACCGGCGCGGCAAGCGGGCGGCGTGTGCGCAATCGAAATGGCGCTCTGGGACATCGCAGGAAAGGTCTACAGCGTGCCGGTCCACGTCATGCTCGGCGGTAAGCTGCGCGACAAGATCCGGATCTACGCCGACACCACAGAATCGAAGGATCCGCACATCTACGCGGCGCGGAT
>Ga0210401_10005535_pt1 | contig 12976 bp, 10 predicted proteins | sample IncBWH32MmetaG_FD_150866 | JGI IMG/M metagenome (GOLD analysis project Ga0210401, IMG submission 150866) | Forest soil microbial communities from Barre Woods Harvard Forest LTER site, Petersham, Massachusetts, United States - Inc-BW-H-32-M | ecosystem: Environmental > Terrestrial > Soil >... | reverse complement strand
GGCGCAGCGCCAAGCGAAACACCGGCTGGACAAATCTCCGCCCTATTAAAGACCAGCCTGGCAGAATTGCGGGCCGCGTTAGATTCTTACGAGCGGAGCAATAAGTGATCTACCCCCGCCGCCTAGCCGCGATATTGTTTTGTCTGGCTGGCAGCGGGATTTTGCGGGCGCAACAATACGCTCATATTTCCGGCGTCATCCTAGATGCTTCCACCGCCTCCGTGCCCGACGCGGTTGTCAGCGTCGTGAACGAAGACACCGGCTTTCATCACGCCACGTTGACGAAATCCGACGGCGGTTACTTGATCGCTTCGCTGCAGCCCGGGCTCTACAAGATTACCGTCCGTAAGATTGGATTCCGCACCATGATCCGTTTCGGAATCCGAGTAAATGAAACGCAGCCTGCGCGCGTGGATTTCAAGCTGGTAGTCGGCAGTCTGCAAGAAACCATAACTGTGGAAGGCTCTCCAACGCTACTCAATAGCGACGACGCCGCGGTCGGTACTGAGGTTGGCACAGACCAGATTGAACGCCTGCCTTTGAACGGAGGAGCTTTGCTCAGCCTCCTCGAATTAACTCCCGGGTTAATCGTGACACCCGCCACGCGTGGCGAAGCCGGCCAGTTTACGGTCAACGGCCAGCGTCCCAACACCAACTATTTCGCCGTGGACGGAGTAAGCGCCAATTCGGGTGTGAGCGGAGGCGGTACAGCGGCGGAAGCTACGGGAGGCGCGCTCCCGGGGATGACCGCGTTCGGAAGCCTGGACGGCTTAGTCTCCGTCGGCGCACTCCAGGAAGTGCGCACACAGACTTCCACCACCGGTGCCGAGTTTGGCCGGCTGCCTGGCGCCCAAATTTCTCTCACCAGCCGGTCTGGATCAAACCAGCTGCACGGATCGCTGGCCGATAGCTTTCGAAACGATGCGCTGGACGCCAACGATTGGTTTGCGAACCAGCATGGGGACGCCCGCGCGCCACTTCGCCTCCAGGATTTCTCGGCTGCTCTAGGAGGTCCCCTCTGGCGCAACCGCACTTTCTTTTTTGCGTCATATGAAGGCCTGCGGATGGAGCAGCCGTTCGTCTGGAACGTGCCGGTGCCGACACTCGCCTCGAGAGAGAACTCACTTCCTTGGGCAGAGCCTCTACTGAATATGTTTCCCACGCCAAACGGGCCGGAGTTGGGAAAAGGCCTGGCGGAGTGGAGTGGAGGAATCAGCCGGCCTGCCCGATTCGACGCGGGTGCGCTGCGCCTGGATCATGCGTTTACTTCGCGGCTCACCGGTTTTGCCAGGTATAGTGAGACTCCGTCGTCTACTGAATACGGCAGCGATCCAATCAACTCCTTGGGCATAGGTTCCCGTTCCATCACGGGAGGCCTCACTCTGCGCACACAGCCTAACCTGGTGTTCGATCTGCGGCTCAACGCCTCCAGCGCAAACGTGACGTCTACTTGGGTTCAGAATGGCGCAACCTTGCCCGACTGTTCGATTGAGGCCGCGATCAAGTTCTTCCAGATTCCAACCACCTGCAACTACCTGGTGCGTCTCTCCATCGCGGGCGTCGGGGAAGTGGTCTCGGGCTCCGAGGGGCGGCGCAGTCAATCGCAATATCAGATCTCTCCCTCTGCGAGCTGGAACAAAGGAACTCACTCCATACACCTCGGAGTCGACTACCGGCGCTTGGCGCCGATTCGGAGCGACGCAACCGGCACTCTAAGCATTTTGGGAGATACGGTTCCAGATCTGGCCAGCAGCAACAAATTCTGGCATACGACCTCCCCGCAACAGTACGTATCCGCCGTTGTAAGCGAAATCTCCGCCTTTGCGCAAGACACCTGGCGTGTGACGCCGCGGCTTACGGTGTTGTACGGGCTGCGCTGGGAGATCAGCCCCGCGCCGGTCCTGCGCGGCGCCACCAGTTTTGATCCCGCCACAAGCACGTCGCAGGATGTTCAGCGGCCTACTTGGCCATCCACGTTTACTAACTTTGCGCCTCGCTTGGGCATCGCCTATCAACCTTTCGCGAACGGCTGGACCGTCGTGCGTGCTGGGGTGGGATACTATTTCGATTCCAGCCTTAGCTTGGCGACAGACCTGGTAAATGACGGGCCGCTCAATGTATCCAATTTGCAGAGTCCGCGCAATGATATCGCCCTCGCTCGATTGGTTTTCGGCTTCTCGCCCGGCCTCCGCCTGCCGTTGGTGAAGCAATGGAACGCCTCCATTGAACACGCCTTCGATCATAATGACGTCGTAACCGCCGGCTATGTCGGCTCGTCCGGTGACAGCTTGATCCGTCGCGAGATCGGCGGGCCGGGTAGCACGAACTCATCTTTGCTCGCGCTCGGGACCAATCACGGCCAGTCCGATTACCAAAGCCTCCAGGCTCAATATCGCCGCCGGCTGGCCTCCGGCGTTCAAGCCCTTGTTTCGTATTCCTGGTCCCATTCCATCGACAATAGTTCCACCGACGCCGGGCTTTACTGGGCAGGTTCCGGTCTGCTGCTCGGCCAGGATCGGGGCTCATCCGATTTCGACATTCGGCATTCCTTCACCGCCGGCTTCAGTTACGACGTCACTACGCGGGCGCGTCTTCGCATGCTTCGGAGTTGGGCTCTGGATGGAATGTTTCGCGCCCGCACCGGGTTTCCGATTAATGTTCTGGGTGCTGAGCAGTTCATGGGTTTGAGCTTTGAAAACGTATTCCGGCCCGATCTCGTGCCCGGTCAACAGGTCTGGATTACCGACCCGTCGGCGCCCGGCGGCCGCCGCATCAATCCCGGCGGTTTTCAGGTGCCCTCCGGCAACATCCAAGGCGACCTGGGGCGCAACGCGCTCGCCGGATTCGGGATGTCGCAGTTGGATCTAGCCGTCAGCCGTGAATTCGCCTTAGGCGAGAAACGATCGCTGCAGTTCCGATTAGAGGCTTTTAATGCGTTAAATCACGCCAACTTCGCCGATCCGATCCGCTTCGTCGCCAGCCCCCTATTCGGTCAATCGAGTTCGATGCTAAATCTGATGCTGGGCGCCGGAAGTCCGGGCAGCGGCCTAGCCCCGGTCTTTCAATCGGGTGGCCCACGATCGCTACAAGCAACGGTTCGCTACCGTTTTTGACGCTTTAGGGGCTAATTTTGCGCTTTTGTTGACTCTCCGGTAGATCGACCGGCCGTTCGGTTGAGTGTAAGCCCTCATTTCTCAAGAGGTTTCCCATCTTCCAGCAGTTCCCAAACCGGAAACTCCTCTTGACACCGGGTTGATCTTGGGACAGAATTGACCAATTGCTCTCGTCAGGGCCAAAGGAAAGGGTGTCGAAAAAATGTTACGAGTAACTTCTGCGTTGATGTTGCTTGCCACGCTCATGTGCATGATCGTACTGGCTCAAGCGCCCACCGGGATTATTACAGGAACCCTTACGGACGAATCCGGCGCCGTGATTCCCAATGCCACGATCACCATCACCAATAAAGCCACTGGTGTTGTCGCACGTACCGCAACGACGGACGCCCAAGGCTATTACAGCGCTCCTTCGCTGCCCGCTGGTGATTACGAAGTACGCGCGGAAGTGTCCGGCTTTCGCACCGTGCAGCGTGACGCCACCGTACAAGCGGGTAGCACCACTACAGTGAACATGCCCATGACGCTGGGCGCCACCAAAGAAGTGGTGACGGTCGAGGCTGCCACCTCGCAGATCAACTACGAAACGCACAATATTGAAGGCGTTATCTCGCGCAGCACCATTCAGGACCTGCCGCTGAACGGTCGCAGCTACCTGCAACTGGCGGCGCTGGAACCTGGCGTACAAGTATCCTCTGGAACGGTCGCGCAGTTCAATGTTCTATTCACCGTCAGCGTTCTGGGAGGCGGCAATCGGACGGCTGTCACGATCGACGGGGGAAATGTCTCGGATAACATCGACGTTGGCGGCGGCATGTCCTCCATGAACTTCTCGCAAGAGACGGTCCAGGAATTCCAGCTTTCCGAGGTCAATTTCGATATCGCGACTCCCATCTCCTCCGGCGGCGCCATCAACGTCGTGACGCGCTCGGGAAGCAATGATTGGCACGGCAGCGGCTACTTCTTCTACCGCGACCACAATATGGCCGCCTACCCCAACCTGCAGCGCCTTCCGAGCGTTCCAAACCCGTTTTTTGTCCGGCGTAATCCGGGTGCTTCTTTAAGCGGCCCCATTAAGAAGGACAAATTGTTCTTCTTCTTTAATTACGAGTTTCTCAACCAGGTGCAGGCCCTAAGCATTCAAACCACCGACCCTGCTTTCGCCCTGCTGCAAAACACTTACGGCAGCCCGTACAGGAGCAAGCAAATTAGTGGGCGCCTCGATTATCACATCAGTTCGAAACACAACCTGTTTTTACGCTACTCGCACGATGGCAACAACGGATTCGGACAATCGCTGGAGTTCGGAGACCCATCCAATTGGCCGCACAACACCAATTGGGCCGATCAATCCATCATTGGACTCACCAGCTCGCTCACGCCGACCATCGTTAACGATGCCCGATTCCAGTACAACTATTGGAATAACCACAACAATCCAGCACAGGCGTCGGACTGCTCGGCACCCTGCGTGGCGGGAAGCTTGCCCAACGTCTTCTACTTCCAAGGCTCCAACCAGCAGGCCATCGGCCCTAACTTCAACGCTCCACAAGGGCGAAACACGCGCCGGTTTGAATTCGTGGACACGCTGAGTTGGCAAAAAGGCTCCCATCGGTTCAAATTCGGCGGGGACCTCAATCCCACCAAATCCGCCGGCCTGTGGGGATTTTGCACGCCGATGTGCGTTGCTGCTTTCTCACCGACTTTCGTTAGAGCCACGCTGGCGGGAGCGGGATTACCTGCAGCCGCAGTCAACGCCCTCTTTCCGACGCTTCCCACCCAGCTCAAGACCGATGCTGACGTGTTGAATCTGCCCGTTCTGAACCTTACCAGCAGCATCTTCAGTGGTGTTGGAGTCGGTAACGTTTCGCTGCCCGGTGCGTACGATCACGATCAGAACAAGAATTACAACCAATACAGGGTGTATGTCCAAGACGTCTGGAAGGTTCGCGAAAATCTAACCGTCAACTACGGTTTGGCATGGAACGCCCAGATTGGCTTCTATAACTCCGATCTGCCCCGGCCATCTTACCTGGCGCCCATACTCGGAACGGGGTCGAATAATCTCGGACCGACGGCCAACAATACCAAAGAGTTCCAGCCGGCGCTTGGTTTTGCGTGGAGTCCCGGTAAGAACCAAAAATGGGTCATCCGCGGTGGCGCCGGCATTTATTGGGACAGCACGCCCGGATATTACAAGCTCCGAGAAGCGTCTGTGATTGGCCCCCCGGGCAGCGCTCGAAGTACTTTGGCCGGCAGCGCATTTACGAACATCTATCCTGGAATTCTCGACTTCAGCCTGGGCGGAGTTCCGATCGCCGTGGGCCAGGCTCTGCCCCTCAGCCACCTCACCAACATGACCATTGGTCAGTTTGTCAACATCGTGAATCAGCAGTTGCCCGGCGTCGCGGCTGTTCTTGCCCCGCCCAACCCGCCCCGCAGCGGGCCTTTCCCATATCCCAATATCAACTATGCCAAGCAGGGCGTGGAGATCTATCCCACCCATTTCCCGCTGGCCCGCAGCTATCAAACCTCGATTGGCATTCAGCACGACCTCGGGCACGGGATGGTGATCACAGCCGACTGGGCCCGCCGCCAAGGCGAGAATGTCAGTCTGGGTGAAGTTGACCAGAACCTCTTCACCCGCTATCTGGGCACATCGACTCCGGTTCCGGTGATTCCGCTTTGCCCGAAGAGCCCGGATTACAATCCGGCTGACGGATGCTCTACCGGCAGTATAACTTTCTGGACGGATCAAGGCCGTTCTGTCTACGACGGCCTGCTGGTGAAACTCAGCAAGCGCTTCTCGAATCGCTACCAGTTCCTGGCTTCGTATGCGTTTCAGAAAGCCCTTGGTGAAACGGTGTGGGACAACGAACATTATATGTCGGGGTACGGTGAGTATCTGCCGCACCACAACCTGCAGATTTCGGGTACCGTGGACCTGCCCTGGGGCTTTACGCTGTCGCTCAACTCCTCCTTCATCAGCCGCACTCCGCAAACTGCGCAGGTGCCAAGTTTGGATCTTCCCGGCACGGCTCCAACGGGCAGCAACGAGCCGCTACCCGGCTTGGGTTACGGTTGCCTTGCGGCGGGATGCAGTAAATCACAGCTAGCGTCCGCGGTTGCGTCTTATAATGCGAACGTAGTTGGCACGAAGAATGCCCAAGGCCAGACCATTTCGTCCCCGCTGGTTGTACCGACTGACTACCAGTTTGGCGATCCTACTATAACGCAGGACTTCCGCCTGACAAAGGTGTTCACTTACAAAGAGAAATATAAATTCAGTATCCTTGGCGAGGTATTTAACGCCTTCAACATCTCAAATCTCACGTATCCGAGCGCCGCATGGACTCTGGATACTAAGGCCGCGAATCCGGCCACGCAGACTTACGCCTTCGGACAGCCGACCCAGCGCGTCAACCAGACTTTTGGCTCAGCTGGGCCCAGGGCATTCCAAGTCGGAGCTCGGTTTACTTTCTAAGGTAAGGGCCAACAGTCTTTTCGGTGCTGCGGACGCCTTCGGTCCGCAGCACCGCATTCAAGGCCATCTCGTGGAAGTCACGGAGAACCTCTTGTGGCGCCAGATCTCCATCCCGCCGATACCAGCGCGAGATCCAGAGGATCATTCCAAAAAGGCTGAATGTGGCGACTGTGGGATTCACGTTGCGTAATTTTCCCTCGGCGGCCAGTTGCTCCAGCGTCTGCCGGACCAGTTCGAAATAGGCACGCTTGCGATTCCGGATAGTACGTTGATGCGCCGGTGTGAGTGCCGCCATTTCTTCCAGGAGGATCGTGACTGCGCCACCGACCTCTAGAATCCTCTTGGCATGCCGGTCGATAATCGTATGCAGCCGCTCTTCGGCGTCGGTGACTTCGCGTGCGGGCGCAACTACATCCTCATCGACCATGTCCATCGCGAAGTTCATGATCTCGAACAGAAGCTGTTCTTTGCCGCGAATGTAGTGATAGATCCCGGCCTTCGTGAGCCCGACCGAGTCGGCGATGTCGTTCATCGAGGTGGCGGCGTAGCCTTTCCGGCACATCACTTCCGCGGCCACCCGGTAGATATGGTCGGCGCGGTCTTCTTTCCGCCAGATCGGAATCGCCTTCTTAGTCTTGGCTTGCTTTGGCAAACTCACCTTCGAACAAGAATGTCTCAGCGATTATAACAGTTTCAAAGCCATTGACATATATGGCGGTTAGCGTTAAACTCGACCGGACAGTCGGTTAACCTACCCCTTAGTCAGGATCAGGAAAGGGAGCCTCTATGAATGACGGACGCCGCGACTTTTTAAGGAAAATAATGGCCAGTGCCCAAGCCGGCGCGGTCCTGCCTGTTTTGTCGAAAGCCGGCCGCGCGGCTCCAGCCAAGGAACCGGGCAACGGTTCGGTAGTGACCGAAACCACCGATGGCAAAGTTCGCGGCGTCGATTCCGGCGGCGTCAAGATTTTCAAAGGGATCCCGTATGGCGAATCCACGGCCGGCAAGAATCGTTTCATGCCGCCTAAGAAACCAGCCAAGTGGGCGGGCGTCCGCGATGCCATTGAATTTGGCCATATCTCGCCTCAAACCCTGGTGACTAATCCAGGCGATTATGAAAAAGCTATCGAATGGGACAAGGAGAAGGGCGGCCTCAGTGAGGACTGTCTCAATCTGAACGTGTGGACGCCATCGGTGAAGAGCGGCGCCAAGTTGCCGGTCCTGGTGCAATATCACGGCGGAGGCTTCACTAGTGGCTCGGGGAATCTTCCCGGATACGATGGCGAGGCGATGGCACGCTGGGCCAACGTCGTGATCGTGAACGTAAATCACCGGCTCGGCGCTCTTGGCTATACGTATCTGGGCGATCTGGCTGGTCCGGAATTCGCGTATTCCGGCGTGGCCGGTATGATGGACTGTGTTGCGGCCCTTCAGTGGGTTCACGACAACATAGCGAATTTCGGCGGCAACCCGGAGAATGTCTTCGTCTTCGGGCAATCCGGCGGAGGCGCCAAGACATCCGTTCTTTTGAGCATGCCCTCCGCCAAGGGTCTGTTTCATCGCGCGGCGGTTCAGAGCGGCTCCACGCTGCGGCTGGCGCACCACGATGCCGCCACCAAGAACGCCGAGCAGTTGCTGTCCGAGCTTGGTCTCGACAAAGGCCGGATCGGCGAGCTGCAAAATGTTTCCTTCGAAAAGATCGTCGAAGCACAAGCGGCTCTAGGCAGGCATTCGCCTCCCGTCGGATTCGCGCCCAGCGTCGACGGAAAAATCATTCCGCGAGATCCGTTCGATCCCACCGCGCCAGAGGTTTCCGCTACAGTTCCCATGCTGGTCTCGACCACGCTCGAGGATGCGGCGCTGAGAATGAACGATTGGGACATCACCGAGGACGGCCTGCGATCGTGGGTGCAAAAGACCTACGGCGACAAGGCCGATCGCATCTTGACCACTTACCGCCGCGCTTATCCGACCGTGAGGCCCTTCTTGATCAAGGCTCGCATTGCCACCGACAGCGGCGGCCGCCGCAACGCTACCACCATGGCCGAACGCAAGGCGGCTGAAGGTGGCGCGCCCGTTTATCTTTACCGCTGGGATTACCCGTCACCAGCCTACGGTGGAAAGTTCGGCGCCATCCACGGGATGGATGTCAGCCTGGCTCTTCACAATCCGGTTCCACCGCTCGCAGGCAACACGCCGGAAACGAAAACCATGGCCGAAAAACTGTCTTCCGTATGGCTCGCATTTGCGAAGACGGGAGACCCGAATAATAAAGCTATCCCGCACTGGCCTCCCTACAACGCCAATCAGCGGCCGACCATGATTTTCGATCTGAACACCCGGGTGGAGGATGATCCGGCGCACGACATCCGGTTGTTGTGGGACGAAGTGCGCGCGTAAATTTCCGAATGGACGCTCCTGAATGACGGCTAGACGATGGCGTGGATGCGCTCTTCTATCTGCGCCTTGAGTTCTTCTTCGGTCCGCTGCAGGCGTTTCCTGACAGGCTCAGGTAACGTTTCTAAGATAACCGCCATACCCATGTCGGTTCGCGGCGCCGCCAGTCCATAGCCCAACGCATCGGCCAACCGGCAGGCAACATGGACAATCCTGAGGAGGTTGACTTCGGTCCCCTCGCACGGATCATGGTGCCGCCCCGCGACAACGCGGAACTGATCAGGCAATTCCCAGCTTTCCGCCAGGAGCCGTCCGGCCTCGGCGTGATCCAATCCAAACTGCTCTCGCTCGAAGTCAAGAAAATCCACGCAGCGGCCATTGGCCCCCCGCATGGCATGCGCGTACCGGCTGGGATATGCAACGATAAGCCCCAAACGGCCGATATCGTGTAGAATGCCCGCCGTAAAGGCAACCTTAGCGAAGGCTTGGCAGGATGTTGCGATTTCAGTTGCCAAAATCGCGGTTGCCATGGAATGTTCCCAGCAGATCTGTAACTCAGCACTGCTGCGTGTTCCCTTGGCGAACGTAGCGGTTGCGCACATGGCAGTGATTTGCCGGGTCCGATCAAACCCTAGAAGAGCCACTGCTTGGCGCATGTCGCTGACCTGCTGGCCGAGCCCGAAAGCGGCTGAGTTGATGCAGCGGAGCATGCGAGCGCTCAAGGTGGCGTCGTTTTTGATGAGTTCGGCCACCTCAGCGACCTCCACTTCAGGCCCTGACAGCACCGTAAGCAGTCGCGCCGCCACCGGCGGAAATGGTGGGACCTTCAGTAGGCCTGGTGGAATCGCGGGATTACACGTGTTCATGGGTGTTAAGAAACGTTGTTCAAAAGAACTCTATCGAGAGCTTGCAGCTTTTTCATTACTTCTTTTTCGCGTTCTGCTCGGACACCACGTCCCTTGTTTTACGGGACATTCTGTCTCATTCCATAAACCTCCAAAACCATAATCTGTTGATTTTGTTGGATCGCGTCGTTTGGTCGAACGCATGCAACATACCGGATACACATTACGAAATAGGAAGTTGGAGTTCTAAGGTACTAAAGTGAGCCGAATGAAACGCCGATTACAAGAGGAACGGGAAAAGCAAGGACGCTGGATCTCGTCGCATACCGGGGAGGTTGCGATGTTTTCAGAACGGACTACTGATTCGTACACAGTGGTGCCGCGCCTCGCGCGTGTAGCCGCCGTGCTGATCTTTGCTCCCGGGTTTCTCCCAGGCGCTACAGGCTCCACCACACAAACGCTGTCCGCCACAATCGATGCAATTGGTAAAGTCTCCGTGCCGTCGAGCTTGACTCTGACAAGCGCCGGCACAACCTTCGTCGCGTACTCGGGTAACTTAAGTGTCAGTTACAAAGCCCGTACTACTACGTCGGGGTCACTTACGCTAAAAGCCACGGCTGACTTTAGCCCAGCCGGCGGACCCTCTATCACAAGCGGACAGCTTACGTATACGTGCAGCGCTGCGTCCTTGGGCGCGGCCTGCTCAGGCACACAGACAGTCTCGACGGCATCACCGACCAACGTGGTGACGCTGGGCGCCAATGTTTGTACGGGAGGGGGCGGATCGTGCAGTTCCACCAACCCCAATTCCGTGCAAAGCACATTTACGCTTTTGAACAATCCCGCGTTTAAGACGGGAACATACTCAGCAACGCTTACGTTCACGATCAGCGCTATTTAGGAGAAACCATGAAACGTCAATATATACTTGCTCTGGCGGCGGCGCTTATTTCAGCCCCCGCTTCTTACGGCCAGTTCGCGGCCTCCGGGACCACTACCCTATCGGTAACGGTCAGTGCGGAAGCCGCGCTGTCGGTCACAACCTCAACCACCACATTGGCTGCTCTAGGGACGATCTTCAATCCCTATACCGGTACAACCAACCTGACTTACAAGATCCGGACCAGCCAATCGACTGGAACCGGAAACGTCACACTGAAAGTCACTTCAGACTTCAGCCCGGCCAATGGTCCTTCGGTCACAACACCGCCTAGCGCCGGAGATGCCTTAACTTACACCTGCACCGCCGCAGCGCCTGCCACTGGCTGTAGCTCCGCGACAACCGCCAGCACGGCGTCCGCCACCAGCGTTGCGACTTTCGGCGCGGGAGCCAGCTCGGCCAACGCCGGCAATGCTGCTTCCACTGCCTGGTCGTTGACTAACGATCCTGTCTATCATACCGGCTCTTACACAGCGACCGTGACTTATACGATCAGCGCCACATGATACGGGTGATCCAATTGATGCCGGTTCTGGTTGGTTTGGCCGCGGCGAGCCCGGCGCTCTTCGCTCAAACCAAGGCGCGCGTCGTCGTACCGGCAGAAAGGATCTTTCCGATGGCTACAACTTTGGGCGCGGTCACGGCTAGTCCAGCAACGATCAGCTTCGCCGCGACCGACCCTGATCTGGGGCCGTTTACTGGAAGCTCTTCGGCAACAGTCAGTTGGACGACATCAGGCGGAGCGGCGGGTAGCACCTGGGCCTTGAAAGTGCAAGCGGCCGCCGCAACCTTCGCAAGCTGCGCAACGGTTCCAACATCAGCAGTTACTGCGATGTGCACGGGCGTCGCCGGCGGAACCGGAGGGGCCTGCACGGGTGGTTCAGGTTTTGCACTCTCCACCGCTGGGCAACAAGTCGCCAGCGGCAAAGAAGCGACCGGCATTGGCAAGTCGTACTCGGTCACCATCAATTTCACTCTGGCCGATAGCTGGAGTTATATAGCAAAGTCATCATGTACACTTTCACTCACATATACTGTCACCGCGCCCTAAGCGCCGGCTTGCTGCTTGTTCTTGCGCAAGTCCTCTCAGCCCAGGTCGGGCTGGGGCTCAGCCCCATGCGGCTGGAAATGAAGTCGACGCCAGGGCTGCAACAGTCGGGCGTCCTGACTCTGAGTAGCGACTCGAGCGACACAGTTCGCGTTCGAGCCGAAGCGCTGGATTTCTGGATCGACCAGGACCAGACGCCGCAATTCGAACCCAGTCTCCCGTCAGAAACCGGATTTTCCTGTCGCGACTGGGTCAGCGTCAACCCGGTTGAAACGGAACTCGCGCACCTTAAACAGGTGAACATCCGATATACCGTGCGCGTACCGGCCGGCGTGGAATCCCCACGCGGATATCATTGCGCCATCGGTTTTACAACACTGCCCACTGACGGTCAAGTCGGAGGCAATGGAATCAATACTGCCGTACGAGTCGTCTCGGCATTCTACGTGGTCGTCGGTACGCCGGGCATTGAAGGCGAATTCAAGGAGCTGAAACTGGTTCATAGCACCGAAGGGGACAAACCGCACTGGGTCGGTGAAGTTGTCTTGCAGAATCACAGCTTGACGCATTTCCGCCCGGTCGGAGAACTCTCCGTGCTGGATGGCGCGGGCAAGGTATTGGAGTCGGTAGCGCTCACCCCACTACCGGCGCTGCCCAAACGCGAGCAACGCTACATCGTGCCGTTCACCACCGATTTGGCGCCCGGGACTTACACTTTGCGTGCCCGAGTGGATTTTGGAACGAACGTCATCGAAGAGGGAACTGCGATAGTTCACGCCGAGCAGTAGGCACCCGATGTTCCTAAGGCCGCCATGTTCAAGCCCCTAACCCTCGCGCGCTGGACGATTGCCGTGCTGGCAGCAGGCGCAGCGTCCGCGAGTGCTGCTGACTCCGAGCCCGGCGGTCAGGGCGAAATCGCATTTCAAGGTTATTATCTCGGTACGGACTCCAGCCCGCTGACCGACATCACGGGAGTGGCGGCAAGTTTCCGCACCTTTTTTCCAAACCTGGGACTTTTGAGCGGCAATATGGAGACCTACGGCGGCCAAGGCCAGTTCCGCGCCGGCAACAACTACCTGGAACTCAGCGGCGCCACCTGGTATGGTTATCGCTGGCGGATTACGGGCGGCGACTTTCGTGTGCCCATCG
>Ga0210401_10005533_pt1 | contig 12983 bp, 16 predicted proteins | sample IncBWH32MmetaG_FD_150866 | JGI IMG/M metagenome (GOLD analysis project Ga0210401, IMG submission 150866) | Forest soil microbial communities from Barre Woods Harvard Forest LTER site, Petersham, Massachusetts, United States - Inc-BW-H-32-M | ecosystem: Environmental > Terrestrial > Soil >... | reverse complement strand
GGTGGCCGCAGCTCTGAGGGCCGCACGCTAAAAGCTTAATGTGACTTGTTCTAAACAGCCGTTAGCACAAGCTTGCGCTTTTTCGTCGCCAAAATCCGGGTCAATGCATTATGAAACCGTCATGACCCCAAGTTCACCTTAGGCCATGAAAATGGATTCCCGAGTGCCCGGTGTACTCGGTATCGATATCAGGGCTCTCCAACTTCCGCCACTTAGCCCGTCCGATAGAACCCGTTTGCTGACTGGCACGCTACACTCCTTAGTGGCAATCATGACTTGTCCGACCACACCATCCGGCTCAAGCCCACATTTATGACGTGCGCATCCCCCTGCAGTTGAGCGGGGAGCCGTTCGGCAGCATCCGGTTGGGAATTTCGACCATATTTCTACGGAGCGAGATTACTCCGCGATTAGAACATGCTGTGATCTTCTCAGGAATTTCGATCCTGCTTTCCATGCTATTGGCTGTGGGACTCTCGTATATTGCGCTCGGACCACCACCGGGAGCAAATCAGCCACCGTATGGCGGGGAAACCGGAGACGAGGAACCTGACTTCGTGACTCTGAAAATTGCTAATCTGTAGAATCGTGTGCGAACCCTATTGGCCAAGGCGAATCCTCAAGCACGGCGGTCTCGAACATACCAAACGCAGTGGTTCCACAGTCCTCTTCCTGTAAGCAGTTGCCACTTTCCGCCCTTGTTTTCGAGTGCTCTGAACTCGCCCCCTCTACACTCCTCCCCACAGTGATAGCCAATGAATACCACCGCGATAGTCTTGTCGGCGTTGAATCCCACCGCAGAAAGCTCGATCAATCCCCCGGAATCTGGGTGGCGCTCGTAAAATGTCTTCCAGCCTCCCATCGAGGGGCTTCCATTCATTCCGTTCCGGAAGGTTTCCTTTAGTTCTTCCTCGGCAAGTATCTCGTAATGCCTGTTGATGTCGAAGTGTTTCTGGAGTTGCCATGGCACTGCATTCAGTTCCAGGTAGTTGTCGATTGCAGGGCGAAGTACCTTTTCTGATTGTGCGTCTAGCGGCTGAAGGCAAATTTCTGGAGTCTGGGTTTCAGTGCCAATGACGAGTGGGTTTTGTCCGATGGTCGGAAGGATGGCAGAGTAAACTTTGTAGGCTTCGTCCACGTCGTAAGGCTTTGTGGTCACGTAGGGGCGAAGGGCGAACAGAGGGCACAAAAGGAGAAGCGCCGCCAAAACAAGAAAGAGTCGTGCACGACTCATGACTGTCCTCAAAATATGTACGCCTGTTACGTCGGAAAACCCTCTGGCCCGCCGATATCAACTCTAGGAAACCCAACATCCCGACCAAGTCAACACCTTCCACTTGCCGTTCTGCTTCCGAAGCACAAACGACTTCCCGTCTGCGCAACAGCAATCGGCAGTACAGGAATGGTCCATATTCACTACTGCTATGGTCTTATCAGCATTGAAACCGACCGCAGGCAATGCAAGCCAGAGTTCCCCCAAATTCCCTCCGCGGAAATTACGCGGAAACGTTGTCTCTAGTTGCTCGCGAGTGACCAGTTTATATGGGTTCGGGAGAGTGAACTTTCTTTGCACCAGCCAAGTTTTTCTATTCACCTTATAGTAGTCATCCAAAGCAGTGTCCGCGCCCCTTGTCTGTTTCCATAATTTGCGTCCTTGATCGTCCAGCGACCCACCGATCAGCAAGGTGTCGATACGAATGAACCACGTTTTCGTTTCTGGATTAGGGCAAAGTCTAGGAGTAAGTGCCGAGTAAACATCATGAGCGTCGGCGTCGCCGTACGGTTCTCCTGTCCCGCTGTAATCTGCCAATCCGTGTCCCATTCGGCAAGCTCCGAGGCTTTCCAAAGAAGGCTTCGCCTCCTCGCAAGCCTTATCCAATAGCGAATCGGTTGCCGACTACGCGTAAAGATTCAGAGAGAGCGATGCCGCGGCGGCGAGCGCCACAGCGAGGAGTTTACCGGTGCAGTTCATGGGTGACCTCGCTCGCGGGAGCATCAGAAACGGCACCCAGTATAAACCCCTGGCCCGTTCGCGCCATTGAGAAAAGATTGTTATCTGGAGAGTCTTCCGCGGCTCTGGTGTGAATTGTTCGGGCCGATCTGCCATAATCTCATCATGTGCGGACGCTATCGACTGTCGCGGAGAAGCAGATTGTTGAAGATCAATTCGCGAGTGCCTTGGACGACAGCGCCTAGACTGCGAGTCACAGTGGAGCAGATGAAGGATGCGTCGTTTACCTCGGCGCGTCGCCAGCCAGCTCTCGAAGAGCTTAGATTCAAGCTTACGTTTTGCAATCCGGATTGCAACTAGGCGTGCCGTACACTGTCCAGGGTTATCCGACTGGAAACAATTCGGCGACGGGGCTGCCATGGTCTCCTGGAGTCGATGGGCTGCGTAATATCAGCGGCATCGTGAATGGAGACGGTACCGCGACTATCTATGACCCATCACGTCGACCGTGAGCGGAAACGGCGACCAAGGCGCGGATCCAAATCAACTCGTCGCAATCACGGACAATTTGAGCGCGACGACTCTGCCGAGTGGCGAGAGTTTCTCCGCATTGCTGAAGGCGGGATTTGCGGAGGTTCTGCGGGGCGTCTCATTCACTCCCGGCAGGGCACGTGGGCATTGACAGGAACTGCCGCGCAGACATGAGGTCCACCACGTTTGTCTAAGACGCTCTTGGCTGGCACAACCAGGAATGGCGTGGCTCCCAGAAAGCCCACCGTTCCGCGCCGTGCTTCCGTTGTGTCACAGCGGGTTCGCAGCGCCTCCTTGCGGCAAGGGCCAGTGCACGCAAGGCTGCACAAAGTAACAACGGTACGAAGCGCGGCGATCTGGCGGTTCTGAGTTTGCTACGCTGCCTGCATTACCGATTTCTTGGCGTTCGCGATTGCCCGTAGCTTTGTTTTGAGTTGCTCCAGTTTTTCGCCTTCGATCTTCCGCTCGGACCGAAGCAGTCGAGCCTTTGTCTCGTGTGGACCTGCAGGTTGTGTTACCGAATGATTCATGATGTCCTTGAACGATTTTCTAAGTTTAGTCCTCAGCGATCCTGCGTGCAATCAGGGCAGTCCCAGAACGAAGACTTGCTTCGACCCAGTCTGTATTATTTTTGTGGGGGCTCGGTGAATATGAGCTTGGAGCGCTCGAAATGATCAAGTTACAACGTCGCGAACAGGCTAGCGGTGAGCCCATGAACAGCGAAGCTGGGTGAACCTATTTGGCGACGAAGACGATGAGCATTACAACGATCCAGTTCACTCTGCGACTCTTCACGGCTTTGCTCCTGGGGGCGATTGTCGGTTTGGAGCGGCAGTGGAGACAGCGAATGGCGGAAACGCGCACCACTGCGCTGGTGGCAGCAGGGGCCTCGGCATTCGTGATGGCCGGCTCTCTGCTGGTTGACGATCCATCTGCGACTGGCCGAGTAGCCTCTTATGTTGTCTCCGGAGTTGGTTTCCTCGGAGCAGGTGTCATCTTCAAGGACTCAGCGAATATCCGTGGTCTGAACACGGCCGCAACCAACTGGTGTTCGGCTGCCATCGGAGTGCTGGCTGGGCTCGGCGCTCTGCATCTCTCCCTGCTCCTTTGCCATTGCTGTATTGCTGGCCAACACTGCACTTCGCCCGCTCGCGTATCTTCTTCAGCCAGTGATTGCCGAGGCGGCGCCGGTGGAAACGACCTACGAGTTGAACATGGTCTGTCGCGCCTCTGACGAGGCCCACATACGGATGTTGCTCCTGGCTACGATCACACAGTCTGCCGTAGGCTTGCAGTCGATTCGCAGCGAAGACGTAGAGGGTACCGACCGGACAACGGTGCGGGCAGGGGTAGTTACCTCCGGCCAGAAGAACGAAACGATCGAACAGATCGTGACCCGACTATCGTATGAACCTGGAATTGCAGCGGTCAGTTGGTCGGTGGTGCCAAACATGACGGATTAGATCATCTAGTGCACGGGCACGGAATGACCATCGCAGGTGTAGGCCCCCGCGCCTTCATGAGTGGGTTGGCCGTGAGCACACTCCTCTGGACGAAAAGGGGATCAACAAGTGTAATCGCGATGTTTCGCCATCTTGCTGTATTTGCCAGCCGCTCCACTCATTCGCCCAGTTTGCGAATAAATGGAGCAACCGGCTGGTTTCTACTTTCCGTTGTTGTATTGAGTCACCGTAAAAATCCAGTCATCCACTGTGAAGGAGACGCCTGGGTCGGTGACCGCCGCCTGAAGCTTGATACGGTGCATCCCGGGTCCCAGGACCAGAGCACGCTCCATGGAATTCCCCTCCCAAGCATCGTCGAATTGGCCATTGGAGTCGAACGCAGCGTCCTTGCCGGACTTGGGCAACATTTCGGTTGAGTCAGCAAGAACCCGGAGACTACAAAACTGATATGCTGCGCCCGAGTACCACCAGCAAGTAGATTCGGCGGTGAACCGTGCCTGCACAAGCTGGGTTTGGCCAGCTGGAACCGTGATTGTTACACTTGCGCCGGGAACATCTGCAAACGAGGTCGATTGTGAGGTTGAAGGGTTGCTCTCGGTTACCGTTGTAATGGCCGCAACGGCACCTCCTCTGTGGGTTACAGCGGCGAATGCGGAAGTGGCGAGAGGTAGAGTGTTGAGCAACAGGGTAATGGCGACTTTCTTCCAGTGGTTCATGAAGTTCTCCTGTGCGGGAATACCCGCGCGGTAATTTTGTTTAAATTTGGCTGCGGCGCGGCATTTTGCCCTCTGCCTACACAGGCGTATCAAGCCTCGCCTTCGCATTTTGTTTTGGTTTTGAGTTTATCGGCGCTGCGCACAGCCGCATCGCTGATCCAACGGCCGTCACCACCCAGTGCTGATTATGGGAAAGAGATTGAACTGGCTACTCGATACGGATTAACAGCGGAGGGTACTGGAGGGTTCTCGGAACTGACGTGAGTCGCCCGACTGACTTCCGCACGCCGGAGAAATGATGCGGGCCCGGGCGTTGCACGTTCGCGCAAAGAGCATCGGCACGGACGTTGCCCCGGATGAAATATACTTCGAAGAAGCAGCCTCGATCATGACAACCGCTTGAATGGTCGGGGCGTCCGTCTCGTCGAATGGTGTTTCAGGAAGGTCTATCTGCGGCAGGGCCGACACCGCAGCAACTGCGATGATCGTGAAGAAAGCCGTCCGAAGTCGAGCGGACATCTGAAAACCCCAATTACTCAAAAACCTATGCTCGGGCTGAGAGATTGTCAACCGAAAAAGCGGGAGGCAGAAATGTGCGAGCTTGGACCGTCGACTGTAACGTCAATCTACCAATGCTAAAGGAGCCAGACCTTTTTAATTAAGTAGGACTTAGTTGCTCTTGAGCAACGACTGTTTCCCTGGTCGCATGGAATGATCTTCCAACAACACGTTCTCTGCATCCCTGTCGCATGGAATGATCTCTCTGCACCAGGTTCTCTGCAAATTCAGCTCTAAGGATCCCCAGACAATGAAGAAATGGTTAATTAACGCAGGCCTAGTGTGCCTGTTCTCAAGCCTTTGCCTGTCGGCGATGGCGGCAACCGCAACCTTCCAGACGATCTCCGACCCCGTGGCCGGCACGTGGGCGAACTACGCACTTTCCGGCGATGGCACCGTTATGGCTGCAAACTACGGCGGCGAAATCTATCGTTGGACCGCTGCGGACGGATTTCAGGATCTCGGCCCGGGCGATCCCAATTCAAGCTCGATCGGAATCTCGCGCGACGGCTCCACCTTCATCAGCGGTTACATCGGATCGGACGGTTTCAGCCGGCCGGCCCTATGGAACGCGAGCGGCCTGATTGATTTGGGCCATCCTCACAACGGCTGCACAAAGATCGGCAATAGCTGGGGCAGTGGCTACGGAGTAAGCGGCAATGGCTCGATAGCCGTGGGGCTCGCCTGGACTTGCACAGACGCGGAAGGCTTTGAGTGGACAGCGAAGACCGGCAACGTCTCTCTCGGGCATCCGGCCGGCAACCATAGCAGCCGGGCCAGCGCCATCTCAGCCAATGGGAAGACGATCGTCGGCTTTTGGGAGGATCCCACCGGCCCCCGCCGCCCCGTGCGCTGGGTAGGTGGACAGCACGACTTGTTTCTCGGGACTAAGACCATCGGCGAGGCTTCGGCTGTGAACAGCGATGGTACGCTGATCGCAGGACAGGCTCCGGGCGCAAGCGGGTATGGCGTTGCGTTCTTCTATTCCGACAAGCGGGGGCTGATCAAATTGGGCACACTCACGCACATAAGCACAGATCAAAGCTTCGCGAATGGCATCTCCGACAATGGAAGGGTAGTGGGCTGGAGCGGCGATCAATTCGGTCACGGGATCGAAGCTTTTACTTGGACCTCCTCCTCTTCCCACATGCAAAAGCTCGCGAGCGTACTGAACAAGCTCGGGGCCAAGATTCCCGCAGGCACGACCTTGACCGATGCCGTCAGCATCTCCGCCGACGGTTCCACCATGGCCGGCCAGTACGTCAATGGCCAGACGTTTGGTAACTGGATCGCACACATAACCAAGTAAGTAATTAGAATCCATTCGTAAATTCGGGAAGGACTGGGAGCGTCGCTGTTCGGTTTCGACGCTTGCCAGTCCGACCGTGTTTCAAGCTGATAACTGACAAAACCAGGCCATTACACTCAAAACCCCTCAATCAGCGTTTGGCGATCTTACGCCAACTATGGCAGTTCCTAATTGTCAGGCTACGACCACCGGCGTATTCTGTCGGTTGAAAGCTGGAGGACTCAGATGCGTTTGCCATTCTGTCTGAATGCAATCTCCAGGGTAGCCCTTCTCGCCGCGGCTACCACTGCTTCGGCACAAGACATCTTCGTCACGCCCATCCCCGGTGTGCCCTTCAGCGGCATAGTCAATGTGGAACGCTCGCTGACTCAGCCTGATGGGTCCATTGTCAACCGCAAGACAATGCGCGATATTGGCCGGGACAGCCGGGGCCGGATCCACAATGAGTCGCGGGCACTGGTTCCCGTTTCGGACACCAAGACACCGCAAATCGAAAGCATCCATCTGTACGACCCGCAGACCCGCATCTCCGCCATGCTCAATCCCCAAGAGCGAACCTTCTGGACCCAAACCGTGAATCGCCCACCCGCAACGGTGCCACCCGCTCTTCTCTATGCTTCGCCGACAGGCGACAGCCTCCCTCAAAACGAGTTCACGAAGAAAGAAGACCTGGGCATTCGTGATATTGAGGGGTTACCCGCGCACGGGGTTCGCGAGACTCAGTCTATCCCAGCCGAGAGTAGCGGAAGAAACAAGGAAATCATCATTACGGATGAATACTGGTACTCAGATGATCTCCGCATTAACCTGATGATCAAACACAGCGACCCACGCACGGGAACAGTGACGATGACAGTTGCTCAAATCGCGCGCACAGAGCCTGATCCTACCCTATTTGAGATTCCACATGGCTATCGCAGAGTCGGAACGAACCAGTGAGTGTTGTTTTCAGCGTTAGCAACTCACGACCGGGTCAATGAGAGTGATTTCTTTCAGCTTACGGTGATTGGACTCGCGGCACTTTCTCTCTTGACTTCCTCTGGAGTGGTGCTTAGACTGATCGACCCTTGACCGGCCAAGCTACGAGTAATTCACTGCACAATCCACTGCACAACTTTCCCACCTGCCATGAAAAAGACCCACCAGCTCCGCCAATGGGCCACTCTATCCGCTCGAAAAAATTCACAAGCGTCTCCTTGCCTTCTCTTCAGGGTAGCAAGCACCCCACCCGGACGCGGGCCACGTTTTCAAGAAGCGAACTAATTCCTCAGAGATACCGCCGGAACATATACCCCCTTCAACTCCCGGCTCCACCAAGCTCCCGTGCTTCGCCTCTCCTCCGGACTGGTAAAACGGTACCGGTAAAGCGTGGCGCGAACGTAGTGAGGCGGTCCGTCAGGAAACGGATTGCGGCCAAGCAGCCGCAAGACTTCAGGAGAACCTTGCAGAAGTCGTGCCATGAAACGAATGATCCAGGGATCGCTCTGGTAGTCGCCCAGGGCTGCGAACCACATCTGCCAGTCCAGGCGAGGCTGGTGCGGCGCGACCCAAGCGGGTCGGCGGGTAAGGTCTCCGGGCTTGTATTTGAATTCATACGCAAGCCAAGTCACACCATCATTCGATCCTTCGATGACGATCTCAGGGCGGGTTATGGTCATGACCGCAAACAGTCCGTAGCCGTTAATGATCTGAAATGGTGACACGCTTCGAATGGCCGCGTCGGCCAGGAACCAACGCACGCCAAAGGTGCGCGCCACTTGAAAGCCGCCGACAAACAACGCCAGAGCGGCGAACGCCCCGCAGACAGCCCGGGACCAGACATGTGATTTTTCATAGGCCGTCGCCGAGGACAGTCGGCTCACCATCTTCGGCAATGCGCGCTGGAAAAACGCATCGTCGATCAAGAACAAACAAAAGGAAATCGTGAGTAGATTAAAGAATGCGTAGTTTCCCGTCAGAAGAATGAGAACCTGTAGAACAACGATCGCACGAGCGGCCAGGAACCGGATCCGGCGAGGCGCGAAGATAAGAAAAGGAACAATGAGCTCCACGAAAAACACGAATCCCACAGAGCCGCGTTGGAACCACGCCGGCAATTGATACATGTACCAAGCCAGTGGCGTGGGCAAGGGCTGGGTTTCATAATGCACCGGCAGCGCGGTGAAGTGGCGCCACGAGGGATCACCGCTGGCCAGTTTCACGGCGCCAGAGAGAAACACCAAGCGGAACAGCAGCCAGCGATAAAGCCAAACCATAATTGGAGAAGAACCCAGCAGAATCGCCAGAAAGCCAGCCTCCAGCAGCAGAGCATCCCACTGGTAGCCCATGAATTCCTGGCCTGCCGTCACCAGCGAAAGATAGAGAACGAACAAAGCAACGCGGAGGATGGGCCAGCGCACGCCAAGAAAAAGCAGAACCGACAAACAGATTCCGGCGATGCAAACCGCTTTGATCGTGCCGTCGCCCGCCTTCAACCAAAACACGGTTGGCACCTGCCAATACACCGCCCCGTAGTACTCCCGCAGCGACTGCAGAAATTCCGTGACCGGCGATATTCCATGGGAACCGATGAGCCCCTGAGCCTGCACCGCGAAAGACGCGAACGCAAGTAGGTAGACCACTCCCAGCGTCCTTAGAAAAAGCCAGCTCGCGATGCCAAAGGTTTCCACCTCAATCGGGCTTCCCCAAAGCTGGCGCGTCGCCCAATAGCAGAAACAGCGATGCCGTCCAACCACTCTGTAAGCCAGTTCTGCAATCAGCGCAAAGCCCGGAATATGCAGATACAACCAAAGCATCCAGCTCTTTCCGGACAAGAGGGCGAGCAGGCTGAACACCGCGTGCGCCCCGCTCCGCACTTCCCCACCGGGCAGGAAGAGCGTTACGGCTGAAGCAAAATCTTTTCGGGGAAGATCAGGAAAGCGGCTGCCGATTTCCTGATAAGACGTGTACCAGTACCCGGTCGCCGGTAAGCCGCTGCCAGTGCTCGATCCATACTCGACAGAACGAACATGCTCCATCGAATACTAGCCAAAGATATTTGAAATTTTCAAACTAACTGGCTCGGGCGATCTTCTGCGTAGGATACCCGAGGATGGTTCTGACCCGTCCCGAATCACGGTCGGCGTAGATGAAGGCAGTCCCCTCAATGCGATAGTGCCCCTTCCATCCGATGGCAAAGCTGGTGGCAGTCTCCTCCAGGTGAATCGGCTCGGGATCGCCATCCCGAGCAAGGGGGCGGCCAGTTGATCGGCGACGTCCAGCAACCGGGCATCTCCGGCTATCCCGGAATCAAGATCCACGACACCCGCATCATTCGCTTACTGGAGGATCTCCTGCATGCCAATCCGACCTTCGGCGGCTGGACCGCCAAACAAATCCATCAGGCCGTTCTCACCACCTTTCAGCTCTCCCCAAGAACCTACGCCCTCAACCAGCTTCGCTACGACCTCCGCAACTCAAGGGGCATGCTTTGCTGCAACGCGATGGGCTCCCGCTACGCGTACCGACTCACCCCCAAAGGCGTTCTGGTTGCCCTCCTGTTCTTGTTCTTCCACAAGCGCCTCTGCGGTCCCCTCGCCAATAGCCGCTTCCACCATGCTCCTGACCCAGCTCACGCACCCCATAGCAAACTCGAGAGTGCCTTTTACAAAGCCGACAAGGCCATCCAGAACATCGTCGACTTGCTCGCCGCCGCATGATGTTACAGATTCAATTGTTGAAGTATCCTTGCTTACGATCTTTGATCCAAGAATCTAGAGTCGGTCGGTTGAGAGAGCCGTTCATTGGAGACAAGGCTTGAAACCCTATTGCGGCACTTCGGTGCTTCGAAGCCTGGCACAGAGTTTGCGAAGTCAGCCGCGAAGCGGCGCAAGAATGCAGCCCACGGCGCAAGCCGTGGGTCCGACCCCACAGCGTTGTCGCGAGCAAGACCGCTCAGCCAGCGATCTTTCCATGCACCGAAAGATTATTGCTTGAGGGTGCCGACCGCGCACCAGCGGTTGCCGCCAGCCGGCGGGTTCGGCGCATGGTCGTGCAATCAAATTCGTAAGCCGCCCCGCAAACAAGACAGACCTGGTAGTCCTGGCCTTGGGCTCCAGTGTGTGGCCACGAAAATTGGTGGCGGCAAAACATCTCCGAGAGTCGCGTTAACCATGGTGGAGTCATACTGTTCTGGTCCCCTGCATTGATGATGCGATCTTAAAGTAACTCAAGAATTCGCTTTCTCGTCATAGTTTCTGGTTCATTCGGCGCAGGCGGATGGACAATGCCTAGTCTCATTACCCTGCGCATCGGTTGCCTTAAGACTGGGCAAGCCAGTATCAGTGCCACAGTGCGGCACTGGGAAATCCTGCGATGCCGGTGCAACTCTCCGACTGGAAGCAACTACGTGCCACGATCACGGAGGGGGCAGTGTCCAATCGCACACACGAAAAGACACCATCGTGCCAAGCTTTGTGGGCCATCTAGCGTTACCTTACTAGAGAACTCGAGCCCACGCCACGGACACGAGGAGCGCGCACACTTCGCCAGAAGGGACCACCATGCTCGCGCCAAACCTGCCTGACTTACGCCGCAGTTCGAGGCTACCGATCGCCCTCCCGATTCTTGTCACTAGCCTGGAGCCGGATTCCGGCTTCTCCGAAGTATGTGAGACGTTAGTCGTCAGCGCCCACGGCTGCGCGATGCGTTCTTCGATGAAGCTGGACGCTGGCGTTCCGGTGCAATTCCAAAGCAAAGACGGCCGCTGGACGATGGCCCATATCGTCGACTGTCAACCGATGGACTCCGATCAACCAGGCTGGAAGCTGGGCGCGAGGCTGGATCAGCCAGATAACTTCTGGAGGCTCGAAACTTGGCCTGACGATTGGTCACAACTGTCAGAGGTATCGGCGCGCGAGGAGCAACCGCCGCGGGGAAAGCGGCTGCCCGAGTACGCTCGCTTTCGGGCTGTAGTTGCCGAATTCGTTGAGCCGTTGCAAGCGGAAATTAAAGAACTCCGCGAAAAGCTGGCGCAAGGATCACCCCGGCGTAGCCAATTTGAGATATCGCTCTCGCACATTCCCCCGGAGGTAGAAGAAAAACTATTGGTACGGCTGCGCGAGGATCTGGGCGTGCAAGTTCTGCGCCAGACACGCCAGCAGTCAGAACAAGTCCTTGAGGCGGCCAAGGAAGCCATCGGGAAGAAGATCAGTGAGGCCCACAACGAGTTTCGCGAGCAAGTCGGACAGGACCTGCAGGCGGTTGAGCAACGGGCTCAAGGGTTCTCAGAAGAAATCACTGATGCTGTGCAGAACCATCTCGTTTCTGGAGCGGAGAGGTTTCGGAAGCAAGTGTTGGAAGCGGGCATCCGGCTGGAGCGGCGCAGCGAGGAATTCCTACGAGCTCTGCAGCAGCGCCTGAGCGAAGAGCATGATATGTACCGTCGGGAAATGCAGAAAGTCCAGGCAGCGGTAGGGTCAGAATCGTCGCGCTTGCAGGCACAAAACGCAGATCTTGCCACTCGCATGGCCAAGCTGAACGAATCAGCACGCCAGCTCGAGTCAGATCTGGACAGCCGCTTGGTGCAAATGGGTAGTGACATCATTTCGGGCGCGCGTACGCAATTGGAAAGGGCTTTAGACGTGGTTCTCAAAGAGCTGGGAACACGCAATTCCCAGGAACTCGGCAAGCAACTCGACGATGCCTGTGAACATTTGAAGAGCGTCCAGAAAGGAATCGAAGGCTCAATCTCCCAGTTGCTGAAGACCGAGGTCACGGGAACTTTGCTCTCCTTCGGACAGACCATGGAAGAACTGGCTCAGGATTCCGTGGGACGATGGCGGCACGCACTCGCCCAGGATTTGAGTTCATTGGCAAAGACTCTTGGCGGGCAATTTCGATTGGACGGCACGTCCGAATAGATGGAGATGGTGCACCATATAGATAGGGCCGCCCTCAGCCGAGACAGCACAGAGAATGCGGTCGATCCAGAGAAGCGTAATCCTTGCCCATCCAGAACGTCCACCACCAGTCATCCTTGATCGACTGCCGCGGTACGACCATGGGCGCACCCTCGCGATGGGGCTCCCAAATGTCGAAGTATTGCCCTTCGAATGATCGCCAGCAGCAAAGGACTGGACGACTGTCCCCCAATAGTTTGCAGCCAAGGAATCAGGACGCGCAGCATTGGGTACACGTGCGGGTCCGCATGTGTGCCCGAAGAGATGACCGTATGCGTGCCCAAGGAGATGCCGGCTACGGAGCTGGAGCAGAAAATCAACGCTGAGAATAGGACCGGGGGCGGTCCTTGGTGGAAGGTGTCGGCCGCCAACACTTTCCAGAGCGGTGAAGCTCACCCATGCCCATGCAATCAGGAAACGGATCGGCTACATTACCTGCTGCTGCTGAAGTCGGGCGCATGATGCACACCTACCGGGCTGCAGGAGAACATGAAAGGCGTTCAAATTAACGCCGTT
>Ga0210401_10005532_pt1 | contig 12984 bp, 16 predicted proteins | sample IncBWH32MmetaG_FD_150866 | JGI IMG/M metagenome (GOLD analysis project Ga0210401, IMG submission 150866) | Forest soil microbial communities from Barre Woods Harvard Forest LTER site, Petersham, Massachusetts, United States - Inc-BW-H-32-M | ecosystem: Environmental > Terrestrial > Soil >... | reverse complement strand
GGCTCGATCAGCGCACACAATTTCCCCCACGGCACCACCTGCTCCATCTCTTCCAAGAACATTGCCCGCCGAGTCTTCTTCGTGTACCGCTCGAATCCCGTCATCATCGCCAGTGTCCTCTGCTTGCCCAACGAGTTCATGCTGGCACGACTTTATCTATACTCCCTGTGGAAAGGGAGGACTTAATCAGAGTCTCCCTAAGCGTCGGGACACTTAACCGTTGGGGACCGAACACGAAACCCGGACTCATAGGAATTCGGTCCTCAGGTGAGATCAACTTGGACTGGCTTCGGCACTTTAGCCGTCACTCCCACGAATCATGGCTAGCCATTTTCCCGACCATCAGATGCTTTTCGGATAGTCCTAGGGCATTTACTAGAACTGGATCTCGTCCTTTTTTCGCGTCGTCGATTGAGGTATGTACCTCGACGTCCGGGCGAATGCCGACTCCCTCGAATTCCGAGCCGTCGGGGAAGTAGCGGCGCCTGACGGCGACTGTGAGGGTCATCCCAGCGGCTTCGTTCAAATCCACCTATCGCAAGTGCCCGGGCGAGATACACTCAGCTCCGCTCGCCTGTTCGACGCCGCGCACTTGTCGATAGAGCACCAAGATTTTTACGCCAGTTAGAATGTTCGGAATATCCTGCCGTGACTGCCAAAGGAGTCATTATGCTGGAGCGAATCGCTCAGGGGCGTACCGATCTGGTCTTTTGATTATCTGGGGAAAAGTCATCCGCCGAGTTCCAAGACGAGTGATGGTGGCTCGTTGATGCAATGGTGCGCTTACCACGGCGACCTGTGCGCTCTAAAGCTTCTCCTCTCGAAGGGCGAGACACTTCAGTCCTTCGGGGAGGACATGGGTCTTGAGGCTGCGGCTTTTCACGGCCACTGGCAACCAGCAGAAATCGGAGCACTGTTGCCCTGCTTGCTCATGGCTGGCCCCACGAGCAGGTGCAAACGACTCCAGTTCCTGGCGACCAGCCGGCCGCCACAGCGAGAGCTTGCTCGGCGAGTCGCAAACGCTTCTCGCTGGATCAGGAGTTGCGCCGCGCCCTTTCTGAGCTGACGATCTTTCTACTGCTCGCTGACCTGCGATCCGGCCTTGGTGATGCTGCCTTTTACGAGATCAGTCTGAATCTTGAGCTTCTGCTGCGGGTGTAAATCCACCGTGGTGTCGAAGGGCAGGTAGCCCGGTAAAGCGATACGTAGGCGGTGCTGTCCGGGAGTAAGAAGCATGGCTTTGCCCACGCCGTCAAACTCGTCTACGTGGCCGGCATATTGACCGTCGACAAAAACCGCCGCACGGGACGGGGTGGCGGCTATTTTCAATTCGCCGGTGGCGTCCTTGGTCGGCAACCGAGCCGATTTCACCAACTCGACTTTGACTTCGTGGGTCTGCCCAGGCTCCAGGATGACCTCCTTGACAAACTCGTTGTACCAGGCCTGGCGGATCACAATTTCGTGCTTGCCGGGCAAGAGCATTAGTTTCTTGTCACCTGCAAGTTCTTTCACGAAGCCTACGTATTGCCCGTCTACCCACACTCCCGCGGTCTTTTCGTCTTTGCTGTGAGCGGCGAATCGCAACTCGGACTGCAACCGGTCCTCGGCGCACACCACGCTTATCAACAAAATCACCACCACTGGCATCACTCTACGATTGGACATTTGGCTCTCCAAAAGACGAACGACATTTTCAGTGATCACCTTGCGCGATGTCGCTATGATTTCTTAATCCGATCTGAGTCGCCTGTACCCATTGAAAGCTCCTTTGTCACCCTACAATCAGCCGGAATGTAACACGCGCACACAGATCTGGATCAGCCGGATGGCGGTGCTCGGGAAGTGAGTTCGGAATCGGAGCTGGGTTCTCAGTTCACTTGAGAAGCGACTGCATCCTTTCGTTAAGCAATCGTGGCGCGTGCGGTGTACGTTGAGGATCGGGTGAGTCCAGTAAAGGAGCTGTACACTTTCCGTAGGTTTTTTATCGCTGCTTCCTGGATTTTTCTGGTCGCTACCGAATGGGCTAAGTTTGGGTCGGACTTACCCCATTGGCCTGATGGTGCTGCCCATCTTGTGACTAGTCTGGGGAGATTATGGAAAACGAAGAAGAAGTGGAAAACACGGTGAAACAGTTATGTGCCCAGGCCAGCGCAAAGCGGCACCGACGCGAGTTTAAGAATGTGTTGATGAGGTTGAAAAAGTTCTTGCGAGAGCACACTGACGTGCTCAGGTCAATGTCAGACGAAACGTTCGAGGCGCTGCGCCAAGTTTTGCACTAGTAACAGGGCACACTCCCTAATACGCCATCGTTGGGAGTCCCTCGGAAACCCCTGATCCCACACAGCTATTGGCGCTTTCGGTCATGCCCGCACATTATTGATGGCGGTTCTATTGAAAGAAAAATTCGTTTTGCCCTAGAAGTGGACTCAGCCGTTGCGGACGAAATTGCGAGGCCGTACGGGCATCCGAATTTCACCCGGAAACACATTTAATGACATCGCAGAAAACGATGTTTACACCGCTTACGGCGCTTTGATTCGCGAGTTGAGTCGCCTCGGGCTCGCGTACCTGCACGTTTTGAATCGCGGAGGGGCGGACCTTCCGACCAGGGTTGCGGACATCGATAACAGTACTGCGGATGTGATTGCCGTCGCGTCGATGAGCCTTGCGAATCGGATTTAGTTGAACGCATCGAGACAAATGCACCTCTGAATGCCCAGACCCTTCGACGTTTTATAGTGGCGGGTAAAAAAGCAACACGGATTACCCAACCCTCGCGATGACGGCACATCAATAGGGTGGAGGGGCTATCGCGAGTGAAGCTGACAAGAGAAGGCCGTGCAATGGAACACGCATTGCTTCCTTGTAGCGAAAACTCGATGGAAGTGTGCGTTGCCGGCTTGGAACGGCGGGCAACAACCGATCGATTCGTCGTCTCCTCAAAAGAAAGGACCAGTTTTATGACTGACGCAGCCCTTGCTGCCGACGACCTCAAGCGGCAGCTTGTCATCGTCGATCCAGACGACCCGAATGTGCCCCACCTTGGCTTGGTTGCTCTTCGTTTTTCTGGTTCTGTCTCATGAGCGCCGCCGACTCCTTCACTTTGGCGTAACCTCTCCCTCGAAAACCGTTGGGAAAGGTGATGGGTTAGGCAGCTTCAATCGGCTCTAAAGTTACCTTGTGGCCGAGTTGTTCGAGCCGCTTCACCAAGTACCGCTTTAGATCGTCGGAGTGAATGCGATCGAAGTAGTTTCCGCCAAGATCGTCATAGTTGCTCTGGTCTTTGTGCAAGTGATAGCCAATGACTATGAGGGTATGCGCAGCCGCGATGATGGCTCTTTTCTTGCCGCGCCTCGCTGCTAAGCATCTGAACTGCGAGGACAAGTAAGTGTTCTTGGTTCGCGCGGCAGCCCAGGCGCACTGACAAGCCATACGGCACAACCATGGGCTCCCTTGACGAGTTGTACCGCGCAAACGCTTGCCGGCGCTTTCGTGATTGCCGGGGCATAGCGCTGCCCAACTGGCCAGATGCTCAGCGGTTGGAAACTGCCCCATGTTGTCACCTATTTCGGCTAGAAGAGCCCACGCTGCCACTCGATCGATCCCCGGTATCGTGTCCCAGCGAGCAACCGCTTGTGCCAGGTCCGGTCTTTGTCGGCCGATGTCCTCCAGCCGTTCGTCGAGCAATGCAATTTCGTGTTCCACAGACTGTATTTGATCCAGTAAACGTCGAAGCAGAAAGCGATGATGGGAACGGATCTTTCCTTCTAGTGCAAGTCGTAGTTGCGGAATCTTCACGCGCAGATGACCCAGGGCGAGGGAGGCGAGGTGCTCGGGATCATCTTTACCGGCGATGATGTCCTCCAGCATTGCCCGTCCACTCTTGCCGAGAACGTTGGTCGCCACGCTCGCCAGTTTTAGGTTTGCGTCTTCTAGAACCTTCTGAATTCGACTACTGAGGCGCGAAGCTTCCTGGGAGAGACTGGCGCTGAGAGTCTCAGCATCCCGCGATCCGTATAGCGCGACAGGATTAAGAATTCCTCACGAATAGCCGAACTGATTCTGCGTGACATTTCTACTAGCACTCTGTCACCAACATCGTGTCCATAGCGGTCATTGACTTCTTTGAAGTTGTCCGCGTCAATCAGGTAAAACACCAGGTCTCGGGTTCGTTGATCGCGATTGTCTGCGTAACAGCGTAACGCATGGCTGACGTCTCCTTCGATAGGTGGCAAGAAGTATCGGCGGTTGCGGAGGCCGGTCAAAGGATCGGTCAGCGAAGCTTCCTGCAGCACGTTATTGGTACGCTTCAATTCCTCATTTAAGCGGTAATGCTTGAAAAAAATGAGAAACGCCATCGCAAACATTGTGCCGAGCGTCACGAGTACACGAAAACGCACAACTGAAGCAGGAATGTTGTGGCCCAAAAGAGCGAAGCCACCCATGAGCGGCAGTGACAACACCGCCATCATCGCGAGCCTTGCGATCCAGGAAGCGTATGTTTCGTCCTTGGAAGCTTCTATCGTGGACGACAAGCCTTGCCCGGCCAGGGCGACTAAGGTGAACGCCGCAAACGATACTGAATAGGGAAGGTCATACCAGCTACCCGTATAATACACTCCCTTGTGGAGTTCGCGATTCAGGAGGTAGAACGCCGCGCTATTGAATAACACCGCTGCAAGAAAATAACCGTAAAACTTCCTCCACTGTCCTGAGGCCCGGTAGCAGAACACTCCCAAAACAGAGGCAAGCACCAGGGCCTCTGCTGCATCAAGCAGATCGTAGTTGATATCGTAGTGAGCCTGATCCGGAGAGACGTATTGCCAGCAAATCACGTAGAACACGTAGAGATAGAGCCACCACAACAGGAGCAGCGAAAAATCCAGGGCACCCAATCGAGCACTGCGCTCCGAGGGCTGAAGATGCGGCCGAAGCAACAGGCCAGCTAAGATTGGGACGCCCGCCATGAATAAGAGCGCATCGGCGGAAAACATCTCCGGCATTTGTTTCTGCAGCACAAGATCGAAAACAATCCACAGCAGCTGGTCAGTCAGCCAGAGTCCCCACCCAGCGGCTTGAAGTATCCAGAACACGCGCATCCGCCCTTTGCTCAATATTCCGTTCAAACTAGTGACCATCAGCACGGAAAGCATCAGGAGAGCACAGACAATGTCGCTAAAAGCTGCACGAACAAGACCGCGCGGGAGCAGGGCGAAGGCAACCGCCAGCACCGCCGTGAGGAAGACAAGCGTGAGGATCCAGATTTTTGAAAGCAGACGCAATTTCGGTGGCACTCCGTGCGATTCTAAAACTGCGCTATTGACTCCCCTAGGTTACCGAAGTTACATGCCAGCTGGCTGCGTTCTTCGAATGACGGGCATCCGGAAGTCAGTTGACGAAATCAGGCGTGGCTGTTGAAAAAGGAACCAATACAGTAATTTCGTCCGATTCTCCACGATTTCGCGAACGAAGTCTCAATCACTTACGAACAGATTTTTGGGCGATTTCTACTCAAAAATAGTTTTTCAACAGCCACAGGCGATTTCACAAGCTTGCGCCGTTTGTTCGCCAAAATCCGTGTCAGTGAGCGTAGTCGAGATGTTTCGACACAACGACCGTCGAGGCGCCAATACAAAAAAGGAGCAGCCCGAAGGCTGCCCCAGACTTCGCTATCTTCAAATTATGTGCAGGGTGGCCCAGCGTCTGTCAGGAACGTGCCGTTGTCGGAAAACCATCCGTTCACGCCGACGGAACGTGAGGTGTAAAACCACGAGAAGAACGCCAACTCTTGCAGGTGGTAAGTGAATCCGTTCGGCATTGCGATCCGTGGCGCTTCTGTGCCGGTCAAGGGATCGCCCACCTCCAAATTGTTCTGACACGCCCCGACCTGTCCGGTGTGACCCCATGCCGGTGTCGGGTTGTTGCCAAACGGGTCGTTCATCCATTCAGCGACCTCATGGGAAGCAACTGCCGTATCCATACCCGAAACGCCGAAAAGACCCGTGGAGTCGAAATCCAGAGGCGAGTAGGTCTGCGTAGGGTCCGCGTTCCCGGTGCCGTGATAGCCGAGAACGCAGCAATTGGCGAGGTTCGTAGGGTCGCCGATCGACATGACCACATTGTGGAGAAAGAAGATCGGGAACGTACCGTGGTTAACGCCGCGCGCGGCGAGCGCTGGCAGAACGTTGTTGTTCAGAACCAGGTCGAAGAGGTTGATGTCGATGATGCCCATCGGCGCACAAAAAGCAGGAGGGCCGAGGGCAGTGGTTGCAAGAGCAAGCCCGCTCGCTGCAGGGATGTCGATCACGATCCGATCGAACGGAGTGACGGGACCAAGGGTCACATGGTAACTTCCACGATTGATGACCCTCCAGAAATTTGCCCGCTGGAATGCATCGGTCGTCTGCGTTGTCCCCACATCGGTGCCCCCATAGTTGAAGTCAGCGGGCTGCACCAATGGCGATTGCAAAAACAGCCGGAACGGATTGTTGTTTCTTGATCCGAGACAAGCCCGGTCGGACTGCGTTGGATTAAATGTGCTGTTGCCAGATGTGGTTGTAATAATCCCCTGCGCGTTAACAGCAGTTCCCACGGTGTGGGTTCTGATCACAATTGGCACCACTTGAGTTGCGACGCTGGTCTGTCCAGATCCCCCGTCAAACGGATTGGTGCCCACCATCACGCCGGTGTATTCGTTACCGTCTCGATTCGACTCCACGTTGAAGGTCCAGAGAGGAAGGCCGGGCGTTGCCGCCGCTGCCGGTCCTGCCGAGGTTGCAGCTGCCGCGTTGGTTTGAGTGTGGGCTGGCTTGACGGTGTGCTTGGCCTGCAGTCTAGGCATTTGCGCGCTGGATTGCGCTTGTGCGAACGTCGCTGCCAAAGCGCCGCACACGATAACCACCACAGAAAAAAGAAAAAGAGGTTTCTCACGCTTCATTCGTCATCCTCCTTGCCGGCTGCCCAATCAACTCAGAGCAGGGCAACAAAACACCGAGGGCCTTTGCTGGCGCGCGATTGTATGTGAACCGCGCACCTGTTTCAATGTTTTGTTTATTCCCAAGCCCTGAAAACGCTTGCTGGGCGCGGCATTCACGCAGAAAGCGAGCGACCGGTCGGCTTGGTGCACGCGTGTAGGCTCCTGAAGATAGGGGATATGCCAAGTCTCGAGCGTAGCCGAGCGCGGGGGCATCCTGTCTCGGCCGAGGAGAGGTTTTAGGCGCGCCGACGATCCTTCTTCAAGGCAGGGCCTGCCGGAGATATCCAGCCACGTCGCTAACGAAGCGATGCACCGACACTTCCGCAATTCGGTGGCCGATGATCGCGTTCATGGTTCTTCCCACGGCGCCGAAAGGTGGTTCATAAAATCCGGAGAAATCCAACTGCGTTTCGGTCGAGGTCAGCGGGTATACGGAAAGCTCGCCCTTCATGAGCGGAAATAATCCCGGCACGGTTGCGGCCTCCCATTCCAGCGACAACCGTGTGGTAGGAGTTGAGGTGGCATCAACGATCTTTTCCTCAATGTTCTTTATGGAAATATTGATGTCGGTCTTCAGCCCAATCCCGCCAAAGTCGACGTGCAGTTCAGCGGCGATCGATTGCGCTCGGGAAGCAGCCGCCTTCGTTGCCGATCGGAACACCGTGAGTGCGTTCTGCGTCAACGCATCGCGAACGCGCTCGTAGGGACGGTTCACGTAGTCGTAGCTGCGAATCTCAAATCCTGTACTCATCGTTCCGTCCAGCTCGACGGCGAGTCTTCAGATTGACGTTGACGAAAACTGTACCATAGGGCGTTCGAAACGGAGTTCGTTTGCGCGTGCGGCTCCCTTGCTTTCGGGGCATCGTTGCTCCGCCTTTGACTGAGGCATCATTTCCGAAAGCAATGACATTGAATTTGCCTGTATCATGGCAACCGCTCGTACTCAGTCGCAATCAGGCCAGCGCTTGATAGCGTCAGCACGAACGCGTCAGGAGGCTCCATGTCTCAGATTGACGTCCCACTATCGCGTGGGAGTTTCGGGCAGACTCAGCGAGCCGACAATTGGTGGGTACAGCCGCTCGTTGTATTTCTTGGTTTGTCGGCATTCATCGTCTACTCCACGTGGGCTGCTCTGCAGGGCCAGCATTACAGGTTCGGACCATATCTCTCGCCATTTTATTCGCCCGAATTGTTCGGCCCCGCCCATGAGGGTTGGTTTGGTTCAAACCCAAGCTGGATGCCTGCTTGGGTTACAGGCGCGATGCTCATTTTGTGGGCGCCGGGTGGGTTTCGAGTGACGTGCTACTACTATCGCGGGGCGTATTACAAGGCTTTTTGGGCCGATCCGCCTTCCTGCACCGTGGGCGAGCCGCGGAAGACATACCTCGGCGAACGATCGTTCCCTTTAATCCTGCAAAACGTCCACCGGTATTTTCTTTATCTGGCTCTGGTATTTCTCGTAATTCTGGGGCGCGACGTCTGGGACGCTTTCTGGTTCGACGGCCGGTTCGGCATCGGCGTCGGCACTCTCGTCTTATTGACGAACCTGCTGCTGCTGAGCTCCTACACTTTCGGGTGCCACTCCTTGCGTCATCTGGTTGGCGGTTTTCGCGATCGGTTGGCGGGGGCGCCGGCTCGCAAGCGAGTTTACGATTGTGTGAGTTGCCTGAACCGGCGCCACATGCTGTTTGCCTGGTGCAGTCTCTTCTCCGTAGCGTTTTCCGATTTGTATGTGCGGATGTGCTCGATGGGTATCTGGACGGATTGGAGGATCGTCTAGTGAGCGAGTACATCACGCATGAGCACGACGTTCTGATCATCGGAGCCGGGGGCGCTGGTCTGCGGGCAGCCATCGAGGTCTCGGCCGCCGGTCTAAAGGTTGCGGTCATTACGAAATCTCTTCTCGGCAAAGCGCACACCGTCATGGCCGAAGGTGGCGTAGCGGCAGCGATGGGAAATGTGGACGACCGAGACAGCTGGCGTGTTCATTTTGCCGACACCATGCGTGGCGGTCAGTACCTGAATGACTGGCGGATGGCGGAGCTGCACGCCAAGGAAGCTCCGGCGCGCGTGCGTGAACTGGAGGCTTGGGGCGCGCTTTTTGATCGCACCAGTGACGGACGAATTCTGCAGCGGAATTTTGGCGGCCACCGGTATCCTCGACTCGCACATGTGGGCGACCGCACTGGCCTGGAGATGATCCGCACCCTTCAGGACCATGGAATCCATCTGGGTCTCGACGTGTTCATGGAATACACAGTCATCACCCTGTTGAAGGACGGCGGTCGCATCGCGGGTGCCTTTGGATATGATCGCGAGCGCGGCCGATTTCACCTTTTCCGCGCCAAGGCCGTGGTGCTGGCGACCGGAGGAATTGGAAGGGCTTACAAGATCACCAGCAACAGTTGGGAATATACGGGTGACGGCCATTCGCTCGCCTACCATGCCGGTGCGGCGCTGATGGACATGGAATTTGTGCAGTTCCATCCTACGGGAATGATTTGGCCTCCAAGCGTGCGCGGCATTCTGGTCACAGAAGGAGTGCGCGGCGAGGGAGGAGTGCTCCGTAATCGGAATGGCGAGAGGTTCGTGTTCAAAGATATTCCGCCGCTTTACGCCAACCAGACCGCCGACACCGAAGAAGAAGGCTGGCGGTACACCCAGGGGGATAAGAACGCGAGACGCCCGCCCGAGCTACTGACCCGCGACCACGTGGCCCGCTGCATCCGGCGGGAGGTGCGAGAAGGGCGGGGCAGTCCTCACGGCGGCGTGTTCCTCGACATTGCCTGGATCAAGGAGAGAATTCCGAACGCGGCCGAGCATATAAAGAAGAAGCTGCCCAGCATGTATCACCAGTTCAAGCAGCTTGCCGACATTGACATTACCCAGGAGCCGATGGAAGTGGGCCCCACAACCCACTACATGATGGGAGGCGTCAAGGTCGACGCTGATTCCCAAATGTCAGACGTGGCTGGCCTGTTTGCAGCGGGAGAGTGTGCGGCTGGTCTGCATGGCGCCAACCGGCTCGGCGGGAATTCACTTTCCGATTTATTGGTCTTCGGCAAGCGAGCCGGAGAACATGCCGCGGCCTATGCAAAAGAGAACCCGCTGAGCGCGGTGAATAGGGATGAACTAGGGTCAGCGGAACGATGGGCGCTGCAGCCCTTCGAGCATAAGGGCTCCGACAATCCATACGCTGTACAACACACGTTGCAGGACGTGATGCAGGAACTGGTGGGGATCGTGCGCCAGGAACAGGAGATGCTGCAAGCGCTCGAACGCATTCGAGAGTTGAAAGCTGCCAGCGAACGGGTCAGCGTGGATGGAAACCGGGAATACAATGCGGGCTGGCACACTGCGCTTGACCTGCACAGCCTGCTGACCGTATCGGAAATTGTTACCCGGACCGCGCTGGAGCGGAAGGAGAGTCGCGGGGCACATTTCCGCGATGATTTTCCCGCCAAGGACAAGCAGTACGACGGCTTCAACATTGTGGTGCGAAAAGGCGCCGGTGGAGAAATGCAGCTCACGCATGAGCGGATTCCCCCGATGCGAGAGGATCTGCAGCAAATCGTCCAGGAGATGAAGTAATGGCGACGGCCACGTTTCGCGTCTGGCGCGGGGAAAAAGGCCAGGGGAAATTCCGGGACTACACTGCAGAGGTTTCCGGCGGCATGGTGGTCCTTGATGCCGTGCATCAGATACAAGCGGAACAGGCCGGCGATCTCGCGGTGCGATGGAACTGCAAGGCGGGGAAGTGCGGCTCGTGCTCGGCGGAAATTAATGGCGTACCGAAATTGATGTGCATGACGCGGCTGAACTCGCTCCCGATGGATAAGCCTGTGACCGTCGAACCCATGAAGGCATTTCCGCACATGAAGGACCTGGTCACGGACGTATCCTGGAATTACCGGGTAAAAAAGCGCATCCCAAAGTTCCAGCCGCGGCAGCCCGACGCTCCTGATGGGACCTGGCGCATTGCCCAGGAGGACGTCGAACGAGTGCAGGAGTTTCGCAAGTGCATCGAGTGCTATCTCTGCCAGGATGTCTGCCACGTCTTGCGCGATCATCACATGCACGAACAATTCATCGGCCCGCGATTTTTGGTGTACACGGCCGCGCTCGAGATGCATCCGTTGGACGTAGGCGATCGCGTTGAAGAGCTGAGAAAGCAATTCGGTATAGGCCTGTGCAACATCACAAAGTGCTGTACCAAAGTCTGTCCCGAGAACATCACGATCACCGACAACGCGATCATCCCGCTGAAGGAGCGCGTTGTGGACCGGTTCTTCGACCCGCTGTCGAAACTGTTCCGGGTATTCAGCAATTCGGAAAGATAGGAGATTGTTATGCATTTCGAACTGAAATCCATTTCCGAGCAGAGTATTCCCGAAGCGCTGGCGAAAGTGGAGCGCTACCGATTGTTAAATGAACCCAGCCTGGCCGAGAGCATATGCCTCGATATTCTTGCCATCGTGCCCGACCATCAGCAGGCGCTAATTTCGCTTCTGCTCGCCCGAACCGACCAATTCCCGTCGCATATGGATGCGAAGAGCGCACAGGAGGTTCTTGCACGAATAAAGGGCGCCTACGAGCGGGCTTACTACGAGGGCATCATCTGGGAGCGTCTGGGGAACGCGCGCTTCCGCCTCGGCGGCGCTGGAGCTGGCCCATCTGCATATCACGCGCTGCGAGAAGCAATGGATCGTTATGAGAAAGCCATGAATTTTGCGACGCCTGGAAACGACGATGCCATTCTGCGTTGGAACACCTGCGCGCGTGTGATCACGCAGAATCCCCACATCCGGCCGGCCCCCGAGAGCGAACTTTTAGAGGCGTGGGAGTACGACGAAGCCGGCTCCAAAATCGCAGACGCTTAGCGTCAGGCGATCGACCCATTTCTTGAGGTATTCCGCTCTGCCGCAACTCTGGCCTTAAAGGCCCGGTGGGTGTACGATTCTGTTGCTCTTTTAAGCAGGTGACCGAGCGAGCGGCCTTATCGTAAGCAAGCCTGTCAGGTAACCCGGGAATCCAGTCCATCTCTCGGGGCCGTGCAGATTGAGCACTAGCCCTCCGCGTTGCGTTCCCGGCATGCACGAGGAGGATACTTGTCGCTCGGTCGCAGACACCATCCGGCTTTCTCCATCTCCCTTATTTCTCTGCAGGATCGTCGTGTTTTTGCACGGTCCGGTTGGACGCTCCTCAGCACGCACAAGGAGGCACGATGAAATTTGCGGACCCGGTTGAACTGGTATTGCAGAACAAAGGTCGACACAGAGTCCTCTCGGTTACACCGGAGCAGTCCATCTACGAAGCGATTGAAAAGATGGCAAAGGAAGGTGTGGGGGCCTTGCTGGTCATTTCTCACGATCAGCTGGTCGGCATCCTTTCAGAGCGCGACTACGCTCGCAAGGTTGTCCTGCAGGGCCGTTCGTCCAAAGACACGCCCGTCCAGCAGATTATGACCACTCCGGTCGTGTTCGTCACCCGCCAACACACGGTGGACGAGTGTATGGCCATCATGACCGATCATCACTTTCGCCATCTCCCGGTCGTAAAGGATGGAACCGTGGTTGGTGTGATTTCGATCGGCGATCTGGTGAAGTGGATCATGAGCGGCCAGGCGCAAGTCATCCAGGAACTGGAAGGTTATATCGCGGGCAGGTATCCCGGCTAGGAGAACACATATGAAGCAGACTTTCACGATTGGGATCGGTGGCGCGGCCGGACAAGGGGTCGCCACACCGGGCGACATCTTCGCGAAGATCTTCAGCCGGCGCGGCCTGCACTTGAATGCCTACAATGCCTACCAGTCGATCATTCGCGGCGGCCACACGTTTCTCACGATTCGCACCGGTCCTGAAAAAGTCAGCAACATGGGCGATCGTCTTGATTTGCTGATTCCTCTGAATCAAGACGCCATGGATCGTCACCTCGGACTGCTTCGAAGCGGGTCCGCTTGTATTTACAACGCGGATACGATCAAGCCCGGCGTTGCGGCCGAAGGA
>Ga0210401_10005531_pt1 | contig 12986 bp, 9 predicted proteins | sample IncBWH32MmetaG_FD_150866 | JGI IMG/M metagenome (GOLD analysis project Ga0210401, IMG submission 150866) | Forest soil microbial communities from Barre Woods Harvard Forest LTER site, Petersham, Massachusetts, United States - Inc-BW-H-32-M | ecosystem: Environmental > Terrestrial > Soil >... | reverse complement strand
AGGAACGTCATATCGCTTGGCACCCGGTTGGCGATCTCGATCCAGGCGCGTGCGATCTGCTCGCCGCCTTGAATGGGGCTCAGGAAGGTAATGGCCAGGCCGCCGCCGTCGGCGATCGCCGTGGCGTCGGGGTCGAGCAGGCCGACGATGGCATCGATGTCCTTAGCTTCCCATGCCTGCTTGAAGGCCCTTACGATGCCGGTCTGCCGGGCTGTCGGGGTCGCGGGAGCCTGCGCCGCACGGATGCGGCGGCGGGCTGAGGAAGCCAGCTGACGGCAGGCCGCCGGGGTGCGGCCGGTGATCTCGGCTACCTCGATGAAGGGGTAGCGGAAGACATCGTGGAGTATAAATGCGACGCGCTCGGCCGGGGTCATCGATTCGAGCACGACGAGGAAGGCCATGCTGACCGACTCGTCAAGGGTGACCCGGTCGGCCGGGTCAGCCGTGGTGCCGCCAGGCCGCGCGCTGCTCCATTCGGCGCGGTCGGGCAGGGGCTCGGGGATCCATTCGCCCACGTAGGTCTCCCGCCGGGCGCGGGCCGAGGCGAGCAGGTTGAGGCAGGTGCGGCTGGCGACCGTGGTTAGCCACGCACCGGGGGATTCGATCGCGTCCTGTTGGTGGGCGGACATGGCGTACCAGCGGGCGTAGGTTTCCTGGACGGCGTCCTCGGCCTCGGCCAGGGAACCCAGAAGCCGGTAGGCGAGATTGATTAGCTGACGCCGCTCGCTCATGATCACGTTCAAGGCCTGATCGGGCCGGCCCCGGCCTGAATCGGCAGCGTCTGGCCCGGATCGGGTGGTCATGGTGTCGGCGGCTCCCTCGGTCGCAAGTGCCCTCGCCACTTCGACAAGACAGCGCACCGGAACGTGAGGTCGGCGCTTCGGCTCACAATCCAGCGGGTTGCTTTGTCGTACTGATGAGACGAGCACATCATCCAGCGAGTAGGAATCTCAGGAGAGACCGTGACTACATCGGTTCCAGCTACCTCGTTCACTGACCCGGCGCGCGCCGGGCGCCTGGAGCGGGCAGCCGCTGCGCTGACGGCAAATAATTTCGCCGTCGAGATCCTCGATGACGCCGCCGCCGCGCGTACCCGCATCAAAGACCTGATTCCCGAGGGCGCCAGCGTGTTCACCGGGGCCAGCGAGACCCTCCGCCTGTCCGGCATCGAGGGGGACATCAGCAACAGCGGGCGGTACGACGCCCTCAGGTCACGTGGCAAGACCATGGACCGCGCCACCCAAAGGGACGAGATCTGGCGGTTGATGTCCACCCCCGACGTCATCGTGGGCAGCGTCGCCGCGGTCACCGAAACCGGCTCCCTTGTGGTCGCCTCGGCCAGCGGGAGCCAGTTGCCCGGCTACGCCGGCGCCGCCGCCCGGGTGGTATGGGTCGTCGGGGCGCAGAAGGTGGTGCCCGACCTGCCCGCTGCGCTGCGCCGCATCGAAGACCACTGCCTCCCGCTGGAAAATGACCGCGCCATGAAGGTCTACGGGCGGCCCAGCGCCCTCAACCGTGTGCTCATCCTCAACGCAGAACCCGAAGCCGGGCGCGGCACGGTCCTGCTGCTCCGCCAGGCCATCGGATTTTGACACCACCAGGAGCGTGCCGAGCGCTATCAGGCGCTCGGCTTCAACGTCGTCAAGAGCCGGGTCCGGTGGCATTGCCGCACGCCCCGTTGCGGCGAGCGGCGAGCTGCGCGTTACCCGGACGCGTGCCGGTCCAGGAACTCGAACACGTCGGTCTCGTCCACGCCGGGGAAGCCGCCGGACGGCAGAGCGAGCAGGATGTGCGAGTGCGCCCGTGCCGACGGCCACGCCATGCCCTCCCACCGGGCCGCGAGCGCAGCGGGCGGACGCTGGCAGCAGTCCGGGTCCGGGCATCGCGACTGCATCCGCACCGTGGTGTCCCGGCCGCGGAACCAGCGGCTGTGCTCGTACGGGGCGCCGAGGGTGATGGCAAATCCTCGTTCCCGCGCTGAATCGACGAGTGCCTGACACCAGTAGGTGCCCGACGGGGTGTCGGAGTACTGGTAATACGGGCTGAACCGGTCCGCGGCCATGAACACCTGGCGGCCGGACCACTGCCGGCACATCCGCTGGCCCTCGATCGCGCCAGCCGGGTCAGCGGGAAAGACCACGCCGTCGTTCTCGTATGCCTTATATATGGTGCCGCCCTCGTCGTTCTTGACGAAGTGGCACGGGATGCCGAGATGGTGCGTGGCGAGATTGGTGAACCGGTGTGCCGCCATCTCGTACGACACGGAGAACACGTCCCGCAGGTCCTCGACCGACAGGTCCCTGGCGTCCTTGGCCTCCTGCAGGAACTTGGCCGCGGCCTGCTCGGGCACCAGCACGGCCGCGGCGAAGTAGTTCGCCTCGACCCGCTGCCGCAGGAACTCGCCGAAGTCAGCTGGCGCGGAATGACCGAGCACGAAATGACCGACGGTCTGCAACAGCACAGCGCGGGGGGTATGGACTCCGAGCGGCTCTTGCTTCAGGTAGATCCGCCGGTTGCGCAAGTCGGTCACGGACCGGGCGGAACGCGGCAGATCCTGCACGTACTGGACGCTGAAACCGTGATGGCTGACGACCGACAGCAGCATGCCCTGTGACAGCGCGCCGCCGGAGTAACCGACGGGAGCAAGCGCCTTGTCCGCGGCCGACTCGATCTCGGCGAAATAGTTGCCGCGCTCGCTCATCATGAGCCGCAGGTCCGCGTTGGCGGCCCTGGCTTCCTCCGGCGTTGCGGTCGGCTTAGCTCGCTGCCTGCGCAACTCCGCGTGCAGCGCGAGCATGTGCTCAAGCACGTCGTTCGGCACTTTCGCGCCGACCCGGAGCGGGGGAAGCCCGAGATCGGCCAGGACCGGCTCCCGCTGGGCTTCCGCCAGCGCGATCTCCAGCTGGGCGCGGTGGCTCGGCGGCAACTTGCGCATCAGCTCCTCGGCCGGCACTGACAGCGCGGCGGCCAGAGCCTCGATGAGTGACAGCTTCGGCTCGCGGCGGCCGTTCTCCAGCAGCGACAGCGCGGACGGGGCACGGCCTACGCGCTCGCCGAGCTCGGCCAGCGTCATGCCGCGTGAACGCCTGAAATGTCGCAGCCGCTGACCGAACAGATCGAGATCTAGGCCGCTTACAGGCAAAGATTGTGATTCTTCGGCTGTGAAGTTTCTCACTTCTTCACTATAGCTGAAGAGCTGGCGAGTTTCACTCGGTCTGCTCCTAGCCATCCCGTGTCGTCGGCAGGCAGGCTGTTAACAACATCGTTACTTCACCCGGGGACGACACACCAGGAGGAACCCGTGACCGAACGTCGCCTCGAGGACCAGTTCGACGGCTCAGTTCCGAACCATGCCAACGGCCACTTGGGAGCCACCAAGATTGACAGCCAGACAGCAGCGTTGCACCGTGAGTGGGCGACAATTCCTCGCTGGTCTGGCATCGAGCGAAGCTACAGCGCGGCCGACGTAGTCAAACTTCGTGGCTCTGTGCAGGAGGAGCACACGCTGGCGCGTCTTGGCGCCGAGCGACTGTGGTCCATGCTGGCCGAAGACGGGTACGTCAACGCTCTCGGCGCGCTCACCGGTAACCAGGCCGTCCAGCAGGTGAAGGCCGGGCTTCGCGCGATTTACCTGTCCGGCTGGCAGGTCGCCGCTGACGCGAACCTGGCTGGCCAGACCTATCCGGACCAGAGCCTTTACCCGGCTAACTCAGTTCCTGCCGTCGTGCGCCGGATTAACAACGCCCTGCTCCGCGCCGACCAGATCACCTGGGCCGAGTCGCAGAACGCTGGGGCTCCGTACTGGCTGGCGCCGATAGTTGCAGACGCAGAGGCCGGGTTCGGCTGGGTGCTGAACGCCTTTGAGCTGATGAAGTCGATGATCGGCGCGGGAGCCGCGGGCGTGCACTGGGAAGACCAGCTCGCATCCGAGAAGAAGTGCGGCCACCTTGGCGGCAAGGTGCTGATCCCGACCGGCCAGCACATCAAGACGCTGAACGCAGCGCGGCTGGCCGCGGACGTGTGCGGAGTGCCGTCGCTGATCGTGGCTCGTACGGACGCGCAGGCGGCGACTCTCATTACTAGCGACGTCGATGAGCGGGACAAGCGCTTCGTCACCGGCGATCGCACCGCTGAGGGCTTTTACCGCGTCCGCAACGGCCTTGAGGCCTGCATCGCACGCGGCCTTGCCTACGCGCCGTACGCCGAGCTGCTCTGGATGGAGACTTCGACCCCGGACCTGACGATTGCCCGCAAGTTCGCCGAGGCAATCAAGGGCACCTACCCGGACCAGATGCTTGCCTACAACTGCTCCCCTTCGTTCAACTGGCGCGCGCACCTGGACACTGAGACCATCGCCCGGTTCCAGCGCGAACTCGGCGCAATGGGGTACAAGTTCCAGTTCATCACCCTGGCTGGCTTCCACGCACTGAACGAGTCCATGTTCACGCTGGCGCGCGGCTACGCCGAGCGCGGCATGTCGGCATACGTGGAACTGCAGGACGCCGAGTTCGCCGCCGAGGCCGATGGTTACACCGCGACCAGGCACCAGCGTGAAGTCGGCACCGGCTACTTCGACCAGGTGACCTCGGCGATCAACCCGGACGCGTCAACCACGGCGCTGGCCGGGTCGACCGAAAGCGAGCAGTTCGCGGCCGCACGCTAACCCCCCGGGTCCCGCAGGGCCCGATCAATGGCGGCCTTCCCGCTGCACGGACCGGGAAGGCCGCCACTTCGCGCACATGGCAAGGCACAATCCGCTCGCAATAGGTCGCGCCAACCGAGCCCGCGGACGAAACTCCCCCAATGAACAAGATCACGGGCGGTGCCGGGCGCTTCCCACGACAAGGGGAGGCCTCCCCTACCGCAAAATGCAGGTTCGCCCGTGGTGGCTGCCCAAGGCTCAGCGGTAGCCGGGACGGTGATGACCGATGATGCCGATCGGCCGGTGCCGGGGCGATAGCCAGACCTCCGTGCAGCCAGCAGCGGCACACGCAACCTTGATATGGCCGCCGCGGGCGCGCTGAGCGGGCTCGCATTCGCAACCCTCCCAGCTGATGATGACGGTGCCGGGCCGCCACGGGTGACGCAGTCGGCACTCGGCAGGGATGCTCGACCAGATCGCTGATTTACTCTGGGACACCAGAGAATTCAAACACGTTATCGATACTGGTGAAAGCGCTGGCTACCCGGTTTCAGCGGGCGGGCTCCAGGCTCTGGCCAGGCGCAGCCGGGGTACACAGACTGACATGGCGCCGATCAGTGTCTCCGCCCAGCGCACCGTGGCTGCACCTGCAGTTGAGGTGTACCGGTACATAGCGGACATGCGCGTTCACCACCCGCATTTCCTGCCGCTCGCGTTCCTGGACTTCCAGGTCGAGTCGGGCGGAGTTGGCGCGGGCACAGTCACCAGGTTCAAGCTTGAAGCAGGCGGCCGCACCAGGCAGTGCCACATGACGGTCGCCGAGCCGGAACCAGGCAGGATCCTGACCGAGTCAGATGACGCGTCGACCCTTGTCACCACGACGACTGTGACTCCGCAGGATGATTCCTCGTGCACAGTGAGGATCTCTACCACCTGGGACAGCGCGAGCGGGCTTGGCGGGTTGGTCGAGCGCATTTTCGCGCCGAAAGTCATGCGCGACATCTACGCCGACCAGCTGGAGCACCTGGCCGCGTACGTCCGCGAGCAGAGCCCCGCCTAACCGGGCGTTCCCCGGGAAGTGGAACATGCATTCCAGTTACGGCGTTATAACGCTGGCAGTTGTTTTTTCGAAGCGAAAGATGGCTTATGGCACGGTGTGTCACGTGCGGAAATGAACTACATCCCGAAAGGGCACAAAAGTACGACTACTGCATGTCGCCGGAGTGTCAGGAGAAGAACGCCAAGGGCCTGACCATGGTGGCGATAGGCATGAACAAAGCGGCGGAGGAATACCTCATCCTCGACGAGCAGGCCCGCGAGGATCTGGCCAGCGGCAAATACCGCGATCAGCGGCGAGGCACCTTCGGGCCGATCGCGCCCTCGCAGGCGCCTAGCTCCACCGGTAAAACTCAGCCCGCTCCCCCGGCCAGGCCGCGCACACCCGCGCCGGCGCAGCGCCGGGTCCGGCCGCAACCGCGGCCGTGGACCCCGTCGCAGGAGAGGCTCGCGAAGCTGTACAACGAGCAAGGCCTCAAGCCCGACGAGATAGCAGCGAAGCTCGGCGTAAGCAGGCACCTGGCCACGCAGGTCATCCTGGCAGCCAGGACCCGCGGCAGGTCCTAACGCAGGGTTTGAACCCAGCGGTCAGCGCGCCGACTGCTGCAGACAGGCGCCTTCTATAGTCAGTTACTATGGCGATCCAAGCTCCATGGCTCGACCTGCATGCTCATCCAGGCCGGTGTTTCCTGGCTGACCTGGGCAGGGCTGATCCGTTGGCTGGCCAGCTTGGCGATCACGATCTGATCGCGGCGCTGTCCGCGGCACAGGCTGCCGGGATGACCGCAGTCACGGTCTCAACGGTGGCCGATCTGCGCGTGCTATCCCCCGATCCCGACCGGGGGCTCCGCGCTACCCGCTCGTTCCTGCCCGGCGAGGCGTACGACGATCACAAGCGCCAGCTTGACGGGATCGGCCGGCTCCTCGCGGCAGCGGGGATTGACGTCGCGGTTACCGCCGCCGATATCGACAGCGCGCATCAAAACGGGCGAACCGCGGTCCTGGTCAGCTGTGAAGGCGGCGACTTTCTCGAGGGCAAGCTAGGCCGGCTGGCCGAGGCAAGAGCTGCGAGTGTCTCGTCGCTCACCCTTGTCCATTACCGGGTCAATAGCATCGGCGATGTACAGACGGAGCAACCGGCGCATTGCGGGCTGAGCCAATTCGGGCGCGACGTCGTGGCCGAATGCAACGCGCTCGGCATCGTCATCGATTGCGCCCACGCGACATTCGAGACGACCGTCGGCGTGCTGGCCCAATCAAATGACCCAATCATGGTGTCGCACAGCCACCTGGACCACGCCGACCGGCATCATCCGCGCCTGCTCAGCGCAGAACACGCCCGTGCGGTCGCCGCTTGTGGCGGGCTGATCGGAGCATGGCCGTCCGGCGCCACGAGCAGCAGTCTCAGCGACTTCGCTGACGAGGTTATGCGCCTGATCGATCTCATCGGCGTAGACCACGTCGCTATCGGGACCGACATGGACGCGAACTTCCGGCCTGTTCTTCGCACGTATGCCGATTTCGCAGCGCTTCCGCAGTTGCTCACCAGCCGCGGCCTGAGCGACGAGGAGATTGACAAGGTTCTCGGCGCCAACGCGCTGGACTTGCTGCAAGCCGTGGCCGGCTAGCGTCGCTGGCTGACCCGCATCAGCTTGCAGCCTTTCGCCGCAAGGCGGGATATTGTGCGCGCCGAACAGGTTGTGGGACGATTCGGCCGGGTTTCTCGCGACTTTGCGCTGAGGCGATGTCATCTGAAGGGGACCATTGTGCGTACTCGTGGCTTCGTGTGGACAATCGCTGCTGCGTTTTAGTCGTCTCAGCGGGCAGCGGAGTAGCAACAGCGCAGGCGCAGGTCACGGCATCGGGCGGCATCTGGGGCAGCGCTCGCGAGCTGCCCGGCCTGGCGAGCCTGAACGTCGGCGGGGTCGCCGACGTCGCTTCGATGTCATGCGCCAGCCCGACGAATTGCGGAGCCGGAGGGTTGTATGGCGACGCCAACGGACAGACGCAGCCGTTTGTGACATCGGAGCAGAACGGCCGGTGGCACACACTCGAGGTCCCGGTGATCGGGCTGGCCAATTCGGGAAATGGCCAGACCCTCTCGGTGTCGTGCCCTGCCGCGGGCAGTTGCAGCGCCGGGGGGTTCTACACCGATGACTCAAACCGGGTGCAGGCGTTCGTCGTGACCGAGCGCAACGGCGCATGGGGCCGCGGCCAGGAGGTCCCGGGCCTGCGGCAACTGAACGCCGGCGGTGATGCGACGATCAATTCGGTCTCCTGCTGGGGTTCGTCGTCGTCGAGCGGAACGGCGTGTGGGGCACTGCTAAAGAGGTCCCCGGCCTAGCACAGCTGAACCGTGGCGGGAGCGCCCAGACCTACGCAACGTCATGCGCCACGGGCGGCTGCACCGCTGCCGGATGGTATGCCGACGGCGCAGGGCACCGGCAGGCCTTCGTGGCCAGCGAGCGGCGCGGCAAGTGGCGCACGGCCGCAGCGGTCCCGGGCCTGGCCCGGCTGAATCGCGGCGGGTTCGCCGACGTAGTTTCAGTCTCCTGCCCGTCCGCCGTGAGCTGCGGGGCCACCGGGCTGTTCACAGAGGCCAGCGGGCATATTCAGTCGTTCGTCGTGACCCAGAGGGGCGGCCGATGGGGCAAGGCCCTAGAGGTCCCCGCGCTGGCGCGGCTGAACATCGGCGGGGACGCCGAGCCGAACACTGTGTCGTGCTGGACGACCGGCGACTGCAGCGTCGGGGGGTCTACAACCGATGCCTCCGGCAGCCAGCAGGCATTCATGGTGACCGAGCTGGGCAACCGGTGGGGCAGGGCGACCGAGGTGCCCGGCACGGCGCGGCTGGACCGGGGAGAGTCTGCCGGGATCAATTCGGTGTCGTGCGTGAAGGGCACCTGTGCCGCCGGCGGGTTCTATCAGCGCGGCGCCACAACGGAGGGATTTGTGGTGACCGGGCGGAACGGCCGCTGGGGCCATGCGAAGCCGGTGCCCGGCCTAGCGCGGCTGAACGCTGGTCAGGATGCCTCCCTCTACTCTCTGTCCTGCGCCACAGTCAGCCACTGCACGGCTATCGGGGTCTACGAGGTCCACTTCGAATCCGACGTCCAAGTGTTCGTGGTCAACCAGAAGTAGCGGCTGCGGGCGGCGCGTCCCAGATCAGCCCGACGCCGCGCACTCCGCCCAGGGTGTCGAACCGGTGGCCGGGAAACAGGGCCTCGCAGCTGTGCTCGAGTTCCGTCGCCGTGCAGGTCAGGTACGTGGTGCAGGGTGAGCGCGCTTAACACGAAGTCATAGCCGCCACGAGCCACGTCCTGCAGATCCGCGCGCGAGTACGTGATGTTCGGCCGGGGCCGTCCCGTCTTCGGTTGCCTCCGGCCAGATGATCTTCATGAATGTGGATCTACTGTTGCTATAGCAACAGCCAGGTCACATCGATCATGCTCGTCGGGGCGGGATCCGCGACCCAGAGAGCGCCGTCGGCCGGCAGACGGCGCCAGTAACGACCAACGGGCTAACGGACGAGCTTGCGTACGGCGACCCGCGCCTGGTTAAGCGGCTCGAGCCAGGAGTACGTCAGGTACGCGCCGCCCTCGACCAGCCGGAGCTTGGCTCCCCGCGCTCCGGCCGGATGCTGGTAACTGGCAGGCCGGTACCGCTCAAAGTCCTCGTTCATCCGGCGGAAGAACCGGTGCCGCTCCGCCCGCGGCACGAGGCCGGGCAGGCCGACCCGGCCGACGCCGATGCCGGTCGTCTGCAAGACCGTCGTGTAGTGCCAGATCGCGCGCTCGAATATCGCCGCGCGCATCGCGTCACTGACCGGCTGGCCGGAGGCGTCGCGGCTGGCCAGCAGCTCGAAGACCCGGTGGTAAGCGTCGAACACCGCGAACTGGCCAGGGCTGGTCGTCGCCATCGCGGAGCCCTTGCGCTCCCGGCGGTAGCGGTAGCAGACCGCTTCGACCGCGCCGATCACGTCGGCACCGAGCAACGCGGCGCAGGTCACCTGGATGTCCTCGTGAATGCCGCCGGCGAAACTGACACCAAGGCCGGATAGGAAGTCGCGGCGGAACAGCTTGCTCCACGACGTCATCGTCAGGTTGATCAGTTGTGGCTGCTCCTCCAGCGTGCAGCCGTCGGCAGGAACCGCCGGCAGCAGGCTGGCGTACGGATTGGGCTCGGTCCTGTCGCCCGGATACAGGCTCTGCCAGTTGATCAGCAACACGTCAGGCTTGCCCACGGCAAGTGACGCGGTAATCGCGGCTAGCCCGCCATCGGCCACCGTGTCGTCGCCGTCGACGAACCACACATACTCCCCCGCCGCCTGCTCGAGGGCGAGATTGCGAGCGTGTCCCTGACCGCCGTTGTGGTCCAGGTGCACGACCCGTAGCCGCGGATCGGCGGCGGCGCGCTGATCCAGGATCGCGCCGCTGGTGTCGGGAGAGGCATCATCGACTGCGATGACCTCGATATCGAAGTCGCCGCTCAGGATCGAGTCAAGGCACGCGGGCAGGAACTCGGCGACGCGGTAGACAGGCACGATGACCGAGATGCCCGGTACCCGGGGCTGCCTGCTAGTCACCGCACGTCACCCGGCACAGGAGCGGCCTCACCGGCCGGCCTGTCGCCGACCGGCGGCTGCTCGTCGACGTGCAGCTTCGACGGCCACCAGTTCCACTTGCCGAGAAGCACGACGGTCGACGGGACCAGCAGGGTGCGGACGAGGAACGTGTCCATCAAGATGCCCAGCGCCAGGCCGAGGCCGATATCGCGGACCTGGCTCGCTTGCGACCCGCCGCCGGCCGCGATCGTCAGCACGATGAACGAGCCCGCCAGTACCAGGCCCGCCGAGGTGACCGTCGATCCGGTGACGCCGACGGCCTTGGCGACCGCCTGCCGCAGCGGCAGGCGGTGCGCCTCCTCCCGGATTCGCGTCATCACCAGGATGTTGTAATCCTCGCCGAGCGCTAGCAAGAAGATAAACATCAGGAACGGCATGAAGAAGACCAGGCCGCCGCTGCCGCCGAGCTTGACGAAGATAAGCACGGACAAGCCGAGGGCGGCCAGGTACGAGACGCCGACCGAGGCGATCAGGTACAGCGGCGCGACCAGGCTGCGCAGCACGAGCGCCAGCAGAATCCCGATCGCGATAATCGCGACAGGGATGATGTGCTTCAGGTCGCTGACCGAGACCTGGCTGATGTCGTAGAGGGCCGGCGCTTCGCCACCGACGCCGGACGCCTCCGCGCCGACGGACTTCTGAATCGCGGTCGTCGTTGCCCGGATGGACGGCACCTCGTTCATTGCTTCAGTGCTTCCCGGGTCGTACTTGAGCCCCGTCGAGAACTGCACGGTCTTGCCGTCCGGGCTGACGTAGTTCGCCGTGACCCGGTAGAGCTGGTAAGCCTCCTCGGGAATCCGGCCGTGATCCAGCGCTGCGGGAGACGGCGTGGCCGGCAGCTTGCCGGCCGGGCCGAGCGCGCCGCACAGCCCGGAGAACTGCGAAGCCGTGAGCGTGATCCCGCCGACTGGGTTGAGCGGGCCGGTGACCTTGGTGAACATCTTGCTCGCCCGCAACTCGCTGGTCGCCTTCGCCAGCGGCGCCGGATCCGCGCACACCGGTTTAGCGAACTCGAATATCGGGCTGGTCGGGTTCGCCGCCGACTGCGGGAAGTGCTTGGCCAGCAAAGCAGCCCCGGCAGCCGAGTCGCTGCCAGTTGGCGCACTAGTGTTACCGCCGAATCCAGCCGCTGTATAGCCGACGACCGCGACCGACAGGCCGCCGAAAAACACCACGCCTGCGATCAGTGTCGGAGCGGGGTGCTGCACAATCCGGCCCGCCACCCGGCCCCAGACTCCGGCTTTGCCGGAGCCCTGGATGCTCCATGGCAGCAGCTTGGGCTTGCCGAACCAGGCCCGGAACAGCGTGCGCTTGATCGCCAGCAGCGACAGCCGGATGGACAGCAGCGCTGGCAGGAGCGTTAGCCCGGCCAGCAGGATGACGCCGACCGCAATGGCGAACGGCCAGGCCAGATCCGAGTAGAAGGGGAAGCTAGCCAGCAGCAAGGTGAGCACCGCCGCGATCACCGTAAGCGCCGAGGCGCTGATCGATTCCCCGACTCTGGTCACCGACTTGACGACTGCGTCCCGTGCCGTGGGCCGCGGCTGCGCGAGGTCGGCCAGCATGCTGCGGCCGGCCCGGACTCTGCCGGGGAAGTTCTCCCCGCTGGTGTCGTGGTTAGCCGCGCGCAGTTCCTCCCGGACGCGGAAGACCAGGAACAGCCCGTAGTCGGTGCCCGCCCCGATGACCAGCACGATCAGCAGCAACTGCGCGATCGGGGACACCTGAAGCCCATGCCTGGCCGCCTCACCAACCAGCGGCCCGGCGATCGAGACTGACAGCGCGGCTGGCAGCACGGTCGTGATCGCCAGCGTGAACGACCGGAATATAAGCACCAGCAGCACGATCACGAACAGGACCGAGAGGCCCTGCACCTTGTTGCCGGTGTTGCCGGAAGCTTTCTGCTGGTCCACCTGGATCGCCAGGTCGCCCGCTGTATGCGCGTGCAAGCCGGCCGGCAGGTGCGCGTCGGTGATCTGGGCCCGGATCCCGCCGATGAGGTCCTTGGCGTAATTCTGGTTCCCGCCGCCCGCGGCGCTGGCCATCGCGACCAACTGCTCGGCATGGCCGTCAGTCGACCGGCCCGCGTTGACCACTTTGGTAACGCCGGAAACATTGCCGATCCTGGCCTGCAGTCCGTTGATGGCCGCCACGTCCGCCGAGGTCAGCTTTCCCGCCGTGGTCGCGACCACGACCGGGATCGGCTGCTGGTTGGCGGTGCCGAACGGCTTGGCCAGCGTGGCGGCCTGCGAACTCGGCGAGCTGGCCGGAAGGAACGCCTGATTGTTGCCCTGGGTGACGCTGGACAGCGACGGAAGCTGACTTGATGCAGCTATTGCTCCAGCTATCCAGATCACTAGTACTAGCCAGCGAAACCGCACGCTAAACCGGCCGATCGCCCCGTAGATCGCATCGACGCGCATGAGCAGCGATACTACGTGACGTAGGTACCCGCGCAGCCCCCGACCTGCTGAGGTTCAGCCGCCTCAGCCGGTTGCTTCACCGTCGCTTTGCCTTCCGTTCCTGGAGCTGAGCGGGCGGATGCCCATCGCGATGGCGGCAGCGCAGCCGGCCGCTACGGCCAGGACCGCGAAGGCGACCGTCCCGCCCGCGTGGTCCCTGCCGGTCCGGCCAGTCAGATGCAGCGCGAGCGTGACCAGGGCG